>Ga0187848_10003721_pt1 | contig 10986 bp, 9 predicted proteins | sample June2016WEW_4_40_FD_132424 | JGI IMG/M metagenome (GOLD analysis project Ga0187848, IMG submission 132424) | Peatland microbial communities from SPRUCE experiment site at the Marcell Experimental Forest, Minnesota, USA - June2016WEW_4_40 | ecosystem: Environmental > Terrestrial > Soil > Wetlands... | reverse complement strand
GTGTTCGGGCCGGTGGTGAACCTGGCTTCGCGGCTGGAGGGCATGACGAAGATCCTGCACGCCCCGGTGTTGATGGACGAGGCCACGGCCCGCGCCATCCGCGACCAGGTGCCGCGCGAGATCGCCCGCATCCGCCGCCTGGCGGTGGTGCGGCCTTACGGGCTGGACACACCGCTGGTGGTGAGCGAGCTCTTGCCGCCCGCCGCGGCCGATCCGCAGTTGAGCGACGAGCACCTCGGCTTTTACGAGGCGGCGCTCGAGGCGTTCTTGGCCGGGCGGTGGCCCGAGGCGTTCCAGCTCTTGCACCGCATTCCCGTCGAGGATCGGGCGAAGGACTTCCTGACGGTGTACATGGCCGAGCGGAACCGCACCCCGCCCCCGCAGTGGGACGGCGTCATCCCGCTGGGGAGCAAGTAGTGCCATTTAGGTCTTGGGACTTGGGTCTTGGGACTTAGATCAATACAAGACCCAAGACCCAAGACCTAAGACCTAAGACCTAAGACCCAAGACCCAGGACCCAGGACCCGTCGATTCGGGTTTGACGGACTGGCGGCAGGAATGTTGACAGCCCCTCCCCCCGCGTGCTAGGATCAAGGTGCCCAAGGTGCCGGCCTGGCCCGCACCGGCCCCCGCTTTTTTCCCTCCGCAGCAAAGGAATCTCCCATGCCCCAGACCCCAGTGACCCGCCGGCAGTTCGTGTGCGACGGCGCCCTGGCCGCGGCCGGTGCGGCCATCGGCCTCTCGGCCACGGTGACGGTCCGCGCCGGCAATCCCGACAAGGCCGACACGAGCAAGATCCTCAACTACAACCCCGACATGGAATACCGCCGCTGCGGCAAGACGAACCTGATGGTCTCGGCGGTCTGCATGGGCGGTCATTGGAAGCGGATCGAGCAGGCCGTCAAGAGCGGGGGCACGGCGGGCTGGCTTTCGTCCGGAAACGGCAGCTCGCCGTTCGAGCAGAACCGCCACGACGTCGTCACCCGCTCGATCGAGCGCGGCATGAACTACATCGACGCCTGCGTCAGCCAGGAAGTGCTGGCGTATGCCAAGGCCCTGCGGGGACGCCGCGACAAGATGTATCTGGGCTACTCCTGGTATGAAAACGAGATGCGCAACGCCGGCTTCCGCACTTTCGCCAAGCTCAAGGAGAGCTTCCAAAGCGGGTTGAAGCAAGCCGGGCTGGAGTACGTCGACCTGTGGCGCGTCACGTGCAACGAGCAAAGCGGCCAGCACACCGACGGCGAGATCGACGAGTTGATCAAGACCCTCGATTGGGCCAAGAAGTCCGGCCATGCCCGCTTCACCGGCATCTCCTCCCACGACCGCCCGCACATCAAGAAGCTCCTCGAAAAATACCCGCAACTCGAGGTCGTCTGCACGCCGTACACGGCCAGGACCAAGGTGGTCGAGGACAAGGCGGGCCTGTGGGCCACGATGAAGTCGCTGGACGTGGGGTGGTTCGGCATCAAGCCGTTCGCGAGCAATTCCATTTTCACGGGGGACAGCTCGCCGGGCAGCCCGCACGCGGAAGAGGACAGCCGGCTGGCGCGGCAGGCGATCCGCTACATCCTCTGCAACCCGGCGATCACCGCCCCGATCCCCGGCCTGATCACGCCCCAGCAGGTGGACAACGTCGCCCTGGCCGTCAAGGAGCGCCGCACGCTGGACGCCGGCGAGAAGGCCGAGTTGGAGCGGGCCATGGACCGCGCCTGGGCGAACCTCCCCAGCCACTACCAGTTCCTCAAGGACTGGGAATACGTGTGAAACGGCACCAATAGACGAGCAGCGGAGACCTGTGGCGATGTATCGCGCGCGAGGGGCGGGGGCCGCGGCACGGCTGGGCCGCGCGGCTGTGGCACCAGGCTGGATGGGTGCGCTCTTGCTGCCGCTGGCGGCAATGGTGGTCCTGGCGGTTGCCGGCCAGGAGGAGGCGAAGAAGAGCGGCGGCCTGCTGCCGCGGGCCGGCGCTGCCGCCGGCATGTCTGCCGGCGCTCCCAGTGCAGCGCCCGCCGCCGCGCCGGCCCTCAAGGCCGCAGACAAATCGAAACGCCCCCCGGCCGACAACGGCGCGTGCTTTGTCTGCCACGCGAACTACGAGGACGAGTCGATGGCCGTCTCCCACGCCAAAGAGGGCACCGGCTGCGTGGACTGCCACGGCCAGTCGTGGAAGCACCGCAACGACGAGGGCAACGTCACTCCGCCGGACGTTATTTACCCGGCCGCCAAGATCGACCCGGCCTGCCGGAAGTGCCACGAGGACCACAATGCCCCCGCCGTGAAAGTAATCGCGCGGTGGCAGGAGCGCTGTCCCGCCAAGACCAAGCCCTCCCAGATCGTCTGTACCGACTGCCACGGGGAGCATCGGCTGGCCCTCCGCACCGTGCGATGGGACAAGGAAACCGGCAAGCTGCTGAACCGGGACGATGCCGGCGGGAAGCCGTAGGGCAGGGGTGTGCCGGCGGGCGAGCTTGAACCCCTTCGGCGTCGCACGCCGAGTCGCACGGAGCAGGAATGACTCGGGCTAACCGCGGCCCCGCCTGACGCAGCGGAAGCCGATCTGCCCCTGGATGTCCTCGGCGAAACAGATGTCGGTGTAGGCGGGCATTTCATAGAAGCGGTAGGCGGACGAGCAGTGTTCGGGCTTCGAGTTCCAGCAGCCGCCGCGGACCACGCGGTTCTCGCCGCGGGCCGGCCCGCGGGGATCCTGCTCCGGACCCTCGCGGTAGTATTCCTCCCGGTAGTAGTCGTTGCACCACTCCCAGACGTTGCCGATCATGTCGTGCAGGCCCCAGGCGTTGGGGGGCTGCCGGCCGACCGGGTGCGAGCCGCGGGGGCTGTTCTCCTTGAACCAGGCGTATCGCCCCAGATCGCCCGGCGAATCGCCGAAGTAGTACAGCGTGGTCGTCCCGGCCCGCAAGGCGTACTCGTACTCGGCCTCGGTCGGCAGCCGGTAGCCGTCGGCCGCGAAATCGCACTCCCACGTCTTGGGATCGTAGGCCGCCCGGAGCCCCTCGGCCCGCGAGCGGGCGTTGCAGAAGGCGGCCGCGTCCCGCCAGCGGATCTGGTCCACCGGGTTGGCGGCCCCTTGCCAATGCGAAGGATTCTTGCCCATCAACTTCTCGTACTGCTCCTGCGTGACCGGGTACTTGTCGATCCAGAACCCGCTCAGGCGGACCTTGTGGAGCGGCTGGTCCGGCTCGTCCGGGTCGTCGCTGCCCATTTGGAACTCGCCGCCGGGAATGGCGACCATCTCGATCCCCGCGGTCGTCGTCACTTCCCGACCGTCGGGGGCCGGAGCGTCGCCCGCCGCGCCGCAGCCGCACAGCATTAGGAGGAGCAAGGCGACGCCCAGCCTCGTTACGACGCTCCGCGCCGTAACGCACTCGGCGGACGCTCCGCGTCCCTGTGGACGGCGGCCGCCGGCGTGTCGCACCGTCCGCCTCGGGGCCGCGGAGCGGCCATCCAGTGCGTGCCCACGCGGAGCGTGGGCACGAGGAGGCGGAGCGTGGGCACGACACGATTCTTTGTTATTCAAGGGAGCGACTCTTTCTCTTGACGCCACCGCCCCGCGAGGCTACCGCGCGATCGCGGAAGACTCCCTACGCTGCTGCTGGATGCGGTGCATTGCGTCGTCGTCGAACAACCGCTCGCCGCACGCGCGGCACTTGTAATGCCGAAGCCGCTTGACCATCAGCCCGTCGGCCAAGCGACAAGTTCCAACGACAGACACAACCTCCATCTTCCCGCACTGGGGACACGGCAGCGGCCCAGGTATCGGTGCTTCTCTTGGATGAGATGAGGACATGGAAGACCGCCGCGCCTTCTTTCGCGAGGATTCGCTGGTCTGCTCCCCTATACAACCGGCTCGGGCGACTCTACGATTGTGTGTTTTGCGGTGCAGCCGGCGCGATGTACATCGGCGACCGCCGAACGGATTGCGGCCTCCAGCGATTCGGCATCGCGGTCAAACGTTACGAACGCCTCGCCGTTACCGGACCAGGGCGTGCCATCGTCGCAGCCGGCGGCGTACAAGGCTTCGGTCAGCTCGGGAGTCATTACTGGGCAGTTGGCCAACACCACGGTAAAGTGGTAGTTCATTCGTCACGGCCCCTTGTGTTCACAGGTGTCTACGGCCCGGGGGACGGAAAACGGACGGAAAACGGGACATCACTCATTCTACTCTTCCGGGATGGAAAACGGGAGATCAGTCATTCTACTCTTCCGGCGGGAGCCAGTCGTAATCCCAGTGATGCCCCAGCCAGCCCGGCGGACTGAGCGTGAGCGTGGCGTGGTCGGCCAGGCGGACGATGCAGATCGGGCTGTGGACCCGCCAACTGCCCGCATGGGGAATCCTCACGTAGGCGATGTACCGCCCGCAGTGCGACCACCGCCCGCAGGGGTCCTGCCCGAGAAGCTCCGGCGGCAGGGTGACGATCTTCCCGTCGGTCCCCTCGGGCAGCGAGGCGTCGAACTTGCGGATGCCCAGACTGCCGCCGGAGTTCCAGCACATCCACTTGCCGTCGGGCGAGAAGGCGGGGTGGCACTCGCCGTCCTTCACCGGATGGTTGGGCAGCTTGCGGATCTCCCCGCCCGCGGAGGAAAAGAAGTCGATCGTATACGGGCAGCCCAGGTACTGGCGGATCTCGAAAATGAACGACCCGCCGTCGGCCGACAGGTCCACGATGCTCACCTTCCGCGGGATGCGGACGGTCTTGGTCTTCTTGCCGGTCTGGAGGTCCATGTAAGTGATGCCGTTCTTGCCGCACTCGACGGTCTGGCGGCTGTCGGGCGTCCAGACGTAGCCGCCGTACAGCCGCCGCGTGGCGAGGGTCTTGGCATCCATCAGGAAGTCGCCGTAGTTGTAGGTGAACATCTTGCCGTCGGGCGAGACCCGCGGGGCGTGCTCGTCGATCTCCGGCGTCTTGGTGATCTGCCGCAGGCCGGTGCCGTCGGCGTTGACGAGATACAAGTCCCGCGGCGGCGGCTCGCCCCTGGTCCCCGGCGGCTGCGCCGGGTGGATGGCAATCACCAGCCGGTAGCCGGTCTGGCGGAGCTCCTCCTTCAAGTCCTGGATCCTTACCGGCGCGAACGGGTCACATTTGGCCGGCATGTCCCACTTGGCCCGGAGTGAGGGTTTCCCGTCGCCCGCCGACACGCCCGCGGCTATGAGCCACGCCAGGCAACATAGTCCAACGTACTTGCTCATGTTCCCCCCTTGTTGAAGCGGTTTATTACCAATTAGCCCAGCGGGCGGCGGCTGTCAAGTACCAGCCGGCCGAAACAGGCACGCAGGCGCAAGACAGGGTCTACGACCCGGGAACTCGTCGTCTGCCTACGCGGGAAGGTAATCAACGGGTGTTTACGCCCGTTTCCGGCGCAGCCGGTGTCCCGGGCCAGCGCCGGCGGGCTTGTGCCTGGCACGGCCGGCGTCGCAGTGATAGAATTTTCTGGAGTGCCCCAAGCCGTGGTTCCCAGGGGAACACGTCCCCGATCGCGCGGATCCATTGCCATGTACGAACGATTCACCGATCGCGCGCGGAAGGTCATGCAACTGGCCAACCAGGAGGCGCAGCGATTCAATCACGAACACATTGGGACCGAGCACATCCTGTTGGGACTGGTCAAGGAGGGCACGGGCGTCGCGGCCAACGTGCTGAAAAACCTCGGGGTTGATCTGCAGAAGGTCCGCCTCGAGGCCGAAAAGCTCGTGCGGGGCGGCCCCGACGTGGCGACCGCCGGCAAGCTGCCGCAAACTCTCCGGGCCAGGAACGTCGTCGAGTACTCGATGGAGGAAGCGCATAAGCTCGGCCACAGCTACGTCGGCACTGAGCACTTGCTATTGGGGTTATTGCGCGATGATGAGGGGGCCTCCAGCGTGATACTGGCGAACCTCGGTCTCCGGGCGGACCACGTGCGAAGGGAGGTTATGGACCTTCTCGGCCACGCCCAGGCTCCAGGCCCCGCGCAACCCCTGCGGCCGTGGCTCGCACAGGCGGCCGCGCAGCGCGGCACAGGCGAGGCCGAGCTGCCAAAAGCCTGCCCCAAATGCGGCCATGCGCCGGTTGCGCGCGTCATTTGGGGCGCGATGTACCTGCTGCTCGTTGATTTGGAGCACATCGCGCTACGGAAGGCGATCCTCGGGTCCGCGTTCGGCAAGGGCGGACCGCGGTGGGTGTGCCTGCGATGTACGCCTGCGTGGTCGGAAGTTCACAGCATGGCCTTTCTAGACTACACATTGCAGATCGAGAAGGAGAAGGCGCTGGCGTCAGCAGACTTCGAGGCAGCCGCGCGATGCCGCGATGCACAGATGGAGATCCGGCGGTGACTGGCGCTCCTTGAGCAGTCGCTCCAGAATCAATGACCCCGCCCGCGTCGGCGCACCCTACCGTCCTCACCTCTCCAGCCACTCCCGGAACGCCGCGTCGCGGCAAATGCCCTTGGCCAGCCGCTCGTAGCCGTCGGTCAGCGGGTGGCTGGCGTCGGCGTAGAGATCGCTCGGCAAGGTCTCGGGAACCACATGGGCGACTTCGGCGGCCGCAAGCCAGGCCGCGATGCCGTCGCGGAGCTTATGGAACGCGGCCCGCTGCTCTCGGGCCACCATGTGCTCGTTGAACGGGCCGAGGACCACCAGCACGTCGCAGCCCCGGCCCTGCAACAGGCCGATAAGCCGCTGGAATGCCTGCCATTGCAGCGACGCGTCGAGGTCCACCCACTCGAAGCGGGCCGCCGCCGCGGTCTCGCCGGCGGTCCACGGCTTGTGCCGCGGGCTCCGCGGGCCGCGGTCGGGGTCGTCCTCCGCTTCGCCGGGCAGAGCCACCGTGATCCGCCCCAACGGATTCCGCCAGGCGTTGGGGTATTGCGGCGGCCGGCTCTCGTCCGCCTCCAGCGTCCAGGCGGGGATGCTCCGCTGGTCGAACGAGACATTGTCCAGGTGACTCACCCAGCCGAAGAAGCCCACGTGGCGCTCGACGACCGCGCTGAGGCGCTCGGAAGCATCGGCCCGGTAGCAGGGAATCCGCGGGGAGAACTGCGGCACCAGGCGGGAATGGTTGAACTCCTGCTCCTTCTTCGCGCTCAGATCGGCCTTGGGGCTGCTCATCCACAGGACGTTGCAGTGGACGACGACCTTGCGGTTCCGCAGGCTTTCGCCGTAATACCGCACGAGCCCTTCCATGGCCAGGGGGAACAGGCCGTTGACGCCGCAGTTGAGAAAGCGGCCGGTCTGGCCCGTCTCCCGGCTGAGAAAATGCGTCAGGGTGCCGTCGGGCCGCACGTATTCGCCCCAGATCACCGAGTCGCCCAGCACCGGTACCGCGGGCGGTGCGGCGGCCGGTTCGGCGATCCGCTCCAGCCGCCACTGGTAGAGCCAGTAGTCCTTGCTGAGCTGGTAGGGGATGCGGTAATCGGGCCCGGTCTCCAGCGGCGCGGCGTGCTTCCAGATTCGGGGGATTCCCAAGGCGCAGGCCAGGATGATCGCCGCGGCGGCCAGCCACTGCCGCGGGCCGAGCCGCATTTCATTCACCCCCAGCGGCACCTCGCTGCCCGGCGCGGCGGGGGGGGGCATTGCGGCCTTCGGACTGTCGAATGTTTCTATTGCCATGTCAAAACTGGAAGTAAATGAAGGTCCCGCCGCCCGAGGAGCAGAGGCACAAGTAGAGCACCATGCACGCAGCCAGCGTCACGCGGACGCCGCTGGCGGCGAGCAATCCGCGAAACCGCGATTCGTAGGCGAACTGGTAGAGCCAGACCAGGCACACCAGCAGGAGCATGAGGGCGGGGATGCCGGGGTTGCTCCACACCCCGCCGCCGATCCGCCGGATCACCAGCCCGGCCTGCGAAAGCGAAGTCGCGCGGAAGAAGATCCACGCGAAGCAGACGTACATGAAGACCCATGCCTGCTTCACCAGCGGGTGTACGCGGTCGCGATAGAAGGCCGAGCGTTCCAGCTCCCGCGTCAGCATGACGCCCAAGGCGTGCAGCACGCCCCAGATGGCGAAGGTCCAGTTGGCGCCGTGCCAGATGCCGGAAACCAGGAACGTGATGAACAGGTTGCGGTAGGTGGCCAGCGTGCCGCGGCGGCTGCCGCCCAGGGGGATGTAGACGTAATCGCGGAACCAGGTGGAAAGGCTGATGTGCCAGCGGGACCAGAAATCGCCCAGCCCGGTGGCCAGATACGGGTTGTTGAAGTTCAAGATCAGGTTGAAGCCCATCATGCGGGCCAGACCTCGGGCCATGTCGGTGTAGCCGCTGAAATCGAAGAAAATCTGCCAGGCGAAGGCGAACGTGGCCAGGACCAGGGCCGAGGCGTCCATCGCCGCGGGGTCGGAATAGACGCGGTCCACGTACACCGCCAGGTAATTGGCCAGAGCCAGCTTCTTAAACAGCCCGACCAGGAACAGCGACAGCCCGTCGGTCAGGTTCCGCAGCCCGAGCGGCGGGGCCGCCTGGAATTGCGGCAGCAGGTGCTTGGCCCGCTCGATCGGCCCGGCCATCAACTGCGGGAAGAAGCACACGAAGGTGGCGAAGCGGAGGATGTTCCGCTCGCGGGCGACTTTGCCCAGGTAGAAGTCGATGGTATAGCTCATCGACTGGAAGGTGAAGAACGAGATGCCGACCGGCAGCACGTAGGACCAGCCGTACGGCATGAGCGTGGAGGGGTCGGCGAAGCGGTACGATACGTGAAGCCAAACGAGGACGTGGTTCAGGTTCTCCACCACGAAGCGGGCGTATTTGAAGAACAGCAGGAGCGTCAGGTTGTTGACCAGACTGATCAGGAGCCAGATCCGCCGGCTGCCGAAGAATGCCCCGACGGACATCAAGAGCACCAGCGCCGAGAGCACCAGCAAGGTGGGCCGCAACGGCGCCGGTCCCAGCCACGCCCCGCCCACCAAGGCCACGGCCAGTCCCGCGGACAGGCCCAGCGCGGCCCGCAGAACCGTGTCCAGCGGCCCGGCCCGGGCCTGCCCGGCCCCCGGGCAGTGGTCCATCAGCGTCACGAGGAGATAATCAAGCGTCGTCGAGTAGACCACCAGCAGCAGGTAGTACGGATTCCACCAGCCGTAGAAAAAATAAGAGGCGGCCAGGAGCCAAGGGATCCAGAGCGGCGTCCGTCGCAGGGCGAAGTACACCGGCAGCACGATCAGCATGAAGATCAGAAACGGCCAGGTGTGGAAGAGCATCGGTGCCGTCTACTCCCTCAGCGCGCGGACGTGGGCCTCGACCGAAGCGGCCAGCCCTTCCAGGCCGTAGCCGCCTTCCAGGACGGAGACCAGCCGCCCGCGGCAGCACTCCGCAGCGATCTGTTTGACGATGCGGGTCTGGGCGGCGTACTGCCGGGCGGTGACCTTCATGCCGCCCAGCAGATCGTGCTCGTGCGCATCGAACCCCGCCGAGATCAGGACGAAGTCGGGGTGGAACGCCATCGCGGCAGGCAGCAGCTTTTCCTGGAACGCCTTCTGATACTCGCGGTCGCCGGACCCGGCCGGCAGGGGCACGTTGATCGTGTGCCCTAATGCCTTGCCCGTCCCGGTCTCCGCGGCGGTGCCCGTGTGCGGATAAAACGGATGCTGGTGGACCGAGAAGTACATCACCGTGGGATCGTCGTAGAAGGCCGCCTGGGTCCCGTTGCCGTGGTGTACGTCCCAATCGACGATGAGCACCCGGGCGAGCTTGTGTTTCCGCTGGACATAGCGGGCGGCGATGGCCACGTTATTGAACAGGCAAAACCCCATGGACCGGTCCCTACAGGCGTGGTGGCCGGGAGGCCGGACGGCGCAGAAGGCGTTGCGGACCTTTTCGGCCATCACGGCGTCGACGGCCGCCAGGACGCCCCCGGCCGCCATCAGCGCCACATTGTAGGACTGCGGCGAGACGGGCGCATCCCGCGAGTCGACGTAGGCGGCCCCCGCGGCGCAGGCTTTTTTCACCCGCTCGATGTACTGCGGGGAGTGGACCGCGGCGATCCACTCCACGGCGGCCGGCGCGGGGGCGATCGGCGTCAGGTCGGCCAGCAGGCCGCTCTGCTTGAGCCGCTCGACGATGGCCGAGATCCGCTCCGGCCGCTCCGGATGGCCCTTGGGTGTCTTGTGCTCCAGGAAAACGTCGCCGGAGACGAAGCCCGTCCGCGGCGGGTGTGGGGCGGGTGGATTCTCATCGGCCCGGGCCGCGGATTCCCAAAACATCAAGCCGCGACCGTTGGTCGCGCCCTCCCCTCGCTCGCGCTTCGGGTTGGTATCGCCCTGCCCTCGCTCGCGCTTCGGGTTGGTATCGGCCCCCGCCGGGGCCTCGGCCCTCCGCACGCAGCGGAAACCGTACTGCTCTCTTCCGAAGCAAGCGTCGGCGAACACCGGCGGCTGGCTGTGCCGGGCCGCCGAGCGGCACGCCCCGGCCGCCGTGGCCCAACTGCCGCCGCGCAGCACCCGCTCGGAGTCCTTGGCCGGGGCCGGGCCATGCGGGTCGCTCGCCGCCGCGGCCTCGTAACGCTCGCCGTAGACGTCGTTGCACCACTCGGCCACGTTGCCGTACATGTCGTACAGGCCCCACGGATTCGGCAGTTTCTGCTTCACCGGGTGCGTACACTTGCCGGAGTTCTCTTTGGACCAGGCGTACTTGCCCAGCTCGCCGGGATCGTCGCCGAACGACCAGCGAGTGGTGGTCCCGGCGCGGCAGGCGTATTCCCATTCGGCCTCCGTGGGAAGCCGGTAGCCGTCGGCCGAAAAATCGCAGTGGAGCGTCGCGAGGTCGTAGCACGGCCGGAGGCCTTCCCGCGCCGAACGCATGTTGCAGTATTGAACGGCCGCGAGCCAACTGACCTGCTCGACGGGCTTGTCGGCCGCGAGCGACTTGGACGGGTTGCGGCCCATCATCGCCTGAAACGACACCTGGGTCACCTCGCACGTGTCCATGTAGAACGGGCCGATCTCGACCTGGCGGACGGGCTGCTCGTCCTCCTCGCCGGCGACCTCGCCCATCGAGAAGCTCCCC
>Ga0187848_10003704_pt1 | contig 11022 bp, 10 predicted proteins | sample June2016WEW_4_40_FD_132424 | JGI IMG/M metagenome (GOLD analysis project Ga0187848, IMG submission 132424) | Peatland microbial communities from SPRUCE experiment site at the Marcell Experimental Forest, Minnesota, USA - June2016WEW_4_40 | ecosystem: Environmental > Terrestrial > Soil >... | reverse complement strand
GCCGCCGCGGCTCATCGCCCGAACCGCCCCGCCGCTGGCGCTCGCCGCGCCGCGCGCGCCCGCCGAGGAGGGGACCGAAAACGGCGCCCAAGCCGTTGAAATTCTTTAGGGCTGGACAGAACTGACGGGCGCGGGGCGCCGAAGCGGTTGCGATGAGGCCGTCGGTGGCGCGACGCGCCGGCCGGCGACGCCTCACCCCCGCCCCAGCGCGTAAAATTCGTCGTTCGGCCGGATGCCGAAGGCGTTGGCGAGCCGGTTCGACATGGCGAAGAGCGCGGCGATGGCGCCGATGTCCCAGACGTCCTCCTTAGAGAAGCCGCAGCTCTCCAACGCCGCGATGTCGGCGTCCTCGATCTCGTGCGAACGCGCGGCGACCTTCAGCGCGAAGTCGAGCATCGCTCGTTGTTTTGTCGTGATGTCCGCCTTGCGGTGGTTGATCGCGACCTGGTCGGCGATCAGCGGGTTCTTGGCGCGAATGCGCAGGATCGCGCCGTGGACGACGACGCAATAGTGGCACTGATTGACCGCCGAGGTCGCCACCACGATCATCTCGCGTTCGGCCTTGGTCAGGCCGCCGGACTTCTCCATCAGCGCGTCGTGATAGGCGAAGAAGGCGCGAAATTCGTCGGGGCGGCGCGCCAGGGCGAGGAACACGTTGGGCACGAAGCCGGACTTTTCCTGCACTTTGAGGATTCGTTGGCGAACGTCCTCGGGCAGATCGACGAGGGCGGGAACGGAAAAACGGCTGATCGGCTTGGCGTTCATGACGTCGGCGTCCTTGGCGATCCGCAGGGGAGCGGAGCCTAACACGAGTCCGCGGCGCCCGCTCACCACCCGACATGCCGGAACTGGCGCGCGTAGACCGCCGCGACTTCGCTCAGCCGCCGCTTCAAGCGTGCGGCTTCGTCAGCCGCGCCGGCGCGTTCGGCCGCCTCGATCGCCTTGCCGAAATGGCGCCGCGCGTCGTCGCAGCAATCCTTCACGCTCCGCGGCGGCGCTTCGTACATCGCGGCGTAGGCCGCTTCGGCCATGCGTTCCGATTCGCGCCAGGGCTCGGGGCTTAGGGGTGGGCGCGAGCATGGCATTCGGGCGGACCTTGCACGGGAGCGCCGCGAACGCCGCCGATCAGCGGCGGATCGGCTCGTGCGCGAGCGCGGCGCGCAGGAAGTAATAGAGCCCCGTCAGCGCGGTGAGGATGAAGACCACTTCGAGGCCGTGGGTCACCGTGTCGCCGAGCTGAAACAATCCGCCGATCGCCCATCCCGCCGCGCCGCCGGCGCCCACGAGCTCGGTGCCGACGAGCACGGCGACGCTGGCGAGCGTCGTCGCGTTGGTCCAGTTGATGGGGGCGTTGGCGGCCAAGGGAACTCCATGCCTTTGCGCGAGGCGTGCGTCCCTATAATACCATTGAAACCGCGCGCGCAAGTTTCCCCCGCCCCCCTCGAGAGCGAGCCGCCCCTTGAACGACACCGCCCAATTTTCGCGCGCCGCCGTCGCCGCGCCGCATCGCCTGGCCGCCGAAGCGGGGCGCGACGTTCTGTTGCAGGGCGGCAACGCGATCGAGGCGATGGTCGCGATGGCCGCAGCGATTGCGGTTGTCTATCCCCACATGAACGCGCTCGGCGGCGACGGCTTCTGGCTCATTCGCGAACGCGGCGGCCGCGTGCGCGCGCTCGAAGCCTGCGGCTACGCCGGCGAGAGCGCGACGATCGCCAACTACCGCGCCCACGAATTCGCGGCCATTCCGGCGCGCGGGGCGATGGCGGCGCTGACGGTTCCCGGCGCGGTCGGCGGCTGGATGGCGGCGCTCGACCTTTCCAAGGCGCTCGGCGGCCGCCTGCCGTTAGACATGCTGCTCGCCCCCGCCGAGCGCCATGCGCGCGCCGGATATCCCGTTTCCGCCTCCGAGACGCGCTTCGACCCGACGAGCGACGCCGCCCTCATCGCCGCGCCGGGCTTCGCGGAAAGCTTCTTGATCGACGGCAAGCCGGCCAAAGCCGGCGCCATGCGACGCTCGCCGCGCCTCGCCGATACGCTCGCCCAGCTCGCCCATGCGGGCCTTGCCGATTTCTACCGCGGCGACGTCGCGCGCGAAATCGCCGCCGATCTCGAGCGCATCGGCGCGCCGGTGACACGGGGCGATCTCAAGCGCTTTCAGGCGGCGTGGCGCGAGCCGCTGTCGCTTCGGGTCGACGGCGCGACGCTCTACAATACGCCGGCGCCGACCCAAGGCCTCGCCTCGCTGATGCTGCTCGGCCTCTATGAGCGCCTTGGCGTGCGCGACCTCGACGGCTTCGCCTACGCGCATGCGCTGATCGAAGCGGCCAAGCGCGCGCTGACGATCCGTAACGACGCCTGCGTCGATTTCGCCTACGCGACACACGACTTCGCCGCATTGCTGTCGGCGCGGACTCTGGATCGCGAGGCGTCGCGCATCGACATGACCCGCGTCGCGCCTTGGCCTTTGCCGCCTGATAAGGGCGACACCGTCTGGATGGGCGCGGTCGACGGCGACGGGCTCGCGGTCTCGTACATCCAATCGGCCTATTGGGAATTCGGCTCGGGCTGCGTATTGGCGCGAACCGGCGTCGTCATGCAGAACCGCGGCCTCGCGTTCTCGCTCGACCCGAAGGCGCGCAATCCGCTGACGCCGGGACGGCGGCCGTTTCACACCCTCAACCCGCCGCTCGCCGTGTTCGACGATGGCCGGGTTCTCGCCTACGGCGCGATGGGCGGCGACGGACAGCCGCAATTCCAAGCGCAGGTCTTCACCCGCATCGCCGCGGGCCGGTCGCTCGCCGAGGCGCTGAGCGCGCCGCGGTTCCTGTTCGGCCGCTCCTGGGGCGCGGGAAGCGCCAGCGTCAAGCTCGAGCAGGGCTACGACGACGCGGTCGCCGTCGCGCTCGCGCGGGCCGGCCATGAAATCGAACGGCGCGGCGCGGAGCTGCGCGATTCGTTCGGGCACGCCGGGGCGGTGCTGCGCGATCCCAAAGGCGGCGTCGCCGCGGCGCACGATCCGCGCTCGGACGGCGGCGCGGAAGGCTTCTGAGGCTCTGGGCGCGCAGGCGTTCCATGACGGATTTGCGACGCAGCGCCGCGCGCCGCGCTATTGACGGCGCGCGCGCGGCTTGCTTTTAAGCGCCGCGCAATCCACGCCCGCGCCCTCACCGAAAGCTCAGGAGAAGCTCCGTCATGTCGCATTGGCCCCGCCACGCGTTTATCGACGGCCCGATCGTGATGATCGGCTTCGGCTCGATCGGCAAGGGGACCCTGCCGCTGATCGAGCGCCATTTCGACTACGACAAGGAGCGCTTCGTCGTCATCGATCCCGACGGTTCGGACCGCAAGCTCTTGGACGATCGCGGCGTCAAGTTCGTGCATCTGGCGATCACGCGCGACAACTATCGCGAGGTGCTCGGCAAGTACCTGACCGTCGGCGGCGGCCGCGGCTTCTGCGTCAATCTCTCGGTCGACACCTCCTCGCTCGACCTCATGCGCTTCTGCCGCGAGATCGGCGCGCTCTACATCGACACCGTCGTCGAGCCCTGGCCCGGCTTCTATTTCGACAAGTCGCGCGGCAACGAGTCGCGCACGAACTACGCGTTGCGCGAGACGGTGCTCGCCGAGCGGCGCGCCAACCCGGGCGGATCGACCGCGGTCTCCTGCTGCGGCGCCAATCCCGGCATGGTGTCCTGGTTCGTCAAGCAGGCGCTGGTCAATCTCGCCGCCGACCTCGGCGACAAGGCGGACGAGCCCAAGACGCGCGAGGACTGGGGCCGCCTCGCCCAGCGTCTCGGCGTCAAGGGGGTGCACATCGCCGAGCGCGACACCCAGCGCGCCAGGAGCCCGAAGCCGCGCAACGTCTTCGTCAACACCTGGTCGGTCGAAGGCTTTCTCTCCGAGGGCATGCAGCCGGCCGAGCTCGGCTGGGGCACGCACGAGCGCTGGTCGCCCGCCAACGCCGGCTTTCCCGAGACGGGCTGCGGCGCGGCGATCTATCTCGACCAGCCCGGCGCCAACACCCGCGTGCGCTCGTGGACGCCGACCGCGCAAGGCCAGTTCGGCTTCCTCGTCACCCACAACGAGTCGATCTCGATCGCCGACTACTACACGCTGCGCGACGACAAGGGCGCTCCCGTTTATCGCCCGACCTGCCACTACGCCTATCACCCCTGCGACGACGCGGTGCTCTCCCTGCACGAACTCTTCGGCCGCGCCGGCCAAGTGCAGAAGGAGCATCACATTCTCGGCGAGGCCGAAATTCTCGACGGGATCGACGAGCTCGGCGTGCTGCTCTACGGCCACGCGCGCAACGCCTACTGGTACGGCTCGCAATTGTCGGTCGAGGAGACGCGCGCGATCGCGCCCTATCAGAACGCGACCGGCATGCAGGTGACCTCCGCCGTGCTCGCCGGCATGGTGTGGGCGCTGGAGAACCCGAAAGCCGGCATCGTCGAAGCCGACGAAATGGACTTCCGCCGCTGCCTCGAAGTGCAGACGCCCTACCTCGGGCCGGTGATCGGCGCCTACACCGACTGGACCCCGCTGACCGGCCGCCCGGGCCTCTTCCCCGAGGACATCGACGCCTCCGACCCCTGGCAGTTCCGGAACGTGCTGGTGCGCTAGGGCGGCGTCGGCGCGGCCGCGTCGTTTTCCGGCGATCGAGCGATATCAAGGCGCTGCGGCGCGGATTTTTTCCGCGCCGTCGACACGCCGGCGACCGCTCGATGAGCCCCCGAGGAGCCCCGCTGGGGATTGGGATCGCGCGGGCTTTCGCCGTGAAGCCGCGACAGATCACGACAAGCCGATCCGTGTCCCGTGTAGGGGAATGTCAACAACTTGGGCGCCGTTTTCTGTCCGGTTTGCGATCGTGCGGCGAAGAGGGAAATGAGTGGGCGGCGGCGCCATTCCGTCGCCTGACGATCGCCCTCCTTCATCGTCGTGCGGGCGAGGACCATCGCGTCGCCGAGCCGGCCGGTCTGCGACGGAACGAAGCCGGCGGGCGGATCGACCTCGCGCTCGGCGAGCGCGTCGGCGACGATCCGGCGCACGCGGCGGATGGTGACCTTGTCCACGTTGACGACATTCGCCGCCGAGGCGCCCATCGTCAGCCGCCCGAGAATGCGCCGGGTCTTGTGATGCGCCGGCGGCCGCCGCGCGGCACTGCGCTGGGCGGCGTCCGAGCTGGCGCGAGCGGCGCGGGATTTCTTGTGGGTCGTCGCCATGGCTGGGGTCCCCGGAGGCGGGAAATTCAATAAAATAAGCATAGCATGAATTGTTGTTTTCAGAAAGAACAATCTCTAGGCTTTTGAAATGGCGGACGAATTGAACGCCACATCGCGCTCGCGCTGACGTGAACGCCCGAAAGGCCGTCGCGAAGCGGACAAATTGGGAATTAGTAAAGTGTCGTCGGAATGCCTATGATCTTTGGCACAGGCGGAAAGACGCCTATACTTAATTTTTCGACTCAACGGACGGCGGCTATTTGTAACGCGCGATGCCAAGTTTCACTCAGTTTCACAGCCAGTATCTTGCCCACCGAATCACCTTGGAAGGGGTGGACGATGACGCGCTCGCCAAGTCTCTTGCGACTGCCCGCGTCGAATTGAATCCGCACCAGGTGGACGCGGCGTTGTTTGCCTTGGCGCCGCCGATCCCGCGGGGCGCGGTTCTCGCCGATGAAGTGGGGCTCGGAAAGACGATCGAAGCTGGGCTCGTGATCGCCCAACGATGGGCGGAACGAAGGCGTCGAATGCTTCTCATCGTCCCCGCTTCGCTGAGAAAGCAATGGACCCAGGAGCTGAGCGAGAAGTTTGGAATCGACGCGCTGATACTGGAATCCAAGACGTTCAAAGACCTGAAGAAGCAAGGCTGCGCGCGACCATTCGAGGCCGTCGACAAAGTCGTCGTCACCTCTTACGAGTTCGCGGCGCGGCGTGAAGCAGAGGTGGCAGCGGTCGCTTGGGATTTGGTTGTCTTCGACGAGGCACATCGACTGCGCAACGTCTATAAGAAGGGCGCATCGAAGCGGGCGGTTGCGCTGCGCCGGGCGGTCAAGGACCGGTTCAAATTGCTGCTGACCGCGACGCCTTTGCAAAACTCGCTGATGGAGTTGTTCGGCCTCGTCTCGGTCGTCGACGACAAGCTGTTCGGCGACGAAGCGAGCTTCAGAATAAACTACGGGGGGGCACCGACGACGGCCAACCTCGCGATTCTGCGCGATCGGCTGAAGCCGATCTGTCGCCGCACGCTGCGCAAAGACGTTCAGGCGGCGGGGCACATCAACTACACGCGGCGAATTTCGACGACGTTCAAGTTCGAGCCGCACGAACCTGAGGTCCGCCTTTATAACGGCTTGTCGGCCTACCTTCAGAGGAAGGACACGATCGCGTTCGGTGCTAAGCCGAACCAGCTTGTCACCCTCGTCGTTCGAAAGATTCTTGGTTCGTCGACATTTGCGGTCGCCGACACTTTGACGCTCATCATTGAGCGTCTCAAGCGCTTGGAAGCCTTGCAAGCGGAGGATTTCGCCGACATCGACACGGCGGACGAAATCGCCGAGGAGTGGGACGCCGACGACGGCGAGGAGGCTTCAGGCCAAGAAGAGCCAATCGACGCGAAGAAGCTCAAGGCGGAAATCGACGAATTGATCGCCTACCGCGATCTCGCCCGAAGCATCAAAGTGAATGCCAAGGGCCAGACGCTGTTGGCGGAGCTCGGAGCGGTCCTCGACAGAATCGAAAGAGCCGGCGGACGTCGCAGGGCGGTCATCTTCACCGAGTCCGTGCGCACGCAAGAATATCTCGCCGACCTGCTATCAGCGAATGGCTACGAGGACCAAATTGCCCTCATGAACGGGCAGAACAAGGATTCCGTCAGCGTCGGCATTTACGAAGCTTGGAAGGCAAGGCACGCGGGATCGGACGCCATTTCTGGGTCCAAGTCGGCCGACATGAAGGCGGCAATCGTCGAGTCCTTCAAGATCGATAAGACAATCCTGATTGCCACCGAATCGGGCGCGGAGGGCATCAACCTCCAGTTCTGTTCTCTCGTCATCAACTTCGACCTTCCCTGGAACCCGCAGCGCGTCGAACAGCGCATTGGGCGCTGCCACCGCTACGGGCAGAAGATCGACGTGATGGTGATCAATCTGCTCAACACCAAGAACCGCGCCGAGGAGCGTGTGTTCGAGCTGTTGGATGAGAAGTTCAAACTCTTTGGCGGGGTGTTCGGCGCGAGCGACGAAGTGCTGGGGGCCATCGAGAGCGGCACGGACTTCGCCAAGCGGGTCTTCGAAATCCAACAGACCGCAAGAACCACGGCGGAAATCGACGCGGCGTTCGATAAACTCAGAGGCGAACTCGAAGAGCAGATCAAAGCCGAGATTGTCGACGCCCGCGGCAAGCTCTTGGGCGCGTTTGACAGGGATGTCGTTCGCATCCTGGCTGATCGTAAGGAAGTGTTAGATCGCGCCCTGGGCGACTTCGAGGAGCGGCTCATTGCGGTAGCGCGCGCCGAACTGCCCGAGGCCAAGTTTCACGATCAAGGGGCGGAGCGAGCGCGATTCGAATACGGCGGCGAAACTTGGACAACGGAATGGCCGATCGCCGATGAAAACGAATGGCGCTTCTTCCGTCTCACCGACGACAACCTCGCACATGAACTCGTCGAACGGGCGAAGGCTCGTTCGCTCCCGGTCGGCAATCTCAAGTTTTCGTATTCGGCCCGCAATGGGGACGGGCAGTTCTCAGACCTCGCACCACATATCGGACGGGCCGGTTGGCTCAAAGTTTCGCGCCTTGGTGTCAAGATTGCGAACCGGCGCGTCGATCACCTGCTGCTGTCAGCAATCTCTGACGATGGCGTCGAACTCGACGAGCGCGCGCTCGACCGGATGTTGCATATCCCAGCAACAATTGAGGCCGGGCCGGCGACGAGCTCGCCGGACGTGGATCTGGTGTCGCGAGAGGCCGCGACCCGTAGGCGCAAGCTTGATGACGCCGAGCGACTCAGCGGCGAACATCTCGCGCGCGAGTCCGACAAGTTGGACGCCTATGCGGACGATCTGGAAAGGGCGGCGGATGCAGAAATCAAGACGCTCGACGACGCGATCAAGGCGAAGCGCAAGGAGATGCGGATGGCCGGGGGCCTGAGCGTCGCCGAAAAGGTGGAGCGAAAGCGCGAAATCAATCGCATGATTGCGCAGCGCGACGAGCAAATGATGGCGAAGTTTGAGCGGAAGAAATCAATCCGCAAGGAGGTGGAGGACTTGCTCGACGAGATTCAGGCGAGCCTGAAAGTCGAGCCCAAGCTGACGCCGATATTCACCATCCGGTGGGAGCTGAACCCCTGACCTGCGAGGCGTGGATATGGGGTTCGACGTCTGCGCCTTTCCTGTCGAAGTCGACCTCGCGCTTTTCGCTTACGACGGGCCCGGCTGGGAGGTCGCGCCGTTTCGGCATCGCAGCGGTTGGCTCGCTTTCGGTCGGGCGTATGCGGAGACGGCGTTTGGCGATCGCGAGGCCATTCTCGTCGCCGCCGTGAGCGATCACGGGGAAACCTACGGAACAACTGCCGCAGCGCGCCTTCTCGAACTGCCGGCATCTTTCCCTCGTCTGGCCGAGGACGATCCGCCCGAATCGGTTGAGGAGGCGTTGGATAATGCATATTGGGACTTTCTTGGCGCAGTCGATCTTGATTGTCTTCGGCTGCTCGGCGAAGCGCAAGACGCGCTGGACGAACGCATCCGGGGCTACGAAGCCGAATGCACCCGTTTTGAATTGGAGATTTGGGCGTCAATCCGGACACTGCGAAAAGAGCGCCGCGCACTTCCCGCCCAAGCGCCGGAGCGTGGGGACATCGACTTGCGAATCGAGGGCCTCGAATCGATGGCGGATGACTTGGCGCTCGAACGGCGGCACGTAACAACTCGGATGCGTCATGAAATTGAAGGCCTTGAAGAAGCAGTGCTCTCTGGTCTGACGGATAAATGCGAATTTGAACATATGGGTCTTGTGCGCTGGCGAGCCCGATCTCGTGTGAGTTCGCTCGACGATCTCTGGCTACCGTCGGCCCGGGGGCAACAATTCACGGTAGACGCGTGGAACGCGAGGGTCGCGGGTCAGACTTTTGAGCGCGTCGCAGCGATGCGAGTTTTTAGATTCGAACAGGATGAAGAATGAAAACCAATCGCGCTATGAGGTGCGCATTACATCATTAGGGCGGCATTACGCCAACCGCTCAAGAATTCCCCAATTTCGCGCCCCCCGCGATCCGCGCTGGACTTTCTCCGCCCGAGCCGCCTCGCCCCTCTCCGTCACACGCGAAGCCGTCGCCCTCATGGAAGCATGAACTTCCGAAGTTTCGAGGCTGTCAATGGCCTTCGGCCGCCGGAGGCGGCGCGCGAAACGCGCGCCATTGACAGCCTCGAAACTTCGGAAAAAAGAGGCTTTCATGAGGTCGACGGCGCTCTCTGCCGAACTGCGGCCAAGGGCGCGGCGCTGCGCGCGCACGTTCCGACATCGCGCTTATCATAGCGACACGCAGCCGAGGCGCCTGATGGCGCGTACCCTCATCCGGCCGGCTCCGTCGGCCACCTTCTCCCGCAACGGGAGAAGGGCGCGCGGGTTGCGTTCGCCCGCCCCCGCCCCTCGTTCCTCAGGCCTTCTTCAAATAGCAGGTCTTCAGCGCCAGGCCCTTCGCCTTGTCGCTACGGCCTTCGATTTCCCTCGGGATCGTCGGCGAGGTGGATGTCGCGGATCGTCGCGCCGCGCCAAAGCCAGCTCGACGTTCAGAACAAACCACGAACATTTTCTTGCCTGGTTACGCCGTTCGCGGCATAATGCTCAACAATGGGGTAATGGCGCCGAGGCGGCCGGGACGGTCGCCGCGCCAGCGCAACGCTCGCGCCCCGCCCTGCTGAAAATCGCCAGACGAAGCGCCCGACGCGCCGCTTCCCCCTTTCCTCACCCGTCAATGGAGCCTGCGACGCATGTCGACGCTTGATCTCTTTTTGCCCCTCGCCAAGGTCGATCTCGACCAGCGCATCGTCCAAGGCGTCGCGACCGCCGAAGAGCCCGATCGCGTCGGCGAAATCTGCGACTACGCTTCGACCAAGCCCTATTTCGAGGCCTGGTCGGCCGACGCGCTCGCCGCCAGCGGCGGCAAATCGCTGGGCGCGGTGCGCGCGATGCACGGCCGCGTCGCGGCCGGCAAGCTCACCGACATTTCCTTCGACGACGAGGGCAAGCGCATTCTGGTGGCGGCGAAGATCGTCGACGACGACGAATGGCGCAAGGTGACGGAGGGCGTCTACACCGGCTTCAGCCAGGGCGGCCGTTACGTCAAGCGCTGGCCCGATCCCGACAGCGGCCTGACCCGCTACACCGCCGAGCCGAGCGAAATCTCGCTGGTCGACCTGCCCTGCGTGCCCGGCGCGACCTTCGAAGTGATCAAGGACGGCGTCGTCGAGAAGCGCGCCTTCGCGGCGCGTGCGGCCGATCCGAGCGCGGAGCCCCACGCGCCGGGCGAGCCGTCGCTCGACGACGTCCAAGGCGCGGCGGTCGCCGCCGCGCCCGCCAGCGCCGAGACGCCGGCGGCGACCGAGGCCCCCTCCCCCTCGGACGCGCTCGCCAAGGCGGCCTCGGCGCTGGCTCAGGCGGCCCATAAGCTCGAACGCGCCGCCGAAGAGAACGAAGCGCTGCGCAAGACGCTCGCGGCGCTGGCGCCGGATGTCGAAGCGCTGCGCCGGCGCGTCGGCGCGCTCGAAGCCCAGCCGCTGCCCGCCCGCGCCGCGCTGCGCGCCGTGCCCAAGAGCGCCGATTCCTTCGGCGAGCCCGGCGGCGGCGTCGACGATGCGATCAAGCGCCTCGCCGCGCTGCCCGCGCACGAGCGCGCGCTCGCGCTCACCAAGCTCAGCCTCGCCACCCCGATCCCGCCGCGGTTCTGAACCCGGAGCGCCGCCATGCTCGTCGAGACGCTGCGCGCGGACTGGACCGCGCGCGGAACGAACGCGCGCGTGCG
>Ga0187848_10003703_pt1 | contig 11024 bp, 10 predicted proteins | sample June2016WEW_4_40_FD_132424 | JGI IMG/M metagenome (GOLD analysis project Ga0187848, IMG submission 132424) | Peatland microbial communities from SPRUCE experiment site at the Marcell Experimental Forest, Minnesota, USA - June2016WEW_4_40 | ecosystem: Environmental > Terrestrial > Soil >... | reverse complement strand
TGCGCAGTTTACCAGAACCCGAGGCGCTTGGGAAGAAAAAAAGACGGCCATGAGGGCCGCCTTCGTAACCGCTTATAAAGCCGCGATTTGTTTATTCCGCATGCTCTTTTTTGGCCACGTTGACCTTCAGCTCGGCCGTGACGCCCCCCGTGAGCTTTATGCTGACGGTATGTTCGCCCAGCCTTTTGATAGGCTCGGCAAGCTCGATCTTGCGGCGGTCAACCTCTATCCCCTGCTCGTTCAGCGCCTCGGCTATCTCCATTGAGGTGACCGAACCGAATATCTTGTCCTCTTCTCCGGCGACATGGTAAAGCGTGACGGAGGTCTCCGCAATCTTCCCCGCCAGGCCCTGGGACTGCTTCTGGAGCTTCTTTATCCTGTCGGCAATCAGCTTCTTTTTGTGTTCGAGCTGGTTGATGCCTTTCGCCGTGGCCTCTATTGCCAGGTTTTTGGGTATGAGGTAGTTCCGGGCGTATCCCCGCTTTACCTCCACGACCTGGCCCATCTGGCCGAGTTTTTCGACGTCTTCTTTAAGGATCACCTGCATATTTAAGACTCCTTTCGGGGTTATTCCATGAAATGAGAGGTGTTATAATACAAAAGTAGGCGGCCCATGTCAAGAAAAAAGCCGAAACTGCTTGACAAACCCCGCCTTTTTCAGTAATAATCCTAACCTGTTTTGGCCGGTGTAGCTCAGTTGGTAGAGCAAGCGATTCGTAATCGCTAGGTCGTAGGTTCGACTCCTATCACCGGCACCAGCAACTTCCAGGGTCGGCTTTCTTAAGCCGGCCCTGTTAATTTTACTTGACTTTTTGCGCAACTTCGGCAGTATGGGCGCATGGCTCGGTATCCCATTAACCCTGAGCTCATTACGCTTCTTTCGAAGCAGGATGCCGTATTCCTCTTAGACCTGACCCACAAATGCCTCTCCTGCAATACGAAAGAAGAGCTAAAAGGGCTCATCCTCCGGCTTAAACACCTCATATCTCACGACTACGCGCTTATCGGTTTTGCCGCCGTCGGCGAAGAGGGGATGAAGGACGGCTTCGACATCGTGAATGTCAGCTATCCCGATGAATGGCTCGCCCTGTACGTCTCGGACCAGCTCCACCGCATAGACCCTGTCCCAAGGCACAACTTCACCAAATTCGACGGGCAGTACTGGAAGGATACCTATAAAATCTATAATACTCCGAAAGAATTCATATCGAAAGCCGCCGATTTCGGGCTAGTGTCGGGATATACCTTCGGCGCCCGGGATTTAAGGGGCACTCACGGCTCGCTTTTGTCCGTCTCGGGCCGCAACATGAAACGTGACAGGCGCACGGAGCTGATACTGGAACTCGTCACGCCTCATTTCCATCAGTGCTTCGAGCGGATAGTACGCGCCAAATACGCGACAAGCCCGCCGTCACCAAGGGAAAAGGAGGTGCTTAAATGGATCGGGCAGGGCAAGAGCACCTGGGAAGTCGCCATGATCCTGGGCATCAGCGAGAGGACGGTGAAGTTCCATCTCCAGAACGTAATGCGCAAGCTTAACGCGGTAAGCAGGCCGCATGCCATTGCGCTGGGTCTTGAGCTTGGAATTATAGATTTATAGGCTAAAAACCCCGCCTTAATGCACTTTAACACCCATCTAATACCAATCTAATCCCCTGTCCATTCGTACAGGTTGTTTCCGGCGTTTTTTATGGTAGAATCAGCCAGACATGGACTACGAAATGGACTGCAGCGACATAAAAAATATCAAAAAAGAGCTTAAGAACTTCCATTCCATGGTTAACCACGACATGAGAATGCCGCTCCTGGCCATCCTGGGTTATACCGATATGTTCATGAAATTAAAGAATAATAAACTGGATGACGAGAAAATAAGCGCGATGGTTTCCGGCATAAACAGGGCCGGGAAGAAGCTGCTAAGGGTAGTCGAAAATATCATCACGGCGTCGGGCCTCGAGTCCGGGAAGCTGAAACCCTCCAGAAAACACGTGGATATCAGACTACTGCTAAAGGAGGTGGGGGATGAGCTTCCGAGCGTTAGCCGCGAGAAGGGCCTGGTTTTTTCTCTTCCCGCGGAGGATGGGCCTGTTGTGGCCTTTGTTGACAAGGAAATGATAAAAAGAGCGGTTTTGAGCCTCTTTTACTTTGCTGTGGGACGTTCCGAAAGAGGGACGGTAATCGACGTGACGGCAAACGGCAGTCCCGATGGGAAATTCACCGAAATAACCATCGCTAGCTTCCCCGCGCTCCTCAGGAGAGAAGACATCGATGGCTCTAACGATAACGGCATTGTTGAGATTTTTACCGCCCGGACCATAGCCGAGGCCCACGGCGGCTGCTTGGATATAGGATTGACCGAGGATAAAAAGTTAATCCTGACTCTCTCGTTGCCGCAGGCATAGAGCGGATAGCCCTCAGGCTACCCGCTGCTCTCCCATTCCTTTTTCTTCACTTTTTTTGCATTCGGGGCAGACGCCGTAGAAGTTGGCGTGGCGGCTGTGTATGCTGAACCCCTTCGTTATCTCGGTAGGCACTTCCAGGTCGAACTCCGTCTGGATGTTCACGATTTTCTTGCACATGGTGCAGATCAAGTGATGGTGAGGCACCGTCTCCGGGTCGAAATGCTTCCTCTCGCCGTCGATGTTAAGTTCGATGACCTTGCCGAGCTGTTTAAGGACTTCGAGGGTGTTGTAGACTGTGGCGAGGGACACCATCGGATATTTCTCGAGCACGGCGGCATATATGTCCTCGGCGGAAGGGTGAGACATGTTTCCCTCCAAGTATGACATTATTGCCGCCCGCTGGGGAGTAAGCTTAAAACTCTTATCCCTTTGCGGTTGTCCCATTTTGTACCTCTTGTAAGTTTTAACCATACAATAGTGATGTCATTTTAATAAGGATTTGTCAAGTCGGGAAATTGGGGGCTGGGGTGTCCAGTGAGGTTTTTAAAGCCTCTTTTGGGGCAATATTAAAACTAGACTGCGGGCTTGAACTTCCTGTTTATCTCCTCCGCGACCTTCCTGGGAAGGCCGGGGACGGCCGCGAGGGCCTCGAAGTCCGCTTCTCGGATAGCCCGGAAACTGCCGAAATGTCTCAGGATTTGCATCTTGCGCTTCTTCCCGATGCCCGGTATGTCGTCTAGCGGCGAGACGGCTCCTTTTTTTTGCCTTATGCCGCGGTGGTGCGTTATGGCAAATCTGTGCGATTCGTCTCGCACCTGCGCAAGCAGGTTCACGGCGGCGGAGGTGGGCGATAATATCTTAGGCTCTTCTCCGCCCGGCTGGTATACGCGCTCGTAGGAACTCCGTTCCCTTATCCCGGCGTACTTGAGTCCCTTTTCCTGCGCTTTCGCCAGCCCGATGACGTCCAGGTCGTCGAGCGGCGCTCCGAGGCCCTTAAGAGCATCGAGTGCGACCGAGAGCTGGCCCTTGCCGCCGTCCACCATTATCAGGTCCGGCCACTCCTCGTTCTCCTCCATCACCCGCTTGTACCGCCGGTGGATTACCTCCTCCATCATGGCGAAATCGTTGGCCCCTTTTACGCCCCTGATGTTGAAATGGCGGTAGCCGGATTTATTCGGCTGGCAGAGCTCGAAACTCACCATGGAGCCTACGGCCTCCTGTCCGCCGAAATTGGATATGTCGAAGGCCTCTATCCGCCTGGGGAGCTTTTTGAGGCCAAGCTCGGACTTCAGGGCCATCAGGGTAAGCTCCCGGCCCGCCCCCGTCATTAGGTTCTGCTCAAGCGATACCGTCGCGTTGTCTTGCGCCATCTCGACCAGCCTCGCCCTCGAGCCGCGCTGCGGGACGGAAAGCCCGGCCTGCCTGCCGCGCATCTCGACCAGGAACTCTCTGACCAGTTCCTGCTCCGGCAGCCGGTGAGAAATGAATATCTCCGGCGGCACTTCCTTGCCTTCGACGTAGAACTGGTTGATGAAGTTGGTCAGGAGCTCGCCCTCGGTCAGGTCCAGGGGCGACTCGGAGATAAAGAAGTCCTTGCGCCCGATTATCTTCCCCTTCCGCATGAAGAGTATCTGGATGTCCGCCGCGGCCCCTTCCTTCGCCACGGCTATTATGTCCCGGTCCTCCATGCGGGGCGATATGATGTGCTGGGACCGGGTCGCCTGGCGTATCGCGCTCAAACGGTCACGTATGTTGGCCGCGGCCTCGAAGTTCATCGCGGCCGCGTTCTCCTTCATCCTGTCTTCCAGGAACCGCATCAGCTCGCGGTTTTTCCCACTCAGGAACAGGCGCACCTCATCGACCATTTTCGCGTATTCTTCCCTGGAAATCACGCCTCCGCAGGGGCCGGAGCAGTGCTTCATCTCGAACTGCAGGCAGGGGCGCTCCAGTTTTTTCCCTATACCCTTTTTCCTGCACTTGCGCATCGGGAACAGGCGGTTGATGAATTTAAGGGTCTCCCACATCGGACCCGTCGGGACGTACGGCCCAAAGTAGAGCGCGCCGTCCTTATCAATGCGGCGGACGACCGACAGGGACGGGAACTCATCCTGGACGCTCAGCTTGAGGTATGGGTAGTTCTTGTCGTCCCGGAGCACCACGTTGTATTGGGGCTTGTGCTTCTTTATCAGGTTCGATTCGAGGATGAACGCTTCCATCTCCGTGCCGGTGACGACCGTCTCGAAGTCCGTAACGAGTTCGGCCATCCTTGCGCGGCGCGGGTCCGGGTCTGGGGTATTCTGGAAATATGACCTGACGCGGTTACGGATGGATTTCGCCTTGCCGACGTATATGACGCGGCCCTTGGCGTTCTTCATCAGGTAGACGCCGGGCCGGTCGGGGAGCAGCTTTAATTTTTCGTCAAGTGTCATTTATACAATTAACAATTACTAAGTTCACAACCCGCCCCATTCATTAAAGGGAAGCTGAAATTCTCCTTATCATAGTTGTACCAAATTATAAGATAGTTTTCCGATTCGACGGATTGACTAAATTTTTGTATCATTTGTTTAATTTTCGATATGGTTTCTGTTGACTGATTACTACCTTGACAAAAAATCATTACTTTAAGCTCAGCCTTCCCCAATAATAATTTACAAAAATCATACAAAATCTCATCTGTTTTACGACTAAATTCGCTTTCTATTATTGAAACCGATTTGCTTATCATATGAGTATCTTTAAAATAACCATTTCCAACTTTAGTCTTTCCGGTATCTAAGAGGACAAAATCAAAAAGAAATTCCCAATTGGACCCTTTGCCATTGGAATTTGTTTTGCTACACCTTAACTCAAAATCGTTAGTATCGGCGACACTACGCAATGCCTTCCCTATTTTTTTAGTCCAAAATTTGCTGCTGTGGTCTTCTTTCCAAGACCTTCTTTTTTCAAATTCTTTTGTTATCTCTTGGATAATTTGTTTTGCGATATCTGCCACATTAAATCTCCTTTCTGAATTTGAGATTAATAATACACCTGCACCAAATATAACCCCTGCGGCGGCGCGGTGGGGCCGGCCTTGGTGCGGTCGCGGGCCTCCAATATCCCCTTCATGTCCTCCTGAGTGAATCTCTCCCTGCCGACTTCGACCAGCGTACCCACGATATTCCTGACCATGTGGCGGAGGAACGCGCTCGCCTCCAGCGAGAAGATTATGCGGTTCCCGTCATGCTCCATCTCCAGGGCGTGCAGTTCCCTGACCGGGTTCACCGTGTCCGTGTCGGTACAACTGAACGAGGTGAAGTCGTGCTCGCCCAGTAAGTACTGCGATGCCTCCCGCATCGCCTTCAGGTTCAAGACGGTGGAGACGTGCCATGAATAGTTCCTCTTTAGGGGCGAGGGCATCGGCCTGTTCAGGACGATGTAGCCGTACTGCTTGCCTGTCGCGGAGAACCGCGCGCTGAAATCGAGCGGCGCCTCCACGACTTCGAGCGCCCTCATCTGCGGCGGAAGATGATGGTTAAGCGCTCCGTGCCATGCCCTTGAATCCAGCTTCGACTCCGACTTGAAGCTCACGACCTGTCCAAGTGCGTGCACGCCCGCGTCCGTCCGCCCGGATGCGGTTACCCTGATTTCCTCGCCCGTCGTCAGGCGGATAGCCTCCTCGAACGCCCCCTGAAGCGTCGGCCTGTCCGGCTGCCACTGCCATCCGGCGAAGTCCGTGCCGTCGTATTCAAGGATAACCTTAAAATTTTTCATCAGCTTATTTTACACTATAACAAGCGGGGATTCAACAGAGATAGGGAAAACAAAGGGGAAACCGTCCCACGTACCGGGCATTTTAATTATTGGGCGGGCTTGGAAGATGCCACTTTTGCGGTCGAGATATATTCCTTTATGCCGTCGAATATGGCCTGGGCTATCTTCTGGCGGTACTGCGGCGTGGCCAGAAGGGCTTCCTCTTCCGGATTGCTTATGAAGCCCACTTCCGTCAGGATGCTTGGCATGCTCGCCCCGTATAGGACCAGGAACGGCCCTTGCTTTACCCCCTTGTCGTTCAGCGCGGAATTCCACCTCTGGAGGTCGGAGACCAGCTTGCCCTGGACTGCGTGCGCAAGCTCCAGGGACTCGCCCCGCTTGCTGTCCAGGATAAGGTCCTTCAGTATGACTTCGAGGTCGCCCATGTCCTTTATCGTGGACATGTTCTCCCTGGCCGCGACCTCCATTATGTTCCTGTCCTTGGTCAAATTGAGCAGGTACGTCTCTATCCCGCGCGCGTCCCGGCTCTTGCTCGCGTTGGCGTGGATGGATATGAAGAGGTCCGCATCCTGCTGCACGGCTATTCCCGGCCTCGCGTTCAAGTCGATGAACACGTCGCTGTCACGGGTCATTACGACCTTGCACGCGAGCTGCTCCCGTATTATGTCCCTGAGCCTCAAGCCCACGTCCAGCACCACGTCCTTTTCGCAGAGGCCGCTCCTCCCGATGGCACCGGTATCCTTGCCGCCGTGCCCGGGGTCGATGACGATGGTGCCTATGCAGATTTTCTCTTTCCCGGCCATGTAAAGCGGCTTTTCCTCACGCTGTTCCGCCGCGGGCTGTACTTGAACAGAGGCGGGGGCAGGGGTAGGGGCAGTCTGTTCCACCGGGGGCGCGGTCGCCGGAGACGCCTGAGCGGGTTGTTTGGCCTGCACGGGCTCGCTCGCGGGAGGTCCGGCCTGTCCGTCCGTAGCAGGGGAGATAAGCTCGGCGGGAGACAGCCTGGAAGGCGCGGCTTCGACCGCCTCGTCATGCCCTGGCGCTACTGCTGCCTCGATTACCGGAGGTTCTCTATCTACAAGCGGTTTCGCCTTCGGGCTCGTATCGTTTATCGCCCTGAGGGTTATCAGCCTGCCTCTTCCCTTTATCATTTTTGCCGGGGTAATGTTACTGTTGCCGGTGATGTCTATAAGGAGTTGGGCCGGGTTCGATAGCATGAGCGCGTGATATGACGACAGGTTGACGAGGTCGAACACGATTCGTACGGTACTGCTGTCGTACTGGCTGGCCCTGATGGACTTTAATATGCCGTCGCCTATGTCAATCTTCCCTATGGGCATGTTGTTTGAGAGTTTTGACCCTTTCAGGTCGAAGAACAGCCGGTCCGGTCTCTTGAGTTTCCGGGCGCTGAACTTCACTTCCCCAGTCAGGTAGACGATTATCTTTGTGTAGCCTGTGTTGGACCAGTGCCGGAGTTCGCTCACGCTCACGAGCCCCGGGGATTTGTCCTCTGTCTCCTGGACGGTTATTTTCATGGGCGCGGCGGCATTTTTTACAGCAACGGCCTGAATATTAACCGTTTCGGGAGGGATATCCGCCGCCGGGGCCTTTGGAGCCCTGGCCGACGCTGACGGAGAAGCCGACGGCGCGACACCCGTCAGCGATTTCAGTTTCGCCCTGGCGCTTCCGGAGTCCGTACCGGCCGGATATGCGGCCAGATACTGCTGGTATGTCTCGACGGCCGCGTCCAGGTCCGGCTGGGCGTGCGATACCCGGTACATCCCCGTTTCGGCCTCCGCCTTAGAATACATCGCCTTTGCCGCATAACCGGAGCCGGGATATCCCTTGATGACGGCGTCGAACCCGGCGATGCACAGCTCCCACTGGTCGTGCCTCTTTCGGCGCCTCTTGTCCTTCTCGAGGCGGGCGAGCCTGTCCGATGCCTTGCTGTAGGCCTTTTCGGCGGATGGGGCCGCGGGCGCGGAGCAGGGCGAAATCAGAAGAAAAGATAGCGCAAGGATAAAAACGAGCGGCAGGGCTATGGGTCGATTCATCTTGGTAATCCTGAAAAACATCGTAAAACTCCTGTGCAATACTAATAGCAAATCCCTTCCATGTCAATCCAAAAACTTATGTTTAACCGGCGATTTTCATGTTTGTATTGATAATTAGGGCGTGCTATGATAGTCGTACGTGACCAATGAGCAAAAAGGAGAAGCATATTGCCTATACCGACCGTAGCCATCGTTGGCCGTCCCAACGTAGGGAAATCAACGCTTTTTAACCGCATCCTCAAAAAGAAGCTGGCGGTAGTCGAGGACGTGCCCGGCGTGACCCGCGACAGGAACTACGCGTCGGCGGTCTACGAGGGCAGGCGGTTCACCCTCGTGGACACCAGCGGGTTCGTGCTGTCGTCGGAAGGGCTCCTCGCCCAGATGCGGGAACAGACGATGCTCGCCGTGGAGGAGGCCGACGTAATCGTATTCATGCTCGATGTCAAGGACGGCCTCGGCGCGTCGGACATGCAGGTCGCGGAGATGCTGAGGCGGTCCGGCAAGCCCGTACTATACTGCGTGAACAAGGTAGACGGGCCGAGGCTGGAAGACGCGGTATATGATTTCTACAGCCTGGGCGTGGATGAGGTGCTCCCGGTATCGGCCCTGCACGGCCAGGGGTTCGGCGAGATGATGGACAGGCTCATCGATATGCTGCCCCCCGAGTCGGCAACTCCCGACGATGAAGAGGCGGCGGCGAACGTGGCGATAATCGGCAGGCCGAATGTGGGCAAATCCAGCCTCCTGAACGCACTGACGGGCGAAAAGAGGGCCGTAACGGACAATACGCCCGGCACGACAGTGGACCCAGTCGATACTACCGTGACGTATTACGGCAGGCAGTATAACCTGGTTGACACCGCCGGGATAAGGAGCAGGGGCAAAATCGCAGCCGGGGTCGAGAAATACAGCGTGCTCAGGGCGGTTAAGGCCGTGGAGCGCTGCGACGTGGCCCTCCTGCTGATAGACGCCGCCGAGGGCCTTACCGAGCAGGACAAAAAGATTGGCGGAATTGCCCACGAGGAAGGCAAGGGGATAATAATAGTCCTTAATAAATGGGACCTTGTAGAGAAGGACACAAACACTCTGAACGAATACACGCAGAGGGTCCGCGAGGGCATGAAGTTCCTCGACTATGCGTCAATAATCGCGATATCTGCGCTGACCCGCCAGAGGATAGGCAAAATATATCAGCTGGTGGACGAGGTGGTGGAACACGGCAGGACGCGGGTGCCCACACCGAAGCTGAACGACCTCCTTATAAACGCGGTCAAGGCCCAGCCTCCCGGAATGTACAAGGGGCACGGTATCAAGTTCTATTATGCGACCCAGGCCGGGGTGTCTCCACCGACGTTCGTCGTCTTCGTCAACCGGCCCGAGGGTGTGCACTTCTCATATCTCCGGTACATAGAGAACAGGCTCAGGCGGGAGTTCGGGTTCCAGGGCAACCCGATACGGATATTCCTCAAAAGGCGGCGCAGGGGGGAAAGCGTCCCCGGGGAGAGTTGATGCCGCCCAGGCTTACGGCGCCTCTCAGGCACGCCTATCGCCTTTTGATTATGTATGTCAAGGACGGCGGCCCGAACCTTGCGGCCGCCATCTCGTTCTATGCGATTATCTCATTTATCCCCCTGCTGTTCATCTTTATAAACATCCTTGCGTATTTCCTGGGCAGGCACGCCGACCTCCAGAGCGCGGCCCTCAGATACGTCCAGGAACTCTATCCGGTGGCCGGAACAGCCATACGCAGGGAAATCGCGCTGATAATATCGAAGCGAGTAGGCTGGATAAGCTTTATAGCCTTCATCTGGGCCGCGGTCATCATGTTCAACTCCATAAACTACGCGATAAACAAGATATTCAAGACCCTGAGACACCGGGCATACCTGCTCGGAATGCTGACGTCCTTCGTCATGATACTTGCCGCGGGCGTGTTTTTTACGGTCTCGTTCTGGCTGGCCTATATACCGAAATTCCTCGATGCCCACCCCAATATCATAACCCAGTCGGGGGTGGTGAGGTTCCTGACTCACAGCGTGCTGCTCCAGGCGGCCCCGCTTCTCTTCACCTTCCTGGCGTTCACTATGATATACAAGTTCCTGCCCAGGCGGAAGATAAGTATGGCGCAGGCCGCGGCCGGCGGGATGATAGCCGGGCTTTTGTGGGAGGCCTCCAAGTACGTCTTCGCCTGGTATATCGGCAACATCGCCAACCTCAGCCTGTACGGGTCGCTGGCGGCGGCGATAATATTCATGCTCTGGATATATTACTCCGCAAATATCCTGCTGCTCGTGGCGGAACTGATGTACATTGCCGTGCACCGAAAATTTTCTTGAACTACCGAGGCTGATTGCTATAAAATAGGCCACCGCAACAATGTGAGGTTTCAGGGGATGAGAAAGGTCGTCGCTTTCGGTACAGGGAAGGGCTTTTTAGACAAGTACGCCGTTTACCTGAAGAGATACTCCTTCGAGCTCGTCTCCTGCGCCATATGCAGGAACTACTGCGACTTCGACCAGACGCCAGTCCTGATAGTGAGCGGGGACGGCCTCAGCCTTGCCGAGCGCGAAATGCTCGATTCCTACCTTACGGCCGAAAGGCGGCTCCCGATAATATTTCTGAACCCGGCCGCTGGAAAAATAAAGCCGGGACTTAAGAACATAAAGGAAAGGTCTAAATACGTCCTCCCGGAAGACCTGCCCCGGAAAGACCTGCTTCCGGCCGTGAGGGGATGCAACGAGATCGTCCTGCTCCGTGAGCGGCTCGACAGGCTTGAGGGCGAACTCAGGATTAAAAGCGGTGAGCTGTCATA
>Ga0187848_10003702_pt1 | contig 11025 bp, 11 predicted proteins | sample June2016WEW_4_40_FD_132424 | JGI IMG/M metagenome (GOLD analysis project Ga0187848, IMG submission 132424) | Peatland microbial communities from SPRUCE experiment site at the Marcell Experimental Forest, Minnesota, USA - June2016WEW_4_40 | ecosystem: Environmental > Terrestrial > Soil >... | reverse complement strand
TCCTTGAGTTTGGTCAAAATCATGGCCGAGATTTCGGGCGGAGAGAGCTTCTTGCCTAACGTTTCCACGCGGGCATCGCCGTTCTCGCCCCGCACGACCTTGTACGGGACCATCTTCATTTCTTCGCTTACTTCGTCGAAACGCCGCCCCATGAAACGCTTGATGGAAAAGACGGTATTTTCCGGGTTGGTGATGGCTTGGCGCTTGGCGACCTGGCCTACCAGCCGCTCGCCGGTCTTGGTGAAGGCCACTACCGAAGGCGTGGTGCGAGTACCCTCCTGATTTGCAATGACGGTCGGCTGTCCGGCTTCCATGACGGCCACCACGGAATTGGTGGTGCCGAGGTCAATGCCGATGATTTTACTCATAAACTTATAACTCTCCTCCTTGGAGCAAATGGCGAATGATGACGAAGCCCCATCAGGGCTGGCTAACACGACTCAAGTATGAATCATTGAGTGCGATGTTGTCAAGTTTTTCTGAGTGCCCATTCGGAGCGATCGCGCAGCGCGGCTACCAACCCCGGATGGCCATCCAGCGAGTCCGTGACCAATATCTCTAAATCACTGTATTCGTTGGAGATATCTCGAATGAGGCGGGGCAGGTCCCGATCCAGGTGAAGACCGGGCGTGAGAAAGTAGGGCACCACCACAAACCGGCGGTAGCCCTGGGCGGCCAGGGACCGGACGGCGGACGGAAGGTCAGGTTGGCCCAATTCGAGAAAGGCAGCTTCGACTATCGGATAGGCGCCGGCGAGGGCCAATTCGCGGGCCGCGTCGCGGACGGCCGCATTGGCAGCTTCGATGCGCGAACCGTGCGCAAAAACGATGATGGCGGTATCGGCGCTGGCCACGTTCTCATGCTAGCAGGCCGGCAACGAACGCTCGCTGCGGTAGCGGCCCGGCTTGCACCGCTCAGAACCTGTGAAAAAATCAAATCGCAGGCCGAAGGCCTATTCCACAAGGTCGGCAAGTGCATTGGAATCTGTGTGGAGTAGGCGTTTACGCCTGCACTTCTTCGGCTGCAGCCGATTTTTTCTCACGTTTTCAGGCGCTGTGGATGTAGGCGCGCATGTGGTGTAATTCGTCGGTTTGGCGGGAGAACTCGTGGTGCATCAGGTCGCGCATGGAAAGAAAGGCCACGGCCTTGTCGCCGCGCATCACGGCGAGGTGCCTGATCCCGTGGGCTTCCATTTGCCCCATGGCTTCCTCGGTGGTGGCGGTTTCTTCGACCGTAACCAACGCGGTGGTCATGACTTCGCTTAACCGAGTGGTTTCGGGATCGCGGCGTTCCAACACCACCCGCCGCATCAGGTCGCGCTCGCTGAAAACTCCCCGCAGACGGCCGTCGTCCAGAACCAGGATTGCTCCGCATTGGAGATCCGCCATATGCCGGGCCGCTGAGGCCACGGTATCGCTCTCGCGGACAGAGTAGAGTTCACGATTGCCGACGATGTCACGTACCTGGGACATATCACCCTCCTGAGTATGGTTGAGCGTATCACGGTCCGGCGCCGGAAGGAAGGGGAAATCGTTCGTTCCCTGAGAAATGCTACCTGGCCGGAAGGGCACGCGACAGGAATGGCGAAATTCGTGTCCGCCTGGATTCCAGAGAGCCGGTTGGCCAGGCGGACGGCGGGCATGCGGAGGAAGGGATCAGCGGCCGGCTTGAGGTTACCTAAGCAGGAACCGGCAATCCCTCCGGACGAAGCACCCAGCGCCGGCCACCTACTTGGTGATCACGCCGCAGGCAATGCGGTCGCCGGCGTTGCCGGACGGGTCCGATTTCATATCGTCCGCTTTGGCGTGAATCACCAGCGCCGTTCCGCCGTTGGCGAACACCGAATTGGCGCCCTCGGCCAGGGTCACCCGCGGATTCTCCAGCGTGACCTTGGCCGTGCCGTTTGCCTTGACGGTGAAGTTCGGCATGTCGCCCGCGTGAGGTCCAGCGGGGTTTTCAAGTCCGTGATGCATCTGGCCGGGGTTAAAGTGCGGCCCGGCCGATGTGAATGCCGGTGCTTCGCACTTGGCATTCTGGTGAATGTGAGCGGCGTGCTCTCCGGGCGGCAGGCTCTTCACGTTCAGGGCAATCGTCACGCCGGTACCGCTTTTGGCGGCGGCGACGGTGGCAGTCCCGACGCTCTCTCCTTTGGCGTTTTTCAGTTCCACTTTAACGGCTTTGATGGGCTTGTCCGCGGCGATAAGAACAGTGGCGCCGATTAGTCCGGCGACAACGGCTGTGATCATGAGCTTGGTCATTCGACCCTCCACAAGCGATGATCTCACGAAAGCGGGGCCGCCATACAAGGCTGCCGGCCGCCACTGTTTTCGACTGGAGAAAACTGCACGCCGAGCGGAGTTACCATGGACGGGAAGGCGCCGGCATTCGGATACCTGAAGCAACTATGGCCCTGGGGGATTCGCGGCGGGCTCAGCGCCGGCCCGGCAGGACAGAACCTGGTCTGAAAGGAACAAGATGGAGTTTACAAGACGGGATTTGGGAAAGATCGCCGTAGCGTCCGTGCCATTCCGCGGGGCGTTCGGCGCGCAGAGGATCGACTCGAAGTTCGGGGGCGTTCAGATCGGCGCCATCACTTACAGCTTCAATCGGATCGCGAGCCCCGATCCGGAGGCGATCGTCAAGGCGTTTGTCGAGATCGGGCTGGGCGAGGCCGAGCTGATGTCGAACCATTGCGAAGCACTGGCGGGCGCGCCCCCGATGCCGGTGTTCGGGCGCGGCGGCGGGGCGGGCCGTGGGCCGGGCGGCGGACGCACTCCGCCGACCCCCGAACAGCAGGCCGAGAGGCAAGCCGCGATGGACAAACTCGCGCAATGGCGCTCCTCGACGAATGCCGATACGTGGAAGGCCGTCACCAGGAAATTCAACGACGCGGGCGTCGCGGTTGCCTTGCTGTGCTACAACATGCAGGACAGCATGAAAGACGAGGACATCGAGTATGGGTTCAGCATGGCCAAGGGACTTGGCGTGAAGGGCATCACTACGAGCACAACCCTAACCATGGCGAAGCGCATCGCGCCGTTGGCGGACAAGCACAAGCTGATGGTCGGTTATCACGGCCACGACGCGACCAACGACCCCAACCAGACCGCCACGCTCGAGAGCTACGATACGCTGATGGCGTATGGGAAGTACAACGGCATCAACCTCGATATCGGCCACTTCACGGCCGCCGGGTACGACGCCGTCGCGTTCATCAAACAGCACCACGACAAGATCACCAACCTGCACATCAAGGATCGCAAGAAGAACCATGGCCCCAACGTGGCCGTGTGGGGAACGGGCGACACCCCGATGAAGGAAGTGCTCCAACTCCTCAAGCGCGAGAAGTACGGCTTCCCGGCGAATCTGGAGCTGGAGTACCCGATTCCGGAGGGTTCGGACATTATCGCCGAGGCCAAGAAGTGCCTCGCTTACGTAAAGAGTTGTCTGGCGTAGTCCGCAGACTACAGATTGGAGTTTCGAATGGCATTATCGAGGCGGCACTTTTTCTACGGCAGCCTGCTGGCCGGCGCTGTTCCGGCGGTGGGATTCGGCAGCACGCCATCGTTGAAATCGGCGGGATACAAATCTCCGAACGAAAAAGTAAACTTCGCGGCGATCGGCTCGGGAGGCCAGGGGGCCTCGAATCTCTCCGCCGCGGCGCCCACCGAAAACATCGTGGCGCTGTGCGACGTCGACGACCGGCGGGCGGCGGCTACCTTTGACCGTTTTCCCAAGGCGACGAAGTACCGGGACTTCCGGCAGATGCTCGATAAGGAGGGCAAGAACATCGACGCCGTGATCGTGGCGACGCCGGATCATATGCATGCCACGGCGGCCATGTGGTCGATGGAGCGCGGCAAGCACGTTTACGTGCAGAAGCCGCTGGTGCGCACGGTCTGGGAAGCGCGTCAACTGCGGGAAGCGGCCGCGAAATACAAGGTCGCGACGCAGATGGGCAACCAGGGCTACTCCAACGAAGGAACGCGGCAGTGCGCCGAGATCGTCTGGAACGGCGATATCGGTAATGTCACGGAAGTGCACGCCTGGAGCGACCGGCCTATGTGGCCGCAGGGCCTCACCGAAATTCCGAAGGAGGATCCGGTTCCCTCCACTCTCGATTGGGATCTCTGGCTGGGCATCGCCGAGAAGCGCCCCTTTACGGCGGATGGTAAGACCGAACCCGACCGTAACGGCGGCTTCTTCTACCAGCCGTTCAACTGGCGCGGGTTCTACGACTTCGGCTGCGGCGCCCTGGGCGATATGGCCTGCCACATTCTGGGCGCGCCGAACATGGCGCTGCATCTTTCGAATCGCAAACTCCTCAGCGTGGAGTGCGTCAAGAAGGAAGGCGCGAGCCCGTTCATGTTTCCCAAGGCCTCCGTGCTGCGGTTCGATTTTGCGGCCTACGGGAATATGCCGGCCCTCAAAGTGTTCTGGTACGACGGCCTGAAGGAGAGTCCCAAAATCGCCGGCGTTCCGGATGGCGAGTGGATCGGCGATATGCCCGGTTTTCCGCGTCCGGGAGGAAGGGGCGGAGCGGCGGGCGGCCGGGGCGCAGCGGCGCCGGGTATGCCGCCCGGGGGCGCTCCAGCCAGCAACGAATTCCGGTCTCCGGGCCGCGTTTTCAACTGGGAGGAGTACCAGGCGCTGAAGGCAGCCACCACGCCGCTCCGCATCCCACAGCCCGACGGCAGCCTCTTCATCGGCGACAAGGGCATGCTGACCACCGGTACCTACGGGGACATGACGCGGCTCGTCCCGGCCGAGAAAATGCAGGACTACCGCATGCCGCCGCCGTTGCTGACGCGCTCCCCCGGCCACATGCGCGATTTCATCCGGGCCGCGAAGGGGGGCGATCCCGCATGCTCGAACTTCGACGTTGCGGCGCCGTTCGTGGAATGGATGCTGCTGGGCGTCATTGCGCTCCGCTACGAGGGCAAGATCGAGTACGACACGGAGAAGATGCGCATTACCAGTCACAGCGAGGCCAACAAGCTCCTCAAGCCCACCTTCCGTAAAGGATGGGAGTTCCACACGGTCAAGACATAGACCGTTTCGATCAGACCAGGGTGATGGTGTGGGGCTTCTTCCCGCCTTCCGGCGGAGAGACGAGGTTCGCCGCGCCCGCCGAGGCGGAGACGAAATACTCCGCCAGCGGCGCGGATGGATCGAGGGGCCCCAGCGTCACCTGGTAGGTCCGCCGCCCCATCAGCTTCGCCGCTGTGACGGTCCACTGCGGCGCGCCAGCGGCGCGGGTGTGGAGTTGCACCGAGTGTACCGGGGCCTGCCCCGTGGCCACGATCATCATCCGCGCCTTTTCGCCCTTGCCGAACATGCTCGGCCGGGTCGGCAGGAACAGACGCACGGGCGCGTTCGCATCCGGCTTGATGAGCTCGGCGAACAGAGTCTCGGTTTCGGCCGGCAGTTCGCCCAGGTATTCCTGAAGCGACAGCCGCAACCGGACCAGCGCCAGGCGAACGAACTTGTTCTGCATTGAGGACAAAGCGCCGAGGTCGTTGCGCGTCGCGACGACGCTTTGAAAATCCAGCATGGCCTCGCGCACCCGCGGCGCCAGTTGTATCCACATCGGGACGGCTTCGGCCGCGATCAGCTTGCGCGCGTCTTCGGGGCTGCCCGCTTTTTTCAGTTCCGCGGCCTTGTTCAGAACGTCCTGCAAGCGGTGCGCCCGCGTCCAGGCATCCGTGTAAGGCACCAGAAACTCGACGTGCCGCGTGAGATACTCCAGCCGCTCCTTCTCTACCGGGCTTGGCGCCGCATCGGCCAGGCTCCGCAGCGCCGTTGCCGCCTGTTTCTGCGATTCCACGATGGCCGGATCCGGTTCGTACCCGTTCCAGAAAGTGAAGCCTTCGTTGTAATCGCCCGAGAACTCATGCTGCACCACGTGACCGTCTTTGATTTCCCTGGTGCCCGTGCAGAGCAGTTTCTGGTTCTTGTCCATGTCCGTGAGCACGTCCGCCAATTGCGCGGCGCGCGAACCCGAGGCCTGGGTGCGCGCGTACGCTTTGAAATGGTCCGCCGGCGACAGGCGCCTGTCCCAACTGAAACGGGCCTGATAACCGGCCGTGGGATCGACAATCCGGTGGCGCCAGTGAATGCCGATCATGCCCTGGCAACCGTACTGCTCGGCGAGGTTCAAGTCGCGCTCGAAGCGATGGACGTGAAACTGGGGCAGCCACATGGACGGATCGTCTTCGAGCCACGGGATTGGCCAGCGCTCGCGGCCTTCCAGTTTCCCGAAAATCTCGTCGACGGGATCCCAGCCGAGCGTGTCGCTCAGGCAGGAGAACACGACGTCGAGCGGAAGTTTCCGGTGGAATTGTGGAAAATCGCGCACCACGCCGCCCCAACCTCCTAGCACCATGCGCTTCTCTGGCGCGTTGCGTTTCAGAAAGTCGTGGGCCTGGAGGAAAGGCGTGACGGAGAACGGAATACCGGTCTTCCGGCCTTCCCAGTTCATCTGCTCGTCCTGCCACAGCCACACATGGTCCACTTCGGGATAGGCTTCGAGCAGTTGTCCCAGACGCGCCTCCAGCAACTTTTTCGCCGTGACGGATTCGACATCGAAGCGGGGCGCGGCATCGTCACGCCGCTTGGGCATCTCCTTCGGCTTCACCTCGGGGGGAAGCGCCCGCCAGATTTCATCCGGGATCTGGTAGGGCTCGAACCCCACGCCGGTGCGTATGCCCAGGCGCTTCGCATATTGAAGGGCGTGGCGCAACAGGGATTGGGTCCGTTCGGCGGTTTCCCAGGGATCTCTCGCCAGCCGTGTCGCATCGGAGCCGAAGACCTCGCTGTCGTAAAACCCGGAAGCGCCCATGGCGAATCGCGAGGTGCGTTCCGGCAGATAGCCCCAGCGATGGCTGCCGGAGTTATCGAGAAACGCCAGATGGCCCACGCCGCCGAACTCGAACGAGAGATACGACTCCGCCCACTGCTCCGGCCCCGTGTACACGTGCATGCCGAAGGTGTTGAACCGCATGCGCAGCATGGATTCGAAGTAAGCGCGGAAGTCCTCTTCGTTGTAGACGCTGATGCAGTTCAGAAAATCCGGCCAGGGCAGGAGTCCGCGCACGGCGAAACGCGGAGCCGACGTCCAGGGTTGGCCCGCGGCGGGAAGCACCAAGTCGTTGGGAGGGTCGATCGGATACGTGTCCCCGTCGATGCCGAAGTAGGCTCCTTGCCGTTCCAGGAACTCGAAGACCGCGAACTGCAGCGCGGTTTCGCCGGCTCCGGTCACGACCAGCCGATTCGATTCCGCAGCCCGGATAGAGTAGGCCTCGGTATGGTTGAACTGGCCTGGCTCGATCCGCATGGCGATCGTCAGATCGCCTGCCGGCGAATGGCTCTCGATGGAATCGGCCAGGCGGATCTCGTTCCCAATACCGAGCCGCGTCAAGCCGCGCAGCAGTTCCCGGCTGGCGAGCCGCCGCCCGAAACTCTCGCCCGCGGGCGACTGAATCAGGATCCGGCGGCTGCTTTGGCCTTCCAGGGCCCGCGCGGCAACCGCGCCGCCAACCACGGAGTTCAGCAAGAAATCTCTTCTGCTGGAGTTCGACATGGAGATAACTCTAACTCTTATCCCGGGATGGCGCTCGGGCTCGGGGAAACATCAGCGTTTGCCTTGTTCGTCCGGAAGCCGCCGTGGGCCGAGGAAATGCTCGCCCCCAGCGATGCCGATCGCGCCACCCTCGCACAGCGCACGGTCGAACTGGCCCTGCAGCTTGCCGAACAATACAAAGGCCTGCTGAATCATTGGTCCTGGGGCGATTCCGTGCTCGAACGGATTCGCCAGTGCGAGATCACTTTCGAATCCCGGCGCGCCTTGCGCTCGCTGCTCCAGCCGGATGTCTGGCCTCACGCCGGCCGCGCCAGTTTTGTCACTCTGCTGATCGAGAAACGGATTCCCACCCCCAGCGTTACCATCGAGCGCGCCGTCGGCCTGCGCCTCACCTTCCGCCAGCCGCCGCCCATCGGCTGCTGCTCCAGCCAGTTCCGGCTGTACCTGAACTCCAGTGTCGCCAATACGGCTTTCCACACCTGGTCGCACCTGGCCCGACCGGCCCCCGCCCTGCTGCCACCGCACCGCTTCCACTTCGAGGTTTTGACGACGCTGGGGACGACGACGCTGGGGACGGGCGACGCTGGGGACGGCGACGCTGGGGACAGTCTGACGCGACGCCGATGAAAATTCGTGTTTGGGGGCGTACGGGTCCGTCCCTTCTCCCGATTTTACGCTACATCTGCGTTTCTGACGGCGATTTCTGACAGAGCGTCGCCGCCGCGGCGTCGAAACCCTGCCAACAGGCAATGGAGGAGCGCTTCCTCGGCGGCCAGTCCGGGCTCCGCGCGCCTGGCATTGAAGAAGGAAGGGCGCCAAGAGGCCGAAATTCTCTCCGGGGACGCACCGCTCCGTCGCGGGAACCCGATTCCGGGCCGCGTCGCGTCAGACTGTCCCCAGTGTCCACAGTGTCCCCAGCAATTTGGTGTCGTCGGACCGCGGAACCCGTCGCCATATACCGCGGAGATTGAGGATCAGGAAGTTGGGCAAGGTCGGCGGGCCGCGCGTGAACCTGCTTACCGATTCGCACGCAACCAGTCCGTGACCACCGTCGAGAGGTCTATGAAAGTTAGCCTGTCAGTTTCGAGCTCGGCTTCTCTACAGATTGTCGGCAAATCGGTCTGGAATCGACGGTAGTGCTCAATAATCTCGCCACCGCCCGCAAGGCCTTGTCGCTTCGAGGTCGCCTGCAACCAGTCCCGGACAGCGCGAATCGCCCGCACAGGATCTCCTCCGTGCGCTCGGATATCCTGGCCGGAGATGTCGGAGATGAACTGCCGGTAGCGGTACTGCTCGCTGTCCAGGATCAGGGTTCGCTTGTTGCTCTGGTTCTTCGCCCCGAATCGCTTGCAGCCGAGGAAAAGGCCAAGCTCCAATGGCATATTGAAGCGTGGCAGCCCCGTGACAGTATCCAGCGTCACCGTGGAGAGATCGTTTATGCCGTAGCGGCACTCTTCGATGATCCGCTGGATTTTCGTGAGACGAACTTCGCCGGCATCGTCATCTTCTAAGGAGCAGCGGGCCACGAAGCCGAGGTCGTAGACGGCAAAGACAATAGCACTGAAGATCGGCTGGTAGCCGGTGTCAAACGGACAGTTGATGAAAACGTGTGTGCTCTTGACCCGAATGCTCACTGGGAGGAATCGGACCGCACGCGCTGCAGCGCAACCCTCCCGACAGCCCGGCCGATCCGTTTCGCCGCACGGCTCCTCCTGGGCGGATCTTGAATGGGAGTCATCCCGTAGGTGTCACGCTCGCGGATTTGCCCTTTCTTCCCATGGATTACTAGCTGGCCGATCGACTTGTTGCGAATGGCCTGTAGTGCGGCTGCGATCGCTTCCCGCTGGCTGCGATAGATGTGGCCCTTCGCGCCTTCACTTTTGACTTCCCACGCTCCATCGGAAGAGAATACATGGACGGTTCTCGATGCCATACGCCTGTTTCCATTTTACTCGACCACGGACGTTCAAGCCAGGCAGGGTCGGCCCATGCGATTCCTGTTGCGAAATCCCCTTCCCTCCAGCAAATGCCCAGGATGTTCTGGGAAGTGGAACTGCCCGCGCCACTCGGCAAGGCCGCAGCGCAGATCGCGCGTCCCGCCAACTCAAGCTTGGTCGCCTCTCGAAAATCAGTTTCGCCCGAAGCTGGCCAGGGACGAGAGCGTTGGCGTTTACTTACACCACCCGCAGTTCTTTGCTGGTAGGCGTCAACACTTCGCACCCGCTCGGGGTCACCACTACCGTGTCTTCGATGCGGATGCCGCCCCAGCCTTCCAGGTATACGCCGGGCTCGATGGTAATGGCCATGCCGGCCTCGAGGCGCCTCTTATCGCGCCGGCCCAGCCGCGGCGGTTCGTGAATCTCCAGCCCCAGGCCGTGGCCGGTGGAATGCACGAAGGCCCGCTCCAGCCCGTACCCGGCCAACACGCGCCGCGCGGCCCGGTCCACCGCTGCCGTCGCCCGGCCCGGCTTCACCGCGTCGATGGCCGCCAACTGCGCCTCCAGAACGGCGCGATAGGTCCGCTTGACCTTCGCCCCCGGCTTGCCCACAAACAACGTGCGGGTCATGTCGCTGGCATAGCCCTGGTGGAAGGCGCCCATATCCACCATCACCAGGCCGCCTTCCGATAACCGCTCGGCGGTCGGTTGCGCGTGGGGCAAGGCCGAACGCTCTCCGGCAGCCACGATTGTCTCGAAGCTCGGCTTTTCGGCCCCCAGGCGCCGCATGCGGAATTCCAGCTCGGCAGCCAGGACGGATTCCTTCATTCCCACGCGCACCTTCGCCGCCACTTGTTCGAAGGCCTGGGAGCTGATCTCCACGGCGCGCCGAATTAGAGCCAGCTCGGCCGGCGATTTCACCATCCGCAACCCTTCGATCCAGCCTCTCACCCCCAGCGCTTCGGCATTCATCGGCAGACGCGGAACCAGCCCCTGGTAAGCGTCGTAAGTCATTCGCGCCGGCTCGAAACCGATCCGCTTTACCGCTTGCCGCCGGATGGCCTCGGCCACTTCCATCACGAGCGGGCCCGGGGCAATCTTCACCGCGCAGCTCACTTCCCGAGCGGCTTGGATCTCGAAGCGCGGATCGGTAAATAGCAACGCCCCCGCGGCCGGTGTAATCAGCAGGTTCGCGTTGTCGCCGGTGAAACCGGTCAGGTAGCGGAGGTTCGGCCCGTTCGAAACCAGCAACGCATCCAGCTTGCGCTCCGCCAGGCCCTCTCGCACCGCGCGCGCGCGCGCCTCGTACTCGGCAGGCGCAATCGGACTAGCGTACATTCTGCAAGTCCCGCGCCAGAACCAAAGCTTTATATGCCAGGTCGCTGGCCGCGCGCATGTCGCCCTTGGCCTGGCTGTCGTCGGAGGATCTCAAAAGCTGCTCGATACTCTGTGCCGTATTTTTATCTTGGGGACTCAACGCGCGGCCGCGCGCCTGGTCCAGCAACT
>Ga0187848_10003698_pt1 | contig 11031 bp, 6 predicted proteins | sample June2016WEW_4_40_FD_132424 | JGI IMG/M metagenome (GOLD analysis project Ga0187848, IMG submission 132424) | Peatland microbial communities from SPRUCE experiment site at the Marcell Experimental Forest, Minnesota, USA - June2016WEW_4_40 | ecosystem: Environmental > Terrestrial > Soil > Wetlands... | reverse complement strand
CGTTCTGCAAGGTCAAGGCACCGGTGTTGACGAAAATGGCCCCGCCCAAACCGGCCCCGCCACCGCCGCTCACGTTGCCGCCGCCGACCCCGTCGCCGCCGAAGCTGCCGCCGAAGCCGCCGCCGGCCTGACCACCGCCGCCGCCCCCGCCGAAACCGCCGAAGCCGCCGCCGATGTGACCACCGCCGCCGCCCCCGCCGAAACCGCCGCCGCCGTTCTCACCGCCGCCGGCGCCGCCGCCCGGGCCGCCGGAGCTGCCGCCGCCGCCGCTTCCTCCCAGGTCGCCGCCGCCCCCGCCGTTGCCGGAACCGGCCCCCTCCCCTAGGCTGTCGCCGCCCATTCCCCCTCCCCCGCCAACAAGAGCAGGGGCGAATTCGACAATGCTCCCGCCCGATCCGCCTAGCGCCTGGTTGGAAGATAGGGCCACACCGGTCAATGACAGATTTCCCGCATTCACGAAGATCGCGCCGCCGAAGCCGCCGCCCCCTCCTCCAGCCGCGGTGCTTGCGTTCTCGCCGTCCCCGCCTTTCGCCAAGCCGTTCTGCAACGTCAGGTTCTCCAGCAAGAGATTGCCCCCGTTGACGAAAAAGATCCGCGAGGAGCTGTCCGCATCCACCGTCACACCCGTCCCGCCGTTGACGGTGAGATTCTGGGTGAGCTGAATATCCTGCTCTTGCGACACCACCACCCGCGCGAGGCCGCTCGCGAACGTAATCGTCCCGCCCATGCCGCAAGCCGCTACCTGCGAACGCAGCGATCCCGCCGAATTGTCGTCCAGAGCCGTGGTCACCTGACAGGCTCCGGTAGAACCGCTGGGATTGACATTCGACAGCGAAAACTCGGCAAAATCGCCGCTGGCAAGCGTAGCCGTCACGATGTAGCTGCCGGCTGTCGCAGTGGCCGCCGCGGTAACCGAAGCGCGGCCCGTCGAGTCGGTAGTGGCGACCGAACTGGAGAACGAGACCATCCCCGTCGGCACGGAGGCGAACGTCACCTGTGCCCCCTGTACGTACGTTCCCGTGTTGTCGATTACCGTAACCTGCAGCGGGAAGGAGAACGCCGTACCCGCGGGAGTGCTCTGCGGGTTGCCGGCGGTAGCGAAGATGCCGTGGGTCCAGGCCCAGGTGTCGCCGTAGGCGAGAATGCCGCCACTATTTCCTCCGAACAAGACCACCTGGCCGTGCCGCGCATCGTAGGCCATGGCGTCTGCGTTACGCGCGGGCGGGCTGGGCGCAGGGCTGGCGGGCGTCACGTTGGTCCAGTTGGCCCCATCCCACACCCACGTGTCGGACGTATAGCTGCTGCCGTTATTTCCGCTGAACAAGACCACCTGGCCGTGCGCCGCATCGTAGGCCATGGCGGCTCCTTCACGCGCGGACGGGCTGGAGGCAGGATTGCTGGGCGTCACGTTGGTCCAGTCGGTCCCATCCCACACCCAGGTGTCGGATGAAACGCCGGTGCCGGTATACCCGCCGAACAGGACCACCCGGCCGTGCCCCGCATCGTAGGCCATTGGGTAGTAGCCACGCGCGGCCGGGCTGTCGGTAGGGTTGCTGGGCGTCACGTTGGTCCAGTTGGACCCATTCCACACCCACGTGTCGGTCGGATAGCTGCTGCCGTTATATCCTCCGAACAGGACCACCTGGCCGTGCGCCGCATCGTAAGCCATGGCGTGTCCGGAGCGCGCGGCCGGGCTGTTGGCAGGGTTGGCGGGCGTCACGTTGGTCCAGTTGGTCCCATTCCACACCCACGTATCGGATAGATAGCCGCCGTTTCCCAATCCTCCGAACAAGACTACCTCGCCGTGCGCCGCATCGTAAGCCATGGCGGCTGCTTCACGCGCGGACGGGTTCGGGGCAGGGCTGCCAGGCGTCACGCTGGTCCAGCCGGTCCCATCCCACACCCACGTGTCGCCGAGATAGCTGCCGTTATATCCTCCGAACAGGACCGCCTGGCCGTGCGCCGCATCGTAAGCCATGGCTTGGCCGAAGCGCGCACCGGGGCTCTGCACCAGCGATTCCTGAATCCAATACGGCTGCGCCTGCGCCACCACCGCGCCCGCGCAAAACACCCCAACCAGCCAATACAAGCACCTCCGCATGAACCCTCCCGGCCTCCGAGGAAAATAAGTCCAGCCTAGCACGAACTTGATCCTGCCGAAGAAGCCTTCGGAGGCGACAAAAAGCGCAGGGACACTTCGACCCCTGACTCTCGAACAGTACCCCCGATGGCCCGCGCTAACAATAGAGCGTTTTTTGGAGAAGGTAATGCACCCAACGGGCTACTGAGACGGCAAGCGGCGCCTGTGGGGCGGGATGGTATCCTGCCGCCGATTGTCAATCGGCGTTGCGCCGGCCGCCGTGGAGCGGACTCTCAGTCTGCCACGCCGGGACTCATCCCGGCGCTTGTTTGGCGCAGTCAAGGCCTCTTCCCCCCACGGCAAATTTAGACTCCGGCCGGGTTTCCCTGCGACCGTCGCCAGGCAAAGCGGTCGGCCGGAATGAATGCAACCTTTTTCAGTCACAAACTTTCCAAATAATTTTTTAATCCCGCCGTTTCATCGCCCTACAGCCATTTCCGCCTCCTCCCCGGACCCCGGTTTTCCCCCCTCTCACGCTATCGTGGAACCGACAATGGAACCTATAAACCGCTCGCCTCTTTCTAATCAAATGGTCCAGGTCATCGACGCCCTGTCTAGCGGCGCCAACCTGGGCGAAGCCGCCGCCGCGGCCGGCGTCCACCGCAACACCATCGCCAACTGGCGCCGCAGTTCCCCCGAATTCCAACAGGCTTTGGCCCAAGCGCAGTCGGACCGCGACTTCCTGTTCCGCGAACGAGCCGCCGGCCTGGCCGATCTCGCCTTCACCTCTCTCCGCGAGATCCTCAGCGACCCCAAAGCCTCCCCCTCCGTCCGCCTCAAAGCCGCCACCTTCATCATCCAAACCGCCATGGGTACCCCCGCAAGGAAAGCCACAAAGCCCTTCCCCTTCAACGCTCCGCTGGACTCCGGTCTCGCCGCGGCTCCCTCACAGGTGGAAGAGAAACTCACCGGATCCGCACAAGAATGCACACCCGCGGCAAATCCGCAAAATATGCACAACCACGCACAAAAACAGGAACCCTACCGCCGCCTAGGACCCAAAATCGGCCGCAATGACCCGTGTCCCTGCGGCAGCGGCCAGAAATACAAGCGCTGCTGCCTCGGCAAATCTCAAACCGCCGCGGCCTGACAGAAGGGAACGTCTCGATGCTGTGAAAGGACCGTCTTCACGCGAAAAAAGCGCAGGCGTAAACGCCTACTTCCACTTGGATTCCAATGCATTGGCCGACATGGTGGAGTAGGCCTTCGGCCTGCTATTTGATTTTTCACGCGAGATCGGGAACGGCAAACTACGGTGCCGAATCTCCTGGCTTATGGACCTGCTACGGCCGTGCCGTCTTCCTGAAGCTGCCGCCGGAGCTGCGGCCGTTTACGTAACGGCTGGCGCATGCGTACCGTAGAGCTACGCCCGCTCCTGGTACGTCCCCTCGGCCGTATTCACTTTAATTTTTTCGCCTTCGGTGATGAACGCCGGCACCTGCACCACCAGCCCCGTCTCGAGCTTGGCCGGCTTGGTCACGTTCGATACCGTAGCGCCCTTCAGCCCGGGCTCGGTTTCCACCACCGTCAGATCGACCGTAGCCGGCAACTCTACGCTGATGGGTTTGCCTTCGTAGAATTCCACTACCACTCGCAACTGCGAAATCAGGTAATTGGTCGCGTCGCCCAGCAGGTCTTTCATCAAGTGCATCTGTTCGTAATTCTCGGTGTTCATGAAATAGTAGTATTCGCCGTCGTCGTACAAATACTCCATTTCATGCTCTTCCAGGGCGGCTTTCTCCACGCGGTCTTCGGAAGAGAAGCGGTGCTCTACCATGGTGCCGCTGCGCAGGTTGCGCATTTTCGCCTGGACAAAGCCGCGCAGATTGCCCGGCGTGCGGTGCGTGACGCTGAAAACGGAATACAAATCGTTGTTGAACTTGACCACCATCCCGGGGCGCAACTGTGTTGCTGAAATCATGAAACTCCCTTGAACAATTTGAGATTGAAACCTGTATTATAGCGTGCCGCGGCGGCCTCAAAACAGAACTCGAACTGCACTGGACATCCGCGAGGGAAATGGCATGCGAATCCAATCTGCTGAGCGCCGGAGTGCCGGCCGATGCCATTACCGCGCGTTCCCTGGGCGCCGTGCCGCGATAAACAAACCACTATTCCCTGTTACAGCCTCGAGCATTCGGTGGCACAGGCTTAGCCTGTGAATTCCTCTGAACCTCACTTACTCCTTACTCGCCGCCGTCCCGCCTGCTCCCTTCACGTACTTATCGAACCACGCGAACTTCTCCCATAGCACGTGCTCGATGGTCTCCTTGGCCCGATACCCGTGCGCCTCGAATGGCAAAAACACCAGGCGAACCGTGCCGCCGTTGCCGCGAATCGCTTCATACATACGCGCGGATTGAATGGGGAACGTACCGTCGTTGTCGTCGGCTTCTCCATGAATCAGTAAAATCGGGGCTTTGATTTTATCCGCGTACATAAACGGCGACATCTTCAAGTACACCTCGGGCGCCTGCCACAAAGTGCGCCGCTCGCTTTGGAAACCGAACGGCGTGAGGGTCCGATTGTGGGCTCCGCTTTCGGCAATTCCGGCCTTGAACAGATCGCAGTGCGCCAGCAGGTTGGCAGTCATGAAAGCTCCATAACTATGCCCGCCAACGCCCACCCGCGCCGGGTCGATCACGCCCATGGAAGCGGCTTTGTCGATGGCCGCTTTGGCGTCCTCCACGATCTGCTCGATGTAGGAATTATTCACCGAGTCCGGGTCGCTGCCCACCACCGGCATGGCGGCGTTATCGAGCACCGCATAGCCATCGAGCGCGAAGAATAACTGGGAGTAACCCGTCATCTCCGTAAACCGCTTGGTGGATCCGCTTACCTGGCTGGCGGTAGCCGCGTCGCTATATTCGTAAGGATAAGCCCAAACCACCGCCGGAAGTTTTTCCCCGGCCTTGTAATCGGGCGGCAGATAGAGGGTAAATGACAATTGCACGCCATCGGCGCGCTTGTAAGTCACTAACTCTTTATGGATGCCGCGAATGGATGGTTGCGGATCGCCAAACTTAGTAACCGCTGTCATGCCTCCCGAAGCCGTGCGGATGTAATAATTGGGCGGCTCGGCGGGGCTCTCGCGGCGCGTCAGGAACCGTTCGCCGCGATCGTCCAAAACAGCCTCGACCGTCTCATAATGCCCGGCATCGCAGTGAAACAGCCGCTGGCTCTCGAGAGTCTCGAGATTCAGGCGATCCAGAAACGGCCGGTCGCCTTCGGGCGAAGACCCGGTCCCGATCAAATAGATGGTCTCGCCGTCTTGGAGCATCGCCATCTGCCCGTTGGGCAGCGCGCGCTCCACCGGCCGTCCCGGATCTTTGTACCGGTCCTGATTGTTCCGGCTCCAGATCAGCCGGGCGGCCTTCTCGGGCTCGTTGAGATCGATCTTGAAGGTCCGCACCCAGCGCTTGGAGCGCTCGAAATCGCTCACCAGAGCCAGGCCGCCGGTGGCGCCCATCAGAATCCCCTGCGATCGCTGCTCGGTCTTGAAGATCTCCTTCACCGGCGCGGAGAACGGCGCGGCCAGCGCTACCACGCGGTCGCGGTACTGGGCCTTGGTTTTGGGGTTGCCTCCATCGAGCGCTTCCACCCAGATCAACGTGGCCGGCGCGCTGGGCCGCCACTCCACCCCTCGCGGACCCGGCAATACCCCATTGATCGGCACGTGGTCTTCCAGCGGAAGACTGGCGACTTGGTGGATCGGCTTGCCGGCGCGGTCCCATACCTCAATCTCCTTGGGGAAACTCTGCGCCGGATGCAGATAAGAAAACGGGCGATGAATGGCGGTAACCATCAGGTACTTTCCGTCGGGCGACACGCGCACGCCTTCAAAAATAGCCGCCTTGCCGATAGGCGCGGCCTTGCCCGAAGCCAGGTCGACGGTCGCGAGCTGCGAAGTCGCGTAGTATTCGAACAGGTCCTCGTCGTGCGGATTCTGCAGCATGTCTTCATGCGTGACCACCGGCTCGGCGCCCCCCAAGCTCTCCTGAACGTGCGGGCCGATCGGCGCCACGGGCTCGGCCGGCGCGGGCCCGCGATTCGGCTTGACCATTTCGACCAGCAGCGTTTTGCCGTCGGGCAGCCATTGCAAGTCGTTGCGCCCGCTCACTCCTCCGCGCCCGCCGCCGAAACCGCGCGAGGCCATTACCGCATTGATGGCCACGCCGGGAATTTTGTGCGCCCGCCCGGTCGCGGTTTCACCCACCCACAGCTCGATCCCACTATTGGTGGTGTTAGTGAATGCGAAGCGGCTGCCATCCGGACTCCATGCCGCGGCGCTCAGCTTTGCCCCGGGCGGCAGCGCCACCGGCATCTCGGTCCCCGCCGGCAGTTTCCACACCACCATCTTGCTCGAAAACACGGTGTTGTGCAGTCCGTTGGTTTGGGGGTTGATGCGCATGCCGGCGATGCGGAGCATGGGCTGGGACAGTTCGGCGATCGGTGGATAACGCACCAACTGCCCCGAAATCGCGTAGCCGCGCGTGGGGCTCACCGAAAGCGTGGGCGTGGACGGCGCGTTCAAAACATCCAGAACGGCCTTGGGCGGTTTCTGGTAAAGCTGGGCCGCGGCAAGCGAAACCACGGCGCCGATAACCGGCATCAAGCGAGTGGCGAATCTCATAAGTTTCGAGTATTGTAACCCGCCTCAGACAGGGCCAGACCTATCGTTTTTCTGGCCAAGCCGCAGCCTCCTCCCACGGCCGATATTCTTCTGTCCGCTGCGGATGAGCCCGATAACCACGCCGGTCCCGCTCCTCGAGTTCCGCCGCATGGAGCCGCCTCAAGTGCTCTTGAAGAGCTTCGCGAATCAGCGCGGATCGATTCACCTTTTGACGCTTGGCGGCAAAATCCGCGGCCCGGAGGAGCTTCGCGTCCAAAACAAGCTTTATGGTTTCCATTGTGGTCTCTATTCCATGGTATCCGCTGTTATTCTGAACCTCTATGTCCCTCCTGCAGGTCGCCCTCTTGGCCCTGATCCAAGGCCTGACGGAATTTCTGCCGGTCTCGAGCACGGCGCACCTCTACTGCGCCTCTCGCCTGTTCGGCTGGCAAAGGGAAAGCCTCGACCGGGACATCGTACTGCATCTCGGCACCCTGCTGGCCGTGCTGGTCTACTTTCGCGGTGAGTGGATCGAAGCCCTGCACAATATCGGCCTGCTCTGGCTGCTGGCCGCGGTCAGCATTCCCGTGGGCGTCACCGGCCTTCTATTGCAACGGCGGGTGGAACGCTCCTGGCGCAACCCGTTCGTCATCGGCGCCATGCTGGTGGCCATTGCGCTTTTCATGGGCTTTGCCGAAACCTACGGCCGCAAGGCCCGCGACCTTCGCTCCCTTCATTTTCCCGACGCCGTCGCCATTGGCATCGGCCAAACCATCGCCGTCATACCGGGCACGTCGCGCAGCGGCGTCACCATTGCCGCCGGCCTGCTGCGGCAACTCGATCGCGAATCGGCCGCCCGCTTGTCCTTTCTGCTCTCCACGCCCGTCGTCGCCGCGGCGGCGGCGAAAGCCCTCTACGACCGGCGCAAATCCGGGCGCCCGCCGGCGCAAGCAGCTCCGTTCCTGGTTGGCGTGCTGGTGAGCGCCGCCACCGGCTTTGCCGTCCTCGGCTGGTTCCTCAATTACCTGCGGCACGGCAGCCTGTGGCCGTTTGTTTACTACCGCGCAATTTTTGGCATAATAGTGTTTGCTCTGGCTTTCATCCGCCGGCCAGCGTGATGAAGCTGATTTCACCGACCCAACATCAACGCCTCAACGAGGTCACGGGCCTGCTGCTGCTCTCGCTGGGGCTGGTATGGCTTCTCAGCCTGGTTTCGTACCATGCCGAGGACCCGTCGTGGAATACCGCATCGGCGGCCCATCCGCTGAACCTGATCGGCTACCCCGGCGCCTACCTGGCCGATTTCTGTATCCAGCTCTTCGGCTGGGCGTCGTTCATGCTTCCGTTGCTGATCTTCCTGCTAGCCTGGCGATGGATCCGCTCCGAAGAGATCGAAGCGCCCAAGGTCAAAACCTTCGGCGCCACGTTGCTCGCCGTCAGCGCGTGCGCCGGCCTGGCGCTGCTGCCGCTCAAACCGTTCGGCGGCCACATTCGCGCCGGCGGCTTACTGGGCGCTATCTTCGCCGCTTGGCTGGTGGATACGCTCAACCTGGCCGGCGCCATTCTGGCCACCCTCACTACCATGGTAGTTGCGATTTACCTAGTTTCCACCTTCCAGCTTTCGAAGCTATCGGAGTGGCTGGCGCGGCCGTCCGCATGGCTGGACGCCCGCCGCGCCGGGTTCCGCGCCTGGCGCATGCGCATGACCGAGCGCTCCATTCTGCGCGCTGAAGCTCGCGCCCGCAAACGCATAGAGGCCGCGGCCAAATCCGAAACCGGCCGATCCCGGCGCAAGCTGGCCGCCCCCGCCGGGATCGAAGCCGTGGCCGACGCTCCGGCCTTCGCTACCGGCGAGGATATCGCCCCATGGGAGACCGGCCAGCAAGAGCCAGCACTCGACCCGCCGCCAGCCCAGACCGAACCCGAGCCCGAACCGATAGCGGAGATCCCCATCTGCCCCATCGAAGAGCCAGCCCAGGAACCTCTGGCCGAGCCCATTTCCTGGCGGCAGGAGCCTCCGCTGGAAGTGCGCCCGCTCCACTTCGACCCACCTTCCACCGAACTGCTCAACGAAGTGCCCGGCCGCAATCCCTATGACGAGCAGGAGCTCAAGGAAACCGCCGGCCGCATCAAGTCCAAGTTCGAAGAGTTCAACGTTTTCGGCAACGTGGTCCAGATCAATCCCGGCCCGGTGGTCACGACCTTCGAATTCAAACCCGAGGCCGGCGTGAAATATAGCCGCATCATCGCGCTCAACGAAGACCTCTGCCTGGGCCTCCAGGCCGAATCGATCCTGATCGAGCGCATTCCCGGAAAACCCACCGTCGGCATCGAGGTCCCCAACACCCGCCGCGAGCTGATCGCCTTGCGCCAGATGCTCGAATCCGAGGAATTCATCCAGTCGCACTCGCGGCTCACCATTCCGCTCGGCAAGGATATCAACGGGCGCATCAAGGTGGCGGCGCTTGAAACCATGCCGCACCTGCTCATCGCGGGATCGACCGGTTCGGGTAAGTCGGTCATGATCAACTCCATGATCATGTCGATCCTCTATAAGGCCACGCCCGACGACGTGCGCCTGATCCTGGTCGACCCCAAACGCGTCGAGCTCGGCATGTACGAGGGCGTCCCGCATCTGCTCACCCCCGTCATCACCGACCCGCGCAAAGCCACCAACGCCCTGCGCAATGCCGTGCTCGAAATGGAACGCCGCCTGCGCCTGTTGGCCGAATACGGCGCGCGCAATATCGAGCAGTTCAACAAGAAGATCCGCAAGCTGCAGGAAGAGCCCCGCGACTTGTTCGCCGAGCCCGAGGGCACCCAGGACGATCTGCGTCCCCTGCCCTACATTCTGATCCTGATCGACGAGTTGGCCGACCTGATGATGCTCGAAGGCAAGAACGTGGAAGAGAGCGTCACGCGCCTGGCGCAGATGGCCCGCGCCGTGGGCATGCACCTGGTGCTGGCCACACAAAGGCCCAGCGTGGACGTCATCACCGGCCTCATCAAGGCCAATTTCCCGGCCCGCATCAGCTTCCGCGTGGCCACCCGCGTCGATTCCCGCACCATCCTTGACGTGATGGGCGCCGAACACCTGCTGGGCCGGGGCGACATGCTCTTTCTCCCGCCCGGCTCCTCGCGCCTGGTGCGCGTGCACGGAGCGTTCGTCACCGAAACCGAAATCAACCGCGTGGTGGATTTCTGGAAACAGCAGGCCGCGCCCGAATACGACCAGTCTTTCCTGGTGGCGCCACCCAACGAAGAGCAACTTGACGAATCCGCCGACGCCATCGACGAGTCCCAGGACCCCATGTACGAAGAGGCCGTCCGCCTGGTGCTGCAAATCGGCAAAGCGTCCACTTCCACCTTGCAGCGGCACCTGCGCCTCGGCTACGGCCGCGCCGCCCGCATTCTCGATATGATGCAGCGCGACGGCATCATCGGGCCGCCCGACGGCAGCAAACCCCGCGAAGTGCTGAAGCGGCCGGATTGGCTTACGGAAGTAAGTAGTCAGTAATCAGTTATTAGTCGTCAGTTATCAGTTATCGGTCGCGAGAGCCCGTTGCATTGGCGGCTCCAGCTCTGCCCGATCGGCAAGGACTTCTACCCTCCGCCCACTGAAACCGCAAAAGCGAACGCCCAGGCGCTGGCCCAAAAGCATGGCTGGTTTTTCCACCAGATACCAAAAAATGCTTGCCAAGCCTAACGACCCGCCAAGGTATAAAGGCAAAATCTTGAGATTCACCGCGCCGTGAAAAATATAGATCAAACTGAAAAGCACCGTCACGTGAACCAAATACAGACTGTACGATATCTTCCCCAGGTATCGCACGGCAGGGTAATGTAATATCCGCTGGAACCGTTCCGAGCTCAAGGCCAGAGTTATGATCGTCACCGCTCCAATCGCGACACTCCACTGTTCCACTTGTCTGTCAAAAAGTAACGGCGTACCGAGAGAGTAGCTATGGTAAGGGTGAAAATAGAGCACAGCGGCCAAGATAAACAAACCGGCAACGGCGATGGCGGGCAGTCTCATAAATCGTTCGCGGGTAACTTCCCGGTATCTTGCAAGGACCGCTCCGAGGATGAAGAAGGCCGTATAGTGCAGTGTCTCGGCGTTCAGAAGCACCGTGATAGAGCCTTGGTCCAGACCGAAAAGGGGCTCTGCGCAGGAATCCGACAAACTACCCGAAAGGCTAGCTTTTCAGAGAAGGGGTTTGTGGCTAACCTGAGAGGATGAGGGAACACGAGTGGACGAGGGTTCTGGGATGGCCTGGAT
>Ga0187848_10003688_pt1 | contig 11064 bp, 6 predicted proteins | sample June2016WEW_4_40_FD_132424 | JGI IMG/M metagenome (GOLD analysis project Ga0187848, IMG submission 132424) | Peatland microbial communities from SPRUCE experiment site at the Marcell Experimental Forest, Minnesota, USA - June2016WEW_4_40 | ecosystem: Environmental > Terrestrial > Soil > Wetlands... | reverse complement strand
TGGTCGGCTGCGGCGGCCGCGGCAAGTGGATCGCCAACCTGTTCCAACGGCACGGCGGATACCAGTTCCTCGCGGCGGCCGACTACTTTGCGGACCGTGCCGCCTCGGCGGCCGAGGCCCTGGGCATCCCCGCCGCGGGGCGCTTCAGCGGCCTGGCGGGCTACCAACGCCTGCTGGAACTCAAGCCCGACGCCGTCGTCATTGAAAGCCCACCGTACTTCCATCCCGAGCACGCACGGGCGGGGGTAGAGGCGGGCTGCCACGTCTATTGCGCCAAACCGATCGCGGTGGACGTGCCCGGCTGCCTCGCCATGGCCGCCACCGGCCGGAAAGGCAGCGAAAAGAAGCGGTGCGTGCTCGTGGATTTCCAGACGCGGGCCAACGAGTTCTACCGCGAGGCCGTGCGGCGGGTCCAGGCCGGGGACATCGGGCCGGTGGTGTCCGGCGAGGCCGTCTACTACTGCGGCCCGACCTGGGAGGGCCCCGCCATCGACATGGCCAACCCCGAGAGCCGCGTCCGCGCGTGGGCCCTGGACCGCGTCCTCTCCGGCGACATCATCACCGAGCAGAACATCCACGCCCTGGACGTGGCCGCCTGGATCGTCGATCAGGCCCCGCTGGCGGCCACGGGACGCTGCGGCAAGAAGGGACGCTCCGACCGCGGCGACTGCAACGACCATTTCGCCGTCGTCTACACCTTCCCCAAGGACGTGCTGGTGAGCTTCGCCTCCAAGCAGTACGGCACCGGCTACGACGACATCGGCTGCCGGATGTATGGGCCCAAGGGCACCATCGAGACCCATTACGGCGGCCTGGTGTGCATTCACGGCTTCAAGTCGTACAAGGGGGGCAGGACGGGCGACATCTATGCCAGCGGCGCGGTCGAGAACATCGCCGAGTTCCACAGGTGCATCACCCGCGGCGATTGCTCCAATCCCACCGTGCCCCAGAGCGTCCGCAGCAACCTGACCACGATCCTGGGCCGCATCGCCGCCTACCGCAAGGCCGAAGTGACCTGGGAGGAGATGATGAAGGCCGCCGAAAAACTGGACTTCCCCACCACCGGCCTGAAAGCCTGAGAAGCTCCGCTACCCGCTGGCTTCCAGCCCTGCCGGCCGGGTCCGCATCAGGGCCAGACCTGCCAGCAGGCTCAGCCAAAGAAGCAGGCCCGCAGCCTTGGCCAGCGGCCAGGCCAGCAGCCCCAAGGCCGCCAGCCAGACGACGATGACCCCCCAGGCCGCCGGCTGGCGGTGCCGCAGGCGGTACAGGATGATCGCCAGGGCGGGCGTGGCCGCCGTGAGGTGGTAGCTCCAGACCACGGGCGAGAACCAGAGCGTGGCCAGCACCACCAGGGCGATCTGGGCCGGCACGTCGTCGGGCCCGGGCCGGGAGCGGCTCCGCCGGCAAAATGCGGCAACCCCGAAGGCCAGCGCGGCCGTTGCCGCCAGAAATACCGCCTGGAGCTGCCCCGGCGCGAGCTCGGCCACGACGACCTGCTGCCGGGCGGCGTCCACTCCACTGCCGTGCGACGACAGCAGGCGGCGGACGGTCACCGCCAGCGACTGGTTGGTCGGCCGGTCCTCGTCCCTGTCCCTTTGGTCGACCAGTTGGTGGCGCATCGTGCCGGCCGCTCCGCGATTCCACCACGCCGCGTGCTCGCGCCAGGCCCCCGCCACCCCGAAGGCCCCCAGCGAGAGGGCCACGTCAAGGAACAGGGCGACGCCCAGGGCCAGCAGCGCGGGGGCCCAGCGGCGTTTCAGGAGCAGGTAGCCGACGCCCAATAGCGGCAGGAGCTTCAGCCAGAAGGCCAGCCCGAGCAGGAGCCCGCCGGACCAGGCCTCTCCGCGGCATGCCCGCAACAGCCCGGCCACCATCAGCCAGACCATCAGGACATGAAAGCTGCCCAGGCACAGGCCATCCACCGCCAGCGGCGCGATGAGCAGGCCCGTCACGAGGACCGACTGCCGCGCGGCGGGCTCGCGGCCGGCCAGCAGTTGGCTGTGGATCGTCCGCAACAGCCCGAGCCAGCTCCAGGCCCCGACGGCGTACCAGATTGCGGCCCCCAGCGGCAGCGGGATGAGCGTGAAAAGGATCCAGGGCACGTCGGCCGATGGCCAGTACCGCGACAAACAGGAGGTCCGATCGCGGCTGCCGTGTTCCAGCACGTACTGTCCGGCGTGGCAGAACCCCGTGAAATCGGTACACCCGTTGCCGACAACCCGCACCACGGCAACGCCAGACCCCAGCAGGAGCGACGCGACGAGCACCCCCCACCCCAGCCACTCCCAGGGGATGCGGGCGAGGAGCGACGCACTGCGAGGGGGTGACATTCCCCCCCAAGAGACCAGGGCGGGACCGGCCAAATCCGAGACTGTTGCCGTCGAGCTGCGCATGGCGGGGGGCATCATCCCCGAGAACGCCCGGCCGGGCAAGACCGATTTCAGCAGGTCACGTGTACCAAGGCCGCCTTGCGCTGCTTCGAGCCGTTGTAGCCCTCGGCCAGCTTGGTCGTCGGCAGGATCTCGTAACGGATCGCCCGCTGGCTCAAGTACCGCTGGGCGTCGTCGGTCAGATGTGCCTTTCCCTCCTTGCCGGCGCCGACGAACAGCACCTCCGGCCCCCCCTTGCAGACCAACTCCAATTCCTTCGGCCCGATAACGTGCGCGTCGCCGTACTCCTTCTTGGCCAGCGATTTGTCGCGGGCCTTCACCTTGCCGCTCACGGGGATGTAAATGTCGTGGGAATACCTCTTCCGGCCGACGACGACCTCGCCGAAAGCCACCCGCGTGATGTCCAGGTACCTGGGCCCCACGGCAAACCGTTTCTTGAACGGGCTGCGGCCGGAGCGTTTGCGGGCCAGGGCGACCGCACCGAGCCCCACGGCGTCGTCTCCCAGGGCGGACAACAGCACGCGGCCGCCGTCGCGGGCCCCGGGCAGCCGGTCGGAGCCGACCACGTTCTCGACGATCGGCATCATGAAATCGCTGCACGCCTCGATCAGCCCGCCTCCGAGCACGATGACCTCCGGGTCCACCAGGTGCCGGACCGTCAGGCAGGCGCAGCCGAGCACCTCGGAGGCATGGCGGACGACCTCGGTGACCAGCGGGTCCTCGGCCTTAAGGGCCTTGCGGATCGCACCGCTGCGGATGACGCTCAGGTCCCCGCCGGCCAGTTCTCCCAGCAGGCTGCTGCGGCCGGCGGCCAGGGCCTGGCGGATATCGCGCTCGATGGCGGAACGGCTGGCCAGGGCCTCCAGGCAGCCGCGGTTGCCGCAGCCGCACTCCGGACCGCCCATCTCGACGACGATGTGGCCGATCTCGCCGGCCGATTCCCGCGCCCCCCGCCAAAGCTTTCCCTTCCGCACGATTCCCGCCCCGATCCCCGTGCCCACCCAAATCCCCACCGCGCTGGCGGCCTTCCGCGCCGAGCCAAGCCAGGACTCGCCGAGCGTGCCCAGGTTCCCGTCGTTGCCCACCGCCACCGGCACGTGAAAACAATCCTCCAGGTGCGACCCGAGGACCACTCCGGTCAGGCTCATGTTGGGCGTGACGATCACGCGGGCCGTATCGGGGTCGACCACGCCGGGCACGGCCACGCCGATGGCCGACAGGTCGCTGGGCTCGACCCTGGCCTCCTCGAGTGCGTCGGCCATGGCCGCTTCGACGACGGCCAGGACCTGTTCCGGGCCACCGGTCCGCGGGGTGAGGCGCCGCCGCCGCTCCAGGATCTCGCCCGACTCCCGCACCACCGACGCCTGCACCTTCGTACCGCCGATGTCCACGCCCAAGTACAACCGCTCACTGTGCCCTCCCTGTCCCATGGCTACCCCCCCTTGTGACGGTAATGTGACACAGGCTTCCAACCTGCGAGCCGTAAATCCAATGTATCCGGCACCGGGCACCGTGCGCAGCATGGTCGATGTGCCGCTTGCCAACGGCACACGGAGTGTGCCGGATACATTTTCTCCAGGCAGAATCCCCGTTCTGCCGGACCTTGATCGAATTGTAGCCTTTCTCGGACCGTCGCCCAGCCCTTCCCGCATGGAACGCAGTGCCAACGGCGGGCAAGCCCGCCCGCTAAACGCCAATTCTTCCCTCCACTGCCCGCCGCCATTCGCAAACCCCCGAGTTGACATCACCCCCATCGCCCATTAGCCTAGAGTCGTACCGGTCTCGTCTATTGCGCCAGCACTCGGAGCCGTCTATGGCCAAGCGGAAAACCGACTATACGGAAATTCTCATTCGCCAGGGGGTGGTCAGTCGGGAGCAGTTGGCCGAAGCCCGGCAGATGGCCACAGACTCGGGGATTAAACTCCCGGAGGCCCTGGTCCGGTTGGGCTACGCGACCGGCGAGGAGGTGATGCGGGCAGTGGCCGAGGAGCACAACCTGACCTACGTGAACCTCAACGAGGTGGTCATCCCGCCCTCCGTGGTGGAACTGGTCCCCGAGTCGGTTGCCCGGGAAAACGCGGTCCTTCCGCTCTCCGAAGGCGACGGGCGGCTGATGGTGATCGTCAGCGACCCCATGGAGATCGACACGCTGGACAAGCTGCGGTTCATCCTCAACCGCCAGATCGACGTCGCGTTGGCCCCCCGCGAGAGCATCCTCGAGGCAATCAACCGCTACTACGGCCAGACGGTCGGCGAGAGCGCCGACTCGATGCTCCAGGAGTTCACCGACACGGCGATCGACTTTACCGAAACGGTCGACGACGGCGTGAAGGGCGACGAGGAGATCGACGAGTCCAGCGCCCCGATTGTGCGGCTTGTGCAATTGATCATCACCGAGGCCGTGCAACTGCGGGCCTCGGACATCCACATCGAGCCCTTCGAGAACCGCATCCGGGTGCGGTACCGGATCGACGGGCTGTTGATGGAGCGCGACGCCCCCCCCCGCAGGCTGCTGGGCGCCATCCTCTCCCGTATCAAGATTCTTGCCCGGCTGGACATCGCCGAGCGGCGCCGCACCCAGGACGGCCGGATCAAGGTCACGGTCGGCGAGAAGGAGCTGGACCTCCGCGTGAGCGTGATCCCCAGTACCCACGGCCAGTCGATCGTGATGCGGATCCTGGACAAGGACAACATCAAGGTCGGCCTGCGGCAATTGGGGTTCTCGGAGGAGGATTACCAGAAGGTCCGCGGCCTGATCCAGCGGCCCAACGGCATTATCTTGGTGACCGGGCCGACGGGCTCCGGCAAGACCACGTCGCTTTACGCGGCGCTAAACGAGTTGAACACGCCGGACCGGAAGATCATCACCGCGGAGGACCCGGTGGAATACTACCTGCCGGGGGTCAACCAGGTGGAGATTCGGCACGAGATCGGCTTGGACTTTGCGCGGGTGATTCGGGCGATGTTGCGTCAGGCCCCGAATGTGATCCTGATCGGTGAGATGCGTGACCTTGAGACTGCTCAGGCTGGAATTCAGGCTTCCTTGACTGGACACTTGGTATTCAGTACGCTACATACGAACGATGCGCCCAGTGCCATTACACGTCTGATAGACATGGGTGTGCCCCCCTACCTGGTGTCGAGCAGCATCGTCTGCGTCATGGCCCAACGTCTCGTCCGCATCGTCTGCCAAAAATGTAAACAGCCATTTACCCCTACAGAAAGCCAAACCCAAGCCGCGGGCCTCACCCCCGAAATGTTGGCAAACGCCACCTTCTTCAAGGGACGCGGCTGCGGCAATTGCCAGGGCACAGGCTTTCGCGGCCGCTTGGGACTGTTCGAGCTGATGATGATGTCCTCCAAGATCCGGGAGCTGACCTTCAACGAGGCCCCGACCGAGCACATCCGCCGGGCCGCCGTGGGGGAGGGCATGAAAACCCTCTATTGGGATGGGATCGGAAAGATCTGTCGCGGGGTGACGACCTTTGAAGAGGTGCTGCGAACCGCCAAACGATCCGAGTCCGATTGAAGGTGATTTGACATAATATCGCCTTTTTGTTTGGCGATTCCCCCGGACCTGCGAATAATCCTCAGGCGGAAGGGCAGCGGTATCGCGGACAGGAAGCGGCGTCTCGTCTCCAGCAACTCTTCAGGCTCACTGCCGGCGCAGCCGGAATAAGCTCATTATGGGCACTATTCTGATCGACAAACTGCTGCACACGGTCGTCAAGCGAAAAGCCAGCGACCTGCACTTGGCAGTTGGCCAGCCGCCGGTCTTGCGGATCGACGGCCGGTTGAAGCGGCTGGAGACCAAGGTCCTCGAGCCGGAGGACACGGCGGCGCTGATGAAGAGCATTGCCCCGGAGCGTTGCCAGCGGGAACTCCAGGAGGTGGGGGGGAGCGATTTCGGCTTCGCCTTCGGCGACATGGCCCGGTTCCGCGTCTCGATCTTCAAGCAGAAGGGCCACGTGGGGCTGGTCTTGCGGCAGATCCCGGTCAAGTTGCTGAACTTCCAGGATTTGGGCACTCCGGCGGTGCTGAAAGACCTGATCATGCGGCCCAGGGGGCTGATTCTGGTGACGGGGCCGACCGGCTCGGGCAAGACGACGACGCTGGCGGCCATGATCGATTACGTCAACCAGAACATGGATCACCACATCATCACCATCGAGGACCCGATCGAGTTCTACTTCCACCACGCCAAGTCGACGGTCAACCAGCGGGAGATCGGCGTCGACGTGCCGACCTTCGCGGAGGCCATTCGCCGCGCCCTCCGCCAGGACCCCGACGTGATCCTCGTCGGCGAGATGCGCGACTTGGAGACCATCGAGGCGGCCATCACCGCGGCCGAGACCGGCCACGTGGTCTTTGCCACCTTGCACACCACCGGGGCCCAGGGCACGGTCAATCGCATCATCGACGTGTTCCCGAGCAATCAGCAGGAGCAGATCCGCGTCCAGTTGTCCACCTCGGTCATCGGCATCCTTTCGCAGGCCCTGCTGCCGAAGATCGGCGGGGGGCGGGTCGCCGCCTATGAGATGCTCGTGGTGACGTCGGCCATCGCCAACCTCATCCGCGAGAACAAGACCTTCCGGATCACCTCCGCGATCCAGACCGGCCAGAAGCTCGGCATGCAACTGCTGGACGACCACATGTTCCGGCTCTGGCGGCAGGGAATCGTCGAGAAGAAGGAGATCCTTTTCCGGGCCAACAACGTGGACGACCTGACGATGCGGATCGCCCGGGCCGAGCGAGGCCTCTTCGAGGACGAGGAGGACCAGCGGGGGCAGCAGCAGCAGTAGCGAAGGATCAAGGGTGAAGGATAGAGGATGAAAATAGCCGGCGGCAAACTGCCGCCGGGACAGCGGGAGAACGACTCATGGCCTTGCGGCGGATCGGACAGATTCTGGTGGACCTGGGCTTCCTCAGCGAGGACCGGCTGGAGGCGGTCCTGGAGGAGCAGCAGCAGCGGCCGGGCGAGCTGTTCGGGCAGATCGCCATCGGCATGGGCCTGGTGACCGACGAGCAGTTGGTCCAGGGGCTGGCCGAGCAGATGGGCATGCAGGTGATCAGCCTGGCCGACGTGGTCGTGCCCTCCGACGTGCTGGCCCACATCACCCAGCCGATGGCCCAGCTCTACCGCATCATCCCCATCAGTTTCAAGGACAACGTGCTGACGATCGCCATGTGCGATCCGCAGAAGCTGTCGATCGTCGACGAGCTGCGGAGCTTCCTGGGCTACGACATTCGCGCGGTGGTGGCGACCGAGAAGGACATGTCGCGGGCCCTGGACCGCTACTACGCGGCGGGCGGGGAGAGCGTCGAGACGCTGATCGCCGACATGGAGCAGGACAGCGCGCTGGCGGCGGCGGCGGAGGCCCTCACCAAGGACGGCGCCCTGGACCTGACCAGCGTCGAGGCCCTGGCCGACAGCGCCCCGGTGCGGAAGCTCTTGAACATGGTGCTCCTCTTGGCGATCAAGGACCATGCCAGCGACCTGCACTTCGAGCCGTTCGAGAACGAGTTCAAGATCCGCATCCGCGCCGACGGGGTGCTGTACGAGATGGTGCCCCCCCCGCGGCACCTGGCCTTCGCCATCACCACCCGCATCAAGGTCATGGCCAACCTGGACATCGCCGAGCGGCGGCTGCCGCAGGACGGCCGCATCCGCCTGACCGTGGGCGGGCACCCCGTCGATCTGCGCGTCAGCGTCTTGCCCACCATGTTCGGCGAAAGCGTGGTCATGCGCGTGCTGGACCGCTCGGTGGTCATGCTCGACCTGGCCACCATCGGCATGGACGCGGTGATCCTCGGCAACTTCCGCGAGATCATCCGCAAGCCCAACGGCATCGTGCTGGTGACCGGCCCGACGGGCTCGGGCAAGACGACCACGCTCTACGGGGCGCTGAACGAGTTGAACGTCATCGAGGACAAGCTGATCACCACCGAGGACCCGGTCGAGTACGAGATCGATGGCATCGTGCAGATCCCCATCGACGCCGCGATCGGCAACACGTTCGCCCAGTGCCTCCGCTCGATCCTCCGCCAGGACCCGGACAAGATCCTGGTGGGCGAGATCCGCGACCTGGAGACGGCGGAGATCGCCGTGCAGGCCTCGCTCACCGGGCACATGGTGTTCAGCACGCTGCACACCAACGACGCGGCCAGCACGGTCACGCGGCTCCGCGACATGGGGGTGCCGCCGTTCTTGATCACCGCCACGCTCGAGGCCGTGCTGGCCCAGCGGCTGGTCCGCAAGATCTGCAAGGAATGCCGCGAGCAGACCATGCCCAACACCGAGACCCTGGCCATGCTCGAGCTGACGCCCGACGACGTGCTGGACAAGAAGTTCTATCGCGGGCGGGGCTGCGCCGCCTGCAACAACACGGGGTTCAAGGGCCGCAGCGGGCTGTTCGAGCTGCTGGTGATCAGCGACCAGGTCCGCGAGCTGATCAACCGCAGCGCCTCGACCGAGCAGATCCGCGACCTGGCGCTGCAAACCGGCATGCGCTCGCTGCGGGTCGCCGGCCTGGAAAAGGTGTTCACCGGCGTGACGAGCATCGACGAAGTCATCCGCGAGACGGTACACGATTAAGAAGTGACGAGTGACGAGTGACAAGTGACGAGTGACGAGTGACTCGCGGGCCGCTTGCGGCTTCGCAGGAGAGCCAGAGCCATGCCGACTTTTCAGTTCGAGGCGATGGATGCGTCCGGGCAGGAAATCCGCGACGTGATCGAGGCCGCCAGCCAGGACGAGGCCCAGGCGACGATCCGCCAGATGGGCTACTTCGTCACCAAGCTCAGCGTCAAGAAGGCCCGCAAAGGCAGCGGCGAGAAGAAGGTCGCCCAGAAAAAGGGCAAGACCTTCGCCCTGGGCGGCGTGAACCAGAAGACCCTGACCACCTTCACCCGCCAATTGGCGATCCTGCAGGACGCCGGCCTGCCGATCCTCCGCAGCCTGAAAATCCTCGAGGGGCAGTCCAAGCCCGGCGCCATGAAGAACTGCCTCATCGACGTGTGCGAGGAGATCGAGAGCGGCTCGACCCTCTCCGAGGCCATGGCCAAGTCGCCCAAGGCCTTCAACCGCCTGTACGTGAACATGATCAAGGCCGGCGAGGCCGGCGGGGCCCTGGAGGTGATCCTCAAGCGGCTGGCCGAGTTCCAGGAACGCGCCCAGTCCCTGCGCCGCAAGGTCAAGGGCGCCATGATCTACCCGATCTTCGTCATCGGCTTCGCCGTGTGCATCCTGACCTTCATCATGCTCAAGATCGTGCCGCAGTTCGAGAAGATCTTCAAGGACTTCAACACGCCGCTGCCGCAGATGACGCTGGCGCTGATCGGCATGTCCCGCTGGGTCGTACACAACTGGTACTTCATCCCCGGCATCCCCATCGGCATCTGGCTGTTCATCAAGCTCTTGCGGAAGTTCGCGCCCGGCCGCATGGGCTGGGACATGTTCGCCCTGAAAGTGCCCATCTTCGGCCAGTTGGTCGAGAAGAACATCATCGCCCGCACCATGCGGACCCTCGGCACCCTGGTGGCCAGCGGCGTGCCGATCCTCGAGGCCCTGCACATCACCCGCGAGACCTCGGGCAACGCCGTGTTCGAGACGATGTACGGCAAGGTCTACGACTCGATCCGCGAGGGCGAGTCCATCGCCAAGCCGCTGAAGGAGTATTCCAAGACCAACTTCCATCCCATGGCCCTGTTCTTCTGGACCTTTTTCCTCCCGCTGGTGGGCGCCCTGATCTACATGACCCGCATGCGGCAGCGCGTCCTGGACGACATGGTCGTCAACATGGTCGACGTCGGCGAGGAGACCGGCGAGCTGGACACGATGCTCTACAAGGTCGCCGACAACTTCGACGAGGAAGTCGCCGTCTTGACCGAAAGCCTCACGCGGCTCATGGAACCGCTGTTGATCATCCTCTTGGGCGGGATGGTGGGCTTCATCGTGATCGCGCTGTTCCTCCCGCTGATCAACCTGATCTCGACCCTCAGCGGAGGCGCGAAGTAACAAGGGACCGGGGGATTTTGGATTTGTGTTTTGTGATTTGGGATTTGTGATTTGGGATTAGCGGCTTCGCACGAATCGTGAAGGAGCGAGAAATGAGATGGCAAATTGACAATCCCCGCCGCCGCCGCGGTTTCACCCTCGTCGAGATCCTCACGGTGATCGTGATCATCGGGGTGCTGACCGGCCTGCTCTTGGCCGCGGCGGGCCCGGTGCGGAACATGGTCCGCAACTACCGCATGAAGTCCGAAGTCACGCAACTGGGCCAGGCGCTGGAGCGGGTCCGCAACGAGCTGGGCGGCGGCCAGTACCCGCCCGACGCCACCAACCAGGCCGACTGGAACCTGTTCCTCCGCCGGGCCTTCCCCCGCTGGAACCAGAACAACTTTCCCGCGCCCGGCATGCCGACCACGCCGGCCGAGGCCCTGGTGTTCTGGCTCGCGGGAATGGTCGACACGAACTCGGGCAGCCCGACCTACAACCAGTTCATCGGCTTCAGCGCCAATCCGCTGAACCCCTTCGACATCAGCAGCACCGCCGCCCGCATCGGCCCGTTCTACGACTTCGACCGCACGCGGACCGGGCCGGGCAGCAGCGGCAGCGCCGTCAGTTGTTTGGTCTACTATCCGCAGAACGACCTGACCCCGCCCCTGCCGTCCT
>Ga0187848_10003685_pt1 | contig 11069 bp, 8 predicted proteins | sample June2016WEW_4_40_FD_132424 | JGI IMG/M metagenome (GOLD analysis project Ga0187848, IMG submission 132424) | Peatland microbial communities from SPRUCE experiment site at the Marcell Experimental Forest, Minnesota, USA - June2016WEW_4_40 | ecosystem: Environmental > Terrestrial > Soil > Wetlands... | reverse complement strand
AGGGCCTCGAACTTATTGAGGCGCATCATCTTTTTGGCGTTCCCGCCGAGCGGCTGGCGGTGGTGGTGCATCCCCAGTCGATCGTCCACGGCCTCATCGCCTTCGCCGACGGCTCGGTGATCGCTGGCTTGGCCTCGCCGGACATGCGAACGCCGATCGCGCATTGTCTGGCCTATCCCGAACGAATCGCCTCGGGCGTGGCGGCGCCGGACCTTGCCGCGCTGGGCGCGCTGACCTTCGAGCAAGCGGACCTCGCCCGCTTTCCCGCGCTGGCGCTGGCGATCGACGCGCTACGCGAGGGCGGCGGCGCACCGACGGCGCTCAACGCGGCCAACGAGGTCGCCGTCGCGGCGTTTCTCGCTGGCAGCATCGGATTCGGCGCGCTTGCCCGCATCGTCGAGCGGACCCTCGACGCGATGCGCGCCGGCGGCGAAACCCCCGCGCCGACGACGGTTGCGCAGGCGCTGGCGATTCACCATATCGCGCGAGATAGGGCGCAGGCCCTCTTGGCGTAATTCCGCCTTTACGTCATTGTAAACGAATTGCTAACCAACACGGCCGGGAGCGCGCGTCGCGCTCCCGCCGGGGGCGGAGGCTAGATAATGGCGCTGTTGAACGAGTTGCGCGCGGCCATCGACTGGATGGGATGGTACATTCTCCCGTTCATCTTCGTCATGAGCGTGATCGTTTTCTTTCATGAACTCGGCCATTACCTCGTCGGACGCTGGTGCGGGGTGAGAATCGAGGCGTTTTCGCTCGGCTTCGGTCCGGAGTTGTACGCCCGGGTCGACAAATTGGGCACGCGCTGGCGGCTCGCCGCCTTTCCCTTAGGCGGATACGTAAAGTTCTACGGCGACGCTAACGCCACGAGCGCGCCGGACCTTGAGGGCGTGGAGGCGATGTCGCCGGAGGAGCGCGCGCGCACCTTGGCCGGCCAGCCGTTGCGCAATCGCGCCGCGATCGTCGCCGCCGGGCCGATCGCCAACTTCGTTCTCGCCTTTATCATTTTCACCGGGCTTTTCATGGCTTTCGGCCGGGTCGAGCACACCGCGCGGATCGGCGGCGTCGAAGCGGGGTCGCCGGCGGCGCAAGCGGGGTTCGAGGCGGGTGATCTCGTCAAGTCGATCGACGGCGCGCCGGTCGAGACGTTTCAGGATTTGCAGCAGGCGACAATGCTGAGCACGGGGCTGCCGATGACATTCGTCGTCGAGCGCGCGAGCGGCGATGTGACGCTGACGGCGACGCCGGAGATCGCCGTGGTCGACCAGGGCCCGCTCGGCAAGCGCCGGATGGGACATCTCGGGCTCGCGTCCTCGCGCAATCCCGCCGACGTGAAGTTCGAGCGTTGCGCGGCGCCGACCTGCGCCGCTTGGGGCGGCGAGCAGGTCTGGTTCATCGTCAGGGCGACGGGCGCCTATGTCGGCGGGCTGTTCGCCGGCCGCGAATCGGCCGACAGCCTTTCCGGACCGATCGCGGTGTCGCAGATTGCCGGCGAAATGGCGAAAATCAGCCCTTGGGAATTATTCAGTCTCGCCGCGTTGTTCTCGGTTTCGGTCGGCCTGATGAATTTGCTGCCGATTCCGCTGCTCGACGGGGGCCACCTGCTGTATTTCGCGCTCGAAGGCGTGCGGGGCCGCCCTTTGAGCGAGCGCGTTCAACAGATCGGCCTGCGGGTGGGCATCGCCTTTGTCGCCCTCCTGGTGATTTTCACCACTTCGCACGACATTTTCCGGCTCGTCGGCGGCGGCAATTAACCCTTGATCGACCATGAATCGTGGCCCCCGGGCAACGCTCCTGCGAATTGATGCAGGGTGCGACGAATTCGAGGTTGCATGGCCGGCCAAAACGGGTAAAAGCGGATTAAGGATTTGCTCGCCCGGCGGCGGGTGAACGCGCCGGCTTCGACGGGGGCGCGGATCGGCCAAGACGCGTGACGCGCCGCAAGGCGCGGGCGCCAAAGACCGGGGCCGTTTGGCTCGGTTGCGAAACGGGGACGACGAGCCAAATGCATTTGTTTCGTGGATTTTTTAGCGCGCTCCTGTTCGCGGTTGTCCTGGCCTGGAGCGGCGTCTGGGTTTGCCCGCCTGCGGCGGCGCAGGTTTCCTCGCAAAACGTCGTCGTCGAGGGCGCGAGCCACGTCGACGCGGCCACGATTCGTTCTTATTTCACCGGCGCCGACCAGGCCAGCGTCAACCGCGGCGTCGCGGATCTGTCGGCGACGGGCATGTTCTCGAAGGTGAGTGCGAAGATCGTCGGCGGCCAAGTGATCGTCACCGTCGTCGAGAGCTCGCAGATCATCAATCGCGTGGCGTTCGAGGGCGGCAAGACCCTCAAGAGCGAGCAGCTCGCGGTTGAAGTCCAGTCGAAGGGGCACACGGGCTTCGACGAAGCGAAGGCTCAGGCCGACGTCGAGCGCATCAAGGACGCCTATAAGAAGATCGGCCGCAACGCCACCAAGGTCAGCTATCGCTTGGTGCAATTGCCCAACGGGCGCGTCGATCTGGTCTTCACGATCGACGAAGGCGACAAGACCGGCGTGCGCGCAATCAAGTTCGTCGGCAACAACGCCGTTTCGGACTATCGCCTGCTCGGGCTGATGCAGACGACCCAGATGAATTTCTTGTCGTGGCTCAAGACCAGCGACGTCTATGAGCCCGACCGCATCGCCACCGACGAGGAGGCGATCCGCAAGTATTACATGAAGAACGGCTACGCGGATTTCCGCATCACCAACACCGACGTCGCCTATCAAAACGATCCGGCGGGCTACGTCATCACGATCACGGTGGACGAAGGCGCGCAATATCACGTGTCCGGCGCGACGGTGAGTTCGCACGTCGCCAAGGTCGACAGCCATTCCCTCGATCAATTGGTCACCCTGCACGCGGGCGACGTCTACAACGCGACCGCGGTCGAGAAGACGGTCGATTCGATCACGCGCGAAATGGCGCGGCTGGGCTACGCCTTCGCCGACGTGCGCCCGCACGGCGAACGCGACGCGGCGACGCACCAGATTGCGCTTGCCTTCACCGTCGACGAGGGCCCGAAAGTCTATATCGAACGCATCGACGTGGTCGGCAATACCCGCACGCGCGACTACGTGATCCGTCGCGAGTTCGACATCGGCGAAGGCGACCCCTACAACCACGCCTTGGTGGAGCGCGGCGAACGCCGCCTGAACCGGCTCGGCTACTTCAAGAAAGTGCATATTTCGACGCGGCCGGGCTCGACGCCCGACCGGGTGATCGTGACCGTCGAGGTCGAAGACCAGCCGACCGGCTCGGTGAGCGTCAGCGGCGGCTACTCGACCACCGCGGGCTTCCTCGCGGAGGTCGCGTTCACGGAAACCAACTTCCTCGGCCGCGGCCAATATGTGAAGGTCAGCGCGACCGAAGGCCAATACAGCCGCGGCTGGGGCGTCGACTTCACCGAGCCCTACTTCCTCGACCAGCGGCTGGCGGCCGGCTTCGACCTGTACCACAAGGAGCAGGATCAGAACACTTGGGCGCTCTACAGCACTTGGACCACCGGCGTGAATCTTCGCCTCGGCATACCCATCACCGACGAGTTCACCTTCCAGCCGAACTACTCGATCTACCAGTCGGAGATCAAGATTCCGAACTCGAATTCGCAGCCCTTTGACGATTGTACGTCCGCGGGATCTCCTGGCAATCCAGCGCCCCCTGCAACGTGGACGCCGCCCGGAGGGAATCCGACGGTGCCCACGCTGAGCAACAATTGCTTGACGAACGGCGAAGCGTCGGTGGCGGTCAAGCAGGCGGCGGCGATGGGGCCGGTGGTTACCTCGCTGGTCGGCTATTCCTTGGTCTGGGACAATATCGACGACCGCAAGAACCCCACCGCCGGCGCCTTCCTGAATTTCCATCAGGACTTCGCCGGCCTCGGCGGCCAGTCGAAGTTCGTGCGCGAGACTTTCGACGGCAAGTATTACTATCCGCTGACCGACGATCTCACGGGCCTGCTCAGGCTGCAGGGCGGGCAGATCAACGAAATCGGCGGCGGGTCGTTGCCGCTGTTGGACAACTTCAACCTCGGCCCGACCCTGGTGCGTGGCTTCGCACCCGGCGGCCTCGGCCCGCGCGACATTTCCGACCCAAACAACATCGCGGCGAACGGCCTCGGCGGCACCACTTATTTCGGCGGCACCGCGGAGCTGCAGTTCCCGATCTTCGGCCTGCCCAAGGAAATTGGCCTGAAGGGGGCAATCTTCGCCGACGCTGGAACGTTGTTCGGTTACCAAGGGCAGACCGATTTCTCGAAGCTGCTCGGCTACACGTCCTGCTTGACGCCGGCGGAGGTCAAGGCACAGGGGGGCCTCTATACCCAGCAGAGCTGCCTGAACGTCGACGACGAGCGCATGATCCGCTCCTCGGTGGGCGCGAGCTTGATCTGGGCCTCGCCGCTCGGGCCGATCCGCGTCGACTACGCCTACGCGGTCACCAAGGGCAAGTACGACCAGCTTCAAGCTTTCAACTTCACCGGCGGCGCGAACTTCTAGCCTCGTAAAGTCGTCGTTTCGCTTCGGGCGCGCCAGGGTTCCTGGCGCGCCTTTCCTTACTTAGTTAGAGGTTTGAGCCAAAGGATTTGCGCGTGCGCTCCTTGCCTCGCCGGAGGGAAGGGGCCGCCGTTCAATCTGCAGGCCTCCAGCTTTCGAAGAGACATTTGGCCTTGGCGAAAATCGGCTTTTTCCCGCTGGCGACCGCACCGACGCTCGGCGAGGTCGCGCGATGGACCGGCGCGGCGCTGAGCGAAGGCGCCGACGCGGGCCGAATCGTTCGCAACGTCGCCGCGCTCGACGAGGCCGGGCCCGACGATCTCGCCTTTCTCGACAACCCCCGTTACCTCGACGATTTCAAGGCGACCCGCGCCGCCGCGGTGCTGGTCGCGCCGCGTTACGTCGCGGAAGCGCCCGCCGGCTGCGCTACGTTGACGACGCCACAGCCCTATCGCGCGATGGCCGAGGTGATGGCGCGGCTCTATCCGCAGGCGGTTCGGCCGCGCTCGATCTTTGGCGAGGCCGGCGTTTCGCCCGCCGCCTTCGTACACTCCGCCGCGCGACTCGAGCCGGGGGTGATCGTCGACCCCGGCGCGGTGGTCGGGCCGGGCGCCGAGGTCGGCGCCGGCGCGTTGATCGGCCCGAACGCGGTGATCGGCCCGGAGGTGCGCATCGGGCGCGACAGCGTCGTCGGCGCTCAATCGACCATCGCTTGCGCGTTGATCGGCGATCGCGTGATCATCCATCCCGGCGTCCACATCGGTCAGGATGGTTTCGGCTTCGCGATGGGGCCACGCGGCCATCTCAAGGTGCCGCAAATCGGCCGTGTGATCATCCAAGACGACGTCGAAATCGGCGCCGGATCGACGATCGACCGCGGCGCCAACCGCGACACGATCATCGGCGAGGGGACCAAGATCGACAATCTGGTGCAGATCGGCCACAACGTCGTCATCGGCCGCCACTGCATTCTTGTTTCGCAGTCGGGCGTGTCCGGTTCGACGGTGATCGACGACTTCGTCGCGCTGGGCGGTCAGGCAGGCCTTGCGGGTCACCTCCATATCGGCGCGGGCGCGCAGATCGCCGCCCATGCCGGCGTCATGAACGACGTGCCGGCGGGCGAGCGATGGGGCGGCGCGCCGGCGGGCCCTCTGCGCCAGTTCTTCCGCGAAGTGGCCGCCGTCAAGAAACTGGCGGGTCGCGCCGGGTCCCGCGAGCCCGGTGGGAGTTGACGGGGCGCTCGTTCAGGCGGAATCCGGTCCTCGCGCGAATTCCCGGTTGGGGGCATCCTTAGCCAAGAAAAACCGGTTCCCGCTTGTTACGGATGCTTACGTGGCGCGCAAACGCCGCACGAGGCTTGACGCCGGGGCGGGGACGGGGCATGGGCCCTCGGCGGACGCGAAAGGAGGGGGTAATGAACGATGTGACGGGGCGAACCTTTGAAACCTACGAGATCCAGCGGCTGCTCGCCCTGTTGCCGCATCGCTATCCCTTCTTGCTGGTCGATCGCATCGTCGAGGCCCACGGCGACGAATACGGCGTCGGGATCAAGAACGTGACGTTCAACGAGCCGCAATTCCAAGGTCATTTCCCCGGGCAGCCGGTGATGCCCGGCGTTCTGCTGATCGAAGGCATGGCGCAAACCGCAGGCGCTCTTTGCGTGGCCAGCCGGCCGGCCGGGGCCAAACCGAGCCTCGTCTATCTCATGACGGTCGACAAGGCGAAATTCCGCAAGCCCGTCCGGCCGGGCGATCAGGTCAAGTTCCACATGACGCGCATCGCCAAGCGCCGCAACATGTGGTGGTTCCGTGGCGAGGCGAGGGTCGAGGGGGCGCTGGCCTGCGAGGCCGAGGTTTCCGCGATGCTGGTGGACGAATGAGCGTGGCCGCGAGCAGCGCGTCGCCGCCCGACGCCTTCGTTCATCCCAGCGCTTGCGTCGAGTCCGGCGCGCGGCTCGGCGTGGGCGTTCACGTCGGCCCGTTTTGCCACGTCGGCCCCGAGGCGACGCTCGGCGACGGCGTGCGGCTGATTTCGCACGTGAGCGTCGCCGGCCTCACCGAGATCGGCGCGCGCACGCGGATCTTTCCGTTCGCTTCGGTCGGCCATGAACCGCAAGACCTCAACTATCGCGGCGAACGGGTGAGGCTGACGATCGGCGAGGACTGCACCATCCGCGAAGGGGTGACGATGAACCCGGGCACCGCGGGCGGCGGGTCGCACACGATCGTCGGCGCGCGCAGCGTCTTTCTCGCCAACGCGCATGTCGCGCATGATTGCCGCATCGGCGAAAACGTCATCCTCTCCAACAACGTGATGCTCGCCGGCCATTGCCAGGTCGGCGACTTCGCAATTCTCAGCGGCGGATCGGCGGCGCATCAGTTCGTGCGGATCGGCGCGCACGCGTTCGTCGGCGGCCTCGCGGGCGTCGAAAACGACATCATTCCCTTCGGCATCGCGCTCGGCAATCGCGCCGCGCTCGCCGGACTCAATTTCGTCGGCTTGAAGCGCCGCGGCTTTTCCCACGAGGCGATCCACGATCTGCGCCGCGCCTACAAGCAATTGTTCGCGTCGAAGGGCACGCTCAAGGAGCGCGCCGACGACGTCGCGGCGGCCTTTCCCGATCAGGAGGCGGTTCAACAGATCGTCGCGTTCCTGCGCGAAGGCGGCGAGCGCGCGATCTGCGTGCCGCGCGTGGGCCGGGACGAAGAGGCTTGAGCGAGCCGGGCGAAACGCGCCCGCTCGCCATTCTCTGCGGCGGCGGCGGTTTTCCCCTCGAGGTCGCGCGCGCCGCGAAGGCCGGTGGCCGCCGACCCTTCCTCGTCGGCATCGTCGGTTCGTCCGATCCGGCGATCGAGGCGTTCGCGCACGTTTGGGTGCACATGGGCCAGATCGGCAAGATGTTCGCCGCCCTCCATGAGCGCGCGATTGCCGAAATCGCCATCGTCGGCGCGATGACTCGTCCGGAATTCGCCGATCTGCGTCTCGACTGGGGCGCGGTGAAGCGCGCGCCCGAACTCGCGCAGTTGTTTCGCGGCGGCGACAACCGCCTGCTCGTCGGCATCGCCGGGATCTTTGAACGCGAAGGCGTGCGCGTCGTCGGCGCGCACGAGATCGCGCCGCAGTTGCTCGCGCCGATGGGGCCGATCGGCGCGCGGGTCGCTTCGCGCGAGGCGGAGGACGACGTGCGCGCCGGCGCCGCCATACTCAAGGCCCTGTCGCCGTTCGACGCGGGGCAGGGCGTCGTCGTCGCCAACGGCCGCGTCATCGCCATCGAAGCGGCCGAGGGCACCGACGCGATGCTGGCGCGCGTCGCCGAGCTCAGGACCTCGCGGCGCTTGCGCTTGCAAGGGCCGGCGGGCGTTTTCGTCAAAGCGCCTAAGCGCGGCCAGGATCTGCGCCTCGACATGCCGGCGGTGGGCCCGAAGACGATCGAAGCCGCCAGCCGCGCGCAATTGCAGGGCGTCGCGCTCGCCGCCGGCCAGGTCCTCATGGCCGATCGCCAAGCGCTTTCGCGCGCGGCCGAGGAAGCGGGCCTGTTCGTCGTCGGCTTCGCGCCATGAGCGCGTCAGCGCGAGGACCGCGCGTCGCGCTGATCGCGGGCGAGCATTCGGGCGATCAACTCGGCTTCAAGCTGATGCGGGCGCTGCGCGCCCAGACCGGCGGGCGGATCGAATTTGCCGGCGTCGGCGGCGAAGCGATGGAGGCGGAAGGTCTGAAGAGCCTGTTCCCGATCGGCGACATCGCGGTGATGGGCGTTTTGCCGGTGATAGCGCGATTGCCGACCTTGCTCTCGCGCATTCGTCAGACCGCTCGAGCCGTCATCACCGCGCGGCCCGATGCGTTGGTCATCATCGACAGCCCCGACTTCACCCATCGCGTCGCTCGGCGGGTGCGGCGCGCGCTGCCGGACCTGCCGGTGATCGACTACGTCAGCCCCTCCGTTTGGGCGTGGCGGCCCGGGCGCGCCAAGGTGATGCGCGCCTATGTCGATTGCGTGCTGGCGCTGCTGCCGTTCGAGCCCGCCGCGCACGCGCGCCTCGGCGGTCCGCGCTGCGTCTATGTCGGCCATCCCCTGATCGAGCGCTTGAGCGAATTGCGCCCCAACGCAGAGGAGGCGCGCCGCCGCGCCGCCGAGCCGCCGGTCATCGTCGTTTTGCCGGGCTCGCGCCGCTCGGTGATTGCGCGGCTGATGGAGGATTTCGGCGGCGCGCTGGCGCTGCTCGCACGCGAATGCGGCCCGTTCGAAGTCGTCCTGCCGACTCTGCCGCACGTGGAAAGCGAAGTGCGCGCGCGCGCGGCAAACTGGCCCGTCAAGCCGCGCATCGAAATCGGCGAGGCCGCCAAGCTCGGGGCGTTTCGCGTCGCACACGCCGCGCTCGCCGCTTCGGGAACGGTGACGCTCGAGCTCGCGCTCGCCGGCGTGCCGATGGTCGGCGCCTACAAGGTCTCGCGCTTCGAGGAGCCGCTGAAATACATCGTCACGCTGCCGTCGTCGATCCTGCTGCCCAACCTCATCCTCGGCGAGCGCGCGATTCCCGAAATCCTGCAACGCGATTGCACGCCGACCCATCTCGCCGCGGCGCTCGCCGCCATCGTGCGCGACGGGCCCGCGCGACAGGCGCAACTCGAAGCGCTCGCGCGCCTCGACACGTTGATGTTCGGCCCCGACGGCGGCCTTCCGAGCGAGCGCGCGGCGCGCGAAACGTTGGCGACGATCGCGGCGCGAAGGGCGTAACCTTCGCGTCGACGAGGAATCCTTCAGCGATTGCCCATCGGCCGATATTCGCGGCGCGGGGAACCCGTATAGAGCTGGCGCGGGCGGCCGATCTTCTGGCCGGGGTCGTCGATCATTTCCTTCCACTGAGCGATCCAGCCGACCGTGCGCGCCACCGCGAACAGCACCGTGAACATATCGGTCGGGAAGCCCATCGCCTTGAGGGTGATGCCGGAATAGAAGTCGATGTTCGGATAGAGCTTCTTCTCGATGAAATACTCGTCGTGCAGCGCGATGCGCTCGAGCTCCATCGCGACGTCGAGCAGCGGATCGTCCTTGATGCCGAGTTCGCTGAGCACGTCGTGCGCGGTCTTCTGCATGATCTTGGCGCGCGGATCGTAATTCTTGTACACGCGATGGCCGAAGCCCATAAGGCGGAACGGGTCGTTCTTGTCCTTGGCTTTGGCGATGAATTTGGGGATGTTGGCGACGGTGCCGATTTCACCGAGCATCTTGAGCGCCGCCTCGTTGGCGCCGCCGTGCGCGGGGCCCCACAAGCAGGCGATGCCCGCCGCGACGCAGGCGAAAGGATTGGCGCCCGACGAGCCGGCCAGACGGACCGTCGAAGTCGAGGCGTTCTGTTCGTGGTCGGCGTGCAGGATGAATATGCGGTCCAGCGCGCGCGCCAGCACCGCATTCACCTTGTAGTCCTCGCATGGGACCCCGAAGCACATGCGCAGGAAGTTGGCGCAATAGTCGAGGTCGTTCTTCGGATACATGAACGGCTGGCCGATCGAGTACTTGTAGGCCATCGCGGCGAGCGTCGGCATCTTGGCGACCATGCGCACCGAAGCGATCTCGCGCTGCCAAGGATCGTTGATGTCGATCGAGTCGTGGTAGAAGGCGGCGAGCGCGCCGACGCAGGCCACCATGACGGCCATCGGGTGCGCGTCGCGGCGGAAGCCGTTGAAGAACCGCGACATCTGCTCGTGCACCATGGTGTGGCGCGTGACGCGATAGTCGAAGTCGGACTTCTGCGCGGCGGTGGGCAATTCGCCGTAGAGCAGGAGATAGCAGGTCTCGAGAAAATCGCCGTGCTCGGCGAGCTGCTCGATCGGGTAGCCGCGATAGAGCAGCACGCCCTCGTCGCCGTCGATGTAGGTGATCTTCGACTCCGTGCTCGCCGTCGAGGTGAAGCCCGGGTCGAACGTGAACATGCCTGTCTGGCCGTAGAGCTTGCCGATGTCGACCACCGAGGGACCGATGGTTCCCGGCCTGACCGGAAGGTCGACGCTCTTGTCGCCAAATTTCAGGCTTGCGGACGGTGCGGACATCAACCTTCTCCCGATGGCGCGCGGCGCCAAATGCGCGATTGTGCAGTGCAATACCGCTATCGGATCGCCGTCCGCCCGACAAGTCAATAATAAGACGGAGCGCCGCGCGTCGGCTATTGCGGGTTCTCGTAGCTGAAGGTCGTCGCGTTCTCGTCGTAGGCGAACAGTTCGCCGTAGCGGCCGAGGTTGATGATCGCGCGCAATGTGCGTTCGGCGTAGTCCTCGGACATGTAGTCTTCGAGCTCCTCGCGGAAGCGGGTGGCGGGGGCGCGGTGGCTCGGCCGTTCGTCGAGCACCCGCTTGATATGCGCCGCGAGCGGGATGTTGGCGAGCAACTGATCGCCGAATAGTTTCTTGCGCTGATCGACGTCCATGTCGACGAAGCGCCTGCCGACCGCCGTGAGCTTGATGTCGGCGTCGGCGAATTCGGCCAAGTGCAGGAGCTGCAAGGTTTCGCCGAGGGGGAAGAGATCGTCGATCTCGAGTTGCAGCGAGTCGGCGAGGT
>Ga0187848_10003684_pt1 | contig 11072 bp, 7 predicted proteins | sample June2016WEW_4_40_FD_132424 | JGI IMG/M metagenome (GOLD analysis project Ga0187848, IMG submission 132424) | Peatland microbial communities from SPRUCE experiment site at the Marcell Experimental Forest, Minnesota, USA - June2016WEW_4_40 | ecosystem: Environmental > Terrestrial > Soil > Wetlands... | reverse complement strand
GCGAACGTGCTCATCGTCGTCGCCGGCATGGAAGGCGCGTTGCCGAGCGTCGTCGCCGGTCTGGTTTCCAAACCGGTCATTGCCGTGCCGACGAGCATCGGTTACGGCGCGAGCTTCGGCGGCATTGCGGCGTTGCTCGGCATGTTGAACAGTTGCGGCAGTGGTGTGACCGTGGTGAACATTGACAACGGTTTCGGCGCGGGTTACGCCGCCAGCCAGATTAACATGCTCTATAGCTGCGCCTCGTGAGAGCGCAGCCATATTTTTAGATTGAGTCAGCCGCGCTCTTACGAGGCGCGGCTACAAAAAATGAAAACGCTTTATCTCGATATTTTCAGCGGCATCAGCGGCGACATGTTCATCGGTGCGTTGATTGACCTCGGCGCGGATGCGCGCCAGTTGGAGCGCGAGTTGAAGAAGTTGCAACTCGGCGGTTATCATCTTCACGTCGCGCGCAGACAAAAATCCGGCATCGCCGGCGTGAAGTTTGATGTCCATCTTGAAGCAATGCGAAGCGCGAAGTGCGAAGTGCGAGGGCATGGACACGAACATCGCCATGAACACGAACATCATCACGCTTTACGCATCACGAATCAAGAACATCATCACGACGAGAACCGGACGTTTGAGGAAATCAAAAAACTCATCGGGCGCAGCAAATTGTCGGCGTGGGTGAAGAAAAAATCCGTCGCCGTGTTTCAACGCATCGCGGAGGCCGAGGGCAAAATTCACGGCCTGCCGCCGGGGAAAGTTCATTTCCACGAGGTCGGCGCGGTGGATTCAATCGTGGACATCGTGGGCGCCTGCATTGCACTTGAACTGCTCGGCAAACCACGCGTGCTGGCCGCGCCGGTCGTGGAAGGCACCGGCTGGGTGGATTGCGCCCACGGATGCTTTCCCGTTCCCGCTCCGGCGACGCTGGCGATTCTCGGCGCCCGCGGCATCGGGGTGACGCAATGCGATGAACCGCACGAACTGGTCACGCCCACCGGCGCCGCCCTGCTGGCCGAATTTGTCGAAAGTTTCGGCCCGATGCAAAGTCTGGTCGCGGGAAAAATCGGTTTCGGACTCGGCACGCGCGACAACCAAACGCGGCCAAATGTGCTGCGTGCTGTGCTCGGCAAACACTCAACTCTCACCCCTCAACCCTCATCTGGTTTGGATTGGGAAACGGATCGTGTCGCTGTGCTCGAAACGAATCTGGACGACGTCAGCGGGGAAATTCTCGGGCATTTCGTTGAAACGGCGCTGGCGGCGGGCGCGCTGGACATTTTTTACACGCCGATTCAGATGAAGAAAAATCGGCCCGGCGTGTGGCTCACGGTTCTGTGCGCCGAAACCGACGCGGACAAGTTCAGCGAATTGATTTTGCGCGAAACGAGTGCGTTTGGCGTGCGGCGGACGACGGCGGAACGGCGCAAATTGCGGCGCGAATTCACCCGGGTCAAAACGCCATTGGGCGAGGTTGCCGTGAAAATCGGCCGGCTCAACGGAAAGGTGGTCCAGGCTGCGCCGGAGTTTGAATCCTGCAAAAAACTGGCGGTACGGGCAAAGATACCGTTAAAGCGGATTTACAAAACTGTGCTTAAAGCCATCAAATAGGCCCTGATTTTTGAGTTTGTCACCTATTATTTGCTTGCGCGTTCAACCAGAAAGGCTTATTGGTAGTTCAGATTTTGAACTGGCCGGGCCAGTTTGCTTGATGCCAAAACTTACAGTTATGCCACAACCGACGAGGGTGTCTTGAGCCGCCCTTATTCCCCACGCACTTTTTCTCCTGCTTCGTTTGTCCGGGTCAATGGCAAAATCCGCGCCCGCGAAGTCCGGGTCATCGGAGTGGACGGCAAGCAACTCGGCGTCATCTCGTTGAACGACGCGATCAATCTTGCGCGGCAGAATGGTGTTGACCTGGTCGAGATCGCCGCCACCGCCACGCCGCCGGTCTGCCGGCTCGTGGATTTCGGCAAATACCGTTACGAAATGGCCAAGAAGGAAAAGGATTCCAAGAAGCACCAGCACGCCTCGACGGTGAAGGAAGTGCAATTAAGCCCGCGCATTGACCCGCACGACCTCGGCATCAAGGTCACGCACGCGGTGGATTTTCTCTGCGAGGACATGAAAGTGAAGGTCGCGCTCAAATTCCGCGGTCGCGAAATGGCGCACACCGAAGTCGGCTTCCAGGTCATCAACAAATTTCTGGCCGAGATCGCGCCCTTCGGCAATCCCGATTTTCCGCCGAAACTCATCGGGCGCGGCATCAATGTGATGGTCAGCCCGCTGCCGCGCAACAAGCGCGCCAAAAATCCGCATCAAATCGAAGGCAGCCCGGCGCCGGCTTCGGACAATCATCAACCATCCCATTCCGCCCCCTCGAAAAACAAAGTGCCCGTTTCGGCCGAACCGCAGTCTGGCGGATTGAACAATCCGTTCGCCAATCTGGAAGTGAAATGATATTGCGGCACCGGCTTCCAGCCTGTGATTTGGTTTAATTTCCCACAGGCTGGAAGCCGGTGCCACTATTCCAACCGCGCAGCAATTCCGGGAACCGGCAATTCTCGCAGACCGCGTTTGAGTGTTCGCAAAAGTCGCGTGTGATCTGAATCAACCCCTGCTGCGCGGAAGCGCTCTGCAACGCGCGGCTTCGCCCAACACCCAACAAACGCTGCCGCGCCAATTTCAAAATGGAATTGTCTTCCGCCTGCGGCCAGACGGCATAGCGGTGTTCAATGACACGCTGGAGCCTTCCATTTTTACCTTCGGCGGCGCGCGTCCAAAGCCACGGCAGAATCACATTTACCGCCAAATCCGTCACCCGCGCATCGCCCAGCAGCGGTTGCGGCTTTTTCAGCCGCGCCGAGCGAAATGTCCAGTGCCACGACCAAAATTCGTCGCGTTCCACTTCAAAAATTTCGCGCAGCGAATCCATCAATGCCTGGGAGGGATGGCGCGTCGCCGTCCCCAAAATTTCAGGGTCACCGGCACGGTGCCCTTCCCCAATGGAAGACGCACACCAACGTTCGAGTTTTTGAATCAGATTTCCAGTCGCCAGCCAGTGCGCGGCCAGCGCCAGCCGGCGTTGCGGATGATTGGCCGGACGCAATCCATGAAATTTCCAGACGGCGCGCGGCAGAATGCAATCGCTGAACGCATCGCGTTCCCGCCACCAGCAATCCCAGACGCGACGCAGATAACCATCGTTGCCCGCCTGCGTCCGGGTCAGTTCCGCCGGCAGCAAACCGCTGATGCCGAGCAGCCGGGCTTGAAGCGCAAAGACCGGGTCCGCGCCGGGCGTCCAGCGCAACCGTGATTCGGCGAGATTTTGCATCGGCCAGATGTTGTGCTTATAGCCGAGCGCGCGGAACAAACCTTCCCACAGCGCCTGCTCCCAGCCGACGTGCCGGGCGCGGGCGCGCAATTGTTCCGCCTTGGCTAGAAAACGAACGCGGGCGGCGGAGTCCAAAATTTTACCTTGTCGCGTTTCATCCAATTCGCGCAATGCCACGCAACATTGGCCGCGCAAATTTTCGGGCAGGACGCGCGGTGATTCGTTTTCCAGCCACAATCCGAGTTCGGCGATGGGCGCATCCAGTTTATCGCCGATGGCCAGCGGCGGCGGCGGAAGTTCAAGCTTCAATTTGTCCGGCGTTCTCCGGTTCCGACACGCTGAAGCGTGAACTCCAACGTCATCCCAAACGACGTGAAGCAGGACATTTTTAAAATTTGGGTTGCGGTCGTGGCCGTGGGCGCGCCAGCCGCCGACGCGCAGGTCAATTTCCACGTCACCGGAACACGGCGCAGCGCCGCCGATTTGAATGACCGCGCCGCGAAAATCCGGCCCGCCTTCGACGCTCGCAAAGCCAGGATGTAAAACGCGAACGGATTTCCCATCGGCGGTTTGGAGCCGGTCGCGCCGCAACCGCTGGTGGCGCCAGATGGCCTGGAGCAGGCGTTCCGGCGGCAGATCATTTTCGTCGCGCAGGACATTCCCCGCGCCAAAGCGCGGGCGCCAGTCGGCGTAAAAATTTTCAGGCGGCGGAGACACTGCGGATTGCTTTTGCGCCTGCGGTTGAGCAAAGTCAAGCCGGCACGCATAATTTTGAACGCAGCCAACGGCGGTTTTGCCGGCTTATAAAGCAAGGTTTTGTTTTGTGGCGGAATTTTTGTTGGCCGGAACCCCGAATTTCCTGCTAGACTCCACCCAACCTTTCGATGAACGACAATGCGATGATTGCAGTGACGAATTTAACGAAACGCTACGCCGGACGCACAGCGGTGGCGGGCATTTCGTTCACGGTCGCGCGCGGCGAAATTGTCGGTTTGCTCGGACCGAATGGCGCGGGCAAAAGCACGACCATGCGGATACTTTCGTGTTTCATGCCGGCGACGTCCGGCACGGTGCGCGTCGCGGGCTTCGATGTCTTTCACCAGTCGGATGAAGTGCGCCGCCGCATCGGTTACATGCCGGAAAACAATCCGCTGTACCCCGAGATGCGCGTGCGGGAATACCTGAAATTCCGCGCGCGGCTCAAGGGCCTCGACTGGCGGCGTTCGCGCGAGCGCGTGACCACGGTGATGGAGCAATGCGGGTTGACGGAGGTGGGCCGGCGCATCATCGGCCAGCTTTCCAAGGGTTACAAGCAGCGGGTCGGTCTGGCGGACGCGCTGGTGCATGAGCCGGAATTGATCATTTTGGACGAACCGACCATCGGCCTGGATCCCAACCAGATTCGCGCGGTAAGGCAATTGATCAAAAGCCTGGCCCAGAAGCACACCGTGCTGATTTCAACGCACATCCTGCAGGAGGCGGAAATGACGTGCAACCGGATGTTGATCATGGGCGACGGCAAAATCCTGGCCGCCGACACGCCCGACAATCTGCAGCGGCTCATGGCCGGTGGCAGCCAGATCATCGCCGAAATCGCCGCGCCGGCGGACGAACTGCGTGAAGCCTTGTCGCAAATGCCGGGGATTGAACAATTCGACGTATCGCCATGTGAAGGCGAATTCCAACGCTGTGCGCTGACGCCGCGCGATGGATACGACCTGCGTCCGGCGATTTTCGCATTGGCGCAGGAACGCGGCTGGATCATGCGCGAATTGACGCGCAGCCGCCATTCGCTCGAAGACATTTACGTGCAGGTGACCCGGCCGACCGAGGAGGAGGAGGGCGAATGAACCCGTTTTCCAAATTCGATCCGCCTTCGCTTTGCTCCCGCCTTCGTTTAACTTCGGCGCGGCAGGTCGGCGCGACAGGGGAGGAGGGCGAATGAAAATTTTCTGGACGCTCGCGCGCCGGGAGTTGGCCGCGTTTTTCTGTTCCATCACCGGCTACGTGATCATTGCGGCGGTGACGTTTTTGATCGGGCTGAGTTTCGTGGTGCTGATGACCAATCTCGGCAGCGACCCGTCGCCGATGCCGGTGACGGAAATGTTTTACCGGACTTACTTTTTCTGGTTGATCGTGCTGCTGGCGACGCCGGCACTCACGATGCGGTTGTTCGCGCTGGAAAAATTCTCGGGCACGTTTGAAACACTGATGACCACCCCGGTGAGCGATTTGCAGGTGGTGGCGGCGAAATTCGCCTCGGCGCTCGTGTTTTACATTGTGATGTGGCTGCCGATGCTCGCGTGTCTCTTCGTGGTGCGACATTTCACGAATCAACCGGGCACGCTGGACGCCGGCACGGTTGGTGGAATGTATCTGGGTGTGTTTTTGGTCGGCTGCCTGTTTTTGTCGCTGGGCTGTTTTGCGTCGTCGTTGACGCGCAGTCAGATGGCGGCGGCGATGATCAGTTTTGTCATTGGCGTGAGTTTATTTTCGATTGGATTTTTGGCCGAGGCCATTCCTGTGACCGCGCAATGGCAGTCGCAAGTGCTGTCCTATTTCGGCCTGTTCGAGCAAATGCACAACTTTGCCCGCGGCATGGTGGACACGCGCGCGGTGATTTTTTACGTCAGCCTGACGTTTTTCTTTTTGTTCCTGACCTTGCGCGTGGTGGAAAGCCGGCGCTGGAAATAAAATGCCGACCGATCCCAAATCTCAACCCAGCTTTTCGCCCGGCCGCCGGTGGAAAATCGGCCTGGACGTCGTTGTGCGCACGGCACTGGTGCTGGCCGTGGTGGTGATGGTGAATTACCTCGGCGCGCGCTTCTTTGGGCGGTTTTATCTGAGTTCGCAGACGCGAATCCAACTGGCTTCGCAAACCATGAACGTCCTGCGGTCGTTGACCAATCACATAAACGTGACGCTTTATTACGACACCAGGGACGAGAATGATTTTTATCCGGACATCGTCGCACTGCTGAACGAGTATCGCTCGGCCAACCCCCGCATTTCCATCACGACCGTGGATTATGTGCGTGATGCGGGCGAGGCGCAAAAAATCAAGGAGCAATACAAGCTCAACTCGCCGACGGACAAAAACCTGGTCATCTTCGATGCCGGCGACCAGCGGGTCAAAATTGTCAACGGTGACGCACTTACCCAGGTCAAACTCGAGCAAGTGCCCAATCCCAAGGAGCGTGAATTCCGGCGCAGACCGGTCGCGTTCATGGGGGAACAAGCATTCACTTCGATGCTGCTGGCCGTCACCACCGCCAAGCGGTTCCAGGCGTATTTTTTGCAAGGCCACGGCGAACCCTCGCTCAACGACACCGGCGAGACGGGCTATTATAAATTCGGCTCCCTGCTCGCCCAGAATTACATCGCGGTCACAAATCTTGAATTGTTCGGCGACAACCCCGTCCCCATGGATTGCAATTTGCTCATCATTGCCGGCCCGCGGACGGAACTTTCAGAAACCGAGCTTCAGAAAATTGACCAATACCTCGCTCAAGGCGGACGGCTCTTTGTGCTCTTTAACTATTTTTCCATCAAGCGTCCGACGGGGCTGGAGCCGATTCTGGCGCGCTGGGGTGTCAATGTCGGCTCCGACTGGGTTCAGGATCCGCAAACAACCGTCTCCGGCAAGGATGCGGTTGTCTCCAGTTTCAGCCAGCATCCGGTGGTCAATCCGTTGGTTGGCTTCGGATTGTTTCTTTATCTGCCACGGCCTGTCAGCAAAGTGAATTGGGAAAACCCACCCGCCAGCGCGCCGCAGGTGGATGAACTGGCCTTTACCAGTCCGGCTTCGACTCTCGCGGGCGAACCCGGCAATCCACCGCATGCCTATCCACTGATGGTTGCCGTTGAGCAAAAGCCGGTTGCCGGTGTGGCCAACGCACGCGGCACCACCCGGATCCTCGTCGTGGGCGATTCATTTGCCTTCGGCAACCAATCCATCAAGAGCCTGGACAACAGTGATTTCATTAGCTACGCCGCCAACTGGCTGCTCGACCGCAACGCCCTGCTCAAAGGCATCGGGCCGCGACCCGTCACGGAATTCCGGCTGGTGATGACCCGGACCCAACAACGCGAAGTCCGCTGGCTGTTGCTGGGCGCACTGCCCGGCGCGGTGCTGCTGTTCGGCTGCCTGGTCTGGCTCACCCGGAGAAAATAATGAATTCGAAAACCACCGGAATCTGGTTTCTGATCGCCGCGGCGCTGTTCGCGCTGATTTATATTTTTGAACACTTCCTGCGGCCGGTCAACGCGGAGTCGTCCGGCATCCTGCCGGAATTGCGTCCGCCCGCCGTCACCAGCGTTCAAGTGATCCCGTCCGGCGCGCTGGAAATTCGCGCCGATCGCACGAACGGCGAGTGGCTGCTGACCAAACCCATGGCCTATCCCGCCCAGCCAGCCGCCATTGAAGCCCTGCTCGACGCGCTCCAAAAACTCGCGCCCGCCACCCGTATCGGCGCCGCCGAACTCCGCAACCACCACAATACGGACGTGGAATTCGGTTTTGAAACGCCCCGCATTTCTCTCGTCATCGAAACCAGCGGCCAGCGCCGCCAGCTTTTGATCGGCAACAAAACCCCGCCCGGCGATCAGGTTTTTCTGCGCGTCGTCGGCATGGACGGCGCGTTCGTCACCGACGCCGACTGGCTCAAATACATACCGCGTTCAGCCAACGACTGGCGCGACACCGCGCTGGTGAATGTGAACCACGGCGGCCTGGATTGGATTGTGTTGACCAACGGCGCGAAAGTCATTGAACTTCGATGCGACGCGACGAACCATTTCTGGCGCATGATTCGTCCGTTTCCGGCGCGCGCCGACGCCGGGCGAATAACCGATGCGTTGCAACACCTGCAAATCGCGCGCGTCACCCAATTTATCACTGACGACCCCGCGGATTTGAGCGGATTCGGTTTGCAGCCCGCCGATCTCGACCTGTGGCTTGGTCATGGCACCAATTTCATTTCCGCCATACACACCGGCAAAAGTCCGACGAATGATCCAACACAGGTCTTTGCCAGCCGCGAAAGGTGGAACGCCGTTGTGACGACCGCCAAAGAGCCGTTGTCGCCGTGGCACGGCTCGGTGAATGACTTCCGTGACTCGCATCTGCTGGAATTGACCGCGCCCGTTGCGGAAATTGAAGTGCAGGACCAGGCCAATTTCACCCTGCAACGACAAGGCTCGAACGAGTGGCGGATCGCCGGCGAAAAATTCCCCGTGGACGCCGAAAATGCGCAGCTATTCATCAAAACCCTCGCCGGATTGCGTGTCGCGGAATTCGTGAAGGACGTCGTGACCAAGCCCGATTTGCCCGCTTACGGGCTGGCGACGCCGACGCGCCAAATCACTTTGCGTTCGGTGGCGGGTGACACGAACAACGTCATCGTTCAATTGTCCTTTGGCACCAACCAAAACAATGAGGTCTTTGTCCGGCGCGCCGATGAAGATTTTGTTTATGCCGTGACGGCGGAAGATTTCAACCGGTTGCCCGAAGCGGCCTGGGAATTTCGCGAGCGCAGAATTTGGAACTTCACCGAGGGCGACGTGGCGCAAATCACCATCCACCAAAACGGCAAGACGCGGCAAATGGTCCGCAACGGTCCGAACAAATGGTCCTTCGCCGCCGGTTCGCAAGGCATCATCAACCCGCCGGCCATCGAGGAAACCGCGCACCGACTGGGCGAATTGACCGCCTACGCCTGGTTTGCCCGCAACCTGACCGAACCGGAAAAAAGCGGCTTTAATACGAACAATTTGCAGATCGTGGTCGAACTCAAAAATGGCGCGAAACACACCGTGGATTTTGGCGCGGAACTTTCCGCCTCGCAAACCGCGCTGGCCGCCGTGACGCTGGATGGCGAACGCTGGGCGTTCATCTTTCCACCGGTGCTTTACCAGTTCGTCTTGAATTATCTCACCATTCCGGCGAACGTTCCCTGACATGGCTTCGCAACCCGGTTTCTGGCGAAAGTGCCGAACAGGTTTTCGCTGGTTTCGCATCACCGTTCTTTTCGCGGTGCTCGCGCTGGTTTGCGCCCTCGTCTGGTTCAACCGCATCGGCCTGCCGGATTTTTTGAAAAGGCGTCTGGTGGAAACACTGCAAACGCGCGGAATCGAATTGGAATTCACCCGGATGCGCCTGCATTTCGTCCACGGGCTGGTCATCGAAAACGTCCGCCTCGGCCACGCCGAAGCGCCCGACGATCCGGTGCTCTCCCTGGCCGAAATTCAACTGCAATTGAACTATCGCGCACTATTGCGCCGGCAATGGCAGGTTGATGGACTCATTTTGCGCCAGGGTAATTTCGTCTGGCCGCTCACGCCAACCAATGGGTTCACGCTCGACAACATTCAGACCGAATTGCGCTTCCAAGCGAACAACACCTGGTCGCTCGACCATTTTCAAGCTGACTTCGCGGGCGCGAAACTCGCGTTGTCAGGCGACCTCATCCACGCGCCGGAGATTCGCAACTGGGACATTTTTCATGGCAAAAAATCCGCCGGCCGCGCCGTTTGGCAGGCACGATTGCGGGAACTCTCCGACACACTCGACCGGATACATTTCACGGGCACGCCGCAATTGAGCCTGGTCGTGGACGGCGACGCGCGGGACATTCACTCGTTCACTGTCCGGCTTAATTTGAACGCGACCTCGATTCAAACGCCCTGGGGCGGCGTGCGCGACATCCGGCTCACCGGCAACCTCACCGCGCCCGCCGGAACTCCAACCAATTTCGTTCCGTCGTGGGCGTGGTGGACAAACGCGCAGCCGTATCGGCTGACTTGGACGGCGAAGTTCAGGGAATTAAAATCTGAAAAACTGAACGCGGACTTCGTGGAGTGCAGCGGCCTCTGGCAGGCGCCCGAATTGGCTGTCACCAAATTGTCCGCCGGGCTGGGCGGCGGACAACTTGATGCCACTGCGCGGCTGAATCTTGCGACGCGCGAGCTTGCCTTCACCAATTCCTCGTGTTTTAACATTCATGCGATTGCCGCATTGCTGACGGAAAAAACGCGCGAACGGCTGTCGGATTTTTCGTGGACCCAACCGCCATCACTCCAGGCCAGCGGCTCGCTGATTCTGCCCGCGTGGACGAATCGCCAGCCGGATTGGCGCGATGAAGTGCAACCGACCATTCGATTAAATGGTGAACTGGCCATTGCCAATGGTGCGTTCAGTGGCGTTGCGATTGACTCGACGCGCACGCATTTTTCCTACTCAAATCTCCTGTGGCAACTGCCCGATCTCGCGGTCGTGAAATCGAAGAGCCGGCTCAAATTAAGCGGCGGCGAGGACGACGCGACAAAAGATTATCACTGGCACATCCGTGGCGTGCTGGATCCGAAAGTCGCCCGGCCGTTTTTGACGACGAGCAACGCGGTGCGCGGTTTTGAGATTATAAAGTTTACCGAGCTGCTGGCGTTGGACGTGGACATATCGGGGCGTTTGTATGACTACGATAGCATCGCAGCCAGCGGGCGCGTGGCGTTGACGAATTTTGCAGTGCGCGGCCAGGTGTTTGGCGACGTGGTGTCAGCGGTGAACTACACGAACCGGGTGCTGGAATTTGTTAATCCGCTGATGCACACCGGGGCGCAGATGATGATGGCGGACAAGGTGACCCTGGATTTCAACGCGCGGCTGATTTGTTTCACGAACGGTTTCAGCACCGCCGATCCGGAGCCGGTGGCGCGCGCCATCGGGCCGAAGACGGGGCGGGTGGTGGAG
>Ga0187848_10003682_pt1 | contig 11076 bp, 9 predicted proteins | sample June2016WEW_4_40_FD_132424 | JGI IMG/M metagenome (GOLD analysis project Ga0187848, IMG submission 132424) | Peatland microbial communities from SPRUCE experiment site at the Marcell Experimental Forest, Minnesota, USA - June2016WEW_4_40 | ecosystem: Environmental > Terrestrial > Soil > Wetlands... | reverse complement strand
GCCCGATGGCTCCGCCTTGAATCAATTCAATGCCGCGGCGCATGGTCTCGGTGGCGCTTCCCTGGTTGCCCATTTGCGTGACCACCTTGGAGCGGCCGGCCCGCTCGCGCAAGGCGCGCACTTCGGAAATGACGTGGGCCAGGGGCTTTTCGCAAAAAATGTGCTTGCCGGCGGCAAAGACCGCCTGGCAGACGGGCGCGTGCCAGTGGTCCGGCGTCGCGATAATGACTCCGTCAAGACGTTTTTCAGACTCCAGCATTTTGCGGAAGTCAACGTAGGAGTTGGGATTGCCCAGGGTGGCGGCGGTGGCGCGGCGCGCGGCGGCGATCATTTTATCGTCCACATCGCACAGGGCCACGATGTTGGCCCCGCATTGCAGGGCTTCCTTGAGCCGGGAAAGCCCCTGGCCGCCCACGCCGATCATGGCGATGTTGAGTTTGGGCGCGGCCTGCGCCCGCAAGAGCGACGGACCGGGCCAGGCCGCCGCGCCGGCGGCCAGCGCGGAAACTTTGAGAAAGCGGCGCCGGGAAAGGGACGGATTCAAGGAGGAAGAAGTTGAACGCATAATTTTCTACGTCTTTGCGGGGAAGGCAGGGTGGGCACTCCGCTGCCCGCCGCGGCGCGCACGGAGTGCGCGCCCTACCAGCCAGGATAGTGGCATCACCACGGCGGAAATTTTCATTTGGTCGGCGGCGCGGCCAGTTGGGCGCAGGTGGCGTTGAAGAATTGCAGCGACTGGGCGATCTCCGGGCTGGAGTTTGTCCAGTGGTATTCGTATTCCACGCAGATGGCGCCGTGGAATTGCTGGCGCTTGAGTTCTTCCAGCAGGCCCTTGCAATTGCAGACGCCGGTGCCCCACGGGACATCGTGCGTGTTGGGGTCCTTCTCCGCCAGGTCCTTGAAATGAACGGCCAGGATGTGCCCGTCGAGCTTCTTCAGGCATTCCACCGGGTCCAGTCCGGACCGAACCCAATGGCCCACATCGGCGCAGGCGCCCATGAGCGGCCCGCGGCCTTTGATGGCGTTGAGGACGAACTGCGGGTCCCAGTATTGGTTGGGTCTTCTATGCTCGTGGATGGCGACTTTGATGTTGTATTCCTTGCACAGCTTTTCCACCACATCCAGCGCATCGGGATTCGGCTCGGCCACCAGGATGGGGATTTCCCACTTGCGCGCAAATTCAAAGACCTTGCGGCTTTGCGCCTCATTGGGCGGCAGTTGCACCACGCCAATGTTGACGAAGGGCCAACTGATGCCGGCGGAAAGCATTTTTGCTTTGATCGCCTCCATGTCTTTGTCCGCCACGTTGACCGTGGTGACGGGGTTGGTGCCGGACAGCAGGACGCTGCCCGAAATGCTCATGTGCTTGATGCCCAGCGCGGCGGTCTTGTCTATGGCGTCAAAGATGGTGAAAAGCCTGAACGAGTAGGAGTGCATCGCCATGGTCCAGCCCAGCTTTTCGGCGTCCGTGGGCGAGGTGGCGTCGGCGGCGCGCAGCGGGGAGAGGCTGGCGAGCAGGGCAAGGCAGGCGAGGGGGCGAAATGTTTTCATGGCGGGGTTTGAGTTGGATGAGTGTCAAACATTGGGATCGGATGAGATTAAGATTAGGATTAAGATTAGGATTAAGAGGGTGGGGGAATGGGTGTCAAACCTTGGGTTCCCAACCGGGGGCGTAGTCGCGTCCCCAGAGTTTCATGGCTTCGGCGTCGTTCTGGATGTGACCGTTGCGGCTGTCCAGGTCGAGGGCGCGGCCGGTGCGCCAGGCGATGTTGCCCAATTGCAGCATGGCCACGCTCTTGTGGCCTTCGCTGACCGGGGCGGTCAGCGGCGTGCCCAGGCGGATGGCGTCCACAAAATTTTTGAAATGGAGGGTGTCCATGTCGGCGCCGGTGGCGCTGATGGTGTTGGTGGGGTCGGCCACCACGCCGCTTTTAAGCTGGAGAAGCGGCTTGCGGGAGTTGTCCATTATTTTGCAGTTGTCGCCCTCCAGCAAGGCCCAGCCGCCGGTGCCATAGATGATGACGCCGCGTTCCAGCCCTTCGATGGGTTGCTTGTTGCAACTGTGGCCTTCCCACGTCATGGTTTTGCCCGCGGCGAAATCCCAACTGATGACCTGGGTGTCGGGTGTTTCCCAGTCGTCCTGAAAGGCGTAACGGCCGCCGTTGGAGGTGACGCGGGAAGGAAAATCCAGGCCCAAGGCCCAGCGGCAGACATCCACTTCGTGGGTGCCGTTGTTGAGGGCCTCGCCCGTGCCGTAATTCCAAAACCAGTGCCAGTTGTAGTGAATGAGGTTGCTCATGTAGGGACGGCGCAAGGCGGGACCCTGCCACAATTCATAGTCGAGCCACTCGGGCACCGGCGCGGGCTTGCCGTGGCCGATGGATTTGCGGTCGTTGACATACCAGCAACGGCCCATGTAGGCCTTGCCGATCATGCCGTCGCGAATGGCCTGGACGGCAGCCTGGGTGTTGGGAAAGGAGCGGCGCTGGCTGCCCATCTGGCAGAGAAACTTGGTTTTCGCCGCCGCTTCCACCAGCAATTCCCCTTCGCGCGGGTTGTGGCTGCACGGCTTTTCCACATAGACGTGCTTGCCGGCCTGCAACGCCAGAATGGCCATGGGCGCGTGCCAGTGGTCGGGGGTGGCAATGGTGACGGCGTCAATGGTTTTGTCTTCCAGCAGCTTCCTAAAATCCTTGGTGCCTTTCGCCTCGGTCTTCTGCAGTTTGGCGGCGGCCCTGAGGCCCTTGGCGATGGCGCGGTCGTCCACATCGCAAATATGGGAGATTTCCACCCCTTTCAGGGCGAGGAGACAATCCACATGGGCCAGGCCCCGGCCGTTGGTGCCGATGACCGCGGCGGTGATTTTATCGTTCGGCCCGAGGGTGCGTCTCATGGCGGCGGGGGTCTGCGCCAGGGTGTCGGCCGACGAGCCGAAATAACTGGCCACGCTGAGGCCCAGGCCGGCGGTCCCGGCCTGCTTCAAAAACAAGCGGCGATTGATGGCATCCTTCATAAAGTGATAATCCTCATGGCTTTTGGGTTCAGGCAGTTTATCCAGACGGCGCAGTTGCGCAATCTGAAATTGCCAGATTTCCGCCCAATGGGTGAGAGACAAAATGCTTCAAATTGGGCGACAACGCCTGTGTCTGGGCCAAAGCGGAACTGGCGTTCCACACTCCACGACGCTTCGCGCGCACGACTCGCCGCCCAACCTCCGCCAGGTCTTGGAGTGCGCGCGCGACAGCGCCGCTTTCCCGCTCGCGCCCGCCGTTTTCCAGGAACCGATAAACCAACCTCACCCTCCTCGCCGGAGATGCAAACGCCACGGAGAATTTTGTCTCGCACCTCCGCAAATTGACGGTTTTTTGTAGTGTCGAGCATGCGGCTCGAAATCGGCTCGCGGCGCCGACCTGGAGGCCGCGGTGGCGCAGCCTTGCCTGGGAAGTGGCTAAAGACTGAGCCGGAACAATGCAATTGGAACCACGGATGGACCCGGATAGACACGGATGGGGCAGGGCGGTCATGGGTTTTTTTCTGTGCGAAGCTGGCACCACCGACCTGTGGCCGGAAAGCGTCCGGAGAAACCCGCTCTTCTGTGCGACTGAATCCGTGTTCATCACCTGTTCATCTGTGGTTCTCTTCTGCTGATACCCAAGCGAAATGGTAAAGTATGGGAGTGACGGATTGGCGGGGCACGGCGGTTCAAAAAAACACCTTGATTAGGCTTGATTGGGCTTGACTGGGCTTGACCGGAAAAGCCGATTTTTTGGCACAAGCACTTCATGGACAGGCACTTGAGTTGATTGGCTGTAAAAAGGCTCATCCTCCTTCGCTGAAAGCTACGGAGGACAGGAAACGCGCCGGGAACCATAAAGTACAGTGAATTGGTAATGTATGGAATCGTTCCCGATCCCAACGCGGGACTGAAGCTCACCGACTCCATATTGACCGTCCTTTTCACGTAGGAAAGATTAGGCTTTAAGCGCGCTTTTGTCAAAGGGAAAATGCGGAAATTAATAAAGCGTCAGTGGCGGTTGGGCCGGGAAATGTAGGGCGGGCACTCCGCCCCGTGCGCCGTATAGCCTTGGCGAAGGCGCATGCCCGCCGTCGGGCATTGGCAGAGGAACAAACGTCGTACTACCGTCGTGCGGCGGGCAGAGGACTGCCCGCCCTACCACCCACGACAGTCGCATTACCTGGTGTAGCGTCGAGCCTGTGGCTCGACCATCGGCGCGCAGCGCCGGCACTACGACAATTTAATCAGGCCAAGGCTTTATTTTGGCTGGCCGGTTGCCGGCGGTTGCGGCGGGACGGACTTCTTGGCGAACGGCATATCTTCTTCAGTATGAACCGGATTGCCGGCAGGATCAATAATCCGCGCCGTAATGAAGACCATCACGTTCTGGCTCTGCGCGTTCGTGGACCGCTTCTGGGTGGCATCGCTTTCCTGCATGGGGCCCCCCAGGACAACGGTCTGCCCATCCCAAACACTTATCGTCGTGGCCGCCGAAAAACTGCGGTAACGGGGCACTGGCCCCATGGTGTTGGTGGGAAGACCCGTTTGCAGACTGGGGACCACATTGGATTGGGGCGCGGATTGAGCTGCCTTATCGAAACCGAGGAATTCCCGCAAGGAGGCCTTTAGGACCAATTGGATGGTAAAGCCATTGCCTGAAACGGTGGGAATAACGTCTATGGCCGGGCCGTCGTCGAATTTGTTGGTGGTGTTGCCGGGTGCGGCGGCATTTCTTCCTGACGGGATGTTGGTGACAATATCCAGGCTCTCAGTTACGGCCACATGCGCCTGTCGTCCGCTCTCGGTGGTTATTCTGGGCATGGAGAGGATATCCGCTCCGTCCCGTTGTTCTATGGTCTGGATGGCCAGGCGAAATTGCGGGTCGGTCAAGATACCGGTGAGGGCGGGCAGGTCGGTGCTGGCGGTGGCACTGGCTCCGTTGGTAATCGTTGTGTTTGCCAGATAAAGGCTAAAGCCAAGCCCTTTGGTGTCCCCCGGTGGGACCGACGCGAATTTGATGTCAATCTGGATTTGCGGCGGAACCTTGTTGATCAACTCTATGGCCCGTTCCAGTTTATCCAAATCCTGCGCCGTGGTCCGGACCAGGATGTCGCCGGTACGTTGATTGAAAAAAGCGAACGCGCCATTATTGGTCAGGTTAATGCCTTGGCTGCCGAAGTATCGGGTGACCGGGTAGTTATCATTAAATGTGTAGTTGGTTCTGCTGGTATCAGGCCCAGTACCAATACCTCCTCCAATACCTCCAATTCCTCCGCCAATCCCGCCGCCGCCGTTAAGACCGCCACTTGCGGCATTGGCCTGACCGGCGGGGATTTGCGGAGACATTTCTTCCATTCCTCTTACGAAAACCTTGGGGTCAACATGAAACATCCGCGTTTGCTGCGCAGCCATCTCCGGCGGTTTGACGAAAAACCACACGGCGTAATCGGCCACCGAAAAGTCAATGGGCTGGTCGGCCACTTGACTGATCGCGTCCAACAATTGCCACAAGGTCACGTTTTTGAGGGGCGGAGTGATTTTTATGGTGATCACGCTGGGGTCAACAAGCTCCCCGGCCGCGTTGGCGCCGACGCGCGGGTTGAACAAAAAATTGACGCCGATGCGGTCAACGTCATTGGAGATGGAGAACTTGTTCAAGGCTCTCAGCACTTCACTCAACGGTAGGCCCTGTTCAAAACCGTCCGGCAATTCCTTCAGTCTGAGGTTCTGTAGTCTGCTGATGACAGCAGGGTAGTCCTTGCTTGTGCTGGCAACGGGCATGGGGAAGGGCTGAATCCTGCTTGCCAGCGCGGCGGTCGCCGGCGGTTTGACGAAAAACCACACGGCGTAATCCGCCACGGAAAAGTCAATGGGCTGGTCGGCCATTTGCCGGATCGCGTCCAACAATTGCAACAAGTTCACGTTTTTGAGGGGCGGAGTGATTCTTATGGTGATGGTGCTCGGGTCAATAAGCTCTCCTGCCGTGTTGCCGCCGGCGCGCGGATTGAACAGGAAATTGACGCCGGTGTGGTCAACGTCCTTTGAGTTGGAGAGCTTGGTCAAAGTGTTCAGCACTTCACTCAGCGGCAGTCCTTGTTCAAAACCGTCCGGCACTGCGCCCAGTTTGATGTCCTGTAGTTTGCGAACGATAGTTTGGCGGCCATCGCTTGGGTTGGGAGTGGAATTAGTGGCGGGGGGGTTGGAAATTCCGCCGGTCTCCGCGGCCACGGAGTCATCAGCTTTGGCTGACTGGAAAACGGCCGGGATAGGCGCGGGCGGCGGTTCTGGTTTTTTAGCCGGAAGCGCGGAATGCCAGACGGTCGAGGCGGGCGAGGCGTCCCAGGATTGACTCAAGCTCGCCTGCAAAGTCGGCTGCTTCACGGCATCGCGGCTTTGCAGACAGCCGGACAGACCAATGGCGGCGGCGGAAATAGTGATGATGACACCAAATCGTGCGGCCTGAGCGCGCCAGCCATAGGACGGTTGCCGCGCCGTGTCCGCCAAGCGGAGCAGACGTTGCACCCGCTCGGCCAGATTGGAACGAAAACCGCCGCCTTCGACGCCCATCCTGCTCCCGCCGGGCAGTTGGGTCATTTGCTTGCCCAAGGTCACCAGGCATCCGGCCAGGGCGCCGGGGCCGTCGGGAAAAATCAGGGCGGCTTCGTCCGCGGCCAGTTCGCTGGCGCGATGGAGGCGCCGCCGCGCCCACCAGGCTTGCGGATGCCACCACAACGCCGCGCTGCTCACGTCCGCCAGCAGATACCAGAGGGGATCGTGCGACGCCAAATGGGCCAGCTCATGCGCCAGCATGGCGTCCTGTTCGGCGCGGCTGAATTTGGCGGCGAAATCCACCGGCAGACCGACGCTGGGCCGGAGAATGCCAAAGGCAATCGGGCCGGCCAGGCCGGGAGATTGGAGCAGACCGATTTTTCGGCGCACCGCCAGTCGTTGCAGGATGGCGGCGACGCGGTCGTTCAAATCGCCGTGGGCAAGTTGGGGCCGGCGGTGGCGAAGCGAAATGAAAAGAATCTGCGCCGCCGCCACACGGCCCAGAATGACCAAACCGCCCCCAAGCCAGAGCAGGCCGGGCCACCAAACAGGCCGGACGATTTCAGGTTTGACCACGGGCGATGGGACGGTGACCGCAGCGGGCGCGAAGGAGCGCGCCGGCGGTGGCAGTGGCAATGGCGATGGCGCGGCTGCCACGGGGCCGGTTCGGAGCACGAATTTTTGTTCCGGGCGCGCGTGGCCGAAGAGAAAAGAGGCCAGGCCGCGGCCAAAACCGCTCAGTTCGGAGGCGGTCAAAAGCAAGAGACAGACGGCCGCGCTTTGCCACAAGGCGCGCCGCCAAAACGCCGCGCGGATCAGCCGGTCCAGAAGCAATGCAACCCCCACCACGCAAGCCGCCTCCACCGCGAGGTGGACGAGGAGCCGCGTCCAAAATTGCAAATCGGAGGTCATCATAATTTCCTTTTTTGTTCGGCGATAAGTTTTTCCAGCCGCTCCAACTCCTGCCGGCTGATGTCCTGCGTTTTGAGCAGGTGGGCCACCATGTCGGCGAGGCTGCCCTCGAAAAGGCCCTCGATGAAATGCTCGGACATGTTGCGCGCCACCACCTCCTCCTGCACCTGGGCGCGGTAGAGAAACTTGCGGTCCAGCGGGCGGTGTTTGACCAGCCCGCGCGCCTCCATTTTGCGCAGCATGGTGGCGATGGTGGAGTGGGCCAGGCCGCCGTCGGGCGAGACGGTTTGGTGGACCTGGGAGACGGTGGCATCGGGGCGGTCCCAAAGCGCCTTCATAATTTTAAGCTGCAGATCGCCGAGGCGATGGATCCTTGGATTGCTCATAACAGTTACCACGGTAATACTAACCCGGTAACAGTGCAAGGGAAAAATGCGGATTTTTTTGTAATGCCCAAAAACGACCGGGCAGGGCGAATTTCACTTTTTAGGTGGCACTTTCCGTCTCTTAATCCTAATCTTAATCCTAATCTTAATCCGCATGAACTGCCTCTTCGACCATGAAAAACTGCAAGTCTATCAAGAATCGCTGGCTTTCGTGGCGTGGCTTGAACCGATCATGCAAAAGCTTCCCAAGACGATCGCGGTGCGCGACCAATTGGACCGCGCCAGCTCTTCAATCGTTCTGAACCTGGCCGAAGGCAATGGAAAGTTCACCTCGGGGGATCGTTGTCATTTTTTTGACATCGCTCGTGGCTCCGCTTTGGAGTGTGCTGCGGCGCTGGATATTCTGGCCTCCAAAGGCCGGTGCGAGTTGGCGGTGGTTGCCGCCGGGAAGGAGCGCCTGCGGGGAGTAGTTTCGATGCTCGTGGGCTTGATCAAAGCCAATTCTGATTACCGGTTGCACGAAGGAGATTAAGATTAGGATTAAGATTAAGATTAAGATTAGGAGGTGGTTGCCCGAAAACGTGAAATGCTTTCGCCCGGGCGGAAGCGCAAACACCGCCCTTGTGTTCGGGCGAAGGTCTGCTATTTTTAAGGGGTCGTTGACAGTGAGATTGCCCATGCGGCAACGAAAACTGAAATCTAAACATTAACACGCAAAAGCTATGGCATACGTATTACCTCCCCTCCCCTATCCCAAAGAAGCCCTTGAGCCGCACCTGGATGCGCTCACCATGGAAATCCACCATGACAAACATCACGCCGCTTACGTCAACAATGTGAACAAGGCCATCGCCGGCAAGCCGGACCTGGAAGGCAGGACGGTCGAACAGTTGATCAGCAACCTCAAGGCCGTTCCGGCGGAGATTCGCACCGCCGTGCGCAACAACGGCGGCGGCCACGCCAATCATTCGTTGTTCTGGAAGATTCTCGGCCCCGGCGCGGGCGGCGCCCCCTCCGGCCCGCTCGGCGATGACATCGCCAAAACCTTCGGCAGTTTTGCCGCGTTCCAGGAAAAAATCGAAACCGTCGGCGCCACCCGCTTCGGCAGCGGCTGGGCCTGGCTGGTGGTCCATCAGGGCCGGCTGGAAGTTTGTTCCACCCCCAACCAGGACAGCCCCCTCATGGGCAAAGGCGTGGCCGGCTGCGAAGGCCAGCCCATTTTTGGCGTGGACGTTTGGGAGCACGCCTACTATCTGAAGTACCAAAACCGCCGGCCCGATTATCTCAAGGCCGTCTGGAACGTCGTCAACTGGGCCGAAGTGGCCAAAAATTACGCCGAAGTCAAAAAGTAGTCCGGCGCGCCGCGGCCTTTTTTCGCCGTAAATTTCTCGCGGGCGTTGACAGCGCCCGTCGGAAACGCCCATAGTTTATGCCGGCCTGCGCCAGTTGCCAGCGCCGGAAGAATGCTTTTGCGCGCCCGCCAATTTGAATATGTCTTTCCCGGCCGCGCCCTGCTCATGGGCGTGGTGAATGTGACCCCGGATTCGTTTTCCGACGGCGGTGAATTTTTTTCCACGGACCGGGCCGTGGCCCGCGCCCTGCAACTGGCCGCCGAAGGAGCCGACTTCATTGACATCGGCGGGGAATCCACCCGGCCCGGAGCCAGGCCCGTCCCGGAAGCGGAGGAACTGCGGCGCGTCATTCCGGTGATCGAACAATTGGCGGGCAAGCTTGCCATTGCCATTTCCATTGATACGATCAAGCCGGCGGTGGCGCGGGCGGCCTTGCGCTCCGGCGCCAGCCTGGTCAATGACATCGCGGCCAACCGCGAGGACGACGCGATGTGGCGCGTGGCCGCCCAAAGCGGGGCCGGCTATGTCTTGACGCACATGCAAGGCACGCCGGAGAACATGCAGATTAATCCTGTTTACAAGAATGTGGTGGCGGAGGTGAACGAGTTTTTTGGCGGGCGCCTGGCCCGTCTGGCGGCGTGCGGCGTCCCGGCGGAGCAGGTGGCGCTGGATGTGGGGATTGGTTTTGGCAAGCGGCTGGAGGATAATTTGCAATTGCTCGCCCGTCTGCGCGCTTTTACAAAATGGCAGCGCCCGCTCGTGCTGGGGGCCTCCCGCAAATCGTTCCTGGGACAAATGTCCGGGGTCTCCTTGCCGGAGCGGCTGCCCTCCTCGCTGGCCTGCGCCTGCTGGGCGGCGCAGCAGGGCGCGGGGATCATCCGCACCCATGACGTGGCCGCGACCCGGCAGGCGCTGGGGTTGACCGGGGCCTTGATGCAACGGCAAATTGATGCATAGCATTTTACATTTCATAAATGACGGCTGGCGGCCCGTGCTGGAAATTGCCATTCTTTCGGTGGCCATTTATTTCAGCCTCAACTTCGTGCGCGGCACGCGCGGGGCTCCGGTGGTTTACGGCTTTGTCCTGCTCCTGCTGAGTTTGACCCTGCTGGCGCAGGTGTTGCAACTGGAGGTGTTGAACTGGCTCCTGCGCTCCTTTGTCGCCTTTGCCGCCGTCGCCGTCCTCATTATTTTCCAGCCGGAACTGCGCCGCATTCTGGCGGAGCTGGGCACCCATCCGCTCTTTAACGCCACCCGCGAACAACGCCAGAACATCGAAGTCATCATCCAGACCGTGGAGCGCCTGGCCGACGTGCGCATCGGCGCGCTCATCGCCATCGAGCAATCCATCCAATTGCAGGAAGCCACCGAGTCGGGCCTGCTGGTGGATTGCGAAGCCACCCCGGAAATGCTGGAAACGATCTTTTTTCCCAACAATGCCATTCACGACGGCGGCGTCATCATCCAGGGCGACCGCATTGCTTATGCCGCCTGCATTTTCCCCTTGAGCCAGCGGCAGGACCTGGCGGCCTCGCTGGGCACCCGCCATCGCGCCGCCATCGGCCTGTCCGAACAAACCGACGCGGTGGTGGTGGTGGTGTCGGAGGAAACCGGCTCCATTTCCCACGCCTACAAGGGGCAGTTGGTGCGGGGCGTGAGCGGCGAACAGTTGCGCGCCTTCCTCTCCTCTGTGCTCCTCCAACCCGGCAAGCCCCATAAAATCTTGAAGTGGCTGCAGCCCCGCGCCTCCGAACCGGCCCGGGCCGGCCTGGCCGCCCCCAAATTGGAGAACAAATAGCCATGTCCCTGCGCCATCTCATCTTCCACAATTTCTGGCTCAAGATTTTTTCCATCGCCTCGG
>Ga0187848_10003680_pt1 | contig 11081 bp, 9 predicted proteins | sample June2016WEW_4_40_FD_132424 | JGI IMG/M metagenome (GOLD analysis project Ga0187848, IMG submission 132424) | Peatland microbial communities from SPRUCE experiment site at the Marcell Experimental Forest, Minnesota, USA - June2016WEW_4_40 | ecosystem: Environmental > Terrestrial > Soil > Wetlands... | reverse complement strand
GTGTCGCCAGTACAAGAGAGGCGAACATCGTCTTGTCGGGCAGCTGGCCGATGAAGATGATCGGAAACACGGCTGAGGAAATGGCGAGGTTCATCAGAACCTTTCCAGCCGGAACGAAGGGTGTCCTCACCCCGGCCATGTTGACTACACGGCTGAGACGAAGGTCTCGCCCGCCCGCATTCCTACAGACCCGGCAACCGGCAACCGGGCGCCTCTCGACGCCAGCATGTCGATTACCGGTCTTGGGCTACTCCCCTTCGATGACTCACGATAGTCGGACAAGATGGTGCTGGTGGCGACACTGGCTGACACGGCCTGATGGCAAGCTCGTCGGAAAGAAGAGAGGGTCAGCCAGCACTACACAAAGTGCGGACAAGCAGGGGGAAGACGACAGCGGGAGCCAGTCAGCCAGAGCGTCAGCGTGGATCCCGCCAGCCAGCCAGGACGGGGGCAGGGAGCCGCGAGAACAACACTGGAAAGATGCGACGGTTTCACGCGATCGCCTACCAAGTGGCCATCTGTGAGTTGGGGACATTGAGCCGCTGGGCGCTCCCTCAACATCAGGACCACGTTCATCGGACCAGCAGCGCCGCCACTTTCGGTACCCCCCAACCTCAGGAGGTGAGGCTGTTGCGCACCAAGCAGCGGCTGCAGCCGGAACTCATGAGATGGCCACACCCTGCCGATGATGAGGTAGCAGGCTTGCACGTGAAAGACGTGCCCAAAGAGAGACTTTCGTGTCGCCGAGACCTTCGACTAGCAAGGATGCACCGCCGCCTGGAACTGTGTGCGGACTCGTCGGTGGTTGCTCCGCGTGGATGGCCTGGAGCTCACTGATCCCCAGGTGGGTGCTCGGTGACTGAGAGCGATGAGCTGGCCTTTGTCCGAGGTGAACTGGACCGCTACCGGATGAAGCTCGGAGAAACACAAATCGAAAGGGACCGCCTACGCGCCGAGCTTCGAGACGCTCTCAATGAGCTTGAGCGCTGGCACACCCTTGCCGAGTACCGAGAAGCGATGCTTGACGAACAACGGGGGAACACCGACAGACCCAGCGAGTTTCCGTCGTTGGGCCGCACGGTTGCACTGTCGTCTCGGCACCGACGTCGGATCACCTAGGTTGAGGAGTTGTTCCGCCGCCGCGGTCGCGACGAACTCGTCCGCGCGCTTCGGATCGGCCATGCGGCCCTGCGTCACCGTGACCCGGTCCTGATCGAAGTACTCACCGTTGATGTTGCCAAGCGTCGATACCTCGCCCGACAAGCATGGCGGACCGATGATCGGGGCGCCGGTTTGTCCCAGCGAGAACGCGGTGAGGCCGATCGCGGCCTCGACTCGCTCCACACCGGGAAGGTGCGACAGGTCCTTGGTCAAGTTCGGCCCGTACGCGCTGTTGAGGTTCATGTCGGAGGGGTTGGTGCTGGCGAGGAACGTGGAGAACGAGGACTGGGTGCGCCGCGCGGCGGCGATCGAGCCCATCCCGATTCCGCCAGTCAGGCCGATCAGCAACACGATCGACAGGTAACCGCCCCACCTACGACCGAAGGTAGCCCAAAAGCGGTACCAGGCAACCTGCACAACCTGTCCGCGCACGGCGCAGATTCCCCCCTAATGCGGCCCGATCTCCTCGCCGCACACCGAGTCTGGCTGATTCCGAGATTGCAGCCAAGGTGGTCAGCCCATTCGTCTCCCTCGTGTTAGCACACCCGTCAGATCGCTTCGATCCCAGAGCTGCCAGCTATTGGCCCGTGGGGGTGGTGACTGGCCGGTTACGAGTGGATCGCCAACTATCAGAAATCAGTCTGCGTCTCAGCCACGCCTTCCTGGGTAGGAATTCTTCAGCGCGGGCTGCCACGAGGGGCGCCAGATGGGGCTCGTATGGCTTCGACGTCCAAGTCCCGGCTCATGACCTGCCTCGCCACCTCCGAGAGCAAGAGTTTGTGATGTCGGGCATAGCCGCGCAGCAAAGCGAAGGCTTCGTCCACGTCCGTGCTGATTGCCGCGGCGACGACGCCCTTGGCCTGCTCCAGGACGGCCCGGGCGTTGAAGGCCACCTGTAGCTGCTCGGAGACCTCCTCGCGCTGGCGGATGAAGCGCTCGTGGAGGATGCCGATGGTGGCCACGTCTGCCATGGCTTGGGCAACAGCCTCATCGGGCTCGATCAGGCCGTAGGCCTGGTTGGCAAAGAGGTTGAGGGCACCGAGACGCTTGTCGCGAAGGCGCATCGGAACGGCGTACGCAGAGAGGAAACCAGCGGCCAGGGCCGCTGGAGCGAAGACTGGCCAGCGTGGCTCGGCCCCTGTCAACTGGTCTTCGCGTACCGCCTCGCCGCTGCGCCAACAGTCCAGGCAAGGGCCGTCTTGGCGTTGCACCTCGATGAGCTCGATGAGATGCATCCGTTCGCTCGAGGAGGCCAGCGGCCGGAGCTGGCCCTCCGAGCCGACCAGCACCACTCCCGCCTCGGCCACGCCGAGAAGTGACACGCACCGCTCGGCCAGTCGATGGAGGAAGTCGATTTGGTCGTAGTTCTCGACCAGGGTGTCAGCCAATTCCACGAAGGTCCGTGACAGGAGATCTTGTCGGGTCACGACATCGTCACCTCCTCTACGCTCGGACCGCTACCGAACAAACTGAATCTTCGTGCAAACCAAGGATGAACACAACCCGTCATGGCACCAAGCACCGTCAAGGGTCAAGACGGAGCCTCCGCGAGACCACGTCAGCGGCCACCTCGCACACCGGTCGGCCGACGGCATAGGCCCGTGCCCGAAGGACAGCGATAGCCTCCTCGGGACCGACGCCCAGCTGCACCATGATCATGCCCGTGGCCTGGTAGACGACGGTCCGTTCTGTGGCGAGAGTCTCGATGACCTCGTGCAGGGAGCCGGGGGGCACCCGGGCCTGCAGGCACAGCGTGATCTCGCAGGCAACGTCGGCCATGGCCATCGCGTCGACGAGGAAGGCATCGCCCAGTGGTCCAGGCCGATCGCGATAGAACGTCAAGACCCCAAAATTCGCCGCGCCGATCTGCAGGGGCAGAGCGAACACCGCCGCCACGCCTGCTGCTACCGCCTCGGGGGCGAAGGCCGGCCAGCGAGTCGTGGTCGCCAACTCTGGCTCGAGCACCGGTCGTCCATCGCGGTGGGCGTCAATCGTCGGCCCCTCCCCGGAGGTGAACTGCAGGTCTACGACAAATGAGGCCCGTTCGTCAGAAGCGGCGATGTTGCCAGGATCGTTGCTGCTCGGGACGAGCGCCACCGCCGCCCCGGTCATCCCCAGCTCGTCCGCACAGGTGCGGCACAGCCAGTCGAGCGATGCGTCGGGGTCTCCGAGGTGTCCCAGCGAACCTACGATCGTGGCCAGCTGGCGGGTCACCGCAATCCCGGCCCGGCGGGTCCGCCCTTTCCCGGGCGGACCGGAGGCCCTCCGACGTCATCAAGGCGATCCTCGATCCCCACGTGCAGATCCTTCTGTCGGTTCCCGGCCACGGCCACGGAGGATGCCATACCGAGGTCCGGATGGAGCATCGGTGGTCCACAACGATACGCCGCGTGCGAAGTCTGAGCTGTCGTCCGCGCAGGATCGGGTGCCTGTCACCGCTCGACGGCAACCCGGACGACCATCAGTAGCGATACTTGCTCGTAGTCGTTGTCTTGCTGGATCCACCTACGGCGGACACCGTGACGTAGACGGTGCCGGAGCCGGAAGGCACGGTAGCCGTGATCTCAGATGACGAGAGCACAACTAAGCCCGTTGCCAGCTTCCCACCGAAGCGTACCGACACGGTCCCCACGAAGTTGCTGCCTTGGATTGTCACCTTCGTGCCGCCCTTCGTGGGTCCAAGGGCTGGTGTCACCCTGGAGACGGTCGGCGCGGCCACGAAGGCGTACCTGGCCGTGGCAGTTGTCTTGCTGGGCCCACCGACGGTGGAAACGGTGACGTAAACGGTGCCGGATTCGGAGGGCGCAATAGCAATGAGCTCAGATGGCGAAAACACACGCACGCCCGTTGCCAGCTTCCCACCGAAGCGTACCGACACGGTACCGACGAAGTTGCTGCCTTGGATTGACACCTTCGTGCCGCCTCTAGTTGGTCCACTGCCAGGTGCGATCTTGGTGATCGCCGGGACGGGCACGTAGGTGAACTGGTCGGCCAACGAGGTGGTGGAGGTGCCGCCCGGGGAGCTGATGGTGACATCGACTGTGCCTGCCGATTCACCTGGTGAGGTGGCGGTGCAGCTCGTTGTCGAGGAGCAGATCACTGCCGAGGCCGAGGTGGTACCGAAGTCGATCTCTGTGTCTCCGGCACCGGTGGAGAAGCCGGTGCCGGTGATCGTGACCGAGGTACGCCCCGAGACCGGGCCAGAGATGGGGGAGACCCCGGTGACCGTCGGGGGGGAGGGCGGAGAGGAAGGCGGGGAGGAAGGTGGGGAAGGCGGGGAAGGCGAGGAGGAAGGCGGGGAGGAGGTCGCCGTCCACTGGGCGTAGAGCGTGGCGCTCGTCGTGAAGGGGTAGGTGGCGCCGTCGGGGTAGGCGGTGCCCAAGCCGCTGGCAGCGGTGTTCCAGCCGGAGAAGCTGTAGCCGGTCCAGGTGAAGGCGTTGGGCGTCAGCGCAGTCGGGGCGTTGTCGGTCTCGGCGGCCATCGTCCCGGTCCCGCCGTTGGCGTTGAAGGTGACGGTGTAAGGGGTCGCCGTGCCGTTCGCGGATGCCTCGTTGGAGAACGGGCCTACCCCGCTACCGTTCACTGCCTGGACCACGTAGTAGTAGGTGTAGGTGGAACCGCCGGTGGCCGATGTGTCTGTGTAGGTCATCGTGGGCGCGCTGACGGTAGCGATATCGGTTGTCTCTTCGCCTGAGGCGGTGCCCCGCCAGACGGTGTACTCAGTCGTCGGAGCGCCGCTCGGCGCGCTCCAGCTGAGCGTGACGCCGCCGGAGGCGCTCGTCGTGGTGAGGCCGGTCGGCGCACTCGGGGTGTAGGACCAGGCACCCAGTCCGGTGGCGAGGTCATAGCCGGTCGAAGCCGGGTATCCATTACTGCCCGAGGTGATGTCGCGGAACGGGATGTTCGCGGGGCTCGCATAGACGTACTCGGCATTCATGTCGGCTCCAGCCACCGCCGCCTCCGCCGCCACCATGGGTGTCGCAGCGCTCGTGCCTCCGACCGTCCACCAACCGGACCCACCGTCGTAGGACATGCTGTCGTACACCGATACCCCCGAGCTCGGGTTGGCGTCGAGGGCGAGGTCCGGCGTTGCGCGCTTGCCGTGGCAGTTCACACCTCCGGTCGACTGGTAGGTGTTCGCGGTCTCGTAGCTGCTGCAGCCGCCGCCGCCGCCACTCCAGGCCACTTCCCCAGCAAGACTGCCCCCGGATGTGAACGTGAGGCTGGTCCCCCCGACCGAGATCACATCGGGCGAGGACGAGGGCCAGTCCACTACTCCTCCTTTGTCACCGGCGGACGCGAAATAGCTGACACCGGGTTGGGTGAAGTAGGAGTCACCGGACGTCTCACCGGCGAACTCCGTTGCCCCCTGTTGTCGGCGGGATTGTTTGACAACGCCTTGGCCTCATTGGGTGAGGACGGTTCGGCAGCTCTGAGTGAGGACGCGAGACGGCCCGACCGGTGGGCATGGTGACCTCCGATCGGCGCCGTGGCGACGCGCGCTTGTTCAGTTGCGTGTGAGCTCGGCCACTGCTTTCTTCGCACAGAGGTCGTCGACGATGCCTTTTCCGTCGGCGGCGGCAGCCATGAGCGCAGACCGAGCTGCGTTGTTGAGGGCACGGGGGATGCCGTTGGCGTAGCGGTGCATCCTCGCGGCCGCATCGTCGGCGAAGACCTGGTCGGTCCGGCCGGCCAGCTCGATGTGGTGGCGGAGGTAGGCGACCGACTCGGCGAGATCCATGCCGGCCAGCTCGTAACGGACTGAGATCCGCTGGTCCAAGGCCGCGAACACTCCCTGGCGGAGTCGAGTCGACAAGGTTGGCTGACCGATGAGGATCCCGGCGAAGGGAGAGCTCGAGTCCATGTCCGCGCTCGACAACAGTCGGAGTTCTTCCAGTTGTTCTGGCGAGAGAAGATGGGCTTCGTCGATCATGAAAACGACCTTCCGGTGCTTTTCTGCGTGCTCGGCGGCCAGGAGATAGGCCACCTGTGCGATGGCCTCGGCCTTGTGGAACCTCGGCGTGGCCCCGAGGGCGGTGGTGATCGAGACGTACAGGCCGCGGCAGCCGCCGGACGGATTGGCCATGTAGATGACGGTGTAGCTCGTCCGGTCGAGGCCGTTCACCGCCGCTCGGACTGCTACTGTCTTGCCTGCGCCGACGTCTCCCGTGATCACCCCAAGACCAGACTCGGCGATGCAGTACTGGATGCGGGCGACGGCTTCTTGGTGGGCGGAACGCCCGAAGAGCTTGTCGGCAGGCACCGACTTCGAGAACGGTGTCCGGGTAAAGCCGAAGTGCGACGACCAGAGCGAAGTGGTGCTCACATCGTCTCGCTCTGCTCGGTGCCGGTCTCCTCGAAGCCGGGAAGCTTGATCTCGCGGAAGTCGATCCGGCCCGAGCCCTTGGCCTCGTCGTCGGCGATGCGGACGAGCCCGAGGTAGTCGATCCGCGGACCGTTCTGTTCACCAATTGACCGGGGTTCTTCCTTCTTCACCGACGGATGGACGTGGCGCCCGATCTTGAACGGTGCGGCCTGGCAGATGGTGACACCGTTGGTGACCACGTCGATGACACTCAGGTCCTCCGGGTCGAAGCGCAGTTCGACGTTCCGCCCGACAAGACCGGGGTCGACCTCGTAGCGGTTGGCGTAGAGCGATACCGTGGCTGTCTTGGTCACCCGGCGCATCACCGACCAGCGGAAGGCTTCGCGCACAACCTGCGCGTCGGGCAGTTGCGGCGGGCCGGCTGCGAGGAAGCGGGCGATCGGGGCCGCCTTTGTCTCGGAGTGCACCCGTGTGTTGGCCACCTGCTCGGCCCAGGCGGAGAAGTTGTCGTTCAACTGCTCGAAGCTCTTGATGCCGGCGGCCTCTGCCTCGGTCAGGAAACGCTCACGTATATAGCGGTTGAGCCTTTCCTGCTTTCCCCGCCCAGCTGGTTGGTAGGGCTTGGAATGCACGAGGTGGATCCCGAGCACCGCACAGGTCCGTTCCAGCTGGTGAGAACGATATGGCGCTCCGTTGTCAAAATAGCAAATCTCTGGTACTCCCCGCCGGCAGATGGCCGCGCGCAGGACCTCCTGGCCGGCCCTGGTGTTCTCCTCCTCCATCCACCTCGCGCCCACGAGGAGGCGGGAATAGTCGTCGACCAGCACGAAGAGCTTGGCGCGCTTGGAGCCGGGCTTCCTCGGCTGCGGCACGAACGGGCCGATAAGAACGTCACCGATCCAGATCTCGTTGCGACGCGAGGCCTCGTAGCGCCCGAAGGCCTTGGCAGGATCGGCGCTGATCGCCGCCCGGCTCACGCCCGAACGCGCCAGATGCTCGCGCAGCGTCCGCTCAGCCAGGCGGACCCCGTGGGCACGGGCGATGATCTCGGCGATCTGGGCAGCCGACCGGGCCGGCACCTGGCGCCGGAGCCTCACCGCCTCGGCCATGAGCTCGGGGTTGGCGCGTCCATGGCCCTTGTCGGAGCGTGGTTCGGGCTCGAGGCCACCGAGCCCGTCCCGCCGGTAGGCGCCGACCCAGCGGTCGATGGTCGTCCGCGAGATGAACCGCTCGTCGCCCTCTGGCGTCACCCACGGCTTTGTCGCCAGGGCGCGCACCACAAGGCCCCGCTCTGGGTGGGACAGCCGGTCGCTCACCGCCTCTGAGATGACCGAGTAGCGGAACAGCGCAACTTGTTCTTTTCGGTCTTCGGGCATGGCTTTCTCCTTTCCTGCCGTGGCTCTCACGGCAGGAAGGAATCAAAGACGCCTGCTAGGCCGCGAGCCAGGGTGGATCGGTGTTGGTGGAGAACAGGTGGCCGCCGGCGACGAGGTTGGCGACGACCCAGTCGCTCCCGGCGATGCGAAAACGACCTTTGGCGGCGGTGGCTGCGGTCGAGACAGCCCCGAGAGCGGTCTCGAGCTCACCGATGGGAAGGAGCGGCACGAGGTCGCCGAGGGCGACAGTGGCAGCCAGCAGCCCGGCGGACAACAACGCCGCCCGCGAGGCGAAACGCCTTCTCCAGTCACGGACCGTCGTGTATGGGAGACCCTTTGCTCGGGAGATACGCCCAGCGGTCGACCCGGTCGCCATGTCCGCCACCGCCTCGCCGATGACCTCGACCGAATCGAGGCGACCAACGGCCACAAGATCGGGCAGCAGGGCATGTGAGCTGCAGCACAACTTGCACATCGCCCGCCGGATGCGGAGACGGACCTCGGAAGAACCCACCCTCAACGGGCGGAGGTACCAGCCCCAGAACACCATCGTCACGACACAGGCCGGACAGTTCGGCCGGGGGACTTCGAGATCGTCGCCCGCCGCGGCGTACTCGCGTGCCGTCAGCTTGGTGTGCCATACGATGGTCATCGGGCTACCGCCCCTTCTGCGCCCCTCCTTGCTCTTTGGCTCGAACCGTGAAGCGGGAGGGGTGCGTCGCGCGTGTTGTCGAACGCGATCCTCACCGCTGCGCCGAGCCATCCTCAAGTCAGTCGCCGAGGCTGAAGTCGTCCCCAAAGATCCGCGCCGGCGCGCCCACAGTCGTTCTCAGGTAGTCACGCCGGTAACAGTGCGCCACGCCGGAGTGTTTCGTGGTGCTGCGGGGACCGACACGAGGATCGGCGTTGACTGAAGCGGGGATGCGTCGCATCTTCCGCACGCATCGGGCCCGGTCCGGCTCGACGAGAGTCCGCCCGCACCGCTTGCGCCACACCTATGGGACCGAGTTGGCGGCGGCCGGCATCGACTTGCTGGTGCTGCGCGAGCTGATGGGCCATGCCTCCCCGGAATCGACCGCCGCCTATGTACACCTGTCGTCAGACACCTTGGCTGCCGAGTTCGCCAAGGCGCGGGCGGTCACCCGATGAGCGCGACGGCCCTGGCCGCCCTCGAGGCCAGCGGCGCTCCTGACGTCCTTGTCGACTACGCCCGGTTTGTCGCCGGACTGAGCATCGGGGCCGAAGCCAAGCGCCATCGCCGAAACGCGGCCTGCGATCTGCTTAACGCCCATCCCGATCTCAAGGCGTGGATGGCCAGGCCGACACGCGCCCGGCTCGCCGATCTGGCTCGCAGCCATGCGTGGTCGTTCATCACCTGGTGTTTCCTGGAACAGGTCCTCGTTCCCGACCTGGACCTGTTGCTGACCAAGACCCCCGGTGACCTCTATGTCGAGTGGGGAAAACGCCACGCCGACGATGTAGCCCGGGTCAGCGAGATCGCCCGCCGTTACTCCTGGAGCGCCAACTGGACCCGCGACGTCGCCACCAACGCGTTGGCGATGGTGTGTCTGTGGTCGGGGAACGATCTCGACGAGCTGACCGACGACGTCTTCGACACCTTCACCGCCGCTCTCGCTGACACTCCCTCGGCCCGGCGCGACGCCCGTCTGCACAACCAGGCCCGGGCGTTCAGTCTCCACCAGGCCTGCTACGAGCTGCGGATCTGCCACCACACCCCACGCAAGAACAGACCGCCTGCAGCCACCGTCGCCGAGACTCTCCAAGCTCTCCCCCAAGAAGAGATCCGCAAGGTTGCCCTTCGCTACCTGGAGGTCGTGGCCACGACCCTGCGCCCTTCGACCGTGCTGCTAAGAGCGGACAGCCTGATCATCTTCGGTGAGTACCTCGCGGCACACCATCCCGATCTACGCCGGCTCGAGCAGCTCGAGCGGGCCCACATCGAAGGGTTCCTGGTGTGGAACCACCACCGGCCTTGGCGCGGCTGGCTCGCCCGCGACAAGCCGGTGGCTGCGTCAGTTTCCAAACGCACGGTGGTCGACCTGCGCGCCTTCTTCGAGGATCTGGCCGTGTGGGGGTGGGCCGATCGCCCGACCCGCCAACTCGTCTTCGCCAGCGACATCCCACGCCTCGACCGTCCCATGCCCAAAGCCCTTCCGCCCGACGTCGACCGGGATCTCATGGCCGCCGTGGCTGGCCTCGCAGATCCCTTCGCACGCCACGGTCTGGCCATCCTGCGTGGCACCGGGATGCGACTCGGCGAGCTGCTCGACCTCGAGCTCGACTGCCTCTGGGACTTCGGTGACCGGGGCACCTGGGTGAAGGTCCCCTTGGGCAAGCTCGGCACGGAGCGAACCGTGCCACTCGACGAGCCGACTCTCGCCGATTTCGACGCTTGGATGGCACAACGCGGCCCGCAACGAGCGTTGATCCACCCCCGCCACGGGCAACCCGCCGACTTCTTGTTCGTCGAAAAGGGTCGGCGGCTATCGGCGTTCCGGCTTCGCCACGGCCTGGATCAGGCCATCGCCGTCGCTGGGCTGACCGGACGTGACGGCCAACCGCTTCGAGTCACCCCGCACCAACTCAGGCATACCTATGGGACCAGCCTCGTCAACGCCGGCATGTCGCTACAGGCGCTCATGGCCCTCATGGGTCACGTTTCCGCCGAGATGACCCTACGCTACGCGTCGCTCGCGTCACCGACCGTTCGAGCCGCCTACGAAGCGGCCATGACGAAGGTGCACGCTCGCCAACCACTCGTCGTCGTCGCCACCGGACGCGGCACCACCAGCGACCGAGTCGAATGGCTCCGATCCGAGATGCTCAAGACCCGCGTCGCTCACGGTTACTGCTCCCGCGAGCTCGTCGCCGACGCTTGCCCCTACGCCAACATCTGCGAACAATGCGACAACTACGTCGCTGCCCCCGAGTTTCAGTCCGTCCTCGAAGCCCAACTTGCCGACATTCACACCCTGCGCGACGACGCCCAAGCACGCGGGTGGAACTCCGAAGTCGCCCGCCACGAACGCGTCGTCGCCGGCATCGACGGCCATCTCCGACGGCTCAGAAATCAAGCCCGATCAACAGACTTGTGCTTGACACAACCCTGAGGGCCGGTTAATGGAGCGCTGGTTCCGTGATCTCACCGGCAAGGCGCTTCGCCGGGGGGTGTTCAAGTCGGTGCCTGATCTGATCGC
>Ga0187848_10003675_pt1 | contig 11091 bp, 8 predicted proteins | sample June2016WEW_4_40_FD_132424 | JGI IMG/M metagenome (GOLD analysis project Ga0187848, IMG submission 132424) | Peatland microbial communities from SPRUCE experiment site at the Marcell Experimental Forest, Minnesota, USA - June2016WEW_4_40 | ecosystem: Environmental > Terrestrial > Soil > Wetlands... | reverse complement strand
CCCGAAGGCGTCGTACGGGAGTCTTTGATGCTGACCGCGTGCCCCAGATGCCCCGTGCCGGCGGGCCACACGGGGGCTTCCCGGCCTGCGGCGGCCTGTATCCTTTGGACCGGGGGGCTTGCATCGTTCCCCACGCCGGATCATCATGGCGGGTGGTAACGGACGGAAAAGGGGATCGTTGATATTCAGGGACGACAACCACACAAGAGGCGCAAATGAGTGTTCCCGTTTCCGGGTCCATGATCCGTCAGGAGTTGCTCCTGCGGGCGTCTTTCGCCTGCATTGTGACGGTGCTCGCGGCTTCGGTTTTGGGGGCCGACCCCGACACTGGTCGAGTCCGGGAGCACTTCAAGAGCGATAACTACACAGTTGCGTGGAAAGCCACGCGCACCTTTGATTCCGATGCGGAACTGGAGATCGGTGACGGCTCCGGTCACGGGTTCACGCTCGGCTGGGTGCGGTTGCGGCCGCGGGACGGGTGGGTCGATGTCCTCTCGTTTCAACTCGCTCAGGGTTTGCACCCGTACGGATCGAAGTGGCCGCCGGACCGCGCGCCGGTAACGGTCAGGCACGCCCGGATGAAGCCCGACGCCTACGCCGCGCTGCTGCGAGACCTGGCCGTCGTAGACGCGGCGAAACTGGACCCGATCCGGCGGGACTCCTGGACCTCTTCGTCTCGGGACTTTTGGGTCTACGCCCGCCTCACGGCGAACAAGAAGACGCTCGTCGATCTCGACTGGGCGGGTTACTGGGGCAGTCTTACCGAGCCGGATTTCGCCAAGCCGCAGGCCGCCGTCGCCCTGGCCCGCGCGGCGATCAGGGATCTCGACTTCAAGGAACACACCCTGGCGGAAGAAGAACGGGCCTGGGCCAGCGCGAAGTTCGCCCGCGACTGGAAGAAGATCAAGGAGTCGGGTTCTCACTGGTGGGTGCGGGAACGGTACATCATCATGATCGGCGTCGTCGGCGACGCATCAGCCCTGTCGGCGCTCCGCGATGCCATGCAGGGCGACCCCAAGGATCGGTGCGTCTACTACGCCATCAATGCTGTCACGCGGCTAACCAAGAAGGACGTGCGGGACAAACCCGTAGAAGAAATGGACGTCGAGAAAACGCGGCGACGAGTGCTCGACGCACTCGACAAGTGGGGGCAGAAGGAGTGAGTTACCCAGGAGGAAACCGGCCCGTTGAACCGTGCGTTCGCCGGGGTCCGGGAAAACGGGGCAAACGGGGACATTTTACTTTACGGCCGCCAATCGTCGATTTACGTGCCGAAACTTCGCTGTTTTGCCAAAAGCAGAATGTCCCCTTCTGCTCTTTTGTCCCCTTTTGCCGTCGCGGCCGCCGCCCCGGCGCCCTTGGCGGGCGCGGCAGCTCACTGTAGCACTACATACAGTGCGTCGGCGGGGAACTTCAGCGTCTTCCGGCCAGCCGACGTGGCCAGCGGGACCTCTTGGACCGGCATGCCGTTGGAGTCCAAAACGCGGGCCTTGGTTATTCTTGTGTTCTTCAGGGCGAGGGTCACGTCGCCGTTGACGATCATCCACGGCGCGCGGCCGAAGCTCAGCACTTCTTCCCCCGCGCGGCCGTTGACTTGGGCCGGCCTGGTCTTCCAGCCCAGCGGGCGCTCCGTGGTGCCGACCTGCACGAGGATCTTGCCGGAGCTTGCCAGCGGCTTGTCGTCCATGGCCACGACCAGCACGGTCGCGTAGTCGTTGCCGGACTGGATGTCGACGTCGGTGCAGCGGATGGTGCCGCCTTTCTTGAGAAACCCGGTCACGCCTTGTGCTTTGGGCGCGTCGAGCCTGCACAGCCCCCGACCGTAGTCCAGGCACAACTGGCCGGTGATCGACCGCACCACCTTCAGATCCTCCCGAATGAACCGGCTGAGGTCGATCACGCGGCTTTTCGAGGGGTCGCCGCCGTACTTCACCACGACCGGGCCGACGAGGTACGCCAGCGGGTTGACGCCGTCCTTGACGTTCGACTCCTTCGACATGTCGCCCTTGTCGCGGTTGGGATCGTAACCCGCGTCTTCGGCGATGATCGGCATCCGCCGCCGCCAGAGGTCATCCAGCCGGCGTTGCTCGCAGACGACCGGCTCGCCCTGCTCGACGTAGCCCAGGCGGTACAATAGCGCCGCGGCGGGCCACTGGCCCATCAGCATGGGCGTGGCGCACACCCATTTGCCCTCGGAGGGCATGTACCCGTTGGCGGAGCCGGGATGGCGCCAGTCTTCCTCTCCGGTCGCGAACCAGTAGTAGGCGTCGATGCCGCTGAGGGCTTGATACGCCGCCACCAGGAACGGCCCTTCCGACTGGTAGCCCTGCGGCGGCACCCAGGAGCTTTCGGTGATCATCATGGGAAAGCCGGCCACCTGCTTGAGCGTCAGCGGCATCTCGCGCGGGTGGAGCATGGCGCAGTCGTCGGTGAAGCGGTCGCCGTTGACGATGGCCCAGCCGTTGTTCTGCCCCTCGTGGGCGCCGCCATAGTAGCGGTTGACGGCCATCACCTCGTTGGCCGCGTAGGACCACCGCTCGGCGTCGAGCATCGTCACGTTGTCGGCGGTCCGCCAATTGCCGGCATTGACCAGTTGCTTGCAGCCGAGTTCCTCGTGCAGGTAATCGCCGATCATCTTGTTGAAGGCGTGCATCGTCTCGGTGAAGAACTGCATCTGGTCGGCGCACCGCTGCTGCTGGCCCGCGCTGCCGCCGTGCTGCGTCAATTGCCAGACGATGTACAGCGCCGCCTCGCCGCGGGCGAAGTTGTCCGGACCGTCCTGGTCCGGGGAGGGCGCCGCGCCGCCCCACGCTTGGCGGGCCTTCTCCAGCGATCCGTATTTCCTTGCGAGGAACTCGCCGAATTGCCGGCGGAGCTCCTTCTTCGCAGGGCCCTTGATGCCCTGGCTCGTCCAGAACAGGAGCGAGTCCTCGTTCTGGATCTGAATGATCGCCAGCGCCGGGTCTTGTGCCAGGGCGATGCCGGTGTAGGGGTTCTTCTCGGTGAGCACCTGTTTCATCCACTGCTTGTAGGCTGCCTGCAGTTTCCGGTCGAAGAACAGCAGGCCCCAGTTGCCGCCGCCGCCCGTATCGAGGACGCCCATCGAGGGCTTCACCCGCGCCGGGCCGGCCCAGTAGGGCGAGTAGGTCACGTAAATGCCCGCTTTCTTCATCGCCGCCAGGCCCTTCCACAGGCGGTCGCGGTCGGCCCGGTCGATGCCCCCGAGGTCGCTGCCCGTGGGGGTGATGTTGCTGTGAAAGCGGACCATGTTGATCCCGCGCTTGGCGAGGAAGCGGGCATGGCGGGGGAGGTCCTTGTCGAACGCCCCGTCGTTGACCGCCCAGAACCGCGCGGGCGTCCCGTCGGCGAAGGCGAAGTCGTTGCCGTCCGCGGAGCGGGTGACGAAACCGTGCTCGCCGGCGAATTTCTCGTTGAGGCCCCGCAGGTCCAACAGCGCCTGCGGGCTGAACTCGTCGCGCGGCGGCTGGAACGCCCAGCGGCCGTCGGCGGCCACTTCGCCGGCGGGGGATTTCTCGCCCGGCTTCCGCGTGCCGTCGGGCGTGAACGGTCCGCCGGCAAACACGAAACAGTCCAGCATCCCGTGATTGTTATTGTCGCTGTGCATCTTGAACTTGATGCTGTGGGCGCCCCCGGCGAGCTTGACGTTGCCCACCTTGATCCACGCGATGAACCGCAGGTCGATCTTGCCGTCTTCCGCGATGTTGATGTTCTCCTGGGCGGACTTCATGTCGACCAGCCGCCACGGGCCGCCGTCGAGCTGGTAGGAAAGCTTGGTGGCCACCGGGTTGGCGCGGACCCAGAAGACGTGCTCGCCCCCGCTGCTTGCCCGAAAGGCATAAGTCGCTTCGCCGGGCTGCTTGTCGGTCCAGTTGCTGATGAAGTCGCCGCCGGAAAGCTGGTCCTTCTTCACCTTGTCGTACCACCAGGGGTGGCGGGTCATGGTCTGGGCTTGCGGCGACTCGCCTTCGATCCAGATGGTGTCGGCGGCCCGGGCCCGCGGCCCGGCCCAAACGGCCAGCACGGCGGCGAAGAGGAGGACGGTCGGAAGTCTGCAAGCTTCTCTGGAAGTCGTCATGGGCGTGATCCTGTTTCCGTGGAGGGCGGTCAACTCATAATCGTAGGGCATGGCCAACCTCAGTAGCTCGGCTCGAGCCGTCTTCCCGACCGGCTGGATTCCCGCATGGCGGCGATGATCACCGCGACCCGGTAGCCATCCTCGAAGGTGGCGTTGTACGGACTCAGGGGCCGGCCATGGGCCACCGCGTCGAGGAAATGGAATTTCTCGATGATGTGCGAATGTTCCCAGCCGAGATTATGCCCGTGGGGCCACCACGGGCCGACATAGGGGTGTTCCTGCTCGGTGACGGAGACCTCGCTGAAGCCCAGGAGTTTCGCCCCGTCCCGGCCTTCCAGGCAGGCCAGCAGGCTATTGGGATGTTCCATGTCCCACTTGAGCGAGCCTTTCGAGCCGTTGACTTCCCAGGAGAGGTAATTCTTGTGGCCGGTCGCCACGACGGAGGACTCCAGCACGCCCAGCGCGCCGCCGTCGAACTCCAGCACGGCCGCCGCACCTTCGTCGGCCAGGACGTTCGGGTCGCCCGCGCTGGGGATCGCGCGCGGGGCGTTGAAGGTGCGGACCAGCGCGGAAACGCTCTTGATCTCGCCGAGGAGGAAGCGGCACTGGTCGATGGCGTGGCTGCCGATGCCCTGCAAGCCGCCGGAATGCGGCCAGGCCGAGTACCATGCCTGGTCCGGCCGCAGCCCGGGGTCGTGGCCGGCCATTTGCAGGTAATTGGCGCGGAGATGGTAGACCGTGCCGATGCGGCCTTCGGCGATCAGGTCTTTGGCCAGGCGCACCGCCGGCATGAAGCGGTAGTTGAACGTACACATGGCCTTTCCGGAGGAGGCGGCGGCGGCATCGCGCATCCGCCGCGCATCCTCGACGGAGATGGCCATCGGCTTCTCGCAGATCACGTGCTTGCCGCGACGCAAGGCCGCGATACAGGGCTCCGGATGCGCGGGATCGGGGCCGCAATTGTCCAGCACGTCCACGCGATCGTCCGCCACGAGCTCGTTCCAATCGGTGCAGAATCGCTCGTAGCCGTAGCGTGCCGCCTCCCGCCCCACCAGGTCCTCCTGCTTGTCGCAGAGGAGCTCGAGCCGCGGCATGAGGCCGGCGGCGGCGTAGATGTACGGGATCTTCTTGTAGGCGTTGCTGTGGCACTTGCCCATGAATCCGCATCCCAACATGCCGATGCGGACCACGGCTCTGCCGTCGGCGACGGGAGTTCGGCTGGTCATGACCTGGTTCCTTGCTACGCGGAGAAGAGGTGCGCGAGTTTCTGTTGTGCCCAGCGGGCGGACTGCCGCAAGTCGTCGTGCTCCCGCTGCCAGGATAGTTCCCCGTCGGGCAGGTTGCCGGGCAGGGCGGACGCGATCTGCTTGTTCCAGGCCGCCTGGAGGTACCAGGCCAGCCCGTCGCCCGGCGGGGCGGGATGCCGCTGGAAGTACGTCTTGTCGAGGATCTCCAGCGCGAAGGGCGCAAACTGGGTATGGATCTCGATGTTGAGGTTCATCCGCGGGTGCTCGGCGGCCAGGATCTCGGCGATGGCCGGCAGGTCGATCTCGCCGTCGCCCAGGGAGCAATTCTCCAGGGCCAAGCCGCGCGGGGTGCGGATCACGCGATAGTTCTTGAAGTGGGTGGTCAGCGCGTGGGGGGCCATCATCCGGGCAAGCCGCAGCGGATCGTCCAGGTCGAAGGCCAGATTGGCACAGTCGAGGGTGAAGCCGAATGCCGGGCTGTCGACCCGGCCCCAGATGCCGGCCAGCTCGCGGACCGTGAAGTCGGCGTGGTTCTCCATGGCGATCCGCAAGCCCATGTCGCCGGCCGCCCGGCACGCCTCGCGGAGGATGTCCACCGCCTGGTCCGCCAGCCGCGGCATGTCGTGGCCTTCATCGCGGGTGAAAAGGTTGCCGGCCACGCACCGCAGCAGCGGCGCGCCCAGCCGCTGGGCGATCTTCAGGTGGTGGATCACGATGCGGGCCTCGGACAGCGACACGTCGTAGCCCGCGTCGGAGAGCAGGGTTCTTCCCTTCTCCGCCATGGGATGCCAGCGGAAGATGGAGCCCATGCCCAATTCGACGTACAGGCCCAGCTCCGCCGCGCGGCTGCGGACGGCGTCCAGGTCGCGGTCACGGAACGAGGCGAACGGGCTGAGCTCGAAGAGCACGCCCTGCAATCCCAGCTCGTGCGCCAGCCCGAGCACGCCGGCCGGGTCGAGTCCCGAGTTGCGCGTGCTGTAGGAATCCAAGCCCAGTTTCACGATTCGGCCTCCTGTTTGGCGATTTGGCACCACCGCACGACGTTCTCCGGCCGCCGGCCGATCGTGTGGTTGTCCTTCATGATGATCTCCACCCTGCACCCCTTGGTGGCCCGGATGGCCTCTCGCAGCCATTGCCGGACGGCAGGTTCGTCGATCCCGGCCGACGCAATCGCGGCGGGATTCGGCTTCAGGGAGAGAACATACTCCCCGCCGAGGTATTCCGCCATCTTGGCCAGGTCGGCCCACGGCGAGCAGGACACGCGCCGCAGGCGCGGATGCTGTTTGACCGCGGGCCAGCGGTGGTGCAGCGGCTCGCAGCAGCCGTAACAATTCAGGCCGAAGCGGTCCATGATCGGCTTCTCGCAGGGGAAAATGAATTCGCGGTACATGGCCGGCGACACGGACACCGTCTCCTGGCTTTCCGTAAAGCCCCACATGTCCGCCGAGCGGACGGGCCCCGCAAAATCCCGCTGCGGCAGCTCGTCGGTGAATCCGAACCCGCCGGAGCCCACGTAAGTGCCGTCGTTGTTGAGACTCAGCAGGTTCTCGGCTTCCAGGTAGTCCAGCTTCTTCAGGATCCCCGCGGAGACGGCGGCCAGCAGCTCCTTGAGCTCGTCGGGGTGATCGATGAAGTCGCAGAGAACGTTCTGCAATCCCCGCAACTGCGCCGCCGGCAGCGTGACCCCCAGCGACCACCACCAGATGCCCTTCAGCCGCACGGGCAGAATCTCGCCGAACACGTCCCGGGCCAGCGCCAGCGTGCCGTTGGTGGTCTCCCAGTCGATGGCGAACTGCGGGGCGTGCAGCCTCGGCAGATCGGTCCGGTAATCCCGGATCGGACTGTCCCACACGCACGAGCCCGCACTGTCGGTGCGATGGTACACCGGCGCCATTCCCCAGTCGTCCGGCGAAACCGTGTACGGGACGGCGAACGAGGGCTCGACGGGCTTGTCGTCGCCCATCTCTTCGCCCCAGAAAATCTCCTTGCGCAGGTCCATCTCCCAGCGGCGGGCCAGGCGCCCCCGGCAGCGCATCTGCGCCTGCGTGATGATCTCGTTCCAGCCGTTCTCCGGATCGCAGAATATGACCGGCCGCACGGGCTGGAGCATGTTCAACTGCCGCCACAGCCGTCGCCGCTGGGCCATGCCGGGAGTGGCGGCGATCTCCGCAACCCGCTCCGCGAGCCGGACGAGCACCTGCCGGTCCTCCCGGGAGAGTTCCAGCCACTCCGCAGTAAACCCCGTAACGATCTTGCCGGACGCGGTCTGGTCGAGCCCCGTGGATGCGCCGTTGCCGTAGTTCTGCATACGGTCCGTTCCTTTCCGTCGGGATCGCCGCCCGGGCAACAAGGCCAGGCGACCCGCGCAAGCCGGGAATCGACCGAGTGCGCTATTCGCATGGCTCCCACAGAATACTCGCCGTGGATAGCCGGTGCAAGACGCGGCTCTTGGGGGGTACTGTCCATGAGTCGGCCCAGCGTCCCCTGACGTATGGACTGTGCCCCAAGGGCCACCGTTATCCGGCACCTTGGACACGGCTCGGCAAGCTGCGCGAGCCGCAGGCGTTGCGGCCCGGGACCCATAGCCGGCCGGTACGTGCCGCTCGTGCCCGGCGAGAATCCCCTGGCCGCCCTGGTACGCGACCTGTGCGACATCGGGGCCGACATTCTGCCGGGCGCCGCCGGCGAGGTGGGATTCGTATAAGACTTCATGGTGGAATAATGCCGGTCGCGCGCAGAGGTATCAAACCACTAAGTTGGCGGGTTGTGGCTGGTGGCGAGTGACTGGTGCCTGTCACCTTGCACCGGTCTCCCCGGGATGCAACCGCACTCTCCCCCTCGTCGCTATCCCGGAACGAATTCCACGCGGCTCAAGGCGATGAACTCCGCCTCGTCGGCCCAGTCCCAGAGACCGGCCGTCTCTGCAAGATGCTTTCGCGCCCGGCGAAACGCGACAGTGGGATCCGGGAGGGGCTCCACTGCAGTTCTCGTCTCTTCCCCGGTACCCCGGACCGCCTCGGTAAGTGCTCCTTCGTCGATCCGGCCGTCATCCGTAACGAACACGGGTGAGAACTTGAACAAATACTCGTCCCCGTCTTCCCGGCTGACCGGCCGTCTGAGCACGAAGACGAAGAGAAAACCGCACCGGCCGGCCAAGGGCCGGGATACGATCCGGCGAACGGCTGTCAGCCCGCCGAAGTCGTAGGACCCCACGTAGGCCAACATGGCGTCGACGAACGGATGCCCCATAGCGAGAAACTCGGCTTCCGAGTGCTCGATTGCCGTTTGGCGGTCGAAAGTGGCCGCCTGGAACCGCTCCGGGAGCCCAGCGGGCTTGAGCACGTCGGGCACCAAGAACTCCTGATAAGGGCCTTTGCGTTTCAATTGGCGACGGTGCTTGGCAAGGAATCCCAAATCCGTGGATTGATGGCCGCGAAGTCGCGCCCGAAGATGTCGAACGTGACTCCGAACTTGTCCTGCATTTCTTCTTGCCACTGGGTCGTCCGGCGGGTGTGATGATCAGTGTCCGTTTCGCCTGGCCGCGTTGCTCGAGGGCCTGCCAGATCATGCCCGCCTCGATGGTCTTGCCCAGTCCCACTTCGTCAGCCAGCAGAAACCGCCGCTTGACCGAGGATACAACCCGGTGCGCGGCGAAAATCTGGTGGGGCAGGATTTCGGTGCGGGCGTTGGACAATTGGCCGCCCTTGTTGCCGGTCAGAAACCGTGCGGCGAGCATCTTCAGCTCGAACCGCCAGGGCTCCTCCCAGCGACCGGCCGTTGCCCGGACGAGCGGCGAATCGACCTTCTCCATCTCCGCGAGCTGGAGAAGCTTGTTCTCCGAGCGGTAGGGCGGATCCATGAAGACCGAGGGGTTGAACTCGACCTTGGCGTGCTCGCCGCGGAGTTTTTGAACCCGACCGACGCCGTAGTCTTCGTAAAGATCCTCTGTGCTGCGGACGAGATCGCCTTCGTCGAACCGTGTCGCGCAGGCTTCGGCCTTCGCGCGGAAGGCGGCCAGCATCCCCGCGTCAACAAGCTGCGCCAGGCCCCAACATCGTTCGAAGCGGGCGACGACCTTTTGGGCAGCGGCGTCGTCAGGCCGGGCGTGTTGGACCATGCCGCCCCCCTCGGCGTCGCCGCACAGCTCGGGGTAGAGCAGGCGGAGCGACGTGGCGAGGACCGTAAACTCGTTCCCTTCGGAGATGAGGAAGTCGGTCGCGCCGAACTGCGGCTCGCCGGACGCGAAGGCGACCTGGGCCCCCTCGAGGGCGAGGACCTTGGCGATGGCGGTGGGACTGGTGCGCGCCGGATCGGGCCAGAGGAGGATTCGCAGCGGTCCATGCTCTTCGGCGAAGAACGGCAGGCGGGCCTGGAGTTCCACCCAGTGGCGCATCGTGAATGCCGTGCCCGCGACGTCGAAGCGGTCTGCGCGGGCCAGGATCTCATTGGCGATGCGCACGGCCCGCGCGTCGTAGTCGGGCAGCGGCCGTATCGACAGCGTCTCGGCCTTCACTCGTCCGCCTCCTGTGCCCGGCCAGCTACTCGGCCCCTTCGGGCTGTCTGCGCTCGACGCGATTCCGTCAGTGCAGCCTGCACCGCCTGCAACTCACGGGGCGTGATCGACCAGAGCTTCGCGGCCGCGCCGTCAATCCGTCCCTCAAGATCGCGGAGAGATGCTTCGGCTGTTCCCCCCGGGCAGTTATGAAGCCCTATTCATAGGGCTCCTCTTGGTCGGTTTCTTCAGTGGCTTGGCGTTAAAGAGCCTGCCGAAATTGTACCGCCACTGGAGCGCGAAACTCATCCCGATTCGCCCGTCGAGTGGACCGCTGAGCAATCGCTGCCATTCCTTCTCGTTGGGTGCCCGTCCAGCTTCCTTCTGCGACTGCACCACCCAATTGTCGGCGGCGTCAATCACGCCGACGGTTAGAGGCCGTATTCCGAGTATTCCCTTCAACGATACAAGGTCTTCCTCAGCGATCAGGGGCTTGGCCTTGCGCGCGAGCTCCCGATTCTTTGTTTCAAAGTCTGGTATCGCCCTTCCTATTACTGCCCGAACAGCTTCTTCGTCTTGCAAGGCTGCGATTAACCGCAAGAGTTGCTTGCCAAGCCAGTCGCTCTGGTTAATGTACGCGAGGAATCGGAACACCTTTTTTGCCCGCGCCTCATTATCGGCCACCAACCACTCCCTGTTGATCCGGGCGATTCGGCAGAGGTTCACATCCGCCACCCGGGTGCCGGTCAAATATTGCCAGCCGATAAGCTGTAGTCGCAACGGGGGTTTCTGCTTGGCCGTCTGGTAGTCCGTTAGCAAGACAACCACGTCATGCTCACTACCAAGCAGTCGCTCATAAGCCGAAAAGAACGGCTCACTTGTACAATAGTTTCGCGAAGGGCATTTGACGCCAAGGTCCAAATCGGGTAGGTCCACGCCCCTGGCCGGATTGATCCCGAGCGGAGGTACGCCCAGGCCGCGAAACGTGGTTGTCTCTAGAACCGCCACCAGAAGCATCTCAATTATGCTTCCAATCGTTTTCCCGTCGAGGTTGGGAAGCGTGCCATCGCCTTCGAGCCGGGCGAACCAATGCGGAAGGATTCCGCCGCGACCAACCCGGTTTAGAACGGCCTTTAGCCCGGATTATTCACGAGGCCCTGGCAGCGAGGGCGGAACGGCCGGGCGTCGGCGCAGGTTGGGGGCGGGCCAAGGAGCAGACAGGGTTTGGGCAGAGGGCCCCCTTTCCCCCATCGGTG
>Ga0187848_10003673_pt1 | contig 11093 bp, 17 predicted proteins | sample June2016WEW_4_40_FD_132424 | JGI IMG/M metagenome (GOLD analysis project Ga0187848, IMG submission 132424) | Peatland microbial communities from SPRUCE experiment site at the Marcell Experimental Forest, Minnesota, USA - June2016WEW_4_40 | ecosystem: Environmental > Terrestrial > Soil >... | reverse complement strand
GCCTACGAGAGTGGGAATGCACTGCTTGCGTTTCTTTCTGCCACTACTACTTATCCGTTCGTACAGAGTCTTGCGGAGCAAAAGCGACGTTCATCCTTGGCGCCAGCCGCACCTTCGGAATCCGCTGAGATTGCATCGCCGGATATGCAAAGTCCGCAACAGAGCTCGCCGCCGGGCTGGCGGTGTGAGTGACGATTTGCGGGCCATCGAATCCTCCGTCGTGCTGCAATTTTCCGAATTATATTTCCTCTGCCATCAGTGTGAGTTTTGTCACCGAGTCGATTTCGGCTATTCCAGACCCGCATGAGGACTGTGGATTCGTGAGGTCAAACAGGCGGGATTCCATCCAGTAAGTCAAAGAGTCAATCGCAAGTACCAGTTTGGTGCGCGAGGGACAAAAAGAGGGAAGCGAGAGAAGGTAGCGCGTCGAATAATCATCGGATTCGCCTGTTATGACACTCGAGATGACCTTAGCTTTTCTTACTGTCAGATCGGCGCGGCTGACGTCTGATCCCCTCCTCAATCAATTCATCTGCCGTCGGAGGCGCGCCGCCAAGGCAGAATCTTCCGAGGGCTGACGCTTTGAATTGGACATCTCTCTGCACTTGGCGTGCATGGAGTGCACGAGCCTGGCGCGTACTTTCGCTTTCTGTCGCGTCGAGTGCTTGGAGTTTTAGATTACGAAACCACTCCGCAAATTCTTCGTCGCTCATGGTTCGCCAGTTTGAGCATCCCGTCACCATGGCGCTCACAATCTGCGATTCCTGTGTTTCCTGCCACTTGAATGCACTTTGATTCGAGCGTCGAGGCATTGGACTGCCGTTCCAAAGGCGTCTCAATAATTCTCGATAGTTCAAACAGATCATAATGAGGGTGAAGCACAACACGAGCGAGAGATAAAGGTACAAACCCCGAGTGCCGAAATAAAAAATTAGCCAAGGCAAAAGTATTAGACCGGCTCCAAGGATTGAAAGATCGCTTTTTGCTTTTGGGTTAAGGTTTGGCGCGATTGGCATCTTTGGCTCTCAGTACAAGACGGCAGTAATTATATTCCCCTCCGGTGAGAAGCAAAAAGGGGTGGGGGTTTTGAGTCCCACCCTTTTTGCCATTGGTTTACGGCCCGTAAACCGGCAGCAGCGTAACCTTGACCATTTGCTGAATTCGGCGCTGGAAGCATTGATGTAAATGATGGCAATTCCGAGCGGCGGGGGTTACGGTTACCTATCCTTCCACGAATACCGGCTCGGAGACGAGCGGGATGCGGCCCCGGCGCCAAGTTCAGCTAGTTAATCCTTTCGCCCCTCCCCCATTTCATCCTCAATTTGCCGTAAAGGACTATTCCCATGTCTCCAAGAAAGAAGTCGGTTGTGGTTGCAGGAGAATTCTGTCTGGTCAAAATGGTTGCCATTTTGCATACCGAAAAGGTGGAGTTGCATTTATTGCCGGAATCCGCGGCGCATGACGTTTTGGCCGAAATGCGCTTCCACAAAGACCAGCCCCTACCTTGCATTTGCGTGGTCGCGAAGGAGACGATTGCGGACTTGGAGTTGCAGGAAACCTACCTGCTGCAGTTGAAGAAAAAGAAGAAACCATGAGCGAACTTGATTTGAGCACCCTGGCTGCGCGGAAAGCTCTGGCGGCGAAGTATGGGGCCAAGCACGGCATTTCTGCCGCCCTGGTGGCAGCGGTGATTGAGCAGGAGTCGTCCTGGAATCCCTTCGCTATCCGCTTTGAGCCTGCATTCGAGGCCCGCTATATCAAGCCAGCCATTCCTGCCATGCCAACCACTCGGGAGCTGACCGAGGCCATGAGTTTCGGATTGATGCAGGCCATGGGGGAAGTCGCCATTGAGTTTGGCTGGAAAGGGAAATTCCTTACGGAACTGTGCGATCCGGATATTGGCGTCGACTTCGGCTGCGCGAAACTACGACACTGCTTGGACATTGCAAGCGGTGCCGAATCTAAAGCCCTCGAATTTTATAACGGTGGAGGGAATCTCCTCTATGCCTCGCAAGTCCTCGCACGAAAACCCACCTACGAATAATCATCGGATTCGCCTGTTTCATGATTCTCGTAAAATCGTCGCCATCGTGACAATGGATAACCCAGCACGCGTGCCTGCTCTAGGGCTCGCCTATCTTGAATCGACGCCATATAGCGACGTGAAAATCCGGAGACGCAGCCTAGGCAAATCGAAGCTAAGGTGGTGCTATACATCGGTATCCGCCTACTTCTTACCCCACAGAGTGCGCACTTTGTGAGGTTTAATTTTCCTTCAATCTCGGCCTGTAGTTTCATTGGATCCGCCTGTTATGACACTCGAGATGACCTTAGCTTTTCTTACTGTCAGATCGGCGCGGCGCCGTATCAGTTCTTGAATGGCGAATATTCTTAGTCTGGTCGGGTCGATGCTGTTGAGTCTCTTGGAATCCATATTAGTAACTAGCAAATTGATGATTTCAGTTGCTTTGCCAGCCCGATGAAAGCTCGGTCACTTGCGGAATCAGTGCCGTAGCCTTTCAGGATTCGTTTTTCTTCAAAGAACTTTCCGGCATTCTCGCAGAGCGCTTTTACATCAGCTTTGCATTTTATGCAATTCGCCACCTCGACGACTTCCTGTCTGCTCCAACACTGGCGGTAGCGTCTACGCTTCGGGGGTGAATAGTTTAGGGTTTTCATTGAGGCCACCAGGTGTTAACTGCCGCTGACGCGACAGCGAATATACTGGTTAAACTGCAAATGATAAAGCCGACCTTCACGAGCATATAGAGGTACGGTCGCCGTTGATTTTTCTTCGTTGGGAATACCCTACCGTTCAGCAGAATCGCCACGATGTTACAGAGTGCTGCAACTATTCCAAGGATTCCGGCCACGAAGAGCGGGAGGTGCTCGCTCAGATTCCCCGGAAAGAACCACGCCCCAGCGAGAATCCCAAGAATCAGGGCAACGCTTAAAACTAATATCTTCATTGGGTTTTCTCTCGGCGAAAATGAAACTGGGCGGAGTTTTAAGGCTCCGCCCAAGTATATAGCTACTTTCCTGGACAGCCAAATGTGAAGCCACCACATCCTGGCTGCAATGGCGATCCGTTGAATTGCGTCCCGGTCGTTGGCGGCAGAGGCGAGAGCAAAACTGTTGGGACTGTCTGAGAAGTGTACAGGAGATACATCGCGCCACCGTAGAGAGCGATTGCCTCTGCTGCTACTGCGGGCGTGACTGAGAATTCTCCGCTGTCCTCAGAGATCAATCTCATAAGCCAGTTCTTTACGCCTAGCTCCCAATCGTCGCCAAACAGCGTGCCGCCTATGTTATTATCCTCTTGATAAGGCTTCACTCCGAACGAGTTGGAATTCGGGAACAAATCTGAAGCCGAAGCACTATATTCGTTCACCGCATCCATTAGTTCTTCATCAGTCAGCAGGTCAGCATAATCGAGAATATTCCCAAGAGGGAAAGCTCCCATACCATGCCCCAACGCCAATTGTATTGTCGCGGCGTCACTTGGTTGTAACCCCAACGGATGATAGGCCATTTGGGCTAGGCCCTCTACCGGTACATTGGGCCAGTATTGCTGGTTAAAGTCACCAGTAACATACGGTGAATCTGAACAGGCTGCACACGGTGCACTTGCTCCAGTCGAACTGCTCCAGCCTGGGTTGTAATCTGCTCCTACCGTTCCATATCCTGGCGCTATTCCTCCCAGCAGTAATCCCAACGCTCCAAATCCCGGGTCGGCTCCGCCGTATCCGCCAAAGCCCATGAACCAGGTTGGGTTCGGAAGCACAGCCAACCCGCTCGGGTCCGTCTGACTGTTTGGGTTTGTTCCATAGGCGTAGGCATTCCATCCTGCTCCTGCGGGACTTTCAGCGGGTAACTCGATGCAGAGTTAACCATGTATGCAGTCTTTGCCGCCCATCTGCCGATTGTTAGCCGCTTCCGCACCACGACACGCATATAGGTTCGCTGTGCCATCTATATAAGGTTTTAGAAGCGGCATAGCGGCTGACTCCAAGGCACTCATCCATCCGTTGTTGCAGGTCGCACACACTCGACCTTCCGTTCGTGCCAGTGGCGCAGCGTCGCGAACATCTTTTTGTTCAAAGGTTTCTCCTGTACGGACGTGATGTGACGACCTGACAGGCAGCTTCGCAATCCCCATGAACGTCAGTACCCATTTCGGAAAAATGTGCTCACGGGTGCGAACGCCGCGCAATGAAGATTCACAAAACAAACACAATTTCGTAGGTCGAGATTGTTCTATTGAAGTCAATCTGCATCCCCCAATCCCTACGCTGCATTCGTCTCTTGCGATTTGAGCCACGCGAGAACGGACGAACGACGGAATCGCAGGCCACAGGGAAGCCGCAGAACAGGCAGCGCGGGTTGTCATATCGTGCCCGACCACGACTTCTCGTCATGTTGTAAATCGACGACTTCTTGCATTTGAGCAGTTCGGCGACCTCGGCGACGGACAGAACGTCGTGCTCGGCAGGTGCAGTCGGCAGGATTTTCGTCCCTGTGTGCGACACCGTGACAACAAAGGATGCTGGTAGGGTGATTCCGGTCGTGGGCTTCATGGTTCTCCTTCTGACGATATGTCGAGGGCTTCCTTACGGACCTTCGCGAACAGGTAGTCCGCTGTTCTCGTTTGCAGGCTTGCGATAATTCACTCCGACGAAACCCCGACCGCGAACCGTCTTCTCAAATCTCGAAGCCCGCCGTCGAGGTCGCTGAAGTTGTGAGGAGGCGGCCAATTCACTCTCTGTTTCTCGACAGGCCAGACTTGGACGAGTTTGCTCTCCCACGGCCCTGCCCGAATCTTTAGGCTGAGACCTCCTCGTGGGGCGTCCGGCTTGCGTTTGACCGACAAGACCTGCATGACGAGTCTCCCCGTGACAAAGGTCGTCGCGCAGCCATCCTCCAGAGGATTGGTCGCCCTCTGATTTGAGACGTGTAACTTTCTCGCCTCGCCGTGAAGGAGATTGCTCTGAGCGCATCGCCCGAGCCAGACGGCAGTTTCCTCTGGAGGAACGAGTGTCGTCCGAAAGGCGCTTCGTTGTTCAGCCGAGTAGAAGTTGTTTTTGGCTTGCTTCGCACCCTCGATGACCATCGCTGTCTTGGTAGCCCACTGCGCCAACAGTCGTTGCTGCTCCTCGTCGAGCCGTATCGAGATGTCATTGACAAGGCTGCCCATTGTCGCCCGTACCGCGCCCTCCAATCCGCTCATCCATCCGTTGTTGCAGGGCTGACAGACTTTCCTCGTCGTAAATTCTGGACCGTGCCAACGCTTCGGAGGTGCCGTCACTGTGTTCCAGTACTCAGTCGGAGACTCAGGGTCCGCACCCACCGACGATATGAGCCAGCGCGGCCACGCGTGTTCCTTGTTCCCGGCTGGATTGGTGCAAAAGAGGCAGACTCGCGACGTTGCCATATTGTGATTCTTTCACACGAGAGACTCTATAATTTCCCGCATTGATTGAGACGACCGTTCCGAGACGTGAAGGTGAGTCGAGCATGCCGACAGACGAAGAACAGCCCGAGTTTGCGCTCGACATAAGCGGCGAAGCCAAGCGCACGCTCCAAGCAACAATCGTTTCTTCTGGAGTTGCCGGAATCCTTTCCCTTGTTCCCGGCGTCGGCGCTGCGGTCACAGAGTTGATGACCGAACTCGCAATACAGCGAACGAATGACAGAGTCAACGAGATGTTCGGTCACTTCACGAACCGGATACATGAGGTCGGACAAGACAAGGTTGACCGCGAGTGGTTTCGCAGCGAGGAATTTCAAACTCTGCTGTTCGAGGCACTTCGCCAATTACATGTCACGCATGACCGTGAGAAGATTGAGATGCTCGGCGTCGCGTTGGCCAACAGCGGAACGAGTGGTTTCAGGAGCGAGGAGCGCAAAGACCTCTTCATTCAGTTCGTGCGAGATTTGACCCGGCAGCATTTGAAGGTACTCGTTAACCTTATCCCACAACCTTTGAGACTCACCGACTCTCCTCCGATGGGTCCGAATGTACCGCCTCTGGGTGAGGAAGTTTTGCAACGGCTGACATGGAACCGCAGACCGACAGTTACTCCAAGAGGTGATGACCTGCTTGCGCTTCAAATGCTGCATGCCTACGGTTTGGTTGAAGAAGAAATCACGTCGTCCATCAAGGAACCTCGCACTCCCGTTAACATTACGACCGAAAGTCAAGTCAGGAGTGCATGGCAAGAACTTCTCAAGAGCCTTCAGAATCCTGTTGTCACTCGGTCTTTCCGCCTCAGCCCACTCGGTGATGAGTTCTTGAAGTTCATGGGATTGCCGAAGAACGCTACCCAACAGCTATGAGGCGCTCTTGCTTCAAGGAGCCACGTCCGGATTGATTCGGCGCGGTAGCGGTAGCACTTGCCGATTTTCAGCGCGGGAATCTTGCCTTGTCTGGATGCGCGAATGGTAGGAAAAATGAAAACTTACGACGTTGTCGGAAATTGGGAGCGTGATGGAGAACGGTGGGCGTTTCATGCCCAGACATCTTACTCGCATCGATGAAGAAATTAACCGTCGTCTTCCTCGTCCACCCACACCATATCAGCCCACTGCGACTCAGGCACGAATGTCATCGCCCTTTCCCGCCGTGCAATCCTGTCCAGCGTCTACGTGCACCGTCGCAGTGCTGGTTGGCAACTCCTGCTCCGTCGGGGTTGGGTGCCCGATTATGACGTTTTTGCGGACCCCGCACCTCACCAGCGTTTTGGAACATCAAATATCTGTGCACCAATATCTGTGCACAAGGGGGTAGTATGGGCAGGAATAAGATGGTCCTACAAGGTCTCGGATTAGTGGTTGTGGCTGCACTATTGATGAGCAAGCCCCGTTGTAATCGTGGCTGCCGAACACTGTTGGAGCATATCCTGTACCACGGTCTAGACGACTTGCTTGGTGGAGTTTTGGCGTAGGCAATCCAGGTGGATTACTTCCGTTTGTGGGTCTGGGCGTCTATCAAATCATTCAACCACGTTCGCAGGTCAGACTTCCGAACCCGTTTCATCTTTGAATGAATCGTGAACACGGGCAACGGTATGGTACTTCTTGCCTGTCCACGACTGCGGGTGAGTTCGTAAACCTGTTTTGTAGATGCTTTCAGAATGCGTGCGACTTCACGCAGCGTCAATACCTCGTCCCCATCGTCGTTTAGAGTTGTACGCATGCCTTTGTTGATGTCAGGTTTTATGTCTGTTTTAACGTCAGTCTTGATATCGGTCATCTCTCCTCGCTTTCCTTCAATGCCTTCCGATTTGCCAGTACCTCTTCAACGAGTTTCATACCGTCAACAGCCGCCGTCTGCACAGGCTTGACGTAAAACGCCGTCGTTGTTGCTAGATTCTTGTGACGCAGGACATATTGCGAAGCAACGGCATTGCCCGTCAACTGGACGAGTAGCGTAGCGGCTGACCTGCGACCTGCATAGAGCCCGTGCCATTCAATGCCCTTCTTTTTCAGAATCGGGACGATGACCCGTTTGCAATATCCGCCCATTTCCATAGGCTTGTTGGCACGATTCGGAAATACCCACTCCGAACGGGCGTCTCGGGATTGAATCTTCCACGCCCCAAGCATAGATTTTACGGGCTCAATGAGCGGGATAGATGCGACCGATTCTTCAGTCTTGGTCGTGCCGACGATTGACCGCCACGCGGCACGACGGATATGAATCCAAGAATGCTCGTCATCAACATCGGTCCACTTCAACGCAGAGATTTCACCTGGACGCAATCCCAAAAATGCCGCAAGGCAGAACACGACCTGAGCAGGCGGGCTGTCAATCAATGCGTTGCTTATCGCTTCTGCGTGGTCAAGCGTGTACGCCGCTGTCGTTGCAGACTTCTTGACTACACTCAGACTGCCAGCATCCCGCCACGGGTTGACCACAATCCGATTGAGTCGCAGAGCATGACGGAAAAGACCAGAAGCCAACGAACGGATATGGGCGATTGTTCTGACGCCTAATCCCCGTTCTGCGAGTCGAGTTAGGTATTGCGTTGCATGATGGGTCTGGTAATCTCTGAGATTGATTCCTGCAAACGCAGACGAGAGATTGTGCTTCCAAATTTGCTTGTACCCGTGAATCGTGCTCGCCTTCGTGTTCCTTTCGATGTGCGGAAGGTACACAGTCTCCCAGAAATCGGAGACGGTCATGTCAGATTCGGGCATCGTGCCCTGAGTTGAATTCACTCGCTCCATTACATTGGCGGCGAGTTGCTTGACAGGCTTGCAGGTCACGGAATGATGCTTGTTGTCCTTCGTGCACAGCCGCTCTGAACGTTGCACACGAGTGGGTTTGCCGTCTACAATCTCAGTCACGTAGTAACGGACGTGGAATGCAGAATGTTGCTCAAAGATATGCCCGTTTTGATAGCGTCCCATGCGTGTATCATACGGCAATGCAACGAAAATGCAACGAAACTTTGGTAATGTGTATGTATCTTGTTGATTACAAACAGTGGCGGCGTAGCTCAGGTGGTTAGAGCGACGGTCTCATAATCCGTAGGTCCGTGGTTCGAGTCCACGCGCCGCCACCAATCAAATCAGTGACTTCCGGACGAATCGGAGTTTCAGCTTCGGAGGGCAGTTGCGCCTGGGTTGCGTTTTGTTGCTGGCTCTCAGCCTTCTCGTCCACATCGAGCCGATCCACGAATGAGACATTCGCTCCGGGGATCAGGTGCCCGTAGGTGTCGACCGTGACCTGGATTGAGCTGTGCCCCATCTGCTCTTTCACGTACACAATCGAGGCGCCGCTCTGGATCAGCAGCGAACCGAACGTGTGCCGGAGATCGTGAAGCCTGATCTTCCGAAGCCCGGCCTTCGTGAGCACTGGCTGGAAGTAGCGGTGGTAGAGGTTGTCGGGATCGAGAATCGCTCCGTCCGGCGATAGGAACACCAGCTCGTCGGAGATGTCGGTCCTGCCCTTGAGGAAAGACTCCAAGAGGCGTTTGTCACGGAGCTCGATGAGCGCTCGCCTCAGCTCTCGAGACATGTCAACGCGACGGCTCTTCTTGCTCTTTGTCGTGGTGTGCTCGCGCCGCACGTAGTTGTGCTGGACGACGATATAGCGATTCGCATCCTGCTCGTCTTTTCCGAACTGGATGTCTCCCCACTGAACTGCGACGAGCTCGCCGCGACGAAGACCGGCCCGCAATGCCATCAGAAACAGCGGGTGATACTCAGGGCAAATCTCTCTCGCTGCCTGGAGAAATTGCTCGGCCTCACTCGGTGTCAAAGAAATCCCTTTGACCTCTGTCGCCTTCGCGGTCCGCGTGAAACGGCCCAGGCGCGCAGCCGGATTCACTTCGACAATGCCCGCTTCGATCGCTTCGTTGAAGATCCCACGGATCACGCACAGTGCGTTTCTGACTGTGTTGCGCGACAGCTCTTTCTCGATCAGCGCGTTAATCATCGCCTTGATGTCGTCGCGCTTGATCTGATCGAGAGGGCGGTTTCCAAAGCGCGGCCGGAGATACTGCTCGATCACTCCCTCGTATCCCTCAGCCGTGGAAGTCTTGCATTCGACCCGGGCATAATCTTTCAGCCACTTGTCCGCGTAGGATCCGAAGGTCTGAATTTTTTCGCGGTCGTCCAGCAGCGCGAGGTCACCCAGTGCGAGTTTCGCTTCGAGCTGGCGCCGTACCTGCTCCGCGATTTCTCGGCTCGTGCCGACGCACTTTGCTTTTCGCTTGCCGTGGTAGTTCACGAACACGTACCACTTTCCACCACGTTTCCGAAGCTTCACGCCCATCAGTTCGCCCCCGCGATTTCTCGCACCATCTCGTCCACGATCCCATCCACGTTCACGCTCCCCGTCGGTCTCAGAGGATGCGCTTCGAGCCAACGATCGAATGCGCTCCGGCGAATGAGAATCTTGGTTCCCACTTGCGAGGCGGGAAGCGGATCACTCGCGCGGTGAATCCATTCCCGCAAGGTTCGCTCCGAGATACAGGCGTAACGTTGCAGAGCTTTCAGATCCAGCCACTCCTGAGTCGGCTCGCCGAATTGTTGCCGCGCGGTCATGTTAGTCGATCGAGGTCACTTTGTCTCTGGGGCGAACGTGCCAGATCCCTTATGTGGCGCGGTTTCTGGCACGGTTCCCATGTTTTTGTCCGCCGATGATAATCTTCGGTGCTTGCAGAATCGACGGAGGATCCGGTTTTCGAACCTTCGATCCGCCGGCCGCGAGAGTCGCCCAAACGAGAAGATCGATCTCGTACGCGACGAAGAGATCTCGAAGCGACCAATCCATGACGGCATCGAACCGCGCGGGGTCGTTCTCCGCGAGCTCCCGGATTATTGAATCGAACTCGCCGAGGTCGCGCGAGCCGCGGTTTTTGTGGCGGGGACCTCGTCGGTCGGATTCGAAGATTTCGGGGAACTCGGCGAGGATGTCCCCGCGCGTTGAAAAAAAGTGATGACGAGCTCCGAGAGGATCGCGGCCATCGTCTGAATCTCCTCGAGGTCGGTGATCTGATCGAAGCGCGCGGCGTTGCGATCCGCCTCGGCGCGCGTCCAGGTTTTCCCGACTTCGGTGAGAAGTCCGGCGAGGATGAACGACTTCCGGCCGGTCAAAAAAATCCGCGTGAGGTAATCGTTCGCGGGTTTCGAGATCGAGTCGGCGTCTCTTTTTTTGGGGTCGAGTCCGGCGAGAACTTCGAGCGCGCCGGCCGCGCGGAGGTTTCCGATCGTGTAATCGTTTTGAGCTGCGGTGACGGCGTGATCGATCGCTAGAAATTCCCTTCCATCGAGCTTCATTTTTTCCTCGTTTCGGTTTCTGGCACTTTCCCGCGAACTTTTTGCAGCGGGACGGGGGAGCTCAAACCACCGTCCCGCCTCGGTGCGCGCCGTCATCAGTACGACGCGCCCGCTGCCCTGGGCTTCCCACGCGCGGTACGTGGAAAGATCCTGGGCTTCCCTCCGAGCGGGAGCGCGTCGCGTCGAGCTAGCGCCCGGAAGAAACTAGTTCTCATGTCGTCGTCCTCTCAAAAAAAGTCATCGTCTTCGAATCGAAAAACACTTTCTCGTTGCTCACCGGCCCGTGTCGCTGCTTCGCAATGATG
>Ga0187848_10003670_pt1 | contig 11099 bp, 5 predicted proteins | sample June2016WEW_4_40_FD_132424 | JGI IMG/M metagenome (GOLD analysis project Ga0187848, IMG submission 132424) | Peatland microbial communities from SPRUCE experiment site at the Marcell Experimental Forest, Minnesota, USA - June2016WEW_4_40 | ecosystem: Environmental > Terrestrial > Soil > Wetlands... | reverse complement strand
TCGAATGATTTTTCCGCCGGGCCGTTTCGGTCCGCGCCCCTCCTAAGCTCCATGGAGGCAGAGGAACCTGCGGCGAATCCCCTCCATCTCGATTTCGCCAGCGTCCAGCAGGCCCTGGAGGAGATGCCGGTACGTTCTCGGCCCGGTGGTTTCCTGTAAGTCGGCCGTCTGCTCGAAGCGGTCGGGCTCGGGAACCCAGTGGTATAATGTACGGGCCGGGGGTCGCTCCCCCGGCGCTAGTCCTCGTCGGCGGTGGCGGTCTCCTGCCTATTTCCGCTCCGCCGGCGGGGACCTCTTTAGGAAAGGCAGGCTCTTATGTTTGAGGCACTTTCACGGTTTATCGACCAAGCGGGCGAGGAGCGGATCTCGATCTTGCGGGCCGTTGACGCCGACGAGTGGGACCTGGAATACCAAGCCAAGCTCAAGGCATTCAACAACGGGGAGGCGGGCCGAGCCGGAGAAGTTTTCTATCCTCCGATCGGTCGGACGGAGCAACTCCTCCGCACGATAGACCCTGAAAGCGGGTACGGCCAGCGGGACAAGTCCTACCAGGCGGCCCTGGCGGAGGCGGCGGCGAGCGAATTAGGATCGTACCTCCTGCCGAAACTAGAGGCGGCAGACAAGGCTCACGAGGACCTTTGCTCTCAGGCAAAGGCGGCGGCGGCGGGGACATACGGCAGGGTCGAGGATCCCGAATTAGAGGCGGCAGACAAGGCTCACGAGGAGGCGTTCAAGGTTCTGGTCCACCTGGTAAACTCTCAGGCTACCAGGCCGGCGGCCCCGGCGGTCGAGGATCTAGGTGCCAAAGGTCATCGCAAGCCCGGAAAATGGGATCATGTCTGGCAGATCATTCAGGAGCAGAACGCCGTCGAGGCATGCGGCAAGGATCAGACGATTGCAAACATGCACAACAAGGTCTGCGCGAAGCGGATCAGCAGCGGCACTTGCGAGCGGATTGACGTCAAGAAGGTGGCTCAGATTCGGTACGAGTACACTCATCCGGACCGTCATCGTAAGCAGAATCACAAAAAGCGACCGTAGGCGAGGTTCGGAAATCTCTGCTCTTCTCTGATCCCGAACATGATCCTTCCCGTCTAACCAGCGGCCAAAACCGCGTCCGCCGGTTCGAGTTGTTCGGAACACTCTTCCGAATCTTCTAGCCATCGGCTCCTGCCTCGATAATCAGGTCATTCACGCTGAACTGACCGAGGCAGAAAATGGGAAACTTCTTCAGCACCCGTGAGATAGCCGAGATTCTCGGCACAGAGACTTGGCGGGTCCGCCGACTCTTCGAGGACGGCAGCCTACCAGAGCCGGCTCGATTCGTTGGTAAGCGGACAATCCCCGGCACACTGCTTCCCGAGATCGTTGACGAGCTACGGCGGCGTGGATGGCTTCGGCAGCAAGAGGCCGCGCCATGATCACTCCTGTATCATCTCACCTCGACAACTCCTTCGGCGGCGTGGTCGAGTTCCACCTTGACGCTGATGCCCAGCCCGGGAACGTGATACCGGCCCTGGCACGGTGGCTCAGCGACTTAGCGCGGCGCAGACGTGCCACAGAATCCCAAAACGAAATGGGCGGCCCTAGTCCGGCCAAGACATCAGCCCGCAGTTAGGGCATCTTCAGGTTGAGCGGAGTGCCGGCGAGACGAGGAGCGGAACGTTATGAGAAGTGAGCAGACACGGCTGTCAGACGAAGCCCGCCACAGCACGAATGAGGTTGTCCTCACGCCGACAGCGAGTAACCCAACGCTGAAGTTGCTCCTCCGGCCTCCCGATGCGGCCGAGGCGCTTTCTATCTCACCACGGAAGCTCTGGGCCATGACCAACGCTGGCGAGATCCCCTGCGTCCGGTTTGGCAAATCGGTACGCTATGATCCGGCTGATCTGCGGGAATGGATCGCCGCCAAGCTGGAGGCGGACGCAGCATTGCGCCGAGACGGGGTCGTCGATCCAGAACTCGACGCGATCTGCGAACAGTCCCGTCGGTCCGTGGAATCGCACGTGCAGGACTACGAGGCCAAGATGGGCGCGGCCAATCGGGCCCCGCAGCACATCAGCACGACCGTTGCCTACATCCGCGCCATCTGCACGGACCGGAAGTTCCAGAAGGTCGCCGACATTACCTCGGACGGTGTCCATCAGTACGCGGGGTGGCTGAAGGACCAGGGGCGGTCCACTCGGACAGTCCAGGCGTCCCTGACTGCGATCAAGGGATCCACAAAGTGGCTGGCGGCCCACCACAAGCTGCCACGCGACCCGTTGGCCTCCGTCAAGAAGCCCAATCCCCAGGCGGACCGATGGCGGGAACGGCGCATGCTCCTGCCGGAGGAATGGCATTGGCTGCGGGCGACGCTCGCGGAAGGCCCACAGCGGGAGGAGATGTCGGCCCAGGAGCGGATGCTGCTCTATGCCACGGCCATCCAGACGGGGCTTCGGTCATCGGAGCTGCGGAGCCTCACCCGGGGGCGGCTGTTCCTGGACGGCGACGAGCCTTTCATTACCTGCAAGGCCGGCGCGACGAAGAACCGCCAGGACGCCCGGCAGTACATCCAGCCGGCCCTGGCCGGGTTGCTCCGCGACCACATCGCCACGAAGGCGCCCCAGGCATCCGTCTTTGGTATGCCGCCGCGAACCGACGTCGCGGAGATGTTCCGGACGGACGTGGCCGACGCCCGGGCAGCCTGGCTGAAGGCGGCCAAGCAGGACCACGAGGAATACCTGCGACGGGGCGAGAGCGATTTCCTGGCCGAGAAGAACCACGAGGGGGAGTTCCTCGACTTCCACAGCCTCCGGCACACCTGCGGGGCCTGGTTGGCGATGGCCGGCGCCCACCCTAAGGCGGTGCAATCGGTGATGCGGCACTCGACGATCGTGCTGACGATGGATACCTGCGGGCACCTCTTCCCGGGCCAGGACGCCGCCACGGTGGCCCGGCTGCCGAGCATGTTGGCCGCCGAGCCGATGGCCTTCCGGGCTACCGGGACCGACGGAGCGGCGGCATCGCGGAAGCCCTCGGAAAATGAGGGTTCCGACCCCGGGTCGGCCCCAAAAAGCGCAGCGCATGCGCAGCACATGGGGCGCGATTTGGTGCCGCGGGATGCGACGGGGTGCGACGGTGGGAGGACCGCCCCAAGAAACGGCACAAGCCCTAACCCTTTACGAGTTGCGGGCTTGTGCGAATCAGTGCGAGACAGTGCCAAGCGGAGGGCAAGGGATTCGAACCCTCAACCGGTTGCCCGGCACCTGATTTCGAGTCAGGCTGCTAACCGTTCGCGTACCCTCCGGAAATGCTTACGCAATCTCATTTTGCGATACGTCCTTTTGCTCGTCAAGGGCCTGTGGCCGTCCGCGCCCCGGCACGTTTCCTTTACGCGGCCGTCGAGCGCCACGATCCCGACGCCGCCGGCAGCACCGCCGAATCGCTCTGCCTCCCCTTGCGGTACTTCGACGAGTGCGAACTGGCCCAAGAGGCGTTTGCCTGCCCCGGTGGACGAATGGGCATGCGTCAACGCACTCGTCGACACGTGGGACCCCGGCGTTTATGCTAACGGAAACCCATGCACGGCGCGAATGTTGCCCAATGCGACGCACCTCGGGTTGGACCTCTTCGCCCAATGGGGCACGGTCCGAATTCGTCTGGTGGAGGTGTGCAGAATGGGCTGAACGGGGGACCGCCGACGCCTGCGGACGAGGAAAACCAATGAGAGTTCTCAAGCACGTCCTGCCGCTTGCACTAACGCTTGGCTCCTCGCTCGCCTGCGCGGCGAAGCAACCGGTGATTGGCTTCCTCATGGTCGAGGCCGGCAGCCACTTTGCCGAGGAGCGCGACAGTTATCCTTACGCCACCCGCGTGCTGGCCGAGAACGGTTTCGGTTTCGGCCTGGGCGAGTGGCAGGCATTCTTCGGCGACCAACCCGGCGAGTCGCGCACGCTCGAGCTGCTCGGCAAGTTCAACGTGACGGTGATCGATACGCCGTTCGACTCGAGCATCATCGATCTGGGCCCGCAGCGGCAACATGCCGCAGCGGGGGCCCGGGGGGCGATGGAGAAGTACCTTGCGGAAGGCGGCGGCGTGCTCCTCATCCTGCAGGCCGTCCGCTACCCGGGGGACAAGGACCAGGACTACGCCAATCTGATCCTGCGAGGATTGGGGGTGGAAATGCTGCACGAAGGCGTGTTCGACCAGAAGCGGCGGTTCACCGCGCCCATGGCCTCGATCTTCCAGCCCGAAGGGTTTTTCTGGACGGAAAACGTTGTCCGGGGGCATCCCGTGACGGAGGGGGTGAGGCGTCTCTGCCTGCCGCAGTACCACAACGGCACGACGCCGGGAGTGGTCGGCCTGAAACTCTCGGCCCAGTGGGAGGTGCTCGTCCGCGGGGAGGCAAGCGCGCAGAGCTACGTGGTGACCCGCGAACACGTGGTGGACTACAATCGCGTGGGCACGTTCCCGAGCGCCCCGCCGATCGTGGCCGTGCGGGGCTTCGGCAAGGGGCGCGTGATGGCCCTGAGCGTGCCGGCGCGGAGCGTTCACGCCAACTACGGCGTGCCCGGCTGGAACATGATCGTCGAGACCGCAGGCGACCGGAGCGCGAACCGCCCCAGCGACGGGGCAAAGCTGGTGCTCAACGGCCTCCGCTGGCTGGCCGAGACCTCGCGCGACAACCCCGCGCTGGGCACCTTCCGCACCGAGAAGATCGCCGCGGTCGAGTTTCGCAAGAGCATCGATTGGGACAAGGGGCAGTTCCCCGCGCCGACCAAGGGCGTGCGGGGCGTCCTGGGGGCCCGCACGGCGCTGGGCGACGGCACGGGCACGGTGGCCGAATATGCCGCGGCCGCCAAAGCCGCGGGATTGTCGTTCGTCGTGTTCAACGAATCGCTGGAGAAGATGACGCCCGACAAGCTGGACCGGCTCAAGGCGGAGTGCCGGCAGGCGTCGGGGGCCGATTTCTACGCCTGTCCGGGAGTGGAACTGAGCGACGATCTGGGGAATCGCTGGGCGATCTGGTCGGAGCGGATCGTGTTTCCGCAAAGAAGCTTCAAGCGGGCCTACGGCCAGACCAACCCGAAGCGGCCGGAACTCGTGCAGTGGGACGGGAGAGTGCTGCACAATCCGGGGCAGTACTGGGAATACTGCGGTTACTTGCCCAACATGCTCCTCACTTATCGCAATTTGCGCGCAAGGCAGGCGCATCCCGCCAATATGTGGTGGTTCTACCGCGTGCCGCCCTTCGTCTACGACCACGGCAAGCTTGTCGAGGACCAGTTTGCCGAGTGGCTCTACGCCTTGCGCGACGTGCGGCACTCGAACGTGGCCTCCTACACCCGGGTGTACGCTCCCGCCGAAATCCCGGAAGCGGCCGCCGTATGCGCCACCGGCGGGCGGGACCTGGCCTCGGTCCGCGATTGGCTCAACACCCGTTGCGGCAACTTCGGCCATCCGGCCGGCGCCTATGTCACGGGCGGCCCGTCGATCGAGCAGTGGGCGGCAATCAACACCCAGCACGACTTCCCGCTGGAGGTCCGTGGCAGCCAGCGGGCCCGCTGCCGGTTTCAGGTCAGCTCCCCCGAGGGCATTCGCGAGGTGAAGGTACACAATGCCGACTACGGCGTCGTCCGCCGCTTCCTGGCGAAGGGCGCAACCGCTTTCGCCCGGGAGTTCGAGCTCGTACACGACCGCGACCACGCGCTCACTCTCGAAGTGACCGACGGCAAGGGCCGCAAAGCCGTCTCGGACAAGGTGCTCCTGTTCTGCTACAAGACAAGCCTGCTGCGCTGCGGCGACAACTTGAACTTCCTCGACGGCGTGGGGCTGTGCTGGCATCCCGATCGCAACGAAATGATGCCCTTGGCGCAGGGCTATCAAGGAACGCCGGTCGAGAGCATTCGCGGCTACGACACGGCGGCGGCCCTCACGAACCAAACCGCACTGAATACCTGGGCGGTCGACGCAATCGCGACCGGCGAGCTGCGGCACTACCCGCTCGGATGGACCCACGGCATCTTGCGGAAGATCCTCGACGTGGCTCTTCCCGGCAACGACGTCAAGATTTGCGAGATGACGATGGGCCCGTTGGTGGAGCCGTATGACTCGATGACGCGCGACACCCCGGCGCGGACGAGCGTCCCGGCGGTGCTGGAGGAGAACCGGCTCTTTTCTCGCGTCCACCGCAGCTACTATCTGCAGAACCGCAACAACATGTTCATCACCTGGGACTACCGCCGGGCCAGGGAGGGCGCGAAGGACTACCGCGGCGGCATGGTCTGGCACGAAGGCAAGATCACCTTCAAGCGCTCCGCGACGCTCGCCGGCACGGTGCCCGTCATGCTCTTCTATTTCACTCCCAGCGGCGGGACGGAAGCAACAGCCGACACGCTCCTGGTGAAAGATGCCGGCGGCGGCCCGGTGGTCGTGCCCATTCCCAAGGGAACGGTGTTGGTGAAAGAGGGTGTCGTGGCTCCCGGCGGTTTTTTGACGGCCGGTCCGTGCGATACCTACGGCGTGTTCTATGCGGCCTCGGGCAGCCGCTTCCGCTACGCCCTGGTGGCCGACCCGGCGACGGGCCGCGTGAATCAACTGCAAGTAGGGCTCGGCCAATCGGGGCAGCGGGTACAAGCAGGCACGCAGCTCGCCTACCGTTTTGCCATGGCCACCTTGGGCGGCCCGCGGCTGGAGCCCAGTCGCCAAGTGGCCCGATTGGAGGGCCTGGGAGAGAGCTTCGGACTCGGGGGCGGTGATCGCGGGGCGCGTGCGACGTTTGCCGCCGGATCGCTGGTGGGCCGCGAGATGTTCCTCACTGTCCAGGCCGAAGGATGCGAGGCCGGTTTTCAAGTCCGGCCGCGCTCGACCATCATTGATCTGCCCATCCGCGTGCAAGGAATCGAAGACAACGGCTGCGTGGCCGTCTACAGCACGGCGCGGCCGTTTTTCCGCTTCGTCGGCGTGGCGGACGGCAGTGCCTGGTTCCAGGAGAACGTGGACCGCGGCTCGACGATCTGGGTGGGCAACGTGTTCAGGAGCGACAACAAGGCGGTGAAATTGACGCTGACCTGCGACGGCATGGCCCCGGGGCGTGGGCCGTGCCTCGAAGTCCACAATCCCACGGATGACGCGGTCCGCACCGCCCTCGTTTCGCCGCCGCACGCGCCGCTCTTCGGCGGCATGCGTTTGACGGCCGACGTGCCCGCGGGGGCAAGCGTCGTGTTGCCGCTATCGCACCCCACCAGCGGCAAGACGGCCGCCAGCCGGTAATCTATTGGCTCCCGCCCCTTCCTCCTCGCTGTCCAAGAAAGTGGCCGACGACGGCACCAACTATGGCGCCAATGGGCAACAGCACTGTTACTTGGCGGCCTCGGCCGGCTTCTGATAGCGGTCCCGCAGGGCGAGATTGACTTCCAACACGTTCACCAGCGGCACGCCGACCAGGCGGCCCAGCGGCGCGTAGCTCTTGTCCCGCAGCAACCGCTCGATCTGGTCGTGCAACCCTTTCTCGTCGGTGCTCCCGGTCTTCTTGGCCCAAGCGGCGGCGACGCGATCCAGTTGCCAAAGGGCGTTGGCCAGCGTGATGTCGGGATCAAGGCCCGAGCCGGAGGCCATCACCATGTCGGCAGGGACGCGCTCCAGGTCCACGTCGGCATGTTCCTGGAGCCACATGTCGAAGAACAACGATTGAATGTCGCTGCCTTCCTTGACGGGGCCGATGGTCTTCGCCGTCTTTCCATCCTTCTCAAACTCTGCGATACCCGGAAAAGTGCCCGGGTGGTCTTTCGAGAAGCTGGCAAAGAACCCACCCGCGATGCCTGCGGCCAGATCCTCCGGTTTGGGATCAGCAGTGTTCTCGCTCTTCCATTTGGCGACGTCGTCCGGGTTTGCCGCCACCCAGGCGGCCACGTGGGCGGCTTGCAGCTTATCGGCCTTGACCCAGTCGTGGAGCCAGGGCCCGGCGACGCCGGAATGCATGGCCGCCCACTGGGCCACAATCCCCGGCTTCCCGCCGAATTGGTCCTTCTGGAACCAGGCTTCGATGTCCGGGGCGACGGGCTGGCCCTTCTTGGAGCCGCTGCGGTACTTCACGATGGGGCCGAGCGCGCGTGCCACGCGGTCGCGGAGCAAATAATTGTTGGCCGCCCAGTTGGAAGGGCTGGAGGCCGAGGCGTCGTAGCCGTTGCCGCTGCCGGCCGACGAGGGGCGGGGCTGGAAATACTCGTCCTGGGTGAACGGCTGGCCGATCAGCCGCGAACCGACCACCTTGCCTTGATGCACCACGAGGCTGCCCTGGGACTTGTCGTGAAACAGCCCCTGTCCGATGCCCCAGATCGCCAGCGGATATAGGATCGAGCACAGGAGCACGGTGAGAACCAAGAGCCACAGGTTTGCGCGTAAATGGGCGAACATGCCTTGAACTCCTTCTTGGTCTTGGGTCTTGGGTCTTGGCTGTCAGGCGTCCGTGCCACGACCTAAGGCCCAAGGCCCAAGGCCCAAGACCCAAGACCCAAGACCTATGTCAGTATGCCGAGTGCCACGAGGACCACGTCGATCAACTTGATGCCCACAAACGGCACCACGACGCCGCCCGCACCCCACACCAGGAGGTTGCGGCGGAGCAAGGCGTCGGCGCCGACCGGCCGGTACTTGACGCCCTTCAGGGCGATGGGGATCAAGAGCGGGATGATCACCGCGTTGAAGATCACCGCCGAGAGGATGGCCGAGGTGGCCGTGTGCAGGTCCATGATGTCGAACGCCTTCAGCCACGGCAGCGTTCCGGCGAACATGGCCGGCACGATGGCGAAGTACTTGGCCACGTCATTGGCGATGGAGAAGGTGGTCAGGGCGCCGCGGGTCATGAGCAATTGCTTGCCGATCTCGACGACCTCGATGAGCTTGGTCGGGTCGCTGTCGAGGTCGACCATGTTGCCGGCCTCCTTGGCGGCCTGGGTGCCCGAGTTCATGGCCACGCCGACGTCGGCCTGGGCCAGGGCGGGGGCGTCGTTGGTGCCGTCGCCCATCATGGCCACGAGCTTGCCTTCCGCCTGCTCCTTGCGGATGTAGGCGAGCTTGGCCTCGGGGGTGGCTTCGGCGATGAAGTCGTCCACGCCCGCCTGCGCGGCGATGGCCTTGGCCGTCAAGGGGTTGTCGCCCGTGACCATCACGGTCCGCAGGCCCATCCGCCGCAGCCGGTCGAACCGCTCGGCGATCCCCGGTTTGAGAATGTCTTCCAGTACGACCATCCCGGCGATCCGCCCGCCCTCGCTGACCAACAGCGGGGTGGCCCCGCGGGATGCCACGTCCGCGACGCTGTTTTCCACGCCGGCCGGCTGCGATCCATTCTGCTTCTTGACGTGGCGGAGGATGGCGTCGGGCGCCCCTTTGCGAATCTGATGGCCGCCCGGCAAGTCGACGCCGCTCATTCGCGTTTGTGCCGAGAAGGGAACGAATCGCGAGTCGCTCGGAACCAAGGCGTCGCCGTTGCTCGTCCACGCCTCCGCCCGCTCCGCGGACTGCCCGGGGGTGCCGAACTGATGAAACAACTCCACGATGCTCTTGCCTTCAGGCGTCTCGTCGGCCACGGACGCCTGGGCGGCCAGGTGCCCGACCCCGACGGCGGTATAGCCGTCGAACGGAAGGAACTGCGTCGCCCGGCGATTGCCGATGGTAATCGTGCCCGTCTTGTCCAACAACAGCGTGTCCACGTCGCCGGCCACCTCGACCGCCTTCCCGCTCTTGGCGATGATGTTGGCCCGCAGGGCCCGGTCCATGCCGGCGATGCCGATGGCGCCCAGGAGGGCGCCGATGGTGGTGGGAATCAAGCACACCAACAGGGCGACCAGGGTGGGCATGTCCGTGCCGAGGCTCTTCACCGCCGCGCCGGTGAGGGATGCCATGTATTTCTCGGCGTGCAGGGCCATGGGCCAGAGCGTGGCGCAGACGATGAGGAAGATCAAGGTGAAGGCGGCCAGGACCAGCGACAAGGCGATCTCGTTCGGGGTCCGCTGGCGGATGGCACCTTCGACCAGGGCGATCATGCGGTCCAGAAAGGTCTTGCCGGCCGCAGAGGTGATCTCGACGACGATCCAGTCGGAGAGGACGCGCGTTCCGCCGGTGACCCCCGAGCGGTCGCCGCCGGCCTCGCGGATCACCGGGGCCGACTCGCCGGTGATGGCCGATTCGTCGATCGAGGCCACGCCCTCGACGATCTCGCCGTCGCTGGGGATCACTTGGCCCGCCTTCACCAGAACGACGTGGCCGGCTTGCAGTTTGGACGACGTCGTTTCCCTGGTCTCCAGATCGCACCCGGCCCGGCCGTTCCGGCCGTCCTTGCGGTAATTAGGGATCTGCCAGGCGGGGGTTTCGCGGCGGGTCTTCCGCAGGGCGTCGGCCTGGGCCTTGCCGCGGGCCTCCGCAATCGCCGAGGCGAAATTGGCGAACAGCAACGTGGCCACCAACCAGAAGTCCAGCCACAACAGGTATTCGATGGGGGCCGCGCTCTCCGCGCCCAGGAGCTTGGCGATCGTGTACAAGATCGTCAGCACCGCACCCACCTCGACCGTGAACATCACGGGATTCTTCCACTGGATGTCGGGGCGGAGCATCACCAGCGACTGCCGGAAGGCGGCCTTGAGCAAGCTCGGCTCCAGCAAACCATAGCGGCGGCTGGCCCGGCGAGCCAACTTCAGATCGTCGGGCGCAGGGGCGGTTACGGGCGAATTAGTCGTTAGCGTTTCCATCATGGCTTTTCTCGACGGTTGGTATTGCGCGTTTAGCGGGCGGGCTTGCCCGCCGTGCCGTGGCAAGCGTTTCTCACGGCGGGCAGGGCACCATGCTTCGCATGGTCGCCCGCTAAACAATCCCCTTTACCCTCCGAACGGTATCGGTCCGAGGTGTTCGGCGACGGGCCCCAGCGCCGCCACCGGCAGAAACAGCAGGGCCCCGATCAGGATGATGGTCCCCAACAGGAGGAAGCCGAACGTGAGCGTATCGTTCCGCATGGTGCCGACCGTGAACGGCGTCGGCTTCTTGCGGCCCAGGCTGGCGGCCATGGCCATGGGGGCGATCACCGGAATGAAGCGGCTAAACAGCATCACCAGCCCGGTGGCGAT
>Ga0187848_10003669_pt1 | contig 11100 bp, 8 predicted proteins | sample June2016WEW_4_40_FD_132424 | JGI IMG/M metagenome (GOLD analysis project Ga0187848, IMG submission 132424) | Peatland microbial communities from SPRUCE experiment site at the Marcell Experimental Forest, Minnesota, USA - June2016WEW_4_40 | ecosystem: Environmental > Terrestrial > Soil > Wetlands... | reverse complement strand
GCTGCTCTCTATGGCCTGGGCCGCCCCGAGGATGCCGACGCTCTTCTCTCACAGACGCTGGAGCTCTGCGAGAATGAGGGATACATAAGGATGGTCCTTAATTATGTCCCCATCCTCAGCAAAATGACGCGCGCCTTCTCACGGGACAGCCGGATCTCCGGGTTCTTCGGCAGCCCTGATTTTGGCGCCTACAGGAAGCGCAATGGCTCGACGCCGGCCACGGGAAAAGCCCATTGCGGCGAAGAGCTCACCCAAAGGGAGATCGCCATGCTCCGGCTGATTGCGGCCGGCTTCCAGAACAAAGAGATTGCCGCGCGAGAGTGTGTCTCTCTCAATACGGTCAAGACCCACAACAGACATATCTTCGATAAGCTGGATGTAAGGACGCGGGTCCAGGCGATACGGCGGGCACAAGACCTGCAGCTCCTCGGAAATAGCTGATACATACCGGGAACCCGCGTTTCTGCCTTCTTTTTCATCGGTTTTGCCATCGTCCCATCATCCTTAAATCACCCTTAAGTGTGACGCGAAAGGAGCCTAAGCGACGGTAACCTAATGTCTTGGCGCCCGAAGGGCACGCACAAAAGGGAGGCCGGGGGGCGGGATTGCGCGCCCCGGTGCGGATGACATGCTCCATCGGTAGAGAGAGGCACGCATGATCTATGAGGAATTGGTCGGAATTGTCGGCGCCGGCAATGTCTCAGAGGCGCCGGAGGTGCTTGAGGCATACTCGAAGGACATGAGCTTCGCCCATCCGGTGAGGCCCGATTGCGTGGTAAAGCCGGGAAACGCCGCGGACGTGCAGAAGATCGTTCAGCTCGCCAACGAAACCCTGACGCCCCTGACGCCTGTCAGCTCGGGAAGCCCCCATTTTCGGGGCGACACAATTCCCGGGGTTGGGGGCGCCGTTATCGCGGACCTCAGTGGGATGAAGAAGATCATCAGGGTGGATCGGCCGAACAGGGTCGCCATGTGCGAGCCAGGGGTGACTTTCGCCGAGCTGATTGCGGCAACGGAAGCTGAGGGCCTCAGGCTCAACGCGCCTCTGGCGCCACGCCAATCGAAGTCTGTCGTCGGCAGCCTCCTTGAGAGAGAGCCCGTCCTCATGCCCAGGTATCACTGGGACATTTCCGATCCCCTGGCCTGCGTCGAGGTCGTCTTGGGCACAGGGGACGTCTTCCGCACAGGGGCTGCGGCCGGACCGGGCACCATAGAGGAGCAATGGCGGGCGGGGAGCGCCCAGAGGGCATCGTCCGGGCCTTCTCAGGCGTCATTTCACCGGCTCATCCAGGGGGCCCAGGGCACGATGGGGATAGTCACCTGGACATCAGTGGCCTGCGAGAAGCGCCCTCGCATCGAGGAACCTTTTCTCGTCGGCTCGACGAACCTTGAGCGGATGACCGAACTCCTCCACTGGTTCGTCAAGCTGCGGTTGGTCAACGAGTGTCTTCTCCTCAATCGTGCCAACGTCGCGGCGGTCCTCGCTCGGGAATGGCCCGACGGCCTCCGTGAGGCCAGAGCGAGCCTGCCTCCCTGGGTGCTCCTTTTCTCCACGGCCGGCTATGACTACCTGCCGGAGGAGAGGCTCGATTATCAGATAAAGGACATCCGGGACATCTGCAGGCGGGTGGGCGTCGATCCCGTGCCCGCCCTCTCAGGGATTCCCGCCTCTCTGTTGCTCGATGTCGTGCGCCGTCCTTCTGCGGAACCCTATTGGAAGCTGCGGGAGAGAGGAGGATGTCTTGACATATTCTTCCTGACCCTCTACGACAAGCTCCCCGGCTTGATGGCGGTCATGGCCGGGTTGGCCGATGAAGCCGGGTACGCCGCAACGGAGATGGGCGTCTACCTTCAGCCCATAGTGCAGGGCACAAACTGCCACTGTGAGTTCAACATCTTCTACGACCCCCAGGACGCGGTCGAATCGCAGCGGGTCAGAGATCTGGACCGGAAAGCCGCACTGAAACTGGCAGCGGCAGGGGCCTTTTTCTCCAGGCCTTACGGGGAAAGCGCCCGTATGATCATGAATAGAGATGCGGCGACCGCCCGCGCTTTGACGAAGGTCAAGGCGGTCTTCGACCCGAATAACATCATGAATCCGGGGAGACTCTGTTTCTAGAGAGGGGAGTTGGAAAGCTATAAGCGGTGAAGCAAGGCCACCTGCGGTAGGTTGAGGAGGAAAAGGGATGGCGTTGGAGGACTACAGGCGGAACATGGAGATGTGCTGTCGGTGCTCGTGCTGCAAGTTCATCCCCCTCGAAAGGCTCGAAGGGTATCGATACGCCCATGTCTGCCCCAGCGTTGCGAGATACAATTTCCACGCTTACTCCGGGGGCGGCAGGATCGGCATGGGGGTCGGCATGCTGGAGCGCCGCTTCGAGTATAGCGACACGTTCCTCAAGGTGTTGTACGACTGCCAGATGTGCGGCGGCTGCGACGTCTCATGCAAGTACGCCATGGATATGGACGTCCTCGACCCGATCAACGAGATGAGGATTGCCTGCGTCGGGAGCGGCCGGACTCTTCCGGTTCTCGACCGGCTGAGAGACAATCTGCGAAAGACGGGCGTCATGGTCGGAAAGCGCGCAGGGCTTAGCGAATGGGCCGCAGGGCTGGATGTGACGGAGGTCTCGGAGAAGAAGGCGAAGGTCGTCTATCACGCGGGCTGCCGTGCCCGCTTCGATGAAGAGCAGTGGAAGGTATCGAGGGCAGCGCTGGCTCTCCTGAAGAGAGCCGGCATCGACGTTGGAATTGCGCGGGAAGAGCTGTGCTGCGGCGGCAGGGCCTACGAGATGGGCTACAGGGAAGATTTCCTCACACAGGCAGAAAAGAAGATGGACCAGCTGAGAAAATCGGGGGCGGAGACGCTCGTAACAGGGTGCGCCGATTGCTTCCACACCCTGAGCGTGCTCTACGATAGGTTCGCCATGAAGGGCGATATGGAAGTGCTTCACATCACGGAGTACCTCAATCGCCTGATAAAAGAGGGAAGAATAGAGCCGGCCAGGAAGGTCGAAGCCAAAGTCGTCTATCATGATCCCTGCCATCTCGGCAGGCTCGGAGAGCCCTACGTACCTTGGGAGGGCAAAGAGATACCCGGCCACATCCGGCTGTTCGACCCGCCAAAGGAGCTCCGGCGCGGCACCCATGGCGTCTACGAGCCGCCCAGGGAGATTCTGAGGAGCATCCCGGGCATTAAGCTGGTAGAGATGGAGAGAAGAAGGGAGTATGCGTGGTGTTGCGGCGCCGGCGGCGGCGTAGAGGAGTCGAATCCGGCCTTTGCGGCATGGACGGCGAAAGAGCGGATGGACGAAGCGATCTCAACGGGAGCGGACGCGCTGGTCACCGCCTGTTCGGGGTGCGAGCGGAGCTTCAGGGCTTCTGCGGAGAAGAACGGAATGCCCATGAAGATCTTTCGTCGTTGAATTGGTGGAAAAAGCTATCTGAGAAGGGGATGGACATATGGCGTTAGAGAAGGGGATTTACAGGGCCTTCGAAGACATCGTGGGGCCCGATAACATCTCGGAAGAGCCTGCAATTCTGGATGCCTACGCGTGGACGGGCATCGTGCAGAAAGAGAAGAATTCCACCCCGGCGGCGCGCAAACAAACCGGCTTCCAAAGGTTCGCCGTCCGGTGCGAGGCAATCCTCCTGCCCGGCGAGACGAAGGAGGTCCAGTCGATAGTGAGGCTCTGCAACAAGCGGGGCCTGAGGTTCAAGGCTTTCAGCACGGGATGGATAGGCGGCAACATTCCGTCAGGACCCGGGGCAGTTCAGATCGACCTCCGGCGGATGAACCGCATCCTGGAGATCAACGAGAAAAACATGTACGCCGTGGTCGAGCCCTACGTGATCGGCGCCCAGCTGCAGGCAGAGTTGATGAAAGTCGGATTGAACTGCAATATCACAGGGGGAGGCTCACAGACCTCGGCCCTTCCCATTGCCGCCCACTGGGGTACCGGTCACGCCGCGCACTCCATAAGCAACGGGGAGCGCAACCTCCTGGCCCTGGAATGGGTGTCGCCGGAAGGCGACATAGTGAGGACCGGCTCGCTGGGATCGATAGACGAGTGGTTCTGCGGGGACGGACCAGGCCCTTCGCTGCGCGGCATCGTAAGGGGTTCCATCACCCCCTTCGGCGGAATGGGGGTCTACACGAAGGCAGCCACGAAAGTCTATTACTGGCCCGGACCTTCCATGTTTCCCGTCGAGGGAGTATCGCCCCGTTATAAGCCGGCGGAGATCCCGCCCTGCTTCATGATCCGCTATTTTTCCTTCCCTTCAATGGAAAGCCGGGCCGAGGCGATGCGACAGATCAGCGAAAGCGAGATTGCCTTCGAGCTGATGGGTTTCCCCATACCGATGATAGCCTCCAACATGGCGACGAGCAATCAGGAAGAGCGCGAGATCTTCGCCAGGCTCACTAAGGAGGTGAGAGGACCCGGCTTCGTCGTCATCATTACCGGGAGCTCACAGAGGGAATTCAGCTACAGGACGAAGGTCCTTAAAGAGATCATAGAGGCAACCGACGGGACGTCGCTCAGGGCCATGGAAGACCCGGAGATAGGGGGGGCGCAGATGTGGCGCTTTATCCGGCCTACGGCTTCGATCAGGGAGACATTTCGGGCCACGGGAGACCATAGCGGCGTCTTCCCGGGGCACAACGAATTCGCCCCGGTGGTGAGGCTCGCCAGGGACATCGCAATAGTAAAGAAGGAGCTCCAGGAAAAAGGCCTCCTCCTCGACGACGGCGCCGAAGCCTTCCCCTGGACTGAAGAGTATGGGAACCTCTCGCATGCGGAGGTCCTTTACCGCTTCTCTGCGAGCCCCGCTTCCTTCGAAGGCGTAAGGCATCTCAACGAAGAGTCAGTAAAGCTTGCCGTGAAGGAGCGCGCAGGGGTCCCCTTCTTTGTCACGGGGGACGAGCTGCACGACGTCTTCGGCCCCGTCGCTTCCAATTATCACGTGTGGCTGAGAAGAATCAAGAAGGCCTTCGACCCGAACGGGGCAGCCGATTCGGCGAGCTATATCACGGCAAGGGACGAATGAAGAAAGGCCAAAGGCACATCCGGCGCGCGAAAAACCATGCGCCGGTAAGCCCAAGGGATGCGAAATCTGTTGACAGGAGGGAACGATGAAGAAGCTATTGTTGTCTTTGGCAGTGGGATTCCCAGTATTTTTTCTGGTAGTCGCAGGCTCAGGCAGGCAGGCACAGTCAGCCTCAACGGATGCGGCAGCGAAAATATTGAAGATCGGCGTCACTGCGCCCCTCACCGGACCTTCTTCGACGGCGGGCATACCCCACGTGCGGATAACTCAGCTGGCGGCCGATTGGATCAACGGCAAAGGGGGCGTTACCATAAAGGGTGAGAAATACAAGATCGAGCTCGTTGTCGAAGACGAGAAAGACACGGTAGACACGGCGATAACGGCGGCGAACAAGCTCGTCCAGTTCCACAAAGTGAGCTTCATGGTGGGGACCATCAGCCCTCCGTCGGTCGCTGCAATCGCGTCCGTCACCGAGCCGGCCCACGTCGTGCGGAGCGTCTGGCACGGCGAAGGCGCGGCCATGGAGCTAAACCCGAAGACTCCTTACACCTTCAGGGTGCCTGTTGTGCCCAGGGACTTTGCGCCTTCGCTTCTCAGATACCAGATCAAGGCCTATCCGAATGCGAAAAAGGTCGGCGTACTCTTCCTTCAGGGTCCGGCGGCCGATTTTCTCCTCGAGAAGACAAAGAAGGCAATCGAGGCCGTCAAGCTGACCTTAGGCGGCGTCGACATGTACGAGGCGGACACGAAGGACTTCTATCCGGTGATCACGAAGGTCCTCAACTCCAAGCCGGACGCCATCTACTGCACCGCCCTTCCTCACCTCATGGGAGGAATACTCAAGACAGCCAGGGAACTGGGCTATACGGGCCCTATTTTCAACCTCTCCCCGACCTCTCCGGGAACGGTCCGGGGTATTGCCGGCAAGTCCAACTCGACCGACTGCATCCTGCCCGCGCCGGACGTCGACAGCCCGCAGATGACGCCCATGATCAAGAGGACATCAGAAGAATGTGCATCGAGAAATACAAAGAGTGCAATTTCGATTACCTGAGGCAGTGGGATTCTTTCTGGTGGCTCATGCAGGCTATCGAGAAGGCGCAGAGCCTCGATACCACCGTAGTGGCCAAGACATGGGAAAAGATGGACCACCTTGAGGCGACCACCGGCGTGGGGAAGATGGGCGGACAGCAGTCTTACGGGATCAACCATATCGGGGTTCTCCCCTTTGCCGTCACCCGGCTCAACAAGGGCGAGATGGAGCATATCGGCTGGTTCGTGCCGAATATACCTTAAGAGGAGTGGAAGCTAAAAGCCTGGAGGAGTGGAAGACAAGCCGCCATGTGGGCGCAAAACCTACTCAACGGATTGACGTCGGGCTGGCTGTACATCCTGGTTGCCCTGGGGCTCACCCTCGTGTTGAGCATCGTTGGGATCGTGCAGCTGGCCCACGGCGAAGTCTACATGGTCGGCGCCTACGTCGTCTATTTCTTCTGCGTGGTCGCCGGCCTCAACTTCTTCCCGGCTTTGCTTATCTCGATTGTCTCCGTTGCCCTGCTGGGAGTGCTCCTTGAGAGGTTCTTCCTGCGGCCTTTCAGAAGCGACATGGAGGGCGCCATCATCACCACCCTTGCCCTCATCCTCATCCTCCAAACGGGGATTATCACAATTGCCGGTCCAGGCTACAAAGACATTCCGAGCCCGGTGGAGGGTGTGCTGACGATTCTGGGCGCCAGGCTCTCGTGGGAGAGGCTGATGACCATAATGGTCGGCGTGGTGCTCGTGATAGCCCTCCTTCTCTTCATCGGCAAGACGAAGGTGGGACAGGCGATGGTCGCCGTCTCGGAAGACCGGGATGCCGCGGCCCTGGTAGGGATCAACGTCAACAAGATCTCCTCGGTCGCGATGTTCCTCGGCTGCGGCCTGGCCGCCGCGGCCGGCGGAATGACGGGACCCATATTCAATCTGACCCCTTTTATGGGCGGTTTCGCCCTAACGAAGGGGATCGAGGTGATCATCTTGGGCGGGCTGGGGAGCATTCCCGGCGCCATCATCGGCGGCCTGATCCTCGGCCTGGTGGAGGGCCTCATCACTCCTCTGGTTTCAATCCAGGTGGCCAATATCGTCGGCCTTGTCGTCATCGTCCTTATTTTGCTGTTCAGGCCGCAGGGGCTCATGGGACATGAATAGAAAGAAATCGACACGAGCGGCAAGTCTCGGGGCTCTCCTCCTCGTCCTACTTGTGCTGCCCCTGTTCGTGACCCAGCCCTACCTCATCCACATCCTCATCATGATAGGCATTAATGTCCTTTTGGCGACCAGCCTGCGGTTCATCGCGACGAGCGGGCAACTCTCCCTCGCCCACGCGGGCATGATGAGTGTCGGTGCGTACACGTCGGCCTTGCTCGTCATGAAGGGCGGCTTGTCGGTCTGGATCGCCATGCCTTTGGCCGGGATTGCCGCGATGATCCTGGCGGTTCTCGTAGGCTTCCCTTTCGTGAGGCTGAAAGGGATCTACTTCACCATGGTCACGCTCTTCCTCTCCGAATTCATCCGGCTCATCGCACAGCAATGGAAGGGCCTTACAGGCGGCCCTTCCGGCATCCTCGACATCCCCCGGCCAGGGGCGATCGCCATTCCCGGGCTGTTCAACGTCGATTTCGCGAGCAAAGCCGACTACTACTACTTCATCCTGATTCTCGTGCTCGTCTGCCTGCTGCTCCTCTACGCCCTTGAGTCTTCCCGGATCGGGATGACCCTCTCCTCAGTCCGGCAGAGCGACTCCCTGGCGGAGAGTCTGGGTATGGACGCCGCGGGGTTCAGGGTCCTTGCCTTCGGCATTGGCTGTTTTTTTGCCGGAGTCAGCGGCGCATTCTACGTTCATTATCTCTCCGCCGCCAACCCTGACAGTTTCGGCTTCCTCCTGAGCACCTATGTTCTCATGTATATGGTTGTCGGGGGAATGCGGCGATTCTCCGGTCCTATCATAGGGGCCGTCATACTCACGATCGTCCCGGAAGTGGCCGGCGGTCTGAGGGAATACGAGCCGTTCGTTTTTGCCGCCATACTGCTCCTCATCATCTTCTTTTTGCGCGATGGGGTGGTCAGCCTGCCGGAGCGAATCAGGAGAGCGAAGAAGGAGGCTGCAACACGCTTAGAATCGAAGGCTTGACCAAATACTTCGGCGGGCTTGCCGCGGTCGATAGACTCGATTTCGACGTTCAGGAAGGAGAGCTGGTCGGTCTCATCGGCCCCAACGGGGCAGGAAAGACGACCGTCTTCAACCTGATAACGGGATTTCTCCGGCCCACTGGGGGGAAGATCATATTCAACGAAAAGGACGTCACCAACCGGAAGCCCCATTCGGTTGCGGCATCGGGGATAGTGCGCACCTTCCAGGCAACCAACCTCTTCGGGAACTTCACGGTTTTTGAGAGTATCGTTGCCGCCTGCTACCTGAAGTCGACGGTGGGCTTTTGGGGGGCCTTCCTCCATACCCCCGGCAGCCGGAGGGACAGGGTACGCATCGAGGAGAGGGCATTGGACATCACGCGCTTCGTCGGCCTGGAATCGATGAGAGACCAGCGCGCGAGAAACCTCGCTTACGGGCACAAGAGGGTTCTCGGCATGGCCTTGTCGCTGGCTGCCGACCCGCAGCTCCTCCTCCTCGACGAGCCCCTGTCGGGGATGAATGCAGGGGAGGTTGACAGCGCAATCGCGCTCATCAGGAGGATCTTTGAGCGAGGCACGGCGATCCTCCTCATCGAGCACAATATGCGGGCGGCAATGAGCCTCTGCCAGAGGATCGTCGTACTCCAGATGGGGAGAAAAATCTCCGTGGGCTCTCCGGACGAGGTGAGGGCCGACAAACGGGTCATTCAGGCCTATCTTGGAACGGGAAAACATGTTGCTTGAAGTGAGGAACGTCACCATACATTATGAAGCCGCCGAGGCGGTAAGAGACGTCTCTCTGGCGGTGGAAGAAGGCTCGGTCGTCGGCATCATCGGTGCGAACGGAGCGGGGAAGAGCACGATCCTGAAGGCCCTCTCCGGCATGCTTCCAATAACCCGCGGCGAGATCTTCTTCAAGAACGAGCGGATAGACGGGTTGCCTGCCCACGAGATCGTCCGCCGGGGCGTCGTGCACGTGCCGGAAGCGAGGAGACTCTTCCCTCACATGAGCGTGTTGGCCAACCTGAGGCTGGGCGCCTACTTGCGCGACGACAAAGCGGCAATAGAAGCGGACCTCGAAGCGGTCTTTAAGCTCTTTCCCAGGCTGAAAGAGCGGCTCAGTCAGAAATCGGGCACCTTAAGCGGGGGAGAGCAGGAGATGCTTGCCATCTCGCGGGGGCTGATGTCGAGCCCGAAGCTGCTTCTCCTCGATGAGCCGTCCCTCGGGCTTTCTCCCATCGTCATCGAAGAGCTTGCGCAGACCATAAAGAATATCAACGGGAAAGGGATCAGCGTCCTTCTGGTCGAGCAGAACGCGGGCCTGGTCACGGAAGTGACGCAAAGGGGCTACGTGATCGAGGTGGGCAGGATCGTACTCGAGGGGAACATCACCGAATTAATGGCGAACAAGCTCGTCCAAAGGGCGTTCATCGGGGGATAAGAAGATTCACCTGGGCATCGCTTAAGCTAAAAGGTGGGAGCCACAGTGTCTCAAATTGAGGGTATGCTCCGTTTCAGGGATGGAGCCGCGGCAGTCGTGGCGCCGGAACACATCGTCGAGGAGAGCGCGCTCCTCGACCAATACGGGAAGGACCATAGCTTTGTCTCCGGGAGGAGCCCCTCGCTCGTGGTTTTTCCGGAAACGAAGGAGCACGTGCAGGCGATCGTCAGACTGGCCAATCAATTCATGGTCCCCCTGACTCCCGTCAGCTCCGGCACCCCTCGATTTAACGGTGATGCCGTTCCCTGCCATGGCGGCGTTGTCGTGGACTTCGGCAGGATGAAGCGCATCCTGAAGATCGACCCGAAGAACAGGTATGCCATGTTCGAGCCGGGCGTCACCTATGGGGAGCTGGTCCCGGAGCTGCGCAAGCAGGGCCTGAGGCTGGATATGCCCCTTCTGCCTCCGGTATCGAAATCGGTCCTTGCAAGCCGGCTCGAAAGAGAGCCTGTCCTTATCCCCAAGTATCAGTATGACTACCTGGACCCGCTGCTGACCCTGGAGGTAGTCTATGGGACAGGAGACGATTTTCGGACAGGCTCCGCGTCAGGCCCGGGCACCCTTGAGACGCTTAAATCCGACAAAGTGAACCCCTGGGGTCCCGGATCGATAGACTTCTTCAGGTTCGTCTCCGGGGCGCAGGGCACCATGGGCCTCGTCACGTGGATCGTCACGAAGACCGAGGTGCTTCCCTCCTTGCAGAAGCTCTATTTCATCCCTCTCCATGATTCTGCGGCCCTGGCCGCGCCTCTGCAGAGGCTCCTGAGGCAGAGGGTCGTCGATGAGTGCCTGGCCGTCGACAATGTCTATCTCGCCTCAATATTGGCCGAGGACCGGCTCTCCGACTTTGACGGGCTGCGAAGGAGCCTCCCGGCCTGGACCATCATCGCCTGCGTGGCCGGCTACGAGAGGCGCCCGGATGAAAGAGTCGCCATACAGGAGCGGTATCTCATCAATATCTGCCGGGACCTCGGGCTTCAACCTCTGCTCCACCTTCCGGGCGCCGAGGGTAAGGAAGATCGTCTTCTTCGGCTCCTGTCGGAGCCATGGACAGGGACGCCCTATTGGAAGCTCCGGCGCAAAGGCTCATGCCGGGACCTGTTCTTCCTCTCTCCCCTCAGCCGGGTCCCGGAGTTCGTCTCCCTGGTGGCTGGAATGGTCTCCCACAGCCGATACCCGGCGGACGACGTAGGCTACTACATCCAGCCCATGGTCCAGGGAAGGGGGTGCCACTGCGAAATCAACCTGCCATGCGACGAAACGGACGTGGGCGCAATGGACGCGCTCCGCCAGCTCTTCATGACCGCATCGGAGACCCTCATGGCGAATGGCGCCTTTTTCAGCAGGCCGTACGGGCCGTGGGCCGATATGGTGTACCG
>Ga0187848_10003668_pt1 | contig 11101 bp, 10 predicted proteins | sample June2016WEW_4_40_FD_132424 | JGI IMG/M metagenome (GOLD analysis project Ga0187848, IMG submission 132424) | Peatland microbial communities from SPRUCE experiment site at the Marcell Experimental Forest, Minnesota, USA - June2016WEW_4_40 | ecosystem: Environmental > Terrestrial > Soil >... | reverse complement strand
GGCGAACAGCGCGGCCGTGCTTTGCAGGCCTCGGCATCTGGCGAACCTCCCCACGAGTGTCCGGTAACGGGCGTGGCGGCCCTGGCGAAGGCTTTCAAGTTCCGCCAGGACCGCACGCTTCGTCACCTCCTTGCTTGTTGGATTTCGGCTCATCGGGCTATCCCTTTACCCCGACGGATATCCGTGGCGCATCTGCGGTGTGTGTATGTAGCATGCGAAGTATCTCGTTTCGTGAAAAAGACTTGAACGTACAGACATGGTCGAAGAGTCGAGATGCTGCTTTTTATTTTTCCACGTGTGCCCCACTGCCGCTTCTGCCGGGCACTAGTATTGAAAAACAGTCATTCGAGTTTGAGGTTTGGTTTCGTGTGTTAGGGCGCGGCGACGTACGACGACGGCCCGAGCTGTTCATCCACCAGGTCTACAACCACAGGGTTGTGGCTGGTAAGTTGCCAAGATTAAGGTTGCGGACACTAACCTTTCGTCCCAATACTGCGAGTGAAGCGATAGATCAGTTTGTTGCCCACCGCCTCTGGGCCTTCGATGGCTGCGGTCGCGATTTCCGGATAGGTGCCAGCGTACAGGTTGCGCACTTCCTCGACACTGAGATTCACGTTAGGATCGGGCAGACGAATTCCGTTGTAGCTGAATTCGCGCACCAATGTTTCGACGTTCATGGTTCTCCTTAATTGTTATTGTTTTCAGTTTTTATGGCAGGGGAATGAAGAGGACTGCGACGCGTTGGTTCAGCACGAAGCGGACGCGCGTCGATCTTCTACGTTCCGCCGCTTCGCGTCGGGGATTTTCAAGGCATCGGGGTCTATCGTCCGATGAAGTCGATGAAGCCAGCCACGAAGCTTTGAGTTTCGGAAGGGAGCGCAGAGCACGCGGCTACGCGCTCCCCACCTCATCGGCTCGATGAGCCCACCGGGTTATCCCTCAGCACGGTTGCGTCCCCGCAGAGCCGGCTTCTGTTTCACCCGGCAGTATTAGTTTAGTCCCATGCTCGTGGCTCCGCCAGTGGCACCCGGCAACACCAACGACGCAGTAAGCGGCTCTGTGAGCTTTCGCCGTTGTTCCTACCGCCGTACTCCTGCACTCGGTTCTCGCCATCGTCGCTCCTGCTCCGAAACGCGGTTCATCGCGCGCCGGCACTCCTCAGAGCAGAACTTCTGCCGCGGCGATATCGAGTTGCTTATGAATAGTTCGTAGCAGCCGGGGCGTTCGCAAGTACGGATCCGTTGGGCGAGAGAACGATCAACCTTGGCTTGTCCGCTCGGCGTGGGCATAAGATGGCCGCAGGACTGGCATTCATAAACGGCCACGCTCCCCACGAAAATTTCCTTTCCCGCCAGCCTGGCCGGCTCGGTAAGCCGGACCGGATATGTGGTGATCCGCCTCCGCTGATTGTTCCCCCCACAGTTAGCGCAGGCCGCCGGCTTGCCCGATCTGGCCCTGATCTTGGACATCTAGATCTCCCGCTGCCGGCGTTGACGTTGCCGCCGGTCTTTCCACCAGCTTACGTTCACAATGCGTTGGTGTCTAATGCTATGCACAAAGAGGCCATGCGAATCCTACCCGCCGCTTCTCGGAAGTCCAGGGCCTCTTGAGAGCGGAGTGCAGCACCGTCAGGTCACCCACAAGAATGGCCTGGCGTTCGGCTCGCGTTATAGCCGTATAGATCCAGGAGGGGTCCAGCACGCGGGATTCGTAGATCGGTACCACCACGCGCGCCGCTTGACTGCCCTGCAGCTTGTGACAGGTGATCGCATGAGCGAGGGTCAGGTCCATCAGGTCATCCAGTTGAAGCCTGCGAGGCGACGATTCGCCGTCGAAGAGAACGTCCAGCCACCGCTCCTCGGAGTTGTCTGGTATCGACTTGACCCGGCCAATCAGCCCGTTGAACAACCCACGTGAGTAGTCGTTCCGCAGCCACATCACGGGATCTCCAACGGTGTAGTATTGCGCGTTGAATCCCTTGATGTCGCCCGCCGGGGCACCGTGAGGGCGAAGCCGCTCGTGGAGGCGCGCATTCAGGGCATCAACTCCGCCTGGACTTTTTTTCGTCGGTGAAACAACCAGCACGCCATTCGAGTAGCCGCCGAGGTCCAGCACGATGCGCTCCACCGCATCGCCGATCAGCCCTAATTCGCACGGTACGAAAGAGACGCCATCCGCAACACCCTTGTACTCGCTAAATACTGGTATTCGGCGCCCCCGGATTGCGGCGCTGACCTCCGGAATCCCGCTTTCCGCTGATTGCCTGTGAATCACCGTGAGATTCGCCGTGATATGCGGATCGCGCACCAGGGCGTGGTAGACCAGGCCGAAGCCGATGGGTGGAAGCTGCGCTGCGTCGCCCGTTAGCAGCAGCCTTGCGCCTTCCGGCATGTACCGCAGAAGCGCATGGAGCGTTGGCAGATCGATCATGCTGGCTTCATCCAGCAGGACCAGCGTCCTGTCTTCGATCTTTACCAGTGACTTCAAGCGCTCCGAGAATTTCGCGGCGGTAGGTACATCCAGGCCAGGATCAGATAAGGCGGTCTCGATTCGTTCGCGCTCAGCGAGTTGCATGGTGATCCTTGCCAGGGTAAAGGCATGCCGGCCGGTTGAGCGTGCCAGATGTAGGGCGGCCTTGCCGGCGAGAGCACCTAGCAGAACCCGGCCACCGAGGTTCTCAAAAAGGTCACAAACGATCTTCAAGGCGTATGTCTTGCCCACGCCAGCGCCGCCTTGCAAGCACGCAACGGGGTGCTCCATGACCTTCAGCACCGCTAATCGTTGTTCCTCATGGAGAGGGCGGGAGGATTCGATAGTCTGGGCTAATAGCCGTGTGAGCTGCTCAGATGGCGGAATTGGCACCGGATGGGAATAACTTGGCTCGAGCATCCGCCGCAGCTTCGCCGTCACGTTGTCTTCGAGCAGCGCCGCTCCTGGTGCTCGCCATCCGTAAAAGACGGGCAGAATCGCACCATTTCTTTCGCCGACGGCGATGGCAGTGTCTATGGCATTAGAATCTTCAGAGGACTCCAGAAGTTTTGCCAGGGCTCTTCGGAGGCAGTCTCGAGTCAGCACCGTATGTCCGTCTGCCAGGGCGTCCTTCACCACGGCGTCGACGGCGCCCACGAGCCTTCGCACATCAGTCCTGGGGGCCTTAGTTCCGGCCTCCTGCATCACGCGGCGTGCCAATTCATCCAGCTTTTTCCAAGATGACAGCAGCGGAACCAGTATGTAAGGATTTGAAGACAGAGCATCGATGGCAGAATCGCCGAGAATGCGCGCCACGCGGCGCGAGAGCTTCAAGTCTTCCACGCCCCGTTTCATGAGCCAGTCCACCAAGCTCGACTCAGCCGCTGAATCTTTCCAGACCCGCACCACTACTGCCGCAAGTCGTACCGCTAAGTTGGGCCGTTCCGGCGCCAGGACCGTGGCGATTTCAGGGATGTTGGTCTCGTCGGATATGATGCTGGCAAGATCGACGCCCCATCTGTTCCAGAGCCGCGTGGCCCGCTCCCACCCGACGCCCGGTGCGTGCTCGGCAAGGTAACGGAGAATGAGCTTTCCTGTGGGTGTCTTGCGGTAGCCGGACCATGCCAAGAGTTGCCGGCCGTACTGTGACGATTGACGATACTCGCCTTCAAAACACCACGTCTCCCCGACCGATGGCCGTCCCAGCAAGATTTTGGTCAGTGCTTTGACCTGAAGTTTCTCGCCGGGTTTATCGACATCGCGGACCGAGAGGATCACCCCCCAATCACGCTCGGCAATCACTTTTTCGACACAAGCCAGCATCAGCGAACCTTGGAGGTGCGAATGGCCATTCCCGTTTCTTCGAGTAGAGCGAGTTGGGCCCGCAGCGCTTCGATTTCGCGACGCTGCCGCTCGATGACAGCCTCGCGCTCGGCCAGTGAGCGGGAAAGATCGGTGTTGTGTTGGACGACCTTGTGAATCCGCTCGGTCTGAACCCTGTCCTCAACGTCCTGTAACTGCCGGCTATTGATTCCTCGCAGCCCTTGGACCTTAGCCAGCTCGTTTATCGCCAGTGCTAGTTCACGCTTCTTGAAAAAGTGTTGTTCCTGGGACTGCCGCAATCCCAGCGCCTTAGTGATCGCACGAACGTTCACTTGGCCCTTATCATGGGGCAGAGTGGGAGTTCGGCACCCCTCGCCTTGTGATTCCCACTGCCGATCCAGCAGCTCCAGGTAAGGTTCGAGCTTCGCAAGAATCTCCGGGATTATCGAGCGTGCCGGCATTTGTCCTTATCCTTCTAAACCGGGCGCGGGCATTTCCAGCACTGTTCCACGGTCACGGCTTCTGCCAGCGACTCGGGTCGGATCGCCGCCTCGCCGATTCTGAATGCGTTCGAGCTCGCTCAGCTTCCGGTCGTAGTCCTTTGCCATCTGATCCATCCGGAGCAGCGCCGCCGCAACTTGAGTGCGAGCCGTCTTGATGGATTCCAACAGTTCTCGATTGCGCTGCCGGAGCTTCAAGTTGACCGCGGCGAGTGAGCGCGGCTCGACCGCCGGCTCCTGGAGAGCCTTAATCGCTTGGTATAGGTCTGGGAAACGGCAGCCTTCGTGACTGATGTAATCGCGCGGACACCCGGCTTCGCGGGCTACTGTGGTAGGGCCAAGGCGAAGCCTCCCCAGCTTCGCCAGTCTGAGAAGCTGCGGATTGAGGGGCTTCTCTTCCTTGATGCGCTGGATAGCCTCCCCGATGGCTTTATCCCAGCCGCCCGGCGGCGGCAGAAGCGCTCGGCGTCCCATGCGTCACACCTCTGGTAGCGGAACCTTCAGTGCCTGCAGAATGGCCGCGGCTTGGTCAGCACGTTCCCTCGCAATGCGATAGTCGCTCGCCTTCCCTTGAGAGACTCCTTCGAGGAAAGACCTGTAATTGTCGATGAACCGCTCAAGCCAAAACTCCTCGTTCTCCTTGTCCACCAGGAAGCAGGAGCAACCCACGCACAGGGAAGGATGGCGAGTCGCGTAGTTGGGCTCCTCATTAAGCCAATGAACCGTCTGGCCCACCTCATGGCAGCGCGCGCCGACGGGATCAAGCCGAATGAAGCACTTCCCGTGCGGAGCAAAGAATATCTGCAACCGGTTTTGCTCAACCCACTTTTGGATGGCCCGCCGACCGTCCCGCTCGTCTTTGTTGGCAATCAGCGCCTGGAGTTCGGCGCGGTGCTCATCGATGAGCTTCGCCATCCTGCCAGCCTGGGCAGGTTTGCCACGCGCATTCTCGTAGAGGATTCGAGCCGTGCTCTGGTTGATGTTGCTCTCATAAGCATCCTGAAGTGCCGGATTCTTCCCCAAGTAGGCTTCTTCCGTCATCGCCAGGGTTAAATGCTTGAAGTGCCGGCTCACGGCGGGCAGCATGCGGCTGTCGGTGCCACAGATGTACCGCGCGAAGGTCTTGCGCCACTGGTGCGTGCGCAGGCAGATACCCCGGCTCTCGCGATAGACAGCCAGGTCTTCGCCGCGCCGGTTCCTATCCGGGAGCTTGCTGAGATCAACAAAACGAAAAACGAACCTCCTCTGTCCTCGCAGAATCATGTCCTCGAACGCAATGCCGATACCGCTTTTGCCGGGCATTCCACTGCAAGTGACGGGCTGTGCGAATAAGGCTTTGGCGATTCTCGGATCGCTGGCCATGGCGCGCCAGGGGTCAAGGAGCCGGGTCAACACTTCCAGCGCACGCACGGGGGGCGGAATTTCTTTCGAACCCACGGGCCGCGATCCCACAAGCCACTCTACCCTCCGAGGGCCGGCGACCGTCTTGAATAGACGACCTTCCACGAAGAACAGCTCGTTCAGTCCGCTATAGGATCGCCGGATTCGCACACAGCTCGGCAGGCCCGATTCCGGGTGAATACCCGGCTCAAGCCCACACAGTTCCGAGACTCTCAACCCGGTTTCCGATTGGATCACAATCGAGCAAGCATCACGGATCGAACCGACCAGCGATCGCAGAAGTTGCGATCCGGAAACCGTGCTGGGTCCTTGCCGCCCCCTGCTATAGGCTGGCCAGAAGTCGTCGACCTCAGCTTGGTCGAAGGGCGCGTGCCAGGGTTCTTGCTCGCCGGGAAGAACCGAGAACTGAAAGCCCTTCACTGCGCGAAGGCCTCTGTCGTTTTGCGAGTTGCGCCGTTTCTGTCCGTCGTTCACCGCTGCCCTCACCCCATCGGCGTACATGACGTGAAGTCGTATGACTTCCTCCGCGGGCAGTCCGATCATGCGGTGCGCGGCATTCATGATGGGAAGCGCGACCTCATCCGGCAACGGCGGAATAAGGGAAGCGGCACGCGTAGCGATATCGCGCGAGACTTCTTTAGCGCTCCTGCCGTTGAAGGGCGGCTCGGGCAAGGCCGGGACGCCGGCCTCCCGCAACGCGCCCGCTTGACGCCAGAGTTGCAGCCATATATGAACGCGTCGAAAAACTTGTGAAACACTCATGCCCTCGCCATCGGCGACTGGGGTCGAATCGTCCTCGTTGCGGGGAATGGTTTCCTCGGTGTTACTCGGCCGCAAGTCCGCCAGCGCGGTTTCGTCCGCCACATCATCCAGAAAAACTTCTGATGCGGCGTTGTCCAGTTCACTAAATGAGAGGAAGTCGCGCTGGTTCATCCAGCGGGCGAGGTAACGAATCCCGGTGCCTAATTCCCCGGCGCTTCCGGGCTTGAGGGGCCTGCTGTAATAGCCGCTTTCCTCAGCGAACAGCGACCATGCGAATCGCCTGAAGGCCTCAAGCTGTGGAGCCCATCGTGGATCTGTGAGGCGACTGCCATCGGGCAGAGCTACATCCCAGATGATCCGGGATGCATCCCATCTGACACCCGCTGTCTCGTTGTCAAGCTGCCAGAACTGATCTCTCCACTGGCTCTGGCTCGATACCCAGAAATCACCCATTTCCGTTTGTTTGCAAATATCTCGCCCGCGGTCGCTAGCCGCAACCTCCGTGGTGGTCATGTGCTGTATTGGTCTGAGCATGGCAGTTACTCGGGCACCGGAAGCGAAGGCAACGACAACTTCTCCGCTGCCTTGCGAACCCGGTCGGAGAATTGGGGCAACCAGGTGTTCAGGAGCCTTTCCTGTACAGGAGCCATCCGCATGAGCCAGGCTTGCGGGGCCATGGTCTCCGCTGCGCGCCGTACCGCTTCTAAAAGATTATGAGCCTGGGCACAGGCGTAGGGCGATTGCAAGTCGATGCTCCCCAGCGGGCAAACGGGGCACTGGGCGTAGGCCGAACACAACGTATCCTCGGGCCCGTAGAGACCAGAATACGGATCCAGACACGTCCAGCCGGGTGTGGCGGCGCCGATATCGGTGTGCTCCGGTCGGCCGCGGGTTTCGATCTTTCCCCGCGTCCTCCGCCAGCGTCCACGAACCTGCATGATCTCGGCCAGCCGTTCTTCATCTCGCTGCTTTGCCCCATCGCTCACGTAATTCCTCTCGGTAGTGCCGACCCGCTTGTGGTTGGCCCATGCCTGCATGGCCCGCAGATCGCCGCCCGTGATCTGATGGACTATTTCCAGTCCGGTGAGGCGGAACTGGCGGGTGTCAAAGTGGTTGAGGCCGTGCTGATCGAGAAAGAGAATGTAGTTGTAGGCCCACGCAAAGTCCACCGATGCTCCCCATTTGCTGTGAAACGATGCCGGCTCCCGCCGGCCCCTCGTCGCTACGAATAGGAAAAGCCATTGCGAAAGCGAGGGGTGCACAAGCGCGCGCAGATGTTCGGTCCAACGGTCAAGGAATTGCACCAGTTTTGCCGGATGAGTCATATCCTCGTCCCAAGCAATGTTTCCTGTTTGCCAGCTCTTGGCTCGCTCCTTCCAGACCCTCCAGTAAAAGCGGCGCCGACCGAGCATGCTTGCTACCCAGAAATCATTCCTGTGACTTTCCAGCAGGCTTCCCGTATTCACCCCCGTGTAGAACGACAAAAGGATCACAAATGGCACAAGTAAGCGTGGGGTTGGAAAGAAGTATGCGTACATCTTGCCCAGCCCGCCGTGGATCTTGCCCGCCGCCTGCCACAGGCTCGGGTTCGCGGCCTCGATAAAATCCTGACGTAGAACCTTGCCCGCGAATTGCCTTTCCAGACCGGCGAGACAGACCCCTAAATCGGCGTAGTCTTTGTAAGACTTGGGGTGGTCGGGGGCAGCCTTGCGTGCCTCGTCGCGAAGCCGCCAGCCAGCCTCGATTCGCTGCATCGTGGTGATCACTTCTTTGGTGCAAGCCGAGAGCAGAACCCGAAGTTCATCCGCGGCGATGACTTCCGTTGGCTTGGCTTTTAAGTGGCGCATGGGCCACGGAGAGTCTTTCACGTGGAGACTAGCTGGTATTCGCTTCGACCACTTGGGCGATTGCCGCAGATGTTTCATGAGCCGTCGAAACGTTCCAAACAGCTTGGCACGTGAATTCTCCTGCAGGGGCTCATTTCTGCTGCTCCGTTTCTCGTTTAACCAGCCGATGAAGGCATTCGCTGACTCAGTCGTCAGGCATTCCGGCGTGATCTCAGCACGCCCGGTTTCGATCAAGAAAGCCACAAAGCCTACCCGAAGGCGCTGCGCTTCTCCCCCGCGAGTCGAGGTCCTTTGCGTGGTCGCTGTCCAATCCCAAAAAGCGTCAGCCAGGGCGTGGGCCAGGTTTGGGACAGCATAAAGGAAGGACAAGTCGATGACCTGCTCAGGTTCTGGCTCGCCAGGAGTGGGAAGCACCGCTCTCAGAAAAGGCTTGCCGTGCTCCGTTCCCTTTTCGATTCGGCGGCTGGTTTCGATACGCCCCTGATCGATATCGACGACCACCGATTTCGAGTCATGAGAGAAGCGGGTTGGACGCAGTACCCTAGTTGCCACGGATGACGCTCCTCATGACCTCGTAGACTCCGTCAGCCGTACGAGCTTTCTCCACATTCACAACTCGGAGGTACGTGTCCAGTGTCGTGGAGAGATGCGCATGACCGAGCAGCGATTGAATGATCTTCCAGGGTTCCGACGTGCCCTGCTCGACCAGCGCGTGGTAGGTCCAAAGCGCATAGGTGTGGCGCAAGTCATGGTAGCGGTGTCGGGGAACCAGGACTTGGCCAACCTCGCCGGTATCAGGGTGCGTCTTGGTGAGCCATTCGGTCAGCCCCGCTTTCATGACGGCTCGGCGAAATGCGCCCGAGAGCGTGTCCGCCCTTACGGGTTTACCCGCATTTTGGTGTGCATCCACACCGTTCACGAAAAGCACCTTGGGCTCATCGCTCTTCTTCTTAAGCCAGTGGCGTCGGGCAACGGCAATGCACTCGCTCCGTTCCCCGTCGATATAGGCGTACAGGTCCGGAATAAGATAATTCGGTACGTTGATGTCGCGCGCCACCAGTCGCTTGGTCTTCGTGACGTGCACGGTCGTGAATCTCTCAGGGTCACCGCCGACCGGAAGGTCCAGAATTTGAAAGAGGGTGAGCTTGGCAACCTCGTCCACGCGAAGCCCTGTCGAGACGGAGAGTTCCGCCGCCAGGCGGTCGCGAGACGGAGTAGGATCGTCCGCGCCGCGTTCGGAAGGGAGTGGACCGAGGTGTTTAGCAATGCGTGGGAAACTTGCGTTCCTGGGATCACCTCCGATCAGGGGGCGGACCTCTTCGCCTGGTCTTGCCCTGCTCGCCGGCGCCCCCGGGTCAGCTTCGATTCGGCGTGGACCCGAATGAAGATGAGCCAACGGATCCCTGTCAGCGGATAGATAGACCTCGCGAACCTCCGGCGCCTCTTCGAGTGTGCCCTTGTACCAACCTCTTTTCTGCGCCCATGCGTAAAAGCGTCTCACTAAGGTTCTGCGGGCCCGGATCGTCTCCGTTTTGTACGCCTCGTAGGTTCTTGGGCTGATTTGACCAATCATGGAGTCGCGGTAAGCGTCCAGATCTGCGCCGTCCGCTAGGTCCCAAGGGCGGCCGTGTAGTTCCAAGAACCGACACCAGTCCAAAAGGTCATACGCGGCTCTCTTGGCGGTGTTGCGGTTCCAGAAACCTGTCTTGGTCAGATAGCCGTCGACCAGAAACAACAACGCCGGTTCAACGATTTCATGCGTGTCGTCGTCGATCAGGAAGGGGAAGCCCTTCGGGAGGGCGTACCTCTTGAGCGGACTTCCGTCGGGCAACACCGTCGCCAACTCAACAATGAGATTGCGTTGCTGTACCCTTCCGGCATCGCCGCCGGGCGAGCGACTGCTTTTTATCTCGCCATCACCGCCCATTTATTTTCCGCAGCCCCTTTTCCAAAAGTTCAGGCAGTCCAACCTGTTAGCCCACTTTGAAAGCACATACGCGCCTGCCACATACGAAGTTCCAGGAAAAAATACCTACGCCTCCAATCGCCGGCGGGTCGCGGGAAGAGGCTGGTTTCAAAGGGAAAAGGCTTGAAAGCCCAAGCGGAAGAAAAAAGCAAATGCACCCTGGATTTCGACGGCCCGGGAGAACAAATACCGCAGCTTGTCTCCCACGGCCTCCGGCCCAGTGATTGTGGCCGTAGCGATATCGGGATACTGGTGAGCGTACAGGGTTCGGACGTCCTCCACCGAAAGCTTGGGGTTTGGGTCCGGAAGCCGCACGCCATTAAATTCGAAGATACGAGAAGGTACGTGGCTCTCCATTAGAGTGCGAGACCTCCTTGTGATTGAGTTGGAGCGGGTTCGGGCGTGGTAGGTGGGAACAGTCCGAGCGTACCTGTCGATGCTGAAAAGGGAACGGCGTCAGCAGGAGTTGGGCATGTGGAAGAAGACGTTGAGGTGGATTCAACTGCGGTAGTCGTGGGCGACTTCACGGTTGCTTTCTTGCGCTTGGCTTCGTCCTGCGCTGCCTTGGCGGCAGCCTCCATGGTGGCTTTGGCTTCAGCCAGGGTGCTGGCGATTTGCTGGTGAGTTTGAACATAGCCAGCCAAATGCTTGCCAAGTTCAGCATCAAGTTTTTCAGGTGAGCCGGTACAGGTGAGCGGTGTACTGAGAGCCGGGTTGTCCTCGGCCTTTCCATGGGGGATTACGTTTACACGGAGCGTCTTGTCATCCGCCTTGGCCACCGTGATGAGCACAGTGCGGCTGGCGAGAAGCGGCATGAGTTCAACGAACATGGT
>Ga0187848_10003666_pt1 | contig 11103 bp, 10 predicted proteins | sample June2016WEW_4_40_FD_132424 | JGI IMG/M metagenome (GOLD analysis project Ga0187848, IMG submission 132424) | Peatland microbial communities from SPRUCE experiment site at the Marcell Experimental Forest, Minnesota, USA - June2016WEW_4_40 | ecosystem: Environmental > Terrestrial > Soil >... | reverse complement strand
CCGCCCGTGCGCCGAACCAGCAGCGCCGCCGCCAGAACGGCCCAAACCGCCGCGACGGGGGTGAGCAGCGCCCACCTGAAGCCGACGCGGTCGGCGACATAGGCCGTCATCGTCATCGGCAGCATCGTGTCGAAGTAGCGTGGGAACGCCGCAAAGCTCGCCGCGCCGATAAGCCCGAAAGCGCCGACGGCGGCGTAAAGCTCGGCAAAGCGGAACAGCGCCGGCGCCCCGCGCCGCCATGCGGGGTAGGCCGCCGCCGGCGCGAGCGCGTAATGAGGACGGACGGCGCAAACCAGCCCGGCCGCCGGTGCCGCCGCGCGCGAGACCACCTCGCCCTCGGCGCGAAGAGCGAGAACCGTCAGAAAAGGCAGGGCGAGGGGCAGCGCCAAATGATCGCGCTGGCCGAAGGCGTAGTCCGGCGCCAGCAGGAGCGCCGCCGCGGCGCCGACCAGCGTCGGAGCGCCGATCTTGCCGGCGAACCGGGGACCGGACAGCAGGCGAGCGCAAGCCCAGAGACAGCCCGCGACGATGGCGAAGACGTAAATGACAAAAACCGGCTCGCGCGCGACGGCGAGCCATTTGGCGGCGGCGACGGGCGGGAGATACCGGAGGATCGCCGCCGGCGGACTGTTCTCGAGAAAATCGACATAAGCCGTCTGGCCATCGAGCCACCGCTCGCAGCAGGTCGTCAGCCACAGCGGACCGGCATAGACCCCGAGACGAAATTGAGTTGCGAAGGTCGCGAGCGTCACCGCGACCAGCGTCGACCACAGCGCCGGCGCGCGAACATCTTGGCCGGCGAGGGGCCGCGCGCCGTCGCTTGCCGCGCGGGCGGAACCCATGGCGGCCATCATTCAACGCCCCGCGCCGATAGACGCCGAACTCTCGTCGGCGACGCAAATTGTCTAACGGTGGGGGCGTAAGAATTCGTTACGATCGCGACGGCCGTCGCCTCGAGGAAACTCGCTGTCAGACGGCAGGAGCGGCGCCTGCGCGAGTCCTTCGCTTCGCCTCGGCGACCGTTCGCCGAAACGTTCGGCTCAACAGAGCGAGCGGCTCCGCCTCACCGACCGGCTTCGATGTCTTCGACCGCCTGCGCCATCGCCGCGTCGATCTTGCGACGCACGCGATGCGCGGAGATAGCGACCCCGGCGCGCGACAACTCGCCGCGAAGCTCGGCGGCGAGCGCCTCGTCGTCGTCCCGTCCCACTTGCGCTTCGACCAACTCGTTGGCGCGCGCCTTCGCCGCGTCTCCTTGGTAGCCGAGCAATTGCGCCGCCCACAAGCCGATGAGCTTGTTTCGCCTCGCCCGCGCTTTGAAACGCAACTCTTCGCCCATGACGAAGCGCTTCTCGAAGCTTTCTTCTCGTGTGTCGAAAACGCCGCTCATGCCACCCTCCCGCTTGCTTCGGCCGCACCAAGCAAGGCTCATTATGTCATCTGGCCTCGCCCCTTCGCAAGCGCAAGAGCGCGCGGCGCGATCTTCCGCGAAGTCATCCCAGACAGGCGCGCGCCAACTTCTGGAAGGCGCGCGCGCGATGGGAGAGCGCAAGCGATCCGTCGCTCGGCACGCCGTGCTTCTCGGGCGCGCTCATTTCGCCGAAGCTGCGCGCATGACCGTCGGGAACGAAGATCGGATCGTAGCCGAAACCCGCCGTGCCGCGGGGAGGGAAAACCAGCTTTCCGTCGACCCGCCCTTCGAAGACCTCGACGTGGTCGTCGGGCCAGGCGAGCGCGAGGACGCTGACGAAATGGGCGCGCCACGGCGCCGGCGCGCCGCGCGCTTTCAGTTCGCTCTCGATGCGCGCCATGGCGGCGGCAAAGTCGCGCCCGTCGCCCGCCCAGCGCGCCGAATGGATGCCCGGCGCGTCGTCGAGCGCCGCCACGCACAGGCCGGAATCGTCGGCAAGGGCCGGCAGCGCGGCGCCGCGCATCCCTGCGCGCGCCTTCAGCACGGCGTTGGCGGTGAAACTATCGCCGGTTTCCTCGGGTTCATCGAGGCCGAGATCGCCGGCGCCGACGACATCGACGCCATAGGGCGCGAGCAGGTCGTGAATTTCGGCGAACTTGCCTTTGTTGTGGGTCGCCGCGACGAGCCGACCGACGAGGCGACGATGGCCGGAGCCGACTGCGTCGTTCATTGCGCGACGATCTTGTAGCGTCGGCCCGGCGTCAGCGGCTCGGCGCGCTCGAAGCCATTGAGAACCAGAAACTGCGCGAGCGCGCGATCGTCGAAGGGCATGCGCCGCGCCAGCGTGTCGGCGGTGTCGCCCGGCTGCGCTTCGACGATCTGCAATCTCAGTTCGCGCGCCTGGGCGGTTTCCTCGGGCGTCAGGCGATGAAAAGACTGGATGGCGGCGCGAAAGCGCGCGTCCACCGGCGGCGTCAGCGTGTGCGCGGCGAAGATGAGGCGATAGACGCGGCCGCCGAGCCGGACGGCGCCGAGGCGGAAGCTCCATTGCTCGCCCTGGGCGACCGCCGTCGCCATGGGAAGCTCGCCGCCGTTGATCGTTTCGATCGAGCTGGTCTTGACGCCATCGATCCAGCCCGAGGCGAGCGCGCTCTCCAGCGAGGTGGAATCGCTCAGCTCGATGCTGTCGAGCCGCAGCGCCTGCGCGCCGCCTTCGCCGACGCCGATCAGCGCCGCCGCCTGATTTTCAAGGGCGAAGCCTTGCGGCGCCGCGAACGCGAAGCCCAGTTTGGGGTGAAGGAAGCGATCGCCGCGCACTAGCCCCTGTGTCGGGTCGTCGCCGTAGGCGATGCCGTCGATCGCGGCGAGGTAGGCGTCGCGGTCGGTCTCGCCGACGCCCGGCGGGCCGGCCTGGCGCGCCTCGGCGATCGCCTGCGCGATGCGCTCCGGCGTTGAAGGGTGGGTCGCCAGCATGTCCGGCTTGTCGGCGGCGCCCAGGCCGATCAGCGAGGCGCGCAACGCGCTCCAGCGTCCCAGCGAGGTCAGGAAGCGCGAGGCGGCGTAAGGGGCGTAGCCCGCCTTGGCGATGACGCCGATGCCGATCTTGTCGGCCTCGAACTCCTGCTGGCGCGAGAAATGCGCGATCGACAATTTCATCCGCGCTTCGACCTGCTCGCCTTCCTGCGGGCGATCGAGAACCTGCGAGGACACGCGGGTGAACAGCGCGGCGGTCTTTTCCAGCTCCGCGCGCTGGGCGGCATGATGGGCTGTCACGTGGGCGATTTCGTGCGCCATCACCGCGGCGACTTCCGCTCCGTCGTTGGCGAGCGCGAGCAGGCCGCGGGTCACGAAGATGTCGCCGGAGGGAAGAGCGAAAGCGTTGACCACCGGCGAATCGAGGATCGTGACGCGGTAGGGCTCGGTCGGCGTCTCGCTCGCCGGCGCCAGACGCGCCAGAATTTCATTCAGGTAGCGTTCGGTGGTCGGCGCGCTGTATTCGCCGCCGAAGGCGTCGATCAGGCGCTTGCGTTCGGGGCTGGAGAGCGCGCCGCCGGTCGTCTGCGGCGCCGCAGCCGGCGCGAGGCTGGCGGCGGGAGGGGCCGCCGGCGGGTCGATCGCGGCGCAGCCGGCCGCCAGCAGCGCCAGCGAGGCTGCCGCCGTCCAGCGCGCCAAGGCGCCAAGGCCCGACGCGATGCGCCCTCGTCTCGTTTCGCCTGCAGCCCTCGTCATCCGCCCGGTCCGGCCCCTCTCTTCGCCTCGGCTCGACCCAACCGCTCGATCATGAGCGGCTCGGCGACTTCCAATCTCGGGCCGAAGCGGTCGTCCAACACGCCCCGCACCCGAACTTTTTCGCCCGCCAGGGCGTTCAGCGGCGCGCCGGCGCTTTCAAACGCGCTTTGCGATTTCCGCGCGACGATAACGGTAAATCCGTTCCGCCCGCCAAAATCAAGATAGAGGCGCGAGCGCCCGACGCCAACCCTGCGCACGATTCCCTCGACGAGGACGAAACGCCCGTCCCGCTCGGCGAGGTCTTCAGTGTCGACGGCGTCGAGGATGGCATAGTCGGGATCGTTCCACAGGCCAAGCCCCGCCTCGCGCGCGCCTCGCTCGGCGGCAAGGCGCTCGGCGACGCAGCCGCGCGTCTCGAACTCCGGCCTGACGCGGGCGAAGCCGGCCGAAAGCAACAGCAGCGAGACGCTCGGCGGCGCGCCGCCGGAGGGTTCGGCTAGGCTCAAGTCCGCCAACACGCGGCCCCAGCGATCGGGCTTGGCCGCGAACGCGACGAGCGCGACGTCGCGGCCGGCGAGCCGACCGACGAGGAACGCGCGCGCGTTCGCCGCCGTCTCGGGCTCGCCGCGCGCCGCATCGGGCACGTCGAGGCCGGCCAGGCGCACCAGCCGGCCGTCGTCGAGGCGGATCTCCAGCCGCTCGGTGACCTCGTCGACCTTCGCCGGCCCCGCCGCGACCCCGCACGCCGCCCAGCCCGGCGGCGCGAACGCGAGCGCCAACGCCAGCGCCGCGCCGGCGCTGGGCCGGCCGCGCCAAATCACGGGATGCGCGAGCGACATTTTCATGCTAGAGGCGCTTTGCCGTCGAAGACGAAAACGGTCTTTAGCGGCTTCGCCCTTCGCGGTCATGAACAATGCGGCGCGGGGCGACGAAATAACGCGCCGCGCGGCGTTGACGCTCGGCGCGTCGCGTAGGGTCCCGGTAGCTCAGCAGGATAGAGCACAGGTTTCCTAAACCTGGGGTCAGGGGTTCGATTCCCTTCCGGGACGCCAATTTACTTCGGCGTTGATCGCTGCGACGCCCGGAGGGCTTGATTTCGCGTGCGGCAAGCGGATCGTGCGGTTCGTCAATGGCGCTCCGGCGGCGATCTGCATCGCAGATCACTCGCAGCGATCGAGCGCCTGTCGCAACGCCGCCCCGGCGGCTACGGCGTCGGTCATAGCCGGGATGACGACGGTCCTCTCGTCCGGCAGATTGCGAAAATATTCGGGTTTGTCGCGCTTGTGCGGCTGAATTCTGATTTTTCCCTCGAACCGCCAGACCCGGCACCAGTCCATGTTGCGATAGGCTTCGCGCTTGGTCTTATAGCCGTAGCGGAGCATGAACTCCTTCTGCCAGTTCTTGTACAGCGGCACATAGCGTTGCCACTTGAAGAATTCGGGCTCGTTGGGGGGCGGGATGAATCGGCTTTTGTCGAGGCATTGCAGCAGCGCCTGCCCCAGCGCGTCGTCGGCCGCGTCCGGCGGCAGATAGATCGCATAATTGTCGTCGTCCGGTTCGATCAAGCCGTAGCCGGACTTCGGCTGGACGCAGATGAACCTGTCCGTCCGATGGACGTCGGCCCATTGCATGAAGGGCAAAGGAAAGGTCAGCTTCATTCCCTTATCCTCGTGATCACAATGGAAACGCCGCGCTCGCTGCCGTAGCGAAGCGCCGCGAAGAGATAGCGCCACTGCGTCGGCGAAGTGTATTCCGGGATTGCCAGTTGAATCGTCTTGGTTTGTATCGTCGTTGCATCGAGGTCAAAATTCGTCCGAGGCTCATAGTCGGCGGCGGCGTCAACATAGCGCTTCAATCGCCAATAAATGCGTTGCGGACTCCTGACGTAGCTGAAGCTTAGAGTGTTCAGCGTCTTGTCGCTGACAGCCGTTCCCGCTGCGCTGGCATATTGGTCAAACGTTTTGGATGTTTCAGGCAATGACTCAGAGTTCGGAAGCTGCTTTCCGCAATAGCGCTGAAAGGGATCGCCCTGGCCTTTTATCCCTCCGTCCCAAACAATTCCGACTTCGCCGTTGTCGACGATCCCGCCAAGCCCTTCGACTTCCTTGTCTGGCGCGGCGGGCGCTTCGGGCCGAGGAGCGACTTCGGGCCTGAGAGCATCTTCAGGCTCGAGAGGCGCCTTGGGCGCGCTAGGCGGTTTGGGCGTGAGTTCGACGGACGGGTCGGCCGGGAAACGGGGACGCAGCGGCGGATTGTCGTTGGCCCAGACGTCGGCGGCGACGTCGAGCATCGACTTGGGCAGATGTCCGGGCTGGGCGATCCCGGAAAGGTTCACGCCCTGGAACAGGAACTGGGCCGCCGAAAGCAGGTTTCCTCGCGCCGTCGGCGGCGTGTATTCGTAGGCGAGCCAGAACGAGAGGCGACCTTCGAGGAAGGCGTATTGCGCGATCGCGCGGTCTTTCTCGGCGGGCGGAAGGTTCGCCCCTTCGCGGGCCAAATGATCGCCGAACTGGATGACGCGCTTGGCGAGTTCGACTGGCCCGAGATCGTCGTACTCTTCCTCGAAAGCCTGTTCGAGCGTTTTTGAAGGCTCCTCGCCGCGCCTATCGACCTCTGGCGTCGCAGGAGCGCCGGACGCCGACAGAGCGTGTTGGAAGTGCGGCGCGGCCGTTGCGGAATCAAGGTCGGGCGCGGCATCGCCCCGCGCCCCTGCATACGCTGCGGAACTCGGCTTGGCCGCCGGAGCCTCCGAGCCTCGCGCCTCGGACGTCGGCGCGAACCAGCCGGGATTGGGAGGCTCGCCAGTTCGCGGATGCTTGTCGTCCCAGTCGGCGTCGGCCTTCAGCAGGCCGCAGGCGATGAGGTCGCGGGCGAGGCGTCGCCTCTCCGAACCGCCGGATCGTTCGTCGGCGGCGCCCAAAGGATCGGGAAGCTGCAGCAGCAAAGCGATGATCTGGGCGCGGGCGAGTTCTCCGTTCGTCAACGCGGCGGCGACCGCCTCGACCCCTCTGCGCTTGGACCCGACGTCGACCGGGAAGCCATAGACCTTGGCGAGTTCGCGGCTACGGGCGGCTTCGTCGCGCCCCGCCCATCGGCCCCTCGCAACGCGCGCCAGCAACGAGACGCCGCCGACCCGCAACCCATTGGCGTCGCATTCGACGCCGCCGGGGCGCAGCTGAAAGCAGCGCGAAAACGACAGTTCCACCATTTCCGCTCCGCCGCGGTGCTGAATTTCAGAAGAACATAAGTGGAACGAAATGGCAAGCGTTATGTTGTGCACCCTCACCGCCGCGCGTTACGGCTTGCAGCACTCAGTCGCCATGATTGTCCCTGGCGCGGCGCTTCGGCGCCTGCCCCCCGGTCCGCGCGGGTGCTCGTCGCGGCATTGTCGATGCTAACCAATGTAGTAATTTCAATGACATAGGTGTTCGCCATTTTATCCGGGCTGGGACGCCATTTCTCTAACCGGCTGAAATCGTTATGTCCTGACGCTCCCGAGGAACACGATCGGAAACGCCTATGCTTTGCAATCGCCCCCGAAGGCGAGCGGCCTGGCGGCTTCAAAGGGGCGCCCGCGAAGACAGCGCCGCGGAATTATCTTTCCATAGCAATTATTCTCGCATATACTTTCTCCAGGCAGGAGTTCGCCATGCCAGTCGCTGCCGAAAATCATGTGGTCCGGCCGGACCCCGGCGTTGTCCTCACCAAGGCGGTGGTCCGGGCGGCGGAGAGGCTCGACGTGAAAGCCAAGCTCATCGCCGCCGTGCTCGGCGTCAGCGAAGCGACGCTGTCGCGCATGAAGAAGGGCGATTTCACGCTGGAGGCGGGCACGAAGCCGTTCGAGCTCGGCGTCCTCTTCGTTCGCCTCTTCCGCTCGCTCGACGCCATCGTCGGCGGCGACGAGGCGGTCGCCCGCTCCTGGCTCGTCAACCCCAACGTCGCGCTCGGCGACCGTCCGATCGAGAAAATCCGAACCGTCGTGGGGCTGATCGATGTCATCGCCTATCTGGACGCCCGCCGCGCTCTCGTCTGAACTGACGGATTACCAAGGCCGGTGCTGGCGTCTGGTCGAGGCGCAGCATCAGATCTCGACGCTGAAGCTGGTCGATGCGCTCGACGAGCAAAGCCTGCTCGAAGAGATGATCGAGCGGAGCAAGCCCGCGATCCCGAGCGAATGCCGTCATCTCAATTATCTCCTGGCGACGCCCTTCCGCTACGGCGCCGCGTACCCCAAAGGCTCGCGCTTTCGCCGCGCGGGGCGAACGCTCGGCGTCTTTTACGCCGCGGAAAGGCCGACGACGGCGGTCGCCGAAATGGCGTTCCACCGGCTGCTGTTCTTCGCCGAGTCGCCGCTGACGCCGTGGCCGAGCGACGCCGGCGAATACACCGCCTTCGCCGCGGCCGTCGCCGCCAGGAGCCGCCTCGATCTGACCATGCCGCCGCTCGACGCCGACCGCACGGCCTGGGTCGACCCGATCCGCTATGAGCCGTGCCAGGATCTCGCCGACGCGGCGCGGGCCGCGAGCGCCGCCGTCATTCGCTACGAGTCGGTCCGTGATCCCTTCGCAGGTGCAAACGTCGCCGTTCTGCACTGCGCGGCGTTCGCCGAGCCCCAGCCGCTCGAACGCCAGACTTGGCGCATGCGTCTAGGTCCGACCGGCGTCCAGGCCCTTTGCGAATTTCCCCTGGCGAGGCTCGAATTCGACCGCAAAGCGTTCGCAGCCGATCCTCGGATCGCCGAATTCGATTGGCGACGATGATCGACCAGGCCGCGCCCTCCCGCGACTCCGCCGCGCGCTGTCATCGATCTGTGACAAACGGCGCCTAACGATCCCGCGCAGGGGACATCCCATTTTCGGAGCGCGCCATGACCGCTAGACAAATTGCTCTCGCAATCCTCTTTGCGGTCGCGTTCGGACTCGGCGCGCCGACCCGCCAGGCGCAGGCGGCCGACGCGATCTGCTACAATTGCCCGCCGCAATGGGCCGATTGGGAGGGGATGCTGAAGGCGATCAAGACCGACCTCGGCCTCGAAATGCCCTTCGACAACAAGAATTCCGGCCAGGCGATGTCGCAAGTGATCGCCGAGCGCGACAACCCGGTCGCCGACATGGCCTATTACGGCGTCACTTTCGGCTTCAAGGCCAAGGCGGCGGGCGTGACGCAGCCCTACAAGCCCGCCGATTTCGACAAGATCCCCGCCGACCTGAAGGACCCCGACGGCTATTGGTGGACGGTTCACCAAGGCGCGCTCGGCCTGTTCGTCAACAAGGACGCGCTCGGCGGCAAGCCGGTTCCGGCGTGCTGGCGCGATCTCCTCAAGCCCGAATACAAGGGTCTGGTCGGCTATCTCGATCCGACTTCGGCCGCGGTCGGCTACGTCGGCGTCGTCGCCGTCAACAACGCGCTCGGCGGCTCGTTCGACAATTTCCAGCCGGCAATCGATTTCTTCAAGGGGCTGGCGCAGAACGACGCCATCGTGCCCAAGCAGACCTCCTACGCGCGCGTCGTCTCGGGCGAGATCCCGATCCTGTTCGACTACGACTTCAACGCCTACCGCGCCAAGTACTCGGAAAAGGGCGCGTTCGAATTCGTCATTCCCTGCGAGGGATCGGTCTCGTTCCCCTACGTGATGACGATGGTGAAGGGCGCGCCGCATCCGGAGAACGCCAAGAAGATTCTCGACTACCTGCTGTCCGACAAGGGCCAGGGGCTGTGGACCCGCGCCTACATGCGCCCGGCGCGGCCCGTTCCGATTCCCCCCGACGTCGCGGCGAAGTTCCTGCCCGCGTCCGACTACGCGCGCGTCCACGCGGTCGATTGGGAAAAGGCCGAAGCGGCGCAAAAGGCGTTCCAGGCGCTCTATATCGCCCAGGTGCGCTAGTCCGCGCCGAACGTCGAAAGGAACAGATGGCCGATGCGCGGCGCGCGTTTCGATGCTGTTGCGCTGCTGCCGCTGATCGCGTTCGTCGGCGCGTTCCTCGCACTGCCGCTCGCGCGTCTCATCGCGGTCGCCGGCTCCGGGCCGTCGGGCGCGGCCGCCTATTTCGCGGTCCTCACCGACGCGGGTTACCGCGCGACGCTGATCGACACCTTGGCGGTCGCCGCCGCGACGACGTTTCTGACCCTGCTGTTCGGAACGATCGCCGCGCAATTCCTCGCCGGCCGGCGCTTTCCCGGCCGCGACGCGCTGGTGGCGGCGATGGTCCTGCCGTTGGCGTTCCCCGGCGTCGTCGTCGGCTTCATGGTGATCCTGCTCGGCGGACGCCTCGGCCTGATCGGCCGCGCGAGCGAGTTCGTCTCCGGCGACAAGATCGTGTTCGCCTACTCGCTGACCGGCCTGCTCGTCGGCTACCTCTATTTTTCGCTGCCGCGCGTGTTGGTGACGATCATGGCGGCGATGGAGCGGCTCGATCCGAGCCTCGTCGAGGCGGCGCGATCGCTCGGCGCCGGCCCGTTCGCCCTGCAGCGCGACGTCGTTCTGCCCGCGCTGGCGCCGGCGCTGGCCGCCTCGGGCGCGCTGTGCTTCGCCACCGCGATGGGCGCGTTCGGCACAGCGTTCACGCTGGCCACGCGCATCGATGTTCTGGCGATGACGATCTACACCGAGTTCACCTTGTCGGCGAATATCGCGATGGCGGCGGCGCTGTCGCTGGCGCTCGGATTGGTCACTTGGCTCGCGCTCGCGCTCGCCCGGCGCCTCGCCGGCGGCGTCGCGATGACGGCGGCCTAGCGATGCGCGGCGCCGCAATCGCCTCGGCGGGCGTGACCGCGTGCCTCGCGATCTTCCTGATCGCGCCGGCGCTGGTGTCGATCCTGGCGGGCGTCTCGGTCAACTACGCGCGCGGGCTCTCCGAAGGGCTCACCCTGCAATGGATCGTCGAAGTCTGGCGGCTCTACGCCGACACGATCGCGCGCTCGCTCTTCATCGCGCTGGCGACGCTGGCGATCACGCTTCTCATCGGCGTTCCCGCCGCTTACGCCCTGGCGCGCCGCGGCGGGAACATGGCGCGCGCGATCGAGGAAATCGTCACCCTGCCCGTCGCCATTCCCGGCCTCGCGCTGGCGCTCGCGCTCATCATCGCCTACGGTTCGTTTCACGGTTTTCGTCAGTCGAGCGCCTTCATCGTCGTCGGCCACGTGCTCTACACCTTCCCGTTCATGCTCAGATCGATCCTCGCGGTGCTCCACACCATCGACTGGCGAACTCTCGACGAAGCGGCGGCGAGCCTCGGCGCCGCGCCGGCGCGCCGCTTGCGCGACATCATCGTCCCCAACGCCGCGTCCGGCATCGTCGCCGGCGCCTTGACCGTCGTCACGCTTTCGATCGGGGAGTTCAACATCACGTGGATGCTGCATACGCCGGAAACGAAGACGCTTCCCGTGGGTCTCGCGGACGCCTACGCCTCGATGCGGCTGGAAATCGCCTCGGCCTACACGTTGGCGTTCTTCCTGATGATCGT
>Ga0187848_10003660_pt1 | contig 11110 bp, 4 predicted proteins | sample June2016WEW_4_40_FD_132424 | JGI IMG/M metagenome (GOLD analysis project Ga0187848, IMG submission 132424) | Peatland microbial communities from SPRUCE experiment site at the Marcell Experimental Forest, Minnesota, USA - June2016WEW_4_40 | ecosystem: Environmental > Terrestrial > Soil > Wetlands... | reverse complement strand
GGCCCCGGCGAGGTTGTAGGTCGTCTCGTGTGCGGGCGACACCCAGAGACCGTGCGTGAACGTCTTGCCGCCCAATTGGTACGGTGCCGTCACGGTGTCCTCTCGTTTCATTCCGGGAAACTTGTCGGCGGTCCGGTTCATGCGGCTATAGAAGGGGAAATTGCGTCCTTGCTCGATCCACCAGGGCATCGGGCCCCGCCAATCCCGGCTGTATCCCGCGTCCACGTGCCAGACAACCCGCTTCTGGTCCAACTGGTCGAGATAGACCACGTCTCCCGGCGGAACCGCCGGCCTGCGATACGGGGGAATCACGTAGACCTTGATCTTATACGGTTCCTCGACGGCTCCGCCGGCCGCGGTGAGCGTCACGACCGGCTCGAGCGCCGTGCCCCCGGTCTGCTTCGGCCGCGCCACGAGCCTGACCGCCAGCGAGCCCAGCGGCGGAACCTCGCCGGAGGCCGGTTCCGCGGTTAGCCCGTCCCAATTGCTGATGATCCTCCAGGCCTGCTTGTGGCGCGTCCGATTGATCAACGAGTATTCTTTCGCGTCGCTGCCGCCGGCCGGCGGGTTGAGCACGGGCTCCATGAGGTAACGGATCAAATTGGGCTGCTCGGCGCCGGCGCCGCCGCCGGTCCAGAACTCGATCTCGCGGCGGACCTTCAGCTCCATTGCCTTCTCGACCCGGGCGGCAATCTTGACCGGGTAAGTCGTGCCGGTCAGGACGTCGGTGACCTCCAGCGTGCCGGCGACGTCCGTGCCCTCCTTGAGCGTCTTGCCATCCAGGAGGATGCCGAGTTCCTGGTGCGCGGACACTTCGCCTTCCCGTTGTTCCGGCACGATCCAGGCGTCGGCCGATGCGGCTTTCCAGGCCCGCGGCCGGCCGGACCAGTTGCGGACTTTGATCGCCAGCCGCGTCTGGCCCAGCGCCGGGACTGTAATCCGGCCGCCGGTGAACGTTTGGCCCTGGACCGCCGCGCCGGCGGTGGAGCCGTGGACGCTGTCCGTGTGCACGACCCGCAGCGACGTTTCGCCGAAGGTGGTCCGGTCCACGTCGATCCCGGTCTGCTCGGCCACCCGGGCGGCACATTGGTACAGCCGCCGCGAGCGGCCCTGCCAGTTGCAGGCGATGTCCATGGTCCCGTAATCCGTGCCGCCCGCGCCGACGTGCAGCGTGCCGCGGAAATGGTCGTCCAGCACGGTCTGCACCTCGCGGGCCAGATCGTCCGTGAGCACGCGGCGATCGAGCATCTGCTCCAGGTAGATGCGGGCTTCGGCCTCTTGGATGCCTTCGAGCATGGCCTCGACGCGGGTGCTCGATTCCACGCCGCCGGTGCCGGGCCACAGTGTCTGGACGCAGGCGCGGCCGACCATGCACCAATAGCCGCCTTTGACGCCGTCGAACCAGGTCTTGTGGAAGTAATCGGCCCCGATGCGTCCCAGGCCGTTGAATCCGCTGTAGATGGCCCGGTCGCACATCACCCGCCAGGAAAAAGGCGTGGAGCAACCCTCCACGCAGATCACCGAACCGCCGGTGCGGGCCATGAGGAGGTGGACCAGCGGGTTCTTCCAGCCCTGGAAACTGTGCTGGGTCAGGTCCGCGCCGTAGGCCCTGGCGGCAATACGGAACGTGGCGTCCGGCCCGCGGCCGTGCCCGGCGCAGGTCCACGCGACGCCGGGCGCCGCCTCGGCCAGGATCGGAATCAGGCCCTTGTCCGGGACGTCGTCGAACGTCTGGCCCCAATACATCACGTCTTCCAGGCCGAGGCTCCGCATGTGCCGGTAGAGCGACTTGGCAAATGCCTGCCACACGGGCCGGCGCGTCGCCTCCTCCGCCGGGCCGACGCTGACGATCTCCTCTCGGCCGGCGGCTTCATCGAGAATCTTGACCTCCGCCGGCCCGGGCACCGCCTGCATCACGTCGAAGCAGATCGCCTTGGGCCGCCCCTGGATCCGCCCCGCCAGCGCCAGGTAGCGGTCCATGAGCGAATAGTCGAACCCGAGCGTGCCGTCGCTCTTGCGAATCCAGCGGATCATCGCATCTTGCCGGTTGCCCAACTCCGAGTTCATCAGCACGGGGATGAAGAGCCAGCGGTTGCCGATGCGGGCCAATTGCCGGAACGACGACTCGATCAACCGGAAGTGCTCTGCCGACCAGAGTTCGACTTGGTAGGCCCTGGCCACGCCGTAGGGCGACTGCTCCGACTGGACGAAGGTCTGGAACTCCCGCGGGTCCGGCACGCGCCACGGGATGACTTCCGCCTCGAGCGGGATCGAGCAGGGGGCCGCCTGGTCGGCGCGGACCGTGATCGTGCCCCGGTACTTGCCCGCCGGCGCATCGCAGGGGACCCGGAGCGAGAGCCAGAGCGGCTGGCAGGTGTTGGCCGGCACGTTGGCCGGCGGAGAAGGGCCGAGGTGATCGAAGAACACGAAGTTCCGCAGGAAATTCCGCCTGGCCTTATCCGGATCAACCCCTTTGGGCAGCTCGCCGTACAGGTTCTTTCCGTCGCTATAGCGGCCCAGCGCCCAGCCGACGGCCCAACAATGTTCCAATTCGCCGGGCAGACATCGCTCGGATCCCAGCGGCGAGAGGTCCTCGATCCCGTGGCCGACGAGGTACCGGACCGTCAGCGCGCCGGCGGGAATCTTGGCGCCGTCCGGGCCGACCAGATCGCCGGCCGTGGCCCGCAGGCCCGTCAACTCGCTGTCCGTGCCCACGCCGAGTTGCGCGGCGAGCGTGCCGTTCCGCGGGCCGACGAAGCGCACCCGGCCGCTCGGCCAGCCCGGCGGGTTGAAATCCCTGTTGTACAGCCGGGCGTGCAGGTCGTCGACCCACACCTGGAAGCCGGGCGGACGGCGAGTGCCCCGCGGGATGGCCGCGGACGAGCCCTGCACCTCCATGTTCACCAGGCCCACGTGGTCCCACCGCACATTGTGGCCCATGTCCCCCAGCCATCCGCAGAACGAATCGCTGCGGGCCCCGTCTACGATGATGGGATGATAGCGGCTGGACCGCAGCTCGACCGCCAGCACGTTGGTCCCCTTGCGGAGCAAGCGGGGAGGAATGGGGATCGGTCCCAACACGCGATCGCGCAAGCGCAGCAAGCGCTCCCAGCCGGCCCGGTTGACGAGGGTATTGCCGTAGGTCGTGCGGTAGGCGGAATTCCTGGATTCCGTCGGCGCCATGTCGAAGGGACATCGCAGGTCTCCGACCCAATCGCCGAAGGCCGGCTTGCCCGGCAGCTCGTCCCTGCTGGCGATATACGCCTCCGCCGGATAATCCGCGGCGAAGGTGTCGGGGCCGAGCGGGCCCTCGGGAAGGCTTTTCCGCCCGATCTCCTGGCCGTTCACCAACAGCCGGGCGCCGCCCCGGTACGTCAGGCGAACCGTGAGGCTCCCGGCAGCGGCCGGATCGGGCAGGTGAAAGTACGTCCGCACGTACAGGCCGCGGAGCAACAGCGTGTTGGTGGCGCGAAACTCCGATCCCTCCAGCGTCAATTTCGGAGATCCCAGGTAGCGGCGATCGAACCCGCTGTCGTCGAATTCCGGTTTCATCCAGTCCGCGGCAGGCGGCAGGCCGGACAACACGCCGACGGCCGCGGCGTCGTCACCCATTTGCCCCATGTAGAAGCGATAGCACGCGACATCCCGCCAGTCTGTTCTTGCCCAATCGTAGTTCTTGCCTTGCAGCAGCCTCTTGACGTATTGTTCGACCCGCGGAAGCCTCTTGCCGAACAGCTTTTGCCCCTCGCTCTTCAGGGCATCGCTGCTCAGTCGCATCGGGCCGAACTCGCTCCAGATGCGGAAATAGCTGTTGCGGTCGAGGATCGGGTCCTCGCCCGCCGTCACGGGGGCCGACGAGAGTCCGGCTGCCGCGACAAGCGCGGCCGCCGGCACAACCCACGCTCGCAACATGGCCCCGGCTCCCACGGGCATACCTCGCCGCCTGAAGGCTCGCTGGACGGATCGGGTATATTATGGGCCTGCGGCAGCACGTCCGCAACGCGGTTGGGGAATTCGCGAATGCGGACTGGACCGGGTCGGCCGCGCCGGCGAGTTCGAGTCGAGCGCTGCGGAGCCGGAAAGTCGCTCAGGGGCCGTCGCCGGCGGGCGGCCGCGGGGCCTTCTGGCCGCGGCGGACCACGGCCTGGAGGGCACAGTAGAGCACCAGCAGCCCAAGAGCGCCGCCGGCGGCCGAGATGAAGCCCAGGGGGCTGATCGGGTTGTAGGGGCGGCCGCCGAGAACCCAGGTGAGGATGCCCAACCCGACCGCGCTACCGGTCATTCCCAGCGTCAACGTGGCCAGGGCTCCCGACGGTTCGCGGAGCGGCAGGACCACCCGCGCCAACAGCCCCGCCAGACTGCCCAGGCCGATCCACAGCAGCACCACGTTCACCCAGTGTTGAGCGGTTGCCGAGAGTTCGGTCATAGGGGCTCACAAAAAAAGAATCCTGCGTTGCTGACGTCCGGGGCCGTGGCGGCCTTTGGATCTCGGACACCAGCAACGCAGGTCGCCGTCCCCCCCAGCGCCACCTCGTTGGCGATCACCCGGCATGAGCCGTTGGGCCCCGGGGACTCGCTACGGGTGGCACTCGGCCGTAAACGATAGCCTCATTGCCGCAAGGCCTGCTCCTGGGAGTAGGCTTGCTGTGCGGCCGCTTCCTTGGCGAGCTTGTACTCGGCTCCAGGCGGGAAGTACTGGACGTCGTCCTGGAGGTAATAGGGGCTTGGCAGCGTCTGACCGCCGACGTCGATCTGGCAGCCGGTCAGTCCGAACACGGCGATCACTGCGGCACCGCCCAGGAAGGCCCGCCAGCAGCTTGGCCGGTAGTTGGAGCCAGTCATAGGGGACCTCCGTAAGTCGTCTATGCCACGCACTTTACCCATTCTATCCCGCCCATACCGGGCTAGTCGATATAATCGGCACGAAGGTTATCGGCCATTTATTCGGCAAACTTTAGCTCGATCGGGGCTAGGCTTGGGACGGAGGGTTCTGGCAACGGTGGCCCGGACGCTGTAAGATCAAAGGGGTGGGCAGATAGCCGCGGCGACCACGCCGACCACGCTGCGCATGGTGCCCGCTGGCGCCCGATCCGCGGAGAGTGGTGTGAAGGGTGTGAAGGGCACGTCGCTCGGGCTGGGAACGGAGAATCTCATGTTGCGTTACCTTCCTGTCGCGCGGGGCTGGCCGCGCGGGCTGTGGCGGCTGTGCCTGGGCGGTCTGCTGGGCCTCGCCGGGCCGGCGCGGCCCGCGGCGGCCCAGCTCGCCGAGCGGATTGCACCCAGCCGCATGTATCACGTGGCCTTCGGGGACTTCTACGACGGCGAATACAGGGTCGCCCTGGACCGTTTCCTTACCGAGGGGCGGTCGGCGATCAAGGCGGGCACGGCGCGATGGATCGATTCGATCTGCTACGAGACGATGTGCGGCGAGTGTTACTACCAGATGGGCGCTTTCCCGAAGGCGCTGGGGCACTACACCGCGGCGCTCGAGATCTACCTGGCCAACGCGAACTGGATGGTCGCGGTGCAGTTTCCGGCGATCATGGTGGATCCCGGCCTGCACCGCCCGCCGCCGTGGGCCGCGCGGCCGCCCCAGGGCCGCTTCGGGCAGTTTCCCACGACTATGCTCATCGGCCAGGGGCAGATCGACAACACGGCCGCGGTCGTGCAGGGCGGGGTGGTCCAGCAGGCCGTGCTGTTCCCGATCGAGCCGGCCGAGATCGTCCGCACCACCGCGCTGGCGATCCGGCGGCGGGCGCAGCTCCTGGGGCCCATGAGCGCCCACGACCCGCTGTTCGAGAACCTGGTCGTGGCGCTGTCGCGCCGTCCCGGTCCGCCGAACCACTGGTCGGAGGCGTGGATCAACCTGGAATTGGGGGTGGCGCTGGCGGCGGCCGGCCGCGAAGTCCAGGCCGTCTCGACCTTGCAGCGGGCTACGATCGCCGCCGGCGAATACATGCACCCCTTGAGCAGCATTGCGCACCTGGAACTCGGCCGCCTGGCCGCCGCCCGCGGCGACTACGTCCTCGCTTCCCAGCACTTCGAGGAGGCCACGTACACGGCTTATTACTTCCTGGACTCCGGCAGATATCCGGACGCGGGCGTGCTGGAGGAGGCGTTTCGCTGCGGGGCGGTGGTGCACCTGATGACCAACCGCAAGGGGATGTATCCGCCGCTGGCCCCGGCCCTGCAATGGGCCGGGGGGACGCGGCTCCGGCAGTTGCAGGTTTCGTTGATGCTCCTGGCCGCCGAGAACCAGGCCGTGTTTGGGCAAACGGTTGCGGCGGCCCAGATGCTCGACAAGGCCGGAGTGCAGATCGCCCGCCGCACGATGGGCGCCGGCCGGATCGGTGCCCGGCGGAACTTCTTGGCGGCGCTGACCCTGTTCCAGGAGAAGAAGATCCCCGAGGGCGAAATGCCGCTGGCGGCGGCGATGAAGTTCATGCAGCAAGGCTCCTTCTGGCTGTTCCACCTGTCGCTGGTGGACAACTTCTATCTGGGCGGTTCCGGCGGGCCCGCCGGAACCCGCGACGCCCTGGACCTGTTCAACGTCGTCCTCCGCGACCCGCTGCCCCAGGATTGGCTCAGCGAGCCGATGGAGGCGCTCGCGGTGCTCGTGACGCCGCACCCGGGGCCCTACGAGCACTGGTTCGAGGCCGCCCTGGCCCGCAAGAACCACGAAGCCGCCATCGTCATCGCCGATCGCGCCCGGCGGCACCGCTTCCTGAGCACGCTCCCCTTGGGCGGGCGGGTCGAGTCGCTCCGCCGGGTCCTGGAAGGTCCGCAGGAGATGCTCAGCCCGCTGGCCCTCCTCCAGCGGCAGGAGCTCCTCACCCGTTTCCCCGAATACGACCGGCTCCGGCAACAGGCCGAGGAGCTCCACAAGAAGCTGGCCGCGATGCCGCTGGTGTCGGAAGACGCCGACGTGCTGCGGCAGGAGACCGAGGGCCTGCGGCAATTGGCGGCCGTCGGCCGCCGCCAGCAGACCGTCCTCTACGAAATGTCGGTCCGCCGCGAGCCGGCCGACCTGGCCTTCCCCCCGCTGCGAACCACCCCCGATCTCCAGAAGTCGCTGGCCAAGGGAAATGCCCTGCTGATCTTCTTCGCCACCGGCAAGGGAATGCACGCCTTCCTGCTCAACCGGGAGCGGTACTGCGACTGGCCGCTGGCCGCCACGCCCCAGCTTCTCGGGCGGCAGACCGCGGCCTTGCTGCGGGAGATGGGCAACCACCAGCAGAACTACGACCTGAGCCTGAAGGAGTTGACTGATACGAAGTGGAAGGCCACGGGCCGCGACCTGCTGGACACCCTGCTGCGGGGCTCGCGGGCCGACTTCTCGACGAAGTTCGACGAGCTGGCGATCGTGCCGGACGGCATTCTGTGGTATCTGCCGTTCGAGGCGCTGATGGTTTCGGCCGGCGGGCAGTTGCAGCCGCTGATTTCGCGGGTCCGCGTGCGGTATGCGCCGACTGCGTCGCTGGCCGTGCCGCTGCCTGGCTTGGGGCACCGCCTCGGCAACACCGCGGTGCTCGTCGGGCGGATCTACCCCAAGCTCGACGAGGACGCCGTCCCGGCCGCCTTCGCGCAATTGTCCCGGGCGATCCCGGGCTGCGTGGCGGTGCGGGCGCCGCTGCCGGCCAGCTCCGCCCTCTACGCCCGGCTGCTGGACCGCCTGATCGTCCTGGACGACCTCAACGTGACGCCGGAGCACATGCCCTACGGCTGGTCGCCGCTGCCCCTGGACCGCAACAAGCCCGGCGGCACGCTGGCCGACTGGATCGCCCTGCCCTGGGGCGGGCCGGAGCAGATCCTCCTGCCCGGTTTCCACACGGCCGCCGAGGAATCGCTGAAGCGGCCCGGCCGCGGCGCGGCGGGCAACGAGATCTTCCTGAGCGTCTGCGGCTTGATGGCCGACGGCGCACGCACCATTCTGCTGAGCCGCTGGCGGACCGGCGGACAGACCAGCCTCGACCTGACCCGCGAGTTCGCCCAGGAACTGCCGCACACTTCCCCGGCCGACGCGTGGCAGCGGGCCGTGCAGGTAGTGGCCGGCTCGCGGCTGAACGTCGAGCTGGAGCCCCGCGTCAAGCACACGACGGTTGACGAGCCGCCGCGGGCCAACTCTCCGTTTTTCTGGGCCGGCTATCTGTTGGTGGACAGCGGTGTGGAGTCGCCCCCCGAGCCGGCGGGGCCCGCCAAACCCGAGCCCGGCAAGCCCGCCCCCAGCAAACTCGAGCCCGCCAAACCCGGGCCTGTCAAGCCTGCCCCTGCCAAACCCGGGCCCGCCAAACCCGAGGTGGCCCCCAAGCCACAGTAGGTTGGCCGTCGTTGCCCAAAGCGTCCGTTCAACCTAGAATACTGACTCAGCCTGATGGGGTCCAATCGTGTGCCGCTGCGCCTGCGAAGCAGTGCTGAGAAACACGCCGATTCACTGCTTCTGCGAAGCAGTGGTACACCGCGCCACCTGCACAGGGAGCCGCATTGCATGTCCAGTCCTTTTCGATCCTGTCCGCTCGTCTTTGGGGTCTTGGTCGCGTTGGCTGCCGGCCGGGCGCCGGCCAACGACCAGGGCCAGGCCGATCTCGATAAAGCCACCCAGTTGAAGATCGGCGCCAGCTCGGTCAATGACCTGGCGGAAGTGGTCCGGCTTTGCGAGAGCGCGCTGGAGAAGGGCCTGGACCAGAACAACACCTCGTTCGCAAAGAACCTGCTTGCCGGCGCGCTGGCCCAGCGGGGCACCACCTATGCCGGCCAGGCGTTCCGCAGCCTCTTGTCGGACGGCAAGTGGCAAGACGAGCGGAAGCTGGCCCTGGGAGACCTGGAGCGGGCGGTCGGGTTGAGCCCCGCCCAGCCGCAAAGCCTGGGCCTCATCGCCCGGCTGAACCTCCTGCCCGGCGGCGACGCCAAGCGGGCCGCCGAGGCCCTCGACCAGGCCATTGCCCGCAGCGGCGACGAGCCGCAACTGAAAGGCGAATCGCTGGTGCTCCGCGCCAGCGTCCAAAAAGAGCCCGCCAAGAAACTGGCCGACCTGGACGAGGCGATCCAGGTCGCCCCGGGCGACGCCTCGGTGTACCGCGCCCGCGGAATCGTCCGCGCCGATCTGAACAAGCTCCAGGCCGCCTTGGACGATTTGAACAAATCCATCGAGCTGGATGCGGGGCAACCGCTGACCTACCAACTGAAGGCCCTGGTCCTGGCAAAGCAGCAGAAGTTCGACGACGCCCTGGCCGTGCTCGAGCGCGCCCGCACGCTGCTGCCCGGCAACATCGATCTGCCGCTGCTGAAGGCCCAGATCCTCAAGGGGCGGGCCGACTATCCGGCGGCGCTGGAGGAACTGAGCCGTGCCGCCGCCATCGATGCCGACAACCTCCAGGTGCTGATGTCGCGGGCCGCGGTCTACCGGGACCTGCACCAGCCGGCCAAGGCCCTGGCCGACGTCGACCACCTGCTGCGGCTGAAGCCCCGACTGCCCGGCGCCCTGCGCGACCGCGCGATGCTCCTGACCGAAATGGGCAATTACGACGAGGCCGTCGCCCAACTCGAACAACTCCACCGGGCCGATCCCAAGGACCCCCAGACCCTCATCGAGCTCGGCACCCTCGCCGTGGCACAGAAGCACAACGAGACCGCCGTGAAATACTTCTCCGAGGTTTTGAGCCGCTATCCCGGCGAGTGGACCGCCTACCTGGGCCGCGGCGACGCACTGCTGAACCTCGGCCGCCACGCCGCAGCGGTGGCCGACTACGACAAGGCCCTGCAACTCCGGCCCAAGGACGTCGCCGTCCTCAACAACCTCGCCTGGGTCTTGGCTACCGCGCCGGAAGAGAAAGTCCGCGACGGCAAGCGGGCCCTGATCCTCGCCCAGGAGGTCTCCAGGCTGACCAACTACCGGCAAGACTACGTGTTGAGCACCCTGGCCGCCGCCTACGCCGAAGCCGGCGACTTCCAGAGCGCCCGGCAATGGGCCGCCAAGGCCGTGGAGTTGGGCAGCAAAGAACACGTCGAGCAGCTCAAACTGGAGCTGCAAAGCTACCAGGCCGGCAAACCGTGGCGCGAAGCCCTTACAGCCCCCGACGAAAAGAAGAAGCAGGACGACAAGCCGCGCGCCAAACCGCAACCGGACGCCGCCCAACGCTAGCCGGTCGCTACCGGCCGGCGCGCTCGCTGTAGTTGGCCGGCATCACGGCCGAGGCCGGATCCGCCGCGCCGCTGAACGAGGCCGGGGCCACGCTTGCGGACGTGGCCGAGTTCCGCGGGAGCAAGTCGCCGGCACCGCTGGTACTGCCCGGACGGTATGCCGGCGCATCGTTCGGATTGCTGCCGCCCGGGGCCGCGGCGCCGCTGCCGGGCGGCGGCGGGATGCTGGACGGATAGGAGTTGGCCGGCGACTTGTAGGAATCGGCCGGCGACTTGTAGGGCGTCATGCCGGCCGGTGCGTAGTTGCCGCCCGGCGCGTAACTGCTGCTGCCCGGCGCGTAACCCGTACCGGCGGCCGAGGTCGCAGGGCCGGTGGCCGGCGAGCCGATGGCAGACCGCGTGTCCGCGACCGAGCTGCTCGCCGCGGGACTGCCATAGCTGCCGGTCGCCGGCGGGTTGCTGTAGCGATCGCTTCCGGAGTAGCGGTCGGCAGCCGCGTCGTAGCGGTCGTTCCCCGAGGTGCTTCGCACCGGATTGCTCGGGAGGCCGCCCCCGCCGGCCGTCGTGGAGTTGGCGTAACTGGGGGCGGATGCGGCCGGGCCGCCGGCCACGTCGCCCGCGGTTGCCGCGGGGCGAGCGTAGGGGTTCGTAACGGAGGCCGGGCCGCCGTAAGCGGGCGCCGCCGGTGGCGCGGCGGCATACGGCGTCGTCGTCGCAGGATACGGGCCGGCCGCCGGGGGAGCGGCATAGCCGCCGGCCGGCGTCGCCGCGGCATAAGGATTCGCAGTCGCGCCGGCGTACGGGTTGGCAGAGGTTGCCGCATAGGGGCTCGACGTGCCGCCATAAGGCGTGCTTCGGGCTGCGGTGCCCGTCGGTGGTGCATACGGATTGGGTGCGGTCGAAGCGGCGTACGGGTTGGGCGCGGTCGAAGCGGCGTACGGGTTGGGCGCGGTCGAGGAAGCGTACGGGTTGG
>Ga0187848_10003658_pt1 | contig 11112 bp, 9 predicted proteins | sample June2016WEW_4_40_FD_132424 | JGI IMG/M metagenome (GOLD analysis project Ga0187848, IMG submission 132424) | Peatland microbial communities from SPRUCE experiment site at the Marcell Experimental Forest, Minnesota, USA - June2016WEW_4_40 | ecosystem: Environmental > Terrestrial > Soil > Wetlands... | reverse complement strand
GGCCGGGCCGCTGCCCGCGCCGCCGCCGACCGGCGTACCGCCGCCCGACGCCTCGCCCGCCTCCATCATGCCCACGGTGCCGTCGTCGAAGATAACCCGCCGCAGCGCGTGTGCTCCCCGGAATGCGCCCCTGGCGCCGTTGGCCGCCGCCAGGGCCCGGCGGTACGCGAGCGCGCCCCTCGCCACCGCAGTCGCACGGCCCGCCCGGAGCGCCGATGCCGCCGCGCCGCCCGTCGCCAGCGTCGCCACTCCGCCGGTGACCCGGCCTGCCGTGAAGTAGGCGCCCGTGTGGTTTTGCGTAGCAATGTCGCCGTACGCCCAACTGCGGATGCTCGTGGTCGCGCCAAAGGTAACCGTGTCCGCGAAGCCCGCGAAAAAGCCGTCAATGTTGTCCAAAAGGTCCGCTCCGCTCGGGTCGGGTCGGTGCCGTTCGTCGGCCCGTTGCCGCAGTAGCGGTAGGGGTTGGTGTCGGGGCCGAGGCCGAGGGGGTCCTGACCCGTGAAACTCCCTGTTACCGGATCATACCAGCGGGCGCGATAATAGTACAGGCCCAGGTCGGCGTCCCACACCTGGGCGGTGTAGGTCAGCCGCGGCAGCGTCCCGGTGCTGCTGACGATGTTGCCGAACGCGCCGTAGATGATATGGCTGACGACGGTCGTCTGGCCGCCCGAGTAGGTGGCCACGTCGCGGACCGTGCCCTGGTTGTCGGTGAGCAGCCAGTCGACCACGTTGCCGCCCGTCTCGCAGGCCAGCACCTGGTCCACCGCCGGCCCCCACAGGTACCGCTCCTGGACGGCCCCCGTCGAATTGAGCACCAAGAGCAGATCCTGCCCATCGTAAATGTACCGCTCGTCCAGCGTGACGCTCCCGGTCTCGTCCTTGGCCACCAGCCGGTCGAACACGTCGTAGGTGTACTTGATGTCCGTGGCCGGCGTGCCGGCGCCGTCGTCGTACGCGGCGGAGTTGCCCCAGGTCTTCACCTCGACCAGCCGGTTGCGATTGTCCCAGACATACTGGGTGATGTTCGTGGCGCCGTTGGTCGGGTCGCTGCTGCCCTTGAAACGGAGGGTCCGATTGCCTTCCTTGTCGTAGGTATAGTAGTACGTGCCGTCGAACGTCAAGCGGTCGGCGGGAGCCGCGGCCGCATAGCTCTGGCCGTCGGCGGACGTGCGGTTGCCGTTGGGATCGTAAGAGAAACTCTCGACGGTCCCGCCGCCGGAAGCCGCGCCAGGCGAATTCGACCAGTTGCTGTAGGTGACGGCCGGCGCCGGCGCGGCGCCCAAGAGAACGGTTTACAGTGCGATGGATGCCTTCGGGACGGCGTTCTCTTATTGCTTCAAGTAGCCGCTGTAGCCGGAGAGCACTGAGGAAATCACGAGGACGGCGAGGCCCAAGGTCAAGAGGGCCTTGGTGCGCGTGCTGGTGTTTTTCCACTCGCCGAGGAAGATGCCCAGCACCGTGCTGAACATGATGGCACTGGCCATGAGCACGGCCCAACCGACGTAGGAAAGCTCGCCCATCGACGGCTCGCCGGTCTTGAAGCAGATGAGCTGCGAGCACCAGATGGCGCCGGCCAGGCCGGCCAAGAGCAGGTTCGCCGGCAGCGGCGCGGTGGACTTGACGTAGTCGCCCGTGGTCTTGTTCTTGAGGTTCAAGCCCAGGCACCACAGGAAGTTGACGGTAAAGCCGCCCAGCAGCACCACGACCAGCACGGGCATGCCTTTCCAGGTCGGCGAGGTCAGCGGCGCGGTGGTCCCGGCCAGTTGTTCCAGCGTGGGACCGCCTTGGAGGCCGAAGCTCATGCCGGCGCTCATCAGGCCGGAGAAGATGGCCACCAGGATGCCCTTGCGAAAATCGAACTCGGCGACGGCCTTCTTCTTTTCCTCGTCGGGCAGCTCGCGCTCCTTGCTCACGCCGGCGCCGCCCACCAGCACGATGCCCACCAGCGAGACGGCCGCGCCGGCCAGCGACGCCAGGCCGGCATTGCTGTGCAGCAGTGCAGCGAATTGGTGGTTGAGCATGGGCGGCACCAGCGTGCCGGCGGCCGAGCACAGGCCGGCGCCGATGGCCAGTCCCAGGCCGAAGCCCAGGTAGCGGATCATCAGCCCCCAGGTGAGGCCGCCGACGCCCCACATCGCGCCGCAGAGGAAGCAGTAGCCCAGCTCCCCGGCGGGAGCCGCTTCGAGGACGGCGATCACGTTGGGCGACGTGGAGAATGCCAGGGCCCACGGTACGACGACCAGGCCCACCAGGGCATAGATCATCCAGTAGCTCTCCCAGGCCCAGTTCTTGACGCGCTTGAAGGGCAGGTAGAACACGGCCCCGGCCAGGCCGCCGAGCACGAAGATCGCCACGCCCAGGGCCGGATTGGTCGTGGCCGCGGTCGCCTGAGCAAAGAGATTCATAACGCCTCCCTGACGCCCGGTGGTCACTTGCGGTCGGACAACACGCGATTCTCGTACTGCTTGACGGCCTCGAGCCAGGCGGTGCCCACGGGCACGCCCTGGCTGAGACAGTAATAGTCCCACACGGGGCCGGCCGGCATGGTCTTGGCTTCCTCCAGCAGGGCCAGGCGCGAGGTGAAGTCGCCGCCTTGCTCCGCTTGCCGCAGGGCGGCAATGGGCTCCAGCATGGCCAGGAGCAGCGCCTTGAGCATCGCGCGCGTGCCGATGACCCAGGCCGCGATGCGATTGATGCTGGCGTCGAAGTAGTCCAGGCCGATGTGGACGCGGCCCAGGTAGTCGCCGCGGACCAATTCCTGGGCGATGGCCGCCAGGTCGTCGCCCAGGATGACGACGTGATCGCTGTCCCAGCGCACCCCGCGGCTGACGTGCAGCAGGATTTCGTCGAGCCACGTCAGCACCGCCGAGAGCTTGTCGGCGATCGTCTCCGTGGGGTGGAAATGGCCGGTGTCCAGGCAGAGCAGCTTGCCGTGACGCAGCGCGTAGCCCAGGTAGAACTCGTGCGAACCGACCACGTAGCTCTCGGAGCCGATACCGAACAGCTTGGACTCCACGGCATCCAGGTTGTGTTTGGGATTCAAGGGCGCCGCGAACACCGCATCCAGCGCCTGGGCCAGCCTTTCCCGCGGGCCCTTGCGATCGACGGGCAGGTCCTTGTAGCCGTCGGGAATCCAGACGTTGGTCACGCAGGGCGTGCCCAGGGCCTGGCCGATGGCGGCGCCGATCTTCCGGCAGGCGATGCCGTGCTCGATCCAGAACCGCCGGATGCCGGCGTCGGGATGGGCCAGCGTAAAACCGCCCGACGCCTTGGAATGGGCGAAGAACGTGGGGTTGAAATCCATGCCGATGCCGCGCCCTTTGGCCCAGTCGATCCACCGCTGGAAATGGACCGGCTGCAATTCGTGGCGGTCCACCTGCTTGCCACCCACCTCGGCATAGAAGGCGTGCAGATTCAGCCGGTGCCGGCCGGGGATCAGCGACAGCGCCTTCTCCAGGTCCAATCGCAGCTCGTCGGCGGTGCGGGCCTTGCCCGGATAGTTGCCCGTGACCGCCAGCCCGCCGCCGAGCTCCTCGCCGGCATGCTCGAAACCGCCGACGTCGTCACCCTGCCAGCAGTGCAGGGAAACGGCGACGGCCGCCAGGCGTTTGGCGGCCTGGTCCACATCCACGCCCGCCTCGGCGTATTGCTCCTTTGCCAGGGTAAAGGCCTGCTCGATTCGCTGCTCGCGGTGGGGCATGAGTGGTTCCTTGAAGACGGCACGAAACGATAGGACGACGGGAAGCCGTGATTCTAAGACAGGCCGGCGGGAAACTCAAGGGTGGCGTTTCCGGCACCCGCCGCCCGTCGCCCCGTTGACCTTCCCGCCGTTTTCCGCGAGACTATCAGCCACCAAGGGGACGACCACTCATGCTGGCCTATAAGCCTGGTTGGGAAGACGTTGTGCGGCGGCTCGGCGGGCTCTATGCGCGGCAGGCGGAGGATCGGATCTTCGCCACGCTGGACGTGCCCAGCCGGGCCCTGGAGGAGTTCCGCCGGCGGTACGCCCGGCCGCAGTGCGACTACCCCGACCCCGCGGACCGGGCGGCGTTCTGGGACGAGCGGCTGCGGGAGCGGTCGGCGATCGAAGACGACTCCTTGCCCAGCGCCTACCTCAGCGAGTTCGATCAGGGCCTGTACGGCGGGCTGCTGGGGGGCGAGGTCCGTTTTCTGGCCCACCCGGACGTGGGCTGGATCTCCTCGATGGTCCCGCCGCTGTTGAAGGACTGGTCGGAGTTCGACCGTCTGCGTTTCGACCCCGCGCACTTGTGGTGGCAGCGGTACTGCCGGCAGATGGAAATCTTCGTCCAACGAGGCGCGGGAAAGTGGGGAGTGAGCCATTTCATCCTCGTCGACGCCTTGAACTTCGTGTTCGAGCTGGTCGGCGCCACCCAGACCTACCTGAGCGTCCACGAATGCCCCGAGCGGGTCCGGCAGGCCGTCGATTTCGCCTTCGACCTGAACGTCCGCATCCAGGAGCAGTTCTTCGCGTCGGTTCCGCTCGTGGCGGGAGGCACGCTGAGCAATTTCGCCCAGTGGATGCCGGGCCGGATCGTCTCCGAGAGCCTCGACCCCTACCACATGACCTCGGTGGCATATTTCGAGGAGTGGGGCCGGGAGCCGGCCGAGCGGATCCTGGCGGCCTTCGACGGCGGCGTGATCCACGTCCACGGCAACGGCCGCCACCTGCTGCGGGCGGCCGCCACGCTGCGGGGCCTCAAGGCCATCCTGCTCCTGGACGACCGGGGATTCCCCGCGGCCTGCGACGTGCTGGGCGAGCTGAAGGCCCGCGTGGGCGACGTCCCCGTGGCGCTGGGCGTTCCCTACCCCAAGTTTGCCGAGCAGCTCGCCCGCCACGAGCTGGCCGGCGGCGTCATGTACCAGGTCGCAGGGGTCCCCGACGCCGCCACGGCCAACCGCTCGATGGAAGCGGTGCGGGCGTACCGGGCGTAGTACGGGCAGTGGGCGACGGTTCACCGTCCGCGCGAATCCGCGTAGAATCAAACAAGGAAACTTGCTAGAATGGGCGCGTGGCCGACTGATCTGCCGGAAACGTCAAGGAGTGCGAACATGTGCAGGTGCAAGAGCTGTTACCTCGCGATCTCGGGCGTCATTTTTCTCATCGTGACCGTCCTGCACGCTCTGCGGCTGGTCTATAAGGTGCCGGTGCAGATCGGTGACCGGCCGTTGCCGGACTGGTCGTCCTGGGCAGGCGCGGTCGGTGCCGGCATCTTGTGCATCTGGGCGTTCTGGCTGCTTTGCGGCGTGTGCTGCTGTCACTCCTGCAAGACCGAGACGCCCCCTGAGAAGTAGGCGGTGGGCTGCGGGCGGCTGCCGCTGCTCTGCCAAACCTGCCTCGATGAGCGCGACCGCGCTGGCAGTCCCGGCTTTGGCCGGCCTTCCCGCCCAAGGACGGTACTACGAACACGTTGATCCATGCCTGACGGAGCACCCTTGCCCGTCAATCGGGGGGGATGGATCAGGTGGCCCGGTGAGCGTGCGATAAATCCCCACATTGACACCGGTCCCTCCGGCGGGTACTATCCCGCCCTCTACCCCTGCCCCCCCACTCTTCGGCAAGACCATGAAACGCCGTAACCGCCCCTGGTCGTCGTTGTGCGTGGTTCTCCTGTGCCTGTGCTCGGGCTGCCTCGGCGTGCGGCACACCACGCGGGTGATCCGGGAAAACGAGCAGCCGCGGCCCGTGCGTTTCGAGTCGGAGCAGGCGCGGAACCTGTTCCAAGCCGGGGTCAATCAGATGAAGGCCCATAAGGAGACGACCAACTTCCAACTCTCGTTCTCGCTGCTGGGTTGGCGGTCGCAAGCCGACGTGCTGTCGGACAACGCCGTATACAACGACGAGGTCCTGGCCTGCGACGCCAACGGCGACGGCCTGATCACCGTCCAAGAGGCCGTTGCCTACCGCGCCCGCGTCGATGAGAAGATTGCGGCCCTGGAGGCCAAGGCGGCGGAGGCCAAGGCCAAAGAAGCCAAGGCGGCGGAGGCGAAGGCCAAAGAGGCCAAGGCGGCAGAGGCGAAGGCTGCCCCGGCCGGGAGTTCTCCGGCAGATACCTCTTCCCGCTCGACTTGATCTATCCGTCGAACTCGGGCGGCCGCGATTGCCCGTCAATCGGGGCGGCGGGGCCGCACGAGCCGCCCTAATTCACCGCGAACATCTCTTGTGCCCCGCGGCACCCCGGTGTGCAACCTCTCAGGCCACCGGCCGACTGCCCACTGCCCACTGCCCACCGCCAGGGGGGTTGCCGGGCATTGTAAGATCGCCGCAAGAGAACTCGTCGGCGGCGGGAGCGAATCCGTAGGTGCCCACGGCCTGCCGGAAGGTCCCCCCTGTGCATCTCGGTCCTTGTCGTGTCCGTGTGGAGGGCGGACGCAAGAAAACAGTGTGACGACGACGGTATTCCAATGGAAACGAACCAGTCCCCCAACGAAAGGTCGATCCCATGCCGAGACTGAGCAGCATGTTGGTTGCCAGCATCGCCTTGGCGATGATTGGCGGCATTATTGCCTGTTCGAACCGGCCGGCCGCCTCAGGCGACAAGGGCCCGAAGACCACCGAAAATCAAGACAGTACAACCGCCGTCGCTCCGGCGGCCGCCAAGCCGGCCGCTTCCCCCGCGGCCGCCGAAACCCTGCTGGCCCAGGCCGACGAACCGGCGCCGGCGAAGCCCGCGGCCGCCGGCGGCAAGAAACCCAACATTGTCTTTATCATGGGCGATGACATCGGCATGTGGAACATCGGCGCCTATCATCAGGGCCTGATGGCCGGGAGGACGCCGCATCTCGATAAGCTAGCCAAACAGGGCATGAGGTTCACCGATTACTACGCCGAGGCGAGCTGCACGGCCGGTCGCGCGAATTTCATCACCGGTGAACTGCCCATCCGCACGGGCATGACCACCGTCGGCCAGGCCGGGGCCAAGATCGGCATACCGGCGGAAGCATGCACGATTGCCACGGCGCTCAAGCCCCTGGGTTACGCCACCGGCCAGTTCGGCAAGAACCACCTCGGCGATCTCAATGAGTTCCTGCCCACCGTCCACGGGTTCGACGAGTTCTTCGGCTACCTCTATCATCTCGACGCGATGGAAGACCCCGCGCACCCCGCCTATCCCCAGGAATTGCTCGGCGTAGTCGGGCCGCGCAACATGGTTCATAGCTGGGCGACCGACACGGATGACGCCACGGAAATGCCGCGCTGGGGCAAGATCGGCAAGCAGAAGATCGAGGACGCCGGCGCGCTCCATCCAAAGCGGATGGAGACCGTGGACGACGAAATCCTCGATTGCACTCTCAAGTTCATGGACAAGGCCAAGGCCGCCGACAAGCCGTTCTTCGTCTGGCTCAACCCGACGCGGATGCACATCGTCACGCACCTCTCCCCGAAATACGAAGCCCTGCGCAACTCGAAGAATGGCTGGACCATTCAGGAAGCCGGCATGGCGCAGTTGGACGACATCGTCGGCGCGGTGATGCAGTATCTCAAGGACAACGACCTTGATGACAACACCATCGTCGTGTTCACCACCGACAACGGCACGGAGGCCTTCACCTGGCCCGACGGCGGACAAACGCCGTTCGCGCAGTGCAAGGGGACGGTCATGGAGGGCGGTTTCCGCGTGCCGTGCATCCTCCGCTGGCCCGGCCACGTACCGGCGGACTCGATACAGAACGGCATTTTCTCCGGCCTGGACTGGTTCCCGACCTTCCTCGCCGCCGCGGGCAACCCGGAGATCACCGAGCAATTGCTCAAAGGCGCGAAGCTCGGCGACCGGACTTACAAGAACCATCTGGACGGCTACAACCAGATGGACGCCATCACCGGCAAGGGGCCGTCGGCGCGCCACGAGATCTTCTACTTCGCCGAGAGCAACCTCGGTGCGGTGCGGATCGACGACTTCAAGTATCGGTTCATCGACCAGCCCGGCGGCTGGCTGGGCGTCAAGAACCACCCGGACGTGCCCTGCCTGACCAACTTGCGCCTGGATCCTTTCGAGCGCACCGGCTGGCCGGAAGATGGGACGAGAAACGGGTCGCAGGAGTACTTCCAATGGTTCAAGTATGAATTCTGGCGATTCGTGTTCGTCCAGCGGGAGGTGGCCAAGCTGGCCCAGACGGCCCTCGAATATCCGCCCATGCAGCGGGGGGCGAGTTTCAACCTCGATGCCCTGAAGGCGGAGTTGGCGAAAAAGATGGAAGAGGCGCAGAGACACACCACCGGCGATTAGCCGAAACGACCTTCACGGCGGGCGGTCCGCGACGGGCCGCCCGCCTTTTCACCCGGTTAGCCGATCCTTTTCACGAGACTGAATCCGCCCGGCGCCCTTTCGCGCCGCCGAGAGGGTCCTGGACCGTGGGCCAAGACCTGGCAGGCCGACAAACAGGAGGCACTTATGAGACCGTGGTCGAAGCAAGTCCGATTCATCGCCGGCGTATGCGCCCTGCTGGGAGCTGGTGTTGCCAAAGCGGCGGATGCGGCGCCCGAGAAAGCGGCGGCACCACCCAAGACAACCGCGGCCGCGCCCAAAATCGACAACCAGGCCGACGAGAAGGCGATCCGCACGACGGCCGACGACTTCGTCAAGGCATTCAACGCCGCCGACGTCAAGGCGATCGGCGGCCTGTGGGCGGCGGACGCCGAGTACACGGACGAATCGGGCCAATCGTTCCAAGGTCGCGCCGCGATCGAACAGCTATACGCCGACGTGTTCAAGCAGCACCTTGGCGCGATCATGACGGTCAAGATCGAGTCGATACGGTTGCTGGGCCCCGATGTCGCCCTCGAAAAAGGCGTCGCCAGGGTCAAATCGCCCGGAGGGCTTGCCGACACGGCGGCGCGTTACACCGTGGTCCACGCCAAACGCAACGGCAAGTGGACCATGGTTTTCGGGCGGGACGCCCCATACGTTCCGGTCTCGAACGAGGACTACCTGAAGGATCTGGGATGGCTCGTGGGCGACTGGAGTCCCGCAGCGAAAGAACTGCCCCTGCGGTTGCACGTCGAGTGGATGGCGCAAAGGAACTTCATCAAGAACACCTACACGGTTACGAAGGATGGTCAATCCACGCTGACCGGAGGCCAGATCATCGGCTGGAACCCCAAGCTGGGGCGGATCGTCTCGTGGCACTTCGACGCCCAGGGCGGCTTCGGTCAGGATGTCTGGACGAAAGACGGCTCGAATTGGGTCATCGAGGCGACCGGCGTGCTCCGTGACGGCAGCGAGAGCACGGCGGTCAACATCGTGACTCCCCTCGACGCCGACAGCTTCACTTGGCAGTCGATCAAGCGGACTCTGGACGGGGTAAGCCTTCCCGATACGCCGCCCGTCAAGATCGTTCGAGTGCCACAGAGCAAATGACATTCCTTCCCGCACGAACCCAAGACACTCGATGATTCTCCGAAAGGTCTCCCATGATCAAAACGACGATAGGTCTGGTGGTTGCCGCGTCCTTGACGCTGCTTGGGGCGCGAGCCGGTCATGCCCGCGGGACGGGCGGCGCCCATGCCGGCGGCGGATACCACACCGCTAGCTCCTCCGGCGGCGGATACCACGCCGGCGGATCTCGCGAAGGCGGCGCATACGCTAAGGGACCGGAGGGCGCCGGTGCCGCTCACGGAGGGGCAAGCGGCGAAGTCTACCACGGCCCCGAGGGCACGACCGTCGCCCATGGCTCGGCCGGAGTCCACGGAGCCGCCGTGGGGCCGGGCGGCGCGGAGGCCGGCGGCAAAACGGTCAGTGGCACCGCGGTGAAAGGCCCGCAAGGCAACGAATATACCCATGAATCATCGGCCGCGCATGGCGTGGCCGCCGGGCCCGAAGGGGTCGAAGCCGGGCGATACGCATCCTCCGGCAGCACGTATCACGGCGCGGGGGGCGCCACCTACGCTCACGGCGCCGCGGGCTACGGTGCCGCGCACACCGCGCTGCCCACCGACGCCGGCTATGGCATGCCGGCAGCGAGAACCGGCACGGCCGCGTACGCCGGACACCACCAGACGGAGGCGCTCAGCGGCAGTGTCTACGCCGCCCGCGGGGCCATGGTCAGAGGCTCGTTCAGCGGTTACGGCATGTACGGCCAGGGCTGGCGTGCGGCGAACCCGGGCGCCTGGGCCCCGGCAGGTTGGGCGGCCGGCTCTGCGTGGACGCCGGCCACCTGGCCCGCAGTGGGAGCATCGCTCGGCTGGGCCGCCGGCGTCCAGCCGGTCGTCTATAACTACGGCGGCAACGTCACCTACCAGGACGATCAGGTCTATTATGGCAGCCAGCCGGTGGCCACGGCCGAGCAGTACTACGAGCAGGCCGCGACGCTGGCCCAAGGTGTTCCTGCGGCAGACGCAGAAGCCCAGAAGTGGATTCCGCTGGGGGTCTTCGCGCTCGTCGAGAAAGAACAGTCCGAGCCGCATTACGTCATGCAGTTGGCCGTCAATAAGGCGGGGACGATTGCCGGTAACTACACGGACGTGCTCAGCGGGACGAATGTCCTTGTCCGCGGAGCGGTGGACAAGAAGACGCAGCGCGCCGCGTGGACCGTCGGAAACAACAAGACCACCCTGTGCGAAACCGGGATCTACAATTTGACCCGGGACGAAGCGCCGGTGCTCATCCACATCGGCAAGGACCGGACCCAGCAGTGGCTGCTCGTGCGACTGAAACAGCCGGAACAGCCTGGCAGCGAGAAATGACGCTGAGAGGCTGCCCGAAAGGCTCCCCTCTCCCTCCGCGAGATGGGCAGGGGGTGAGGGCGGCCTCTGATCGACACGCCTGCCCGGCGCCCGCAGCGCGATGAACCGTTTGCTCAGAGTCGCCGCCGTCATCGAAGCAGCCGCGGGACTGGCGTTGATGGCCGTGCCCTCCGTCGTCGCCCGACTGCTGCTGGGTGTCGAAATCTCCGCCGCGGGCATCCCGCTGGGCCGCGTGGCCGGCTTTGGCTTGCTCGCGCTGGGGATGGCGTGCTGGCCGGGACGCGACCCCACCGGCAAGGCGGCTCCTGCCCTCCGGGCGATGCTGACCTACAATTCGCTGGCGACGCTCTATCTCATGTGCCTCGGCATCGGCGGTCAGTGGGTCGGGCCGCTCCTGTGGCCGGCCGTCG
>Ga0187848_10003652_pt1 | contig 11129 bp, 9 predicted proteins | sample June2016WEW_4_40_FD_132424 | JGI IMG/M metagenome (GOLD analysis project Ga0187848, IMG submission 132424) | Peatland microbial communities from SPRUCE experiment site at the Marcell Experimental Forest, Minnesota, USA - June2016WEW_4_40 | ecosystem: Environmental > Terrestrial > Soil > Wetlands... | reverse complement strand
TGGCTCCCTGGCCGATGCTCGTCAAGGGCTCGTAGAAGGGCACCAGCGCGGCGGGGAACGGGCCGCGGCCCGCCGGCACGAGCAAGTAGCCGTCGGCCACCGCACCGTCTGGGGCAATCTGCACGTGGACGTGGTGCTGCGTGTAGCCGTCGCGCTGGAGCGACTGCAGTCGCTTGACCGCCGGCCGCTCGACCAGCGGCGGCCACGGGCCGAGGCGGCGGTGCCATGCCGCCAGAATCTCCTGCCGCCGCCGCGCCCAGTCGGCGGCCGAGCGGACCCGCGTGCCGTCGGCGAACACCAGCGGCGAGCGGTACTTGCCCAGTTTGCCGGCATACTCGGCGGGCGGTTGGAAGTACTCCTGCAAATTGCTCTTCAGCCACACGACCACATGCTCCAGCGGCCCGAGCGGCAGTTGCACTCGGCCGTCGGCCAAGGCAATCGCCTTGTCGGCCAGCACATCGCAGGCGGCCAGGCCGGCGGGCTGCCGCAGGGCGGCCAGGTCGAAGGCCGCCACGGCCTGGCAGGGCTGGGGGCTGCTGTTGACGATCACGGCCAGCAGGCCCTTGCCCGGCCGGTTGTACAGCGAGACCTTCACACCGGCCGGCTGGCACCGCACGAAGCGGTCGTTGGCCCAATAGGGCAGCCAACTCGCCTCATGCCGGCCGAAGGCATCGAAGGTCTTCCATAAGCGTCCGGCCGCCTCGACGTCCTCGATCCCGCCGGGCCGCACGGGCACGTCGTGCAGCAAACCCAGCGACATGGCCTCGACCCGCCGGAACGGCCCGTTGCCGTACCAGAGCAATTCCGCCGGGACGCCCCAGTTGTGGCCCATGAACTCCGTCGCGAAGGCATCCAGCGGCAGCACCTCCAAGGGCGCGGACGGCCGCTTCAGCCCCTGCAACTGCTCGCCGTCCCAATAACTCGTGGCAAAGGCCAGGGTGGGGATGGTCATGCAGGTCGATTGGTGGACGTTCACTTGCCCGGCCGGGTTGCGGTGCTTGACGATCGTGTAGATCCGCTTCATCATCTGCCGGGTGGCGAAGAAGCTGTAGGTTGGGCCCAACGAGCCGTCGGGCCGCCGGTAGCCGCAGCCGTGCAGTGCATTCGCACAACCCCACGGCTCGCTGGTGCCGTCCAGGTAGACGCCGTCCACGCCGTGCTCGGCCATCACCCGCTCGATACCCTCGGCCAGGAAATCCTGCCAGTGGCTGCGGTAGCAGACGACGTAAGCGGTCTGCTCGGGCTTTCGCTTGTATCCGCCCGCGCGGGGCTGCACCAGGCACTCCTCGTGATAGCGGTCCCACTCGGGGGCGATGTTGCTCATTTCATAGCCGAAGTAAAGGAGCAACTGGATGTTCCGCGCGTGGCAGGCGGAGACCAGCTTGTCCAACTCCCGGCCGTGCGTGGTCTTGGGGTAGTTCTGGATGTCGGTCCAGTGCTCGTGGAAACACATCGTGCGGACGCCCGAGCGGGCCAGCCGGTCCAGCAACGCCGCATCCAGGCCGTAGCCGCCCATGTGGACGATGCGGTAGTCCCAGGCGTCGGGCCGGGCCGGCTTGACGGGCGTGGCCTGGAAGCCGAAGGTGTACTCCAAGGGCCGGTCGATCGTCTGCGGCGCGGCCAGGAGGCGCACCCTGAGCACGACCCGTTGGCCGGCCCGCTCGATCTCCACTACCCGGTCCGGCTTGGGGCTCACGAAGTTGCGGTCCGACTCGCAGAACCACGCGAAGCCCCGTTGGTGGTCTCCCAACCAGATGAACGGTTTCCACGGGCCGCGGTAGCCGTCTTTCGGCAGCGCCGTGGAGTTCGCCGCGCTGCCCCAGCGACCCGGCCAGGTGTGCAACAACAGGGCATGCTCGGCCACCAGCGGGATTTCCAGGTCGAGCCGCTCGATCGTCGCCTGCCGGCCCTTGGGATGCAGGCTCAGCTCGCAGCGGATCATCCCGTCATACTCGACGTGGACCTCCCCCTGGCACCGCAGGCTGTCCGATTCGGCCGTCGCCGCCAGCCGCGCCAAGTGCGGTTTGGCTTCGAGCACCCGGCATGACGCCCCCTGCCACACGAGCGGCTTCCCACCGGCCGCGCCCGATAGGGTCACGGCGCCGGCCAAGAGGTCGGCGTCCCGGGCCACGACCGCTGCCGGCAGCGGCAACGGGCCGAAGCGGTACGTCCGGCCCCAAACGCCGACCTCGTTTCCCGCCACGGTGATCGGCGTCCACGGTGGGAGCACCTCCTGGCTGATGCCTGCCTGGCTGCCTTGCCAGGGCGGCGCCGGCCGCGGTTCCGCCGCCCGCGCAGGAAAAACGTCCAGCAGGAGGATCAGGCCCATGAAAAGCGTGCTACGTCGCATGGCGTTCTCCTCGGCGTCCGTGGCCGTTGCGGTCGAGCAGCGTTTGTATTCCACGGGTTTAGCGGGCGAGCGTACCCGCCCAGCCCATTGAACCGCGCGCACTACTGTGTTACAAGAGGGGCGGCGTGGTCGCGGGGCCCCCCGGTGAAGGCAAATGAGAAACCCTCCGCAGGTTGCATTCTGCGAATACTCCGGCGCCGCCCAACCCACCTGGCTGTGGTTGGAGGATTTCGTCGAGGTGATCGAGACCCGGCAGCCGGCGGAGGTCCTCGACAAGCTGGAAGCCGTAGAGCGGGCCGTCGCGGGCGGGTTGTACGCCGCGGGGTTCGTCAGCTACGAAGCGGCCCCCGCCATGGACGCGGCCTTCCGCACGCACCCGGCCGGCAATCTGCCGCTGCTGTGGTTCGGCCTGTTCCGCCGCATGACCGAGCAAGCTGAAGAAAAAGGGGACAGGTCCAATTTGCCGCGCAGCGGCCCCCTGGGTGCTTGGCACAAATTGGACCTGTCCCCTTTTTCCGCCGGCAACGCGGGCAGCTTCTCGGTCGGTCCCTGGCAGCCCTCCGTCACTCCCGAGCACTACGCCGCGGCCCTCGACCGCATTCGGGACTACATCGCGCGCGGGCACACCTACCAGGTCAACTACACCTTCCGCCTGCGGGCGAATTTCCACGGGGACTCGTGGAACTTCTTCCGGCGTCTGGCGGCGGCCCAGCGCGGGCAATACGGGGCGTATATCGACACCGGCCCACACGTCCTGTGCTCGGCCTCGCCCGAACTCTTTTGGCAACTGGACGGTGACGCACTCTTGACGCGGCCCATGAAAGGCACTTGCCCCCGCGGGCTCACCTCCGCCGAGGACCGCCGGCGGCCAATCGCTTTGGCGGAATCGCCGAAGGACCGGGCCGAGAACGCCATGATCGTCGACATGATGCGGAATGACGTGGGGCGCATCGCCGCCAGGGGCAGCGTGCGGGTCGTGTCGGCCTTCGACGTGGAGAAGTACCCGACGCTGTACCAGATGACCTCGACCGTGGCCGCACGGACCGCGGCGCCGCTGACGGAGATCATGCGGGCCCTGTTTCCTTCGGCCTCGATTACCGGCGCGCCGAAGGTCCGCACCATGGAGATCATCCGCGAGCTGGAAGCGGACGCCCGCGGGGTCTACACCGGCTCGATCGGCTGGCTCGCGCCGGGCCGCAAGGCCCGGCTGAGCGTGGCCATTCGCACGGTCGTGATCGACCGGGCCGGCGGGGCCGCGGAATACGGCGTGGGCGGCGGCATCGTGTGGGATTCCGACAAGGCCGGCGAATACGCGGAGTGCGCGACCAAGGCGGCCGTGTTGACCACCGAGGTCCCGCCGTTCAAGCTGTTGGAAACCCTGCTCTTCGACGGCAAGCGCGGCTACTTCCTGCTGGAAGAACATCTCGGCCGCCTGGCGGAGTCGGCCGCGTACTTCGACTTCGCCCTCGACCTTGCCGCGGTCCGCGGCCGCCTGGCCGCTCTTGCCCGCGGCCTGCCGCTCGGGTCGCACCGTGTTCGCCTGCTGGTGGACCGCGGCGGGCGGGTCGCCGTGGAATCGTCGCCGGCGCCCGTCCCTTCGCCCGGCCCCTGGAGGCTGCGGCTGGCCGATCAGCCGATCGCCGCGGGCAACGTGTTTCTCTATCACAAGACGACTTGCCGCAGGGTTTACGGGGCGGCCTGGGCGTCCCGCGGCGACTGCGACGACGTTGTGCTCCGCAACGAGCACGGCCAGGTGACCGAAACGACCATCGCCAACCTTGTAGTCGAGAAAAACGGCCGGCTGGTCACGCCGCCGGTGGCCTGCGGCCTCTTGCCGGGCGTCTTTCGCGGCCACCTGCTCCAGACCGGGAAAATCTGCGAGGAGATCGTCACCGTGGAAGACCTGCGGCGGTGCCCGCGCCTGTTTGCCGTCAATTCGCTCCGCAAATGGCTGCCGGCCGTGTTGGTGGAGTGAGTAATTAGCGAACTGGCGGGCTCAGTGAGAAGTTATCCCGTCCGCGGCTGGGAATGGGCCGTTCGTAGTTCCGCCTTTAGGTGGTTTCCGGCGGAATGCCGCCTAAAGGCGGAACTACGAACGTGCGACGTTTCTTCCCGCGGGCACGATAGAGCCTAAGCCCCTGCCCTTCCTTCAGCGCCGAACGCCGGCGCTCCCGTCGAGCACGCACCGCCGTGACGCCTGGGCGTCCGGCCCCCTTGCTTTAACAGCGATTCGCGGATATCCTCACATGGTCGGGGAAAGGTGTCTGGAGGAATATATTGTGTTGGATGGCGTCCCGTCGAAAACGGCTTCGGCGCCTTTTCTCGGCCTTAAGCCACTCCCGGCGTGACCAAGGGGGAGACCGTCATGACGCTTGAACAACTCGAACAACGGGTGCATGATTTGGAACGGCAAGTCGCCGAATTACGAGGCGAGCTGAAACCGTTGCGGCCTATGGCTAGCGTACAAGAGACGTTCGGCATGTTCGCCGAAGATCCAGAATTCGAGGAGATCGTCCGGCTTGGCCGCGAGTATCGAGACCAAGTCAACTCCGAGGACAAGTGATGCTGGTTCTCGACACGGATCACCTGGTGGAATACCAGAGGGGCACATCGGCGGAATCGCATCGTTTGAAGGAACGACTCGACGGTGTGACGGAGCCCTTTGCCACCACGATCATTTCCGTCGAGGAGATGATGCGGGGCTGGATGGCGGCCGTTCGTCGTATCCATGATCCACGGGGCCAGATCAGCGCGTACGCGAAGTTGCGGCAGCTCTTCCGCTTTTTTGCTACCTGGCACGTCCTGGACTGGAACGAGGGCGCCGCCGATGAGTATGAGTCCTTGAAAACTGCAAGGGTGAGGGCCGGGACCATGGATTTGAAAATCGCCAGCATCGCTCTGGCAAATGGCGCCACGCTGTTGACTCGCAACACAAGGGATTTCCAAAAGGTTCCCGGCCTTCAAATCGAGAACTGGCTGTCGTAGCGGAAGGCTGAGCGGCCGTGCACCCGCTCAGGAATCGCGCTGGCGGGGATCGAAAGGGGGCGCGCAGCCAATAGTAGCAAGCTGGGCTACTGGTAACCACCTGCGCCCCCGTTTTGGCTCCGGGCTTGACACTCAGCGGCAATACATTATATTGCGCGAAATCGGATCAATTTGGCTTGCTGAATGGGAGCACCCCATGAAACTCTGGAAGATTCACTGCATGGAAGAGGATTTCCCTGGCTTGTGGCATCGGTTGTACAAGCACCAATGTGTTGCCATCGGCTGGCGTCTTGGTGATAAAACGAAGGAACGTGGTTGGGCGAGAGTCCGTAACGCCTTGTCGCGAATTGCAGTCGGGGACTACGTTGTCGCAGCCTTGAAGCGCAATCGTGTCGGACGAATCGGGCAGGTCACCGAATTGAAAGTATCTGACAACGATTGGAATCCACTTGTACCGAAAAGCAAGGACCTTCCCTTCGGGCAAATGGGCCGCCGGATTCAGGTGCGATGGGATCTGACTTGTGGGCCAACTGATCGACACTTCATAGTCTTGCTCCCCAAAGGCTCACGGCTCGCGGCTAGCGAACTGCGCCCAACGATTGCGGAGATCAAATCACTCAGGCTTGATCAACTCCGAGATGCAATGAACAACCCGGAGAACTGGGTTGGTCTTCTGGGCCACTTCAAGTACGAACGCGCCTTGTCGGACTACATTTCGGCTTACCCGCACCATCTTGAGGATGGACTGGTGCCGCATCCCGATTTAAAGGTCCGCGAGAAAGTATTTCCCGATCGTAAGCGCCTCGATGTGCTGTTGCTTGATCACAAAGATCGACCGGTAATCGTTGAGTGCAAGCAGGGCGAGCCAACTGTCAAGGACCTTAAACAACTTCGGCAGTACATGAGATCGCTTCAAAAAGAAACCGGGCGCAAAGACGTCCGAGGAATTTTGGTACACGGGGGATCGCGTAATCTTCGTCACGAAGTGGTTAAGGCCGCGAAACTCGCTCCAACGGTGGAGATCGTCCAGTATCACCTTCAGGTTGACTTCGCCGGTAGCTCCGTTGGTTAACTCGGATTGATAAAGGGGCAGGCGCATGTACTCGGCGGTGTACGGGGGCTTGGCGGACCGCCAGGCGGTGTGGCCCGCGCCTCACCGGCGGGTATAGCGGTCCAGCGGGTCTTTGCCGACCACTACCCATTCGCCCGTGGGCGACTTGCGGCGGGCCCCCGGGGGGGAGATGACACTTTTCTCCCCACCTTGCCCCCACGGCACCCGGTTTTGATCCAAGGTCGTGGATTCCGGAACGATTTGCGGCACAACGAGTTAGAAAATCGCCCGGGCCGGCCTGCACCGGGCCTTGCCCAAGGGGTACGATTGTAAGGGTGGACGCCGTGAGTTGAGGCAAGGGCTCGTTGTTGCGCCAACCTAACCGGCGTAAGATGTTGGTAGCTCTCGCGAGGATCGCTATATGACAATCCAGCTCACCGAACAACAGTGGGCCGATATACAGAGGGGCGAGCTTCCGGTGCGGGTGAGCGATCCCGCGCGGAGCGCGACGTTCGTGCTCGTGCGGGCCGACGTGTACGAGCGATTCAAGGCCCTGTTCGAGGAGGATCCGGTGACCGAAAAGGAGCGACTGTTCCAACTCCAGCAGTTTGGAAAACGCGCCGGCTGGGACGACCCGGAAATGGACATCTACGACGAGCTTGATCCCCGCCGCAAATCATGAACGTCTCTCGCGGCGACATCGTCCTCGTGGATTACCCGTTCAGTGACCGAACGGGCAGCAAAGTCCGGCCCGCTGTGGTCCTGCAGGCGGACGCTCTCAATCGCCGGATCACGGATACGATTCTGGCCTCCATCAGCCGCCCGGCGCACCGGGCCTCGGCCACCTGGCTCTTTCGATGAATATGGCCTTCATCCAAGACCGCGCAAAGAAACTCGGTCGGCAACCTATTGAAAGTCGCCCAGAGATTGGATGTAGGCGATCGACTCGGCGACGTACTGCTTGGTTTGAGCCTCGGTCATCTCGACCCCGCGCACGCCTTCCACTTCGATAGTGATTGGCCCGCGGAAGCGGTGCTTTTCCAGGATCTTGAGGACGGCCGGGAAATCGACCACGCCCTTGCCGAGGACGGGGAAATTCCACGCCATGAATTGGCCGTTGTGGTCTTTGACCTCGACCGTGGCGACGTAGTCGATGATCTTCTCCAGCTCCGTAGCGGCGTCCATCCCCTTGTTGTAGAAGGTGATGTTGCCCGTGTCGAAGTTGACGCGGACGTTGGGGTGGTTGATCCGCCGCATGGTTTCCAGGTGGGCGGCGGCGTTCGCCCCCAAGTCGGGATGGGTTTCCAGAACGACGGTCACGCCGTGCTTCTTCGCAATGTCGCCGACGCGGCGCAATCGCTCGTAGGCGACCTCCTTGCTCACTCCCGTGTGCTTCGGCGAAAGGAACATGTGCCGCACGCCCATCTTTTCGCAGACGGCGATCTGGGCGGCCAACTCGTCGACGCTCGACGCACGCCCCAGGTCCGTATCGCCGCGGAGCACCAGCGGACGGAGGCGGCTTTCGGCCAGCCGCTTCCGCAGTGCCGGCACTTGCTCGGGCGCGGGCGTGGCCAGGAACACGTAGTGCATCCCCAGCGACGGCAAATGGGTCCAAGCGGCCTCCTGGTACTCCCCGTAGTTCATCATGCGAATCGCCAGGGGGTTGGTCAGGCGAGTCGCCTTCGCTACAGGTTTCTGCTCTTGCCCCACGGCCGTGGGGCACATCACGGCAAGAACCAGCCCCGCGAAGTTCATCAACTCTCTCACGACGGGGCCCCCCACCATTCTGCGGGCGAACTCTTTGTCGCGGTGATTCACAATGGGGCACTGCTGGACAAGCCAGCAGTGGCACCCGCACGATTCACCGGCGGGTGTAGCGATCCAGCGGGTCTTTGCCGACCACTACCCATTCGCCCGTGGGCGACTTGCGGCGGGCGCCGGGGCCGGCCGGCTCGCCCGACTTGCCGGGCTGGGGCGCAAGGTCGCCCAGGTAGTGCGATTCGGGCTTCCGGCCGCCCCATTGCAGCCAGTCCTCCAGCAGGCGATAGTTGCGGTTCTTCTCCGGGAAGCGAATGCGATCGCCTTTCTGGATCACCAGTTCGTGGGCCCCGGTCCAGCCGAACCAGAAGTAGCAGGCGGTGTGGACCGGGATCCAGTGCTCGGCGCCCTTTGCGTCGGCCAGATAGAATTCGGCCCAGTTGTGATTGGGCACCCACACCAGCCGGGCGGGAATGCCCGCCGCCCGGCACAGGGCCACGAAGATGGCCGACATCTCCGCGCAGTCGCCGGCGTGGCCTTGCAGGGCCTTCGAGACGCCAATATAGGGACCGATCTGCGGCCGGATGCTCCGGACGATCCATTGGGCAAACTTCTTGGCCAGGTCCCAAGGGTGTTCCTTGCCGCTGGTGAGCTTGGCGAGCAGTTGCCGCACCTCGGGCGCGCGGCTCTCGATCCCCGGACTGTCTCCCAGGTACGCCTTCTGCACGGCCGTCGGAATCGCCTGCCGCTCGGGGAACTGGTCGCGGTGATAGTTCTCGAACTGCTTGTAGAGCGTGAGCTGGCAATGCACCTTGGCCGAGATCACCTGCCCCGAAGCAATGCTCGGGGCGCGGAGGAACAACTGCCGGGCGAAGGGGCCAAGCTGCCGGACCTCCGCCTCGCAGCCGTGCGTCTCGATGTCCTCCTTGACGATCTTCTGTTCCGGGCACTGGACGGGGGCGGGCGTGGCGGCCCTCAGGTCCGTGCCGTTGCCCCGGCCCACCAGCTCGATGCCCACCATGGCCTCGAAGGGCCGCGGCTCCAGGTAGCCGGTCTCGCCTTCCGGCGGCTTGTTCCAGATGTACTTGCCGTCGCCGACCACCGGGATCACGCTGGCCACGGGGGGCGGAAAGGCGATTTCCGACGGGGTTGCCGCGGGCTCCTCGGCCCGCAACACCTTGACAACGCTGGCGGAAGCCGCCGCCCCCAAACCCCATTGCAAGAAACTGCGACGATCCATGGCTCTTCTCCTCCTACCCATACTATTAGTGCCGAACTCGTTTTCCGTCAAGGAGTTTCGCGACTTGATGGTAAACTGAATGAACTTGCACGTGGGAGGGAAAAAGGGGACAGTCCCCATTTGCCGGAACGGCCCAAAGGCGGGCACCATGCTGGCATGGTCGTCGCACAAAAGGGGACTGTCCCCTTTTTCCCGGGCCGATAATGGCCTCCCGGAGTCCAGTGTATCCGGCACACTCCGTGTGCCGTTGGCAGGCGGCACACGGAGTGTGCCGGATACACTTATATGGCGAAAGTCATGGCTCCCGGCAAAGATTTTTCGTTGGGTTCCGGCAATTCTTGTGGAGAATAAGAAGGCGGGGCCGGAAGGGTGAGTGCGCGTGATGGAGCGAGAGGAGTTTCTGAAGAGCTTCGTGCGCGAGCAACGGCTGTTGACGGCATATCTTCTCAGTGCCACCCGGAGCCCCCATGCGGCGGAGGACCTGCTGCAGACGGTGGCGACCGTCCTCTGGCAGAAGCTGGCCGACTATGACCAGACCCGCCCGTTCGGGGCCTGGGCCGTCGGGGTGGCCCACCTGGAAGTCCTCAAGTGGCGGCAGCAGGCGGCCCGGTCGCGAGAGGTCCTCTCGGAAGAATCGATGCGCCTGCTGTCGGAAACCGCCGCCCAGCACGCGGAGGAGGTCGACGAGCGGTACGACTTTCTGGCGGGCTGCGTGCAGGCGCTGGGGGGCACCGCCCGCCGCGTCCTGGAAATGAAATATGCGGAAGGCCGCAAGATCCACGAGATCGCCGGCCGCATCCGGAAGAGCGTGTCGGCGATCGAAATGATCCTGGTCCGCAGTCGGCGGGCGCTGCGCGACTGCATCGAACGAAGAATGGCTCAAGCCGCATCGAAGGCATCATGAACAACGATCTCGAAGACCTCGTGGACCGTTACTTGGACGGTTCCGCGTCGGACCAGGAGGTCCAGCGGCTGGACCAGGCGATCCGGCAGGACCCGGCCGCCCGGAAGGCCCTGCTCATGTCGGCGGCCATGCAGTCGCAGCTTGGCTGGCTGCTGGCGACGCCCCCGGCCGGCGTGCCGGCGCCGCCCGCCTCCCGCGGGGGCGGCCCGCGGCGCAGGTACCTCGTTGCGGCGGCGGCCGTGGCGGCGGCGGCCGCGGGCTGGCTGGTGGCCATCCTTCTGGCCGGCCAGTACCGCGCCAAGTGCGGCCAATACGATGCGGCATTGCGGCAACTCGCCGCGCGCGAGGCGCCGGCTGCCGGTCCGGACCGGCCCGAGGCGCAGCCCCAGGTCGTCCCCGCGGGCCGCGTGGTGCAAATCCGCGGATTGGTGCTGGCTTTTCCGAAAGCAGGGGAAAAGGGCGTCTCCGTGTCCGCGGGCTCCGCGATTCCCATGGGGACCCCGCTGTGGACCTGTCCCTGGGGCAGCGCCGCGATGCGGTTCGCCGACGGCACCTGGATGAATCTCGACCGCAGCACGGAAGTGCAGATTTCGCAAGCCGACGCCGTGCGGAAGGCCGCCGTCAAGAGGGGCATCCTCTTCGTCACGACGCACCAGGCCGCCGGGCAGGGCAAGGTCGTCGTCACCACGGCCAATGCCGCGGTGACGCTGGTCGATGGCCAGGCTGCCGTGGCCGTCGACGGCGACCGGACGATCGTGGAAGTCGCGATGGGGCATGCGGGGGTCTCGGACCGGCCCGACGGCCCCGCCGTGCCTGTCGACGCCAACCAGTATGCCATCGT
>Ga0187848_10003651_pt1 | contig 11130 bp, 8 predicted proteins | sample June2016WEW_4_40_FD_132424 | JGI IMG/M metagenome (GOLD analysis project Ga0187848, IMG submission 132424) | Peatland microbial communities from SPRUCE experiment site at the Marcell Experimental Forest, Minnesota, USA - June2016WEW_4_40 | ecosystem: Environmental > Terrestrial > Soil > Wetlands... | reverse complement strand
GTGGGGTGCTCAACGCCTTTCGGCATCAACGGAAGGGACACACGGACAACGGACAACGGACGGCAGGCGGCCGCATAGTGCTCAACGCCTTTCGGCATCAACGGAAGGGACACCCGCCGCTGCACCACGGCCGCGTCAAGGGGCGTTTGTGCTCAACGCCTTTCGGCATCAACGGAAGGGACACCCAATGGACCGTGCCCTCGTTCTGGCCGCTCGACCAGTGCTCAACGCCTTTCGGCATCAACGGAAGGGACACTTGCCGAGCCACTCTCGGGCCTTCTCGACCGTGATTCGTGCTCAACGCCTTTCGGCATCAACGGAAGGGACACCGACTGCCTCCTGCACATGAGCGCCTGTTTTCTCACGTGCTCAACGCCTTTCGGCATCAACGGAAGGGACACCTCCAAGATCGACAGGCCGAACCACGCTTTCGTCAGTGCTCAACGCCTTTCGGCATCAACGGAAGGGACACTCGGCGCGACGTGCAGCGCAATCGGAGTCGTCGGGCTGTGCTCAACGCCTTTCGGCATCAACGGAAGGGACACTACCAATCCGTGTAGTACACGTCGAGCTTGGTGCGTGCTCAACGCCTTTCGGCATCAACGGAAGGGACACGGACTTCTACGCAGCGGGATGCACGTTTTTCACCTGTGCTCAACGCCTTTCGGCATCAACGGAAGGGACACGACCCGAATAGCCGGGCCTGTCTTGTCACCGTTGTGTGCTCAACGCCTTTCGGCATCAACGGAAGGGACACTCCGGGGCCGCCGTAAGGACAAGGCCAATTCTGGTGTGCTCAACGCCTTTCGGCATCAACGGAAGGGACACGCGGCGAGCCGACCTTGCACCCGCAGCTTTTCAGAATGTGCTCAACGCCTTTCGGCATCAACGGAAGGGACACGCCGGCAGCGGATCCGGGCGGGGCACCGTCGGGCCGTGCTCAACGCCTTTCGGCATCAACGGAAGGGACACCACCAGTCCGCCGCACGCTCGCACCGCATCCCTATTGCGTGCTCAACGCCTTTCGGCATCAACGGAAGGGACACCCACCTGTCCCGTAACCAAGGTCACGAACCGTCGGCGTGCTCAACGCCTTTCGGCATCAACGGAAGGGACACGCCCGGTTGCTCGGCGGGCGACGGCGGATGCGCAATGTGCTCAACGCCTTTCGGCATCAACGGAAGGGACACGGCGCGGGGCGGAACGAACAACGGTCGGCGGAAATGTGCTCAACGCCTTTCGGCATCAACGGAAGGGACACCAACTCGGCAGGCTCGGGATAATTCATCCAGAGCGTGCTCAACGCCTTTCGGCATCAACGGAAGGGACACGCCGGTGACCGCCGTGCGGCGCCAGCGGCCGCTGTCGTGCTCAACGCCTTTCGGCATCAACGGAAGGGACACAGCCGGCGCCTACTCGGCTCCCAACGTCATCGAGGTGTGCTCAACGCCTTTCGGCATCAACGGAAGGGACACGGGGTTGCTGCCGTCGCTGCCGGCACGGGCCTATTGTGCTCAACGCCTTTCGGCATCAACGGAAGGGACACTAGGAGTTGGCCCGCTTTTGACTTGACTGCCTCTAGTGCTCAACGCCTTTCGGCATCAACGGAAGGGACACGTCCTCCATTACGTGGAAGATCGGCCCGCTCAGCGGTGCTCAACGCCTTTCGGCATCAACGGAAGGGACACACGCGCCGGCCACCAGTCAGGACAGCGAAAGTGTGAGTGCTCAACGCCTTTCGGCATCAACGGAAGGGACACACCGCGTCGCAGCCGGCCGCCCCACAGTCGGCATGTGCTCAACGCCTTTCGGCATCAACGGAAGGGACACAGTCTTACGTTGTGGTGAAGGTTCGTGGTTTATATTGTGCTCAACGCCTTTCGGCATCAACGGAAGGGACACACACGGGCTATGATGTCGGGGGCATCAGATATTTGAGTGCTCAACGCCTTTCGGCATCAACGGAAGGGACACGGCGCTCGCCCCAACCACCGGCATGCTATCAGGTTACGGGGGCACGATTCAAGTACCGGATGAGAAACGATGCCCGGGAGGGCATGGCCGGCGGACAACCGCTCGACACGGCGACAACCAGCGCCATCGAAATGATTGCTGGAAAACGCTTTACGCCGAGCAGGCACAGTCGTCATGCACCTGCCGGACGGCTGGCATGACGCAGCGCTCCGGCACACCAACACGTTAGGGCGACGATCGGGGTGGTCTCCATCGACCACGCAATGGTCCATGATTGCCCTTTCAGACGACCTTGAATGTTGGCGGCGGCTCAGCCCAGCTCGATTGGTCGCCCGTCGAGTGCTCCGGCACCTGGGCGGCGCAGCGGCTGCACAGGGGGATCACCAGCAGGTCGTCGACATCCTCCATGATTTGGGCAAGCTGCCAATGCAGCCGTTCGAGCATCTCGACATCCAGCCGGCAGCGGAAAACGCTGTACTGGAGCCGCGCACCGTACGATTCGAGGACTTTGGCCACGCGCCGCAGCCGCTTCGGATCGCGGACATCGTAGCTGACGAGGTGCCATTGTTTGGAAGCCATATTCTACCTCAGTCGCATGCGCGCGAAAAGTCCCGGGCAGCCCGTCCACTCCTTCTCCAGCAGGCGGACCTCCAACTCGACGATCCGCGCGTAGGTCAGCGATTGGCCGGTATGGGGATGCCGGTAGGATTCGGTCAGCCGCTGCTCGAACAGCTCGATGGCCTTGCGCCGGCCGGCGTCGCTCAGCCAGACCTGGCCGGGCGAAATGGCGAAGTCGTCCGCCGGGTTCCACTGTCCCCGGTTCAGGCTGCCCACGAGCGGAATGTCCCACAGCAGCGTGCGGAACAACTCCATCAGGTCCAGCACCAGCGGCGGGGCGGCGCTGCGCGGCTGGTGGTAGAAGCCCAACGCCGGCTCCAGACCGACGGCCAGAATGCTGCGCTGGACGAGCGACTGGAGCAGCGCGTAACCGAAGCTCAGCAGGCAATTGAAGCGATCGCGGGGCGGACGGCGGTTGCGCCCGTCGGGTCGAAGCTCTTCCGGGACGTCGGCGCCCACCAGCACCCGCAGGCAGTCGAAGTAGGCGCGGGCGGCCGTCCCTTCCAGCCCCAGCAGCGAGGCGGGCGAGTCGGCACGGGGCGCCTCGCGGAGCACGAGTTGCATCTGCTCCAGTCGCGGACGGCACCAGGCGCGGTAGGCAACCTCGGCCCGGCTTGCCCGAAGGACGTAACGCCGCTGCGTCTCGATCTTGGCCGCGACGAGGCGCCGCGCCAAGTCGAGCCGCCTCGCCGGGTCGGAAACGCCCGCATACTGCCGGAGCCGCTGCTGCACGCGCCCCGGCGACGAGGCGGTGCCGGCGGCGAACTTTCCGCCCATGGTGAACCACTGGACGGCCACGCCGTGCTGGGCACACAGGTGGATGGCCTGCGTCGATACCTGGGCGTAGCCGTGAACGACGACGCTATCGAGTTGCTCGACGGGGATTTTCTGCTTCTCCTCCTCGTTCGTCAGCAGCAACGCCGCGCCGCTCCGCCCCAGGTGGGCCCGCGGCGAAACGATGTGCAACGTCTGCTGCTCCCGCCGCGAAGGGAAGAGCCGCGGGGTTTCCGCCGGGCAACCCTCCTCGGGGGACTGTCCCAATTTTCGTTCGACGAAAATGGGACTGTCCCCTTCACCCCCACCGCTTTCTATCGACGCCGCCATCCGCTCCTCTTCGGGCAGGCAGACGGGCGCCAGCGAACATCGCGGGCAAAGCTTCTCGTTCTCGGCCACCGGCGGCCGCTCGGTGCTGCGACGCAGTTGGCGGGCCCTCTCGACTGCCGCGGCCAAATCGCGCCGCGCGCCCTCGTCCACCTCGACGAAGGCGGTTACGCCGTCGGCGTGATAGCGAACGCGGGCCTGCGGAACCGGCTCCGCCAGGGCCTCTTCCAACAACACGGCGTAGGCGACGGCCTGGATGCGGTCGCTGGGCCAGGCCTGCGGGCGGCCGTCGTCGCCCCGCCGACACCGCCCGCGCTTGTGCTCGATGGCCACCCACACTCCATCGCGGCGGCGGACCGCATCGACCTTGCCCAGCAGTCCCCAGCGGTCGCTGGAGACTTCGCAGGAGCGTTGCTCGGGCGTTTCGTCGTCCGGGGCGACTTCCTCGACGTGCAGCCGCCGGCCGGCGTAGACCGCGGCGTCGGCGACGCGAATCTCCTCGACCTCTTCAAGATAGAAGAGGCGCTCGCAGTACAGCAGCGCGTGCAACGACATGACGCGCAGGGGCGGCTCCGCCTGGGCATCGCTTGGCGGGGCGCAATCGAGACGGTCGGCCTTGCCCCGGTCCTTTTCCTCTGGGAGTTCCCGCAACACATCGACGGGGCTGGAAGCTGCAGTGCTCATGCGTTCCTCCGGAGGTTCGGCCGGCTTGGGACCTCCGTGAACGCCAGCAAGTGAAGCCGTCGGCACGACATTCCGCCGACGGCGAAAACGGTTAAGTCGTTGTCATACGATTACCTCCCGCATCCGAATGTAGTAGGCACACGCCGTGTGCCCTGGGTAGCGCGCGGGGCAACCGCCCCCATGCTACAGGCTAACGGTATCCGGCTTCTATCCAGGCATCCCGCGGAATCTCCGCGGTGGGCTCTGCACACGGGGCGAAGAGCGCAGAAACTGTTTTCGCCATGTCTTGGCGATCGATCGTGATCGTCAGGCGAGTGACCCGCTCGCGCAGCCCGTCCTCTTCGGCCGCGACCGGCTTGAACCAGTAGGCGGGCGTCAACTGCTCGACCGGATCGAACCGATCCAGCAGGAAATTATTATCGCCCAGGAAGGGCAGCCCGTACGCGCGAGGCACATTTCCCGCCAATCCCTCGTGGACCTGGCTTTCCAGCGCGTCATTGCCGTCCAGACAGATGTACGCCCGAATGCGCGACAAGACCGCGCGGCGCACCGGCACGATGTTGTACTTGTTGCCCTTGGTAGAGGGCGCTCGCTCCTTGCCGGTGCTGCCGACCGGGTAGTTGTGCAATTGCTGGTAGAGCGAGTGCTGTAGGGGGAACTCGAGCGCCCCAAGGGCAATTTGGGCCGCCGGCAGCCCGTTTGCAATCAGCGTCATCGGCGATTTCCCGTCGTCGCGTCGCATCTCGATCCCGGCCACGTTAAGAAGCAGCCCGTAGGCGGCCGAGGGCGTAATGAATTCGGCCGTGGGCCGGAAGCTGCCCGCCATGAAAGTGCGGAAAACACCGAACGGCGCCTGTAGGTAAAGGCGAAGCATGACAACCGTCCCCTATTTCGCAGTAGGAAATGCCTTCTCCGCCACGGCCGCCAGCAGGCGTTGCGGGTTTCGGTCAAGTGTTACCTTCTTCTTGCCCTCCAACTCCTTTTGGGTCACCTCGTCCATATCCTTGACAAGCTTGCCGCCCAGGTAGAACTCGCCGCCGGCATAGTCGCCCTTCCTGAGCCCTTCAACGATCTCCGGCAAACGGTGGCTGCCACCCTCGTCGATCGTGAAGCCATACGTGTCGTAGCCAGCGACGAGCTGCGGCGTCAACCGGACGACGACGCTGGCCGGGGCCATTTCAAAGTAGCTGCGGGCATGATTGCCCGCCACGTCGTTCAACTGGCCGATGGCCTTGAGAAGGACGCGGGTCCAGTCGGCTTTTGCCCGGCAGTCCTCCAGGTTCAGCGCGAAGGGGTACTGGAATGCTGTCACGGCCGTCTCGCGGTGGAGCAATTGAGAACTGTCCGCATTCTTCCACGGGCTGTCGACGTTTTGCGGCGACTGAGTGAAGACGCTATCGTGCCGGTACGCCTCCAGGGCGACCGCCATGTTCATGCGCAGCACCGAATCGCGCTTGAACGTGAAAAGATCAGGGTTTCGCCCGTTCTTCTTCAGTTCGTCGCGGATCTTCTTGCGGTCCGCGCTCCCCGCCGCAACCAGCCAGCCCATGAAGAAATCGTCGGCGAAGCGGTCAGCGTCCGGGTAGTCCAGGAACTTGACGGCAAGCTGCTCCTCATCGTGCAGCCGCTTGCGGTTGCATGGAAGCTTGAGCGCGCACAGCGTCTCCCGGATCGCATTCCGCATCGCCTCCGGAGAAATAATCGCGTACTCGAATCGTCCGCGGGTGATTTTTTGGATGACCGCACGGTTCTCCGCGCTTTCGCCGCGATAATTCGCGCTAGGCGCCGTGTTGGTGAGGACGGTGGCGAACAGATTCATGGGCTTTCTCCTTCTTGGCTTGGGGACTCGGTGTTCTTGGGCGACGGCAGGTAGGAGTGCGCGGAAAGGGCAAGCATCGAAAGCATCTTGACGGTGTCCGGATCGTCGATCAGGGCGCGACTCAAAGCGACGAACTCGTCTTCCTTGAGAAACTGTGGCACCGAGCAGATCGTGCCGGTGAAGTATTCGATGAAATCTTCGGCGCGCCGTCCGCGCATCGCGAGAAAGGCGCTGGAGCACGCCTTTTCGCGGGCGTCGCGATACGCCTCCGGATAGCGTATTCGCCCTTGATCATCCACCTTGGTCTTGAGGGACTCGTAATCGATCCCAGACCTGTCCTTGGTCTCATGATTGACGAAGGCTCGCGTCAGGCGATGGACGAGGACCGCCAGACGGTCATCGGGTCGTGTCTCGTTGCACACGGGTACGGGTCCTTTCATTAGCTCAAGGTCGTCGGAAAGGGCGCGAAACGTCTGGCTGACGTCGCGGCCAAACGGACTGATTCGGGCAGGCGACTTGCCGTGGACGGAGAGAAAGAACGCGAACGGAAATCGGCCGAACAGCGCATCGGCATTGGAGAACCAGGCCGACTGCGAGAGCAAATTGCCGATCCGTAGCGACTTGTACAGCGGGTTCCAGCACCCTTTCCGCAATGCCTCGTAACGCCGGAGCATTGTGGCTGTCGGCGAAATCCGCTCTGCAGCAAGGGTGTGGACGCTCTTGCCCCGGCTTTCGAGTCGGTAGATCTCAACCGCAGATACGGCAAGGGAGAGTTCCGAGTCGGCGACCCGGCGGCGGACCATGTGATACAAATACTCTAGCCCGCCTTCCTCCGGCACGTCGATCAGCGCTGCGCGAGGGGTCCGCCCAGCCGCTTCGGTGGGCAAACTCGCAACGAAAGCGAGGAAATCGGAGGTGAATTGCGCCAGGTGGGAGGGCTCCGGGACAACGATCACGAACCCAGCATAATCGCTTTTCCCGTCGATTGCCAGGGTCCGAGGAACGTAAGTCAAGGACGCGATCAGCCAGAAATGGAGCAGGAAATTGTGCGCGATCGGGCCTTGGAAGGAGACCCGCTCGGCGTTCGTATCCTGGGCTCCGATAAACAGCGTTCCAGCTACGCTGTCCGTGCGCAACTTTCCCTTCGCAAGGTCGGCCTGTGCCTTGATAAGCTCCGCCCACAGGCCGCCTTTGGCGTCGCCGGCAACGGACGACGGCTTTCCGTCGGCACGTTCCTTGAATAAGCCGCGGGAAGCAGGCTTCGACCGCAGCGTTTTCCAGAGCATGTCGCGCCAAAGCGCCACCCAACTGTCATCCGGATACAGCGCGGCCAGGAAGGCGCCCTTCGGCTGGATCACGTCGTAGACGAAGCGTTTTTCCGTTTTCGCCTTCCCATTCGGGCTGGTGACCGACTTCTCCACTATGCGCTTCGGCTCAACTTCGCTCCATTTCTGCTTCGCTTCCACCTCAACGAGTACCGCATCGTAGAGATCGTCAAAGACGGATTGCATGCTCTCGCGCGTGAATGCGACGGTGACGGCCGCTCGGTCAGACGCAGCCACGTCGGGAAGGTTCTTCATCCGCCGCCGCTTCATTGACTCGACCATCAGGAGCAACCCGGCCAGACCCGCCTTGTGCTGCGCGGTCGGCAAGTCGAACAAGTTGTATTCGAGTACGAGCGTTTCCGCCGCGTCGTGTTTGCTCACGGCTGGGCCTCCACGGGACAGTTGAGCAGGCCGAGTGTGCGCGAATAATTTGTCGCCGGGGCGACGACAGGATAATTGCCCAGGCGGTCGTCGCGCTGGGTCAGATACCAGGGCGATGGCAGGAACAGCCCGTCGGTAGGCAGATTCTCTTCCCGCAGCCCAAGATACCGCTCGACCTCGCTGTCGAGAATAGCCTGCACGGCTTGGCTGCCGTGGTCGTCGCGGAGCGACGCCTCGCGCGACACTGCCCAGGGGCCGCTTTCCACGAAGGCCGCATAGCGATCGACCTCCGCTTCGTCCGGGCCAAACTTCTCCAGCAACTCCTGCAATCGCACCTGGCTGGCGTTTTGCCCGTCCAGCGCCGCGAGAAACCCTTCCGTGCCCTTCCAGTCCTCCGCCTCGTAAGGCCTCTCGCTCTCCGGGCGATAGACGTAAACCTCGCCCGGATCGCCCTCGGTGCGCGCGTGGCGATTGCAGCGCCCCATCCGCTGAATCATTGCGGTAAGCGGGGCCGCTTCCATGATCAGGACCTGCGCGTCGAGGTCCAGGCTCATCTCGCAGACCTGTGTAGTTACCGCAAGGACCGCGCCCTTATTGGGCTTGAACGCCCCAATGATCGCCTGGTGCCGTTCCTTGCGGTCGTCGAGGGTAAAGCGGCTGTGGTAGCACTCCGCGCCCAGCTCGCGGGCCAACTGCTGGCAACGGTCAACGGTGTTGACCACCCAGAGGATGCGTTTTCCATTGGACCGCGCGCGGCGGGCCAACTCACGGGCGGATTCCGCGCCGTCCAGGACGTGGAACTTGTAGCGACGCATCGCGGCAACGCCCTGCAGATCGGCGAACTCCCCAACGTCCTCGGGAAACACCCGTAGACCGCATTCCACGAGGTCGCGTTGCCGTCGCGTGGGGAGACTGGCCGTCATGCACAGCACCGGCAGGGCGAACTCGCGAAGAAAACGCTTTAGCGACGAGAACAGGCTGCGGTCGAAGCTGTGAACTTCGTCGATCACGACGACACTATCCGCCAGGACCGGGAGCAGACAAACCGAGCGATAGGCGTACTGCATGAATCCCAAGAACTGGTCGACCGTCGCGCTGAACACGCGCCGTCTCCAGTAGGCGATAGCGAACAGGCGGTCTTCCGTGGTGAAATCCTTGTCCTGCCGCCCGTCGCTCGCGTTCTCGAACATGCCTTGCAGCTCATACCCGGACGTTCCGTGAATCATTGCGGCGTCCGCCTCAGGCGCCCAGGAGACGTAGTCGCGAAAACCCTCCGTGGCCGTGGCACGCGTGGGATAGATGAAGATCACCCTGGCAGCCGGACGGTTGGCAAGCTGCCCCCTGATCCAGCGCCACGCGGCGAGCGTCTTGCCGCTGCCGCACGACGCCAACAGCAGCGCGCGCTCGGGCAGCGCCTCGGCGGCCACCTGAAAATCGTTCCAGCCGAACGACTTTCCGGTCTCCCTCTCAATTGTGGCGATGCGCGGCGCAATTATCTTGCTGTCGATATACGATGCGCCGATCTCCTGACCGGCGGAAAACGCGGCGCCGAGCCACTCGCCTACGGTGTGGCCTTCGCGCGGAAGGCCAGACCCGGCGGCGTCGGCGACAATCACGGCCGCACGCACCGCCCAAACCAGCCGCCGGACGATCGCGTCTCTTGCCATTCGCTCCCTCAAAACGCGGAACGCGCGTTTGAAGGCGACTGCATGCGCCCCCAGGATCTCGTCGATCGTCCAGCGCGATTCAATCCTCACGTCACATGGGCCGGCGTTGCCAAGCTCGCGGCGTGCCATGCCTGCCAGGTTTGCAACGCCTCCCGGAAAAACCGAAAAAATGTTCCGGTCGGCGTTCGCGGGACTGCCAAAATGAGCGGCATCCGCCCTCAGGTGATGGCCGATAACTGCGGCGACAACAATGTCCCAGTCCAAATCTGCGTGGACAAGCGATGCATTAACCGCCGAACTCCGCAGGAGAATTCCGCTTAGGTGCTCATGGCGGATAACCTGGCCGGCAGGGCGATGATTGACCGCATCGTCGAACCCGCTGTTCGCCTTTCCAAGATCGTGGAGGGCACAGGCCGTCACACCGTTGACACAAAACCGGTCAAAGTCTGCGAACGGGAGTTTGAAGAACCGCAACCACTTGCGCCCTAGCCGCGTGGCACTCTGGCGTTTTCCAAAAAGCCCATGAAAGCAGTCGACGACCGTCGCACTGTGGCCGAGGAGTGTCTCCTCGTAACGAGGGTGGCCCGCGCACTGCGGGGTCTTCGCCAGTAATTCTCTGGGACCTTCCATCTATCACCTTCGCTCCGGCACGAAGACCCCGCAGCCCATGTGGCGGCGGCCGCCAAGGCCGTTCTCTTGTACGACGATGGATTCCTCCGCCGTAAGACGGTCCACCAGCACTTCATAGCCGACGACCTCCTTGTCCTTGATGCGGAGCGTGCGACGCTTGCCGAGCGAAAGCGTCGCCTCGGTACAAACCCCAAGCTCGCCGACCTGCCGCAAGGCGGCAGCGCGAAACGCCTCCGCTGCGGCGTCCCCTGGCTGGGCCGCCACGTCGGGGAGCTTGATCGTAACCAGCCGGCTCCGTACGGCAACCGCGGGCACGAGCGAGCGAACCTGGGGCACGCCGATCCGCAACGTCCGGTCCAGTAGCCGGAGCGGCTGCCCGGCCAGCGGGAGGAACCGGGCGATCTCGCCGGCGTCCGTGCGGATGACAAGCCGGCTGTGCTCCGTCAGTTGCAAGGTTCGCCCGCCGAGCTGCCGACCGCGGATCGGATGAATTCCATAGCCGTCGGCCTGATGCGCCTCGGGCAATAGCCGCGAGACCGCGGAGTACACGAGGTAGCCGTGGTCGGCCGGCAGCGGATGTGGGCACACGATGGAAAATGCAAGGTCAACCTTCATCCGTCGTTACTCCCCAAGAAGTCGTTATCGGAACTGCCGGGCAGCCCGCCTTCTTCCAAGGGAACGCCCCCCGCAGGTTCCCCCTACGATAGCACAATATGTACGTATGTCAAGAACCGGGTGACAGGTGCCAGGTGTCAGGTGCCACGCGCCAGGTGCCAGGTGCTAGGTGTCAGGTGTCAGAGGGCAGGGAGCAGGGGGCACGGGCACAATCCAAGGCCCAGGACCCAAAGTCCACTCGCCACTCGCCACCGCCCACTGCCCACTGCCCACCGCCCACCGCCCACTGCCCACTGCCCGCTGCCCACTGCCCACT
>Ga0187848_10003649_pt1 | contig 11133 bp, 9 predicted proteins | sample June2016WEW_4_40_FD_132424 | JGI IMG/M metagenome (GOLD analysis project Ga0187848, IMG submission 132424) | Peatland microbial communities from SPRUCE experiment site at the Marcell Experimental Forest, Minnesota, USA - June2016WEW_4_40 | ecosystem: Environmental > Terrestrial > Soil > Wetlands... | reverse complement strand
GGTGGCGGCGGCGGGTATCGCGGCGGGGGGGGAGACCGGCGCGGCGGCGGCGGCGGCGGCTATCGCTGATTTTTCGTCAAATATCTGAACCTCCGCGCCGGCGGAAGGATGCGTCTGTTTTCTCAAACGAACTTGCCTGGATTCAAAACACGCCTTGGATCCAGGCTTTTCTTGATCTGTCGGTGCAAGGAGCGCAGCGCCGGGGACGCGGCCAGGGGCCACCACCGCTTTTTGGCCAGGCCAATGCCGTGCTCGCCGGTGATGACTCCCCGCCACTCCACCACCTGCCGGAACAATTCGTCCAGGACAGCCCGGCTGCGGGACCGGGCGCGGGGCCAGGTTGGGTCATACATGACGTTGACATGGATGTTGCCGTCGCCCGCGTGGCCAAAGCAGGCCAGCGGCAGGCCGGATTGCTTTTGGAGGCGGGCGGTGAAGGCAAAGAGGTCTTCGAGCCGGCCGCGCGGGACCACGATGTCCTGATTGAGCTTGATCAGCCCGGTGTCGCGCAGGGAGAAGGAGAATTCGCGGCGCAACTGCCAAAGTTCCTCGCATTGCTCCCGGCCATAAGCGCGCCGGAGGAGCCTGGGATGGTGGGCGCGGAGCAGTTTTTCCAGGGCGGAGGTTTCGCCGCGGACCGACTTCTCCTGCCCATCCGATTCCACCATGATCATGGCGCGCAAGCCGTCGAGCCGTCGGCTGCCGGTCCTCCGGCGGGCCGCCGCCAAAGTGAATTGATCGGCGACTTCCAGGGCGGAAGGCAAGAAGCCGGCCGCGAAAATGGCGCGGATGGCCCGGGCCGCTGCGGCCATGGATGCAAACCCCGCCACCAGCAGCGCCTGGGACGGAGGCAGCGGCAGGAGCTTCAACGTCGCTTCCGTCACCACCCCGAGCAAGCCTTCGGAACCGACAAACAAGCCGGTGAGATCGAACCCGGTTTTGTTTTTATGCGTGCGTCCGCCCAGCCGGACGATGGCGCCGCCGGCCAGGACGACTTCCAAACCGAGGACAAAATCGCGGGTGACGCCATATTTGAGGCAGCGGGGCCCGCCGGCGTTGGTGGCGATGTTGCCGCCCAGGGTGCAATCGGCGCGGCTGGCCGGATCGGGCGGATAATAGAGCCCCTTTTTTTCCACGGCTTCCTGCAAGGTTTGCAGGATGACCCCCGGCTGGACGACCGCCACAAAATCGCCGGTGTGGATCTCCTGGATGCGGTTCATGCGCGCCAGGGACAGGACAATGCCGCCGCGCGCCGGGACGCATCCGCCGACGTAGCCGAAGCCCGACCCGCGGGCGGTGACGGGGATGCGGTGGCGGCTGGCAAAGCGCAGGAGGAGCGCGACCGAATCAGTGCGGCGCGGCAAAGCCACCGCGTCCGGCAGGCGGGAGGCAAACCATTTGTCGCCGGCATGGGCCTGGCGCGAAGCGATGTCGAAGCGGAGATCGCCCGGCGGCAGGAGCTTTTGGAGCTGCCGCAGGGGGCCTTGCCAGGGAGAATTCACGGATTGGAGGGATTCCGGTATTTCAGCAAGGCCCGCGCTTCTTCCGCCTCGTCCTCGGGGACCTGCAGCAAAACGCCGCCTTCAGTCCCCAGGACGGCATCTTCATTCTTCACATTGACAGTGAAGTCGGCGGATTCGAGGCGGCCGCGGATAAGTTCCGCGTCGGCGAGGTTCACAGCAGTATAAACGGTGACGAATTCCATGGAGGGAAGATGGCACCGGCTGGAGGAAAACTCAAGCAATAGTGCAATTTGAATGGGGAATGGTGAACCGTGAAATATCTCAATTCTTGATTCCGCCGGCTTGCTTCGCTTGGGCGGGGGCGTGGAGATCGGCGAAGAGAATGACGCCGGCCCCGGTTTGGAGCAGGCTCAGGACTTTGATGCTGACTTGCTGGCCGATGAGGCGTTGGGCTTCGTTGATGACGACCATGGTGCCGTCGTTCAGGTAGCCGATGCCCTGGCCCTTGTCCTTGCCCTCGCGCACGACGCGGAGAGTGAAAATCTCTCCCGGCAGGATGACGGGCTTGAGGGCGTTGGCCAGGGCGTTCAGGTTGAAATGGGGAACGGATTGGAGTTCAGCGACTTTGCCCAGGTTGTAGTCATTGGTGAAGAGTTTGGCCCCGATGGCGCGGGCCAGGCGGACCAGCTTGGCGTCCACCTCGGTTTCCTCGGGGAAATCCGCGTCGTGAATTTTGACTTCGTTGCGCGTGTTCTGTTGCAGACGGGTGAGCATTTCCAGGCCCCGCCGCCCGCGGGCGCGGATGATCGGGTCGTTGGAATCGGCAATCTTTTGCAGTTCGTGCAGGACAAAACGGGGGACCACGATCATCCCTTCCAGAAAACTGGCGTCAATCAGGTCGGCGATGCGTCCGTCAATAATAACGCTGGTGTCCAGGAGGAGAAGGTTTTCCGGCTTGCTCTGGGAGGCGAAGCGGACATAGGGGATGATGAGGGAGAAATCTTCCTTGTTGCTGCGCATGGCCAGGACCATGCCGATGTAACCGAAACCCAGAAACAAACAAAGCCGGATGAGCCAGCGCTGGCCTTCTTCCGAGAACTGGAAAAGCCCGGAGCGGTCCACCATCACGGCAATGACGGTGCCCAGAATCAGCCCGAAGGTCGCGGCGGAGAAGGCCCGCAGGGAAAAGCCCTCCAGCATTTCGTCTATGGCAATGAGCAGTCCGCCAAACCCGAAGCCGATGAGCAGGCCCTGCCAGGCGCTGGGGATCAGGTCCGGTTTCAACTGGCTGACGGCGTAGCCCCCCGTGATGCACAGGCTCAAAAACAGAATCCGCATGACCCGAATTGGTCGCATAATGACGGTGGTGTGGCGGTGGTTTGGTGGTGGTTTGGGCCATCAGCGCCCCGGCGCGTTGGTGGGGGAGGGTTTGCGAAACAAAATGTGCCAAACCGAGTTCTCGTTGAGGCTGCGGCCAAAGCGGCTGAATTGGTCCGCCATGCCGCTGATGGCGGTGAGCGCCGTGGCCAGGTTCGTCTTCATGTTGTCGTAATCCGCGTTCATTTTTTCGTCTTTCAACAGCCGGCCGGCCAGGCCCTGTCCGGCTTGGAGGCCGTCGGCGAGGTTTTGCAGGGAGGCGGAGGCGGCTTTGATGTTTTTCACCGCTTCCGTCACGTCGCCCGTGTTGGTCGAAATGGTGCGGTCCAGTTTGTCGGCCATCGCATCCAGCTTCTGGGCGAGAGTGGCGAAATTAGAGACGGCAACGTGGACGGAGGGAACGTTGGCATCCAGCATGCCGCGGACCTGCTTGGCCATGCTGGCGGCGTCTTCGGTGACAGACTCAAAATTGGTCATCATGGTCACGAAATTGGTCAAGGTCACGGGATCCAAAATGGAACTGTTGACGCTGTTGATCGCCTTGTCCAGGTCCTTCATCGTCTTCTGTCCTTGATCCACCAGGCCGGAAATGGAACGCACCGCCTCCTGCATGTTAAACGGGGCTTCGCCGATGACGCTGGCCCCGTTGGTTAAAAACGCCCCGGCCTGGCCGGCCGCCACGCCGCCCTCCGCCGGGGTCACTTCAATGTATTGATCGCCCAGAAAACCCAGCGCGTCAATGTGAAAACTGGCCCCTTTGCGAATTTGATACTTGGCCAGAATCTCCACCGTGATGTCCACCGACCGGCCGTCCAGGCTCAGTTCGGTGGCGACCACCTTGCCGACGGGCACGCCGGCCATCATCACGTCCGCGGCGGGTTTCAAGCCGGCCACCGTCGGCATGGTGATGTGGAGCTTGTAAGTGGAGTGGAAGACCATGGGGCCTTTGCTGAAGTTGAGGATGAGCAGGGCGCCCAGGACCAGGCCGACAAAAACAAAAAGTCCAACCTTCCATGCAAAGCGTGTGTCGTTCATATAAGTGATTCTTTTCCGATCGGTTCGGCGATGCCATTGACGAACCGGTGGATGACGGGGTCAACGGATTTAAAAATTTCATCCGGGGTTTGGTCGGCGTAAATCCGGCCCTGGTGCAACATCAAAATGCGCCGGCTGATGCGGCGCGCGCTCCGCATGTCGTGGGTCACGGCAACGGAGGTGACATTAAACGTTTCCACGACGCGGATGATCAACTGGTCAATGCTGTCGGCCGCGATGGGGTCCAGCCCGGTGGTCGGCTCGTCGTAGAGGACGATCTCGGGGCGGTAAACCACGGCGCGGGCCAGGCCGACGCGCTTGCGCATGCCGCCGGACAGTTCGGCAGGCATCTTCTTTTGGGTGCCCTCCAGGCCGACCAATTCCAGCACTTCCCCCACACGCCGGGAAATCTCCGCCGCCGCCGTCCGGCCCTCGCGGCGGAGGAGGAAACCGACATTTTCCTCGACGCTGAGGGAATCGAACAGGGCCGCGCTCTGGAAGAGCATGCCGAATTTGCGGCGGACTTGGAGCAACTGGCGCTCGTTCATCCCGGCGATGTTCTGGCCCTCAATGTGGATTTCGCCGGCGTTCGGGGTGATCAGGCCGATCAGGAGCTTGAGCAGAATGCTCTTGCCCCCGCCGCTCACCCCGATGATGGTGACCGCCTCCCCTTTCTCGATGGAAAAATCCACCCCGTCCAGGACGCGGAGCGCCCCGAAGCTCTTTTTCAGATTGCGGACTTCAATCATCATCGCAGCAGGGTGTTGAGGATCATGGTCAGGAAAAAATTGGAGATGAGGATGGTGATGGAGGAATAAACCACGGCCTCGGTCGTGGCATGGCCCACCCCTTCCGCCCCCTGGGGACAGCTCAACCCTTTGTAGCAGGCCACCACCGCGATGACCCCGCCAAAGACGAAGGTTTTGATCACGCCCGTCAGCATGTCAATGTCGTCGGTGTGGCGCATCATTTGGTGCCAGGCGTCGGCTTGATTGACGCCCAGAAGAAACGAAGCCACCACATAGGCCGCTGCAATGCCCAGGGCGATGGATTCAACCGTCAGCAAGGGCATGGTGAGGAACAAGCCCAGAAAACGCGGGACGACCAGGTAATCCACCGGATGGGCGGCCAGGGTGCGCAGGGCGTCAATTTGCTCGGTGACGCGCATGGTGCCGATTTGCGCGGCGATGGCGGCGCCGACCCGCCCGGCCACCATCAGTCCGGTCAGCACGGGACCCAGTTCGCTGCCCATGGAGACGCTCACCACCGCCAGCGTCAGGCTGTCCATTTTCACCCGGTGAAACTGGAAATAGGTCTGGGCGCACAAAACCATGCCGGTGAACATGCCGGTGATGATGACGACCGTCTGGGATTTCACCCCGATGAAATACATCTGGTAAAGGACATCGCGCCAGACCGGCTTGACCCTGACCAGCGAAACCACAATCTCCCTGCACAGCAGCGTCCCCCGCCCCAAGCCCCCGAACCAATCCCGCGCCAGTTGTTTTGCCAGACTCGTCATAAAACGGAGAGCACACTAAACCGAAGGCGGCCAACTTGCCAGCCTGGAAAGAGGGACACAAGCATCAGGCTACTTCTTTGGCTGGAAAAGCAGGGGCGCAAACTGGGCCAAATCGCGCCGCCACACCTGGTAGGTGTGCGCGCCCGGAGTTTCCACAAAGGTGTGCCGCACGCCCCGGGCCGCGTGAGCCAGTCGCTCAGATTTCGATTGATGGTGACCAGCCGGTCTTCGCTGCCGCAACTGATCCAGAGCAGGCGCAGTTGCTGGTTGGCTTTTTCGCCCAGGGCCGGGTAATTGGCGGGGAAATTGGTGCTCATGCCCCCGGCGCTGAAGGCCCCAATCCAGGCGAACTTATCCGGCGCGTTCAAGCCGGTGAAAAGCGACTCGTTGCCGCCCATGGAAAGCCCGGCAATGGCGCGATGGGCCGCGTCGCCTGCCACCCGGTAGGCCTTCTCCGTCTGCGGAATGACTTCGTGCAGCAGGGTGTCGCGAAACAGTTCCACGTTGCGCCGCGCCAGGGTGGGGTCGTGCAGCGGTGTCGTGTAATCCTTGATCACGTCCATCGTGCCATAACCCGAGGGCAGCACCACCAGCATCGGTTTGGCCTGGCCCCGCGCCATCAGATTGTCCAGAATGACATTGGCCAGCCCGGCTTGGAGCCAGCTGTCGGTGGCGTCGCTGAAGCCATGCAACAGGTAGAGCACCGGGTAGGTTTTGCGCGAGGCGGCATCGTAACCGGGCGGCGTATAGACGATGAATTTCCGCTCGTCGCCGGCGATGGCGGAGCGGCAGGGATGATAATGCAGCCGCCCGCGCGGCACGTCATTGATTTCCCACGGCAACGACGCCGGGCCGGGCACATGCGCCTGGCTCTCCGAAAAGATCAAATTATATTTCAGCAGCGGGTTGGCCGGGTCCATCATGCGCACCCCGTCCACGGTGAAGGAATAAGCGTAAAGATCCGGCGGCAGCGGCGCCGTGGTGAGCGACCAAACGCCCTGCTCGTCCTTGACCATGCCCGTTTCCCGCACCCCTTCACAGTGGACGGACACGGAGGCCGCGTTTCTGGCCCGGAGACGGAAGGTAACGCGGCCATCCGGCTGGACTTCGGGAGAAACCGGCTGTTGGGCCGCGGCGGGAAAAGCCGCCCATACCGCCAGAAGAACCAGACTTTTCATAGGAATGAGTGCCGAATACGCCGCCGGGCCGCGCGGCGCAACCTGAAATCGAGGCTGTTGTCAATCATTAAGAATCTCAAGGGCGCACTCCTGCCCCGCTCAAGGCAATCGGTTTGAACCCGAGCGGCAAGGCCGGCGAGCCGGTCTGCAACCGGAAATCCCATTGCCTGGGCGCGACCAAGAGCGGGTCGGCGACCAGAGTTTGCAGGTCGTGCCCCCGCGACCGCCAGTTCTCCAGGGTGGCGCCTGAAAAAAGCATGCCGCCCGGTTCGGCCCCGGGGCGGGCATCCCAATAGACGTTGCGGTCCATGAAGTAGTGGTCGCCCTGCCAGTTGCCGCCGAGCAGCGTCCCGGAGTCGAACAGCACGATGTTATTGGTGAAGAAAAAGGAGGTGTGCTCCTCGTTGCGGGTGCGCATGAGCTGGGACTCGCGGTTAAAGGCAAAAATGTTGTTGCGAATCACATTCTCCCGCCCGTAATGCTGGTGAAAGCCGGCGCTCTTGCAATGGTAAACGACATTATTCTCCAGCAGGATTTCCGAGCTTCCTTCATCGGTATAAAGGCCCCAGCCGCCATAAGTGAAGCTCTCCACATCGTGAATGAGATTATTGCGGATGACGGTGCCGCGCTGGATGCCCAGCGTATAGACGCCCCCCATGTCGCTGAGCATCCCCTGGCCAAGGTCGTGCAGATGGTTGAACTCGATGATGTTTTCCCGGCAAGGCGACTCCTGGTAGCCCCAGGTCCAGCCCACGGAAATCGCGGTGTAGTAAAGGTGGTCAATTTCGTTGTGCGCCACCAGGTTGCCGCCGCTTTGCAGGATAAAGACCCCCACCGCCGGCGGATAAACCAGGCCCAAATGGTGAATATGGTTGTCAATAATTATGTGGCTGCGGTTCTGCTCGAACGCGCCGGGGCGCTGCTCCGTCTCGCCCACGCGAACGCCCCCGCCGCCCAGATCGAACATCTCGCAGCGGCTGACCTGATCGCGCTGGCAGCCGCGCCCCAGTTCAACCGCGTAGCCGGCCAGGCGTGTGAAGGCGCAGCTCTGCAAAACGCAGTCCGTCGCGCCCTCGGCCCGGATGCTGCCGCGCACGCCCACCGCCGCCTGGGTGTCGGCGTAGCCTTCGGCGGCCACCGTCCAGTCGGTGTGGCTGAAGGTCAGCCCGCGCAGCGTTATATTCTTGACAGGCCGCTCGGCCGCCAGGTCGCCCTGCAAAACCACCAATTCCTCCAACCGCGGCGCGATGACCTCGGCCTTGGTCAAATCCTCGCCGGGCCTGGCAACGCAGGTCAGCACGCCGGTTTTCCGGTTGAGCTGCCATTCGCCCGGCGCGTCCAGGCCGTCCGGCGCGTTTTCGATGAAATAGCGGGCGTTCTTTTCCTGGTTGGAAGGACGCGGGTTGGCCGAAAGGGTGGCAACATGATTGGTTGCATCCACCGCGCGGATGAACATGCGGAAGTCCGCCCACGCCAGCAAGGCCACCACCTCAACGTCTCCGGCCTCCGCCCACTCCGGCTTGATGTCGCCCTCGCGGAACTGCAGCCTGGCCGGATGCTCCTGCGGACTGTCGCCTTCGATGCGGAAGAAGCCTTCATTGGGCGTGCGCGCCCGCTGTGCCCGCCGGCCGTTGACGAAGAGCGACCGGAAATACCACGCGCCCTCCCGCACGGAGGGAACTTCGGTTTCCCACCAGCCGGGCTTGCCGGCGACCGTTCTCCAGCCCGTGATCCTCCGTCCTCCGCTGATGACGGGTTTCTCCCGGCCATAGGCGGCGACCGTCAGTCCGGAGTCTTCGGGCGTCAGGACCAGCGGCGCGGCAAGCTCGTAAGTGCCGCCGCGCAGGAAGATGGTTGCCGGCGAACCCGGCGCGAGGCCTTTCCGGGCGGCGCGGACCGCCTCAACCACCGCCGGCAAGCTGCCCGCCGTCGCTCCCTTGCCGCCGGCGGAGAGCGTGGCCGACTTGCCGAACCAAACGCCATTGCTGGCCGGCACGACGTAGAAGACAACCTCCGCCGCCTCGACGCTCAGGCTGGGCAGGCAAAACGCCAGGAACAATGAAAAATGCAGAATGCGGAATGCAGAATGCAAAATGGGAGCAATCCGCGAATTGGACGTTTTGAGAAGAAATGTTGTCGGGCGCATGGCAGGCCCCCCTGGGCCGGGAAGTGAAATTAAGTGAAACCAGGTGAAATTAGGTGAAATTAGGTGAAAATAACTGAAATCGGCCGCCCCTCTTTTTGGTGTTGTGCCGGGTGGGCATTTCGCCGCGCTTTTCGCGTCCGCGCCGGGCGGTCCCTCCCGAAACGGACCCCGCACTGTGCCTACGTGTCTCACATGGGCGATTCAATCATAGGTTCTAATTTTTGTCAAGCCCCGGTTTGAAGAAAATGCAGAATGCATCCTCCTTCGCCGAGGCTTCGGCGGACAAGGAATGCAGAATTAAGAAGCGGGATCCTCTCTCCAGGATCGCGGGGTGCCGCTGAATTACTCTGCCGCTGATTTGGAGGCCGACACCGCGACGCTGGCCAAAATTTTCGCCCGCTCGTGAGCGTTGTAGTTTCCGACACTTCACCGCTGCACTATCTGATTCTATGCGGCGCTGTTGAACGGGACAAGTCGCGAAAGCAAGCGCAGAAAGGAACAAGCAGTTATGCCCAGCGCTTGCATGGATCCAAAGCACAATGTTTCAGCGGGCCCAAATGCATTAAAATCTCCCGGTGCAACAGGTTTTTAAATCGCCCCTTGCTCACACAATGGTCCGCAAGCAGGCGACCATTCCACATCAGGTTAAAGACCCCGTAGTAGGAGGGCGCAGACTGCGCTTCCTGGGCCGTGTGCAGCACGGTCACCTTCAGTTTTAAACCATGCGCGGCCGCCATCTCCGACAGGCCTGTCGCCGAGTTGGCGTTGATGGGACATTGCGCGCAATAAAGCAGATGCAAACCGGGAGCCTTCGGCTCGATGCCTTGAATATCCCGAAAGCGCGGCTCTGGGCCTTTTCTCAGTTGATGGATGACCAACTGAAAACGGTCGCGTTGCTCGATCTGTTTAAAACCGTTCTTAAGAAAGATCTGCCGGCCGGCCATCAACGGGCCGTCGCTCACAAGGGCGGCCACTCCGACGGCCCGTTGCCGCCGCGCCTCCGCCAAGCACGCCTGAATTAGCCGGCTGCCCAGCCCGCCCACCTTTCGCCCACGCCGATACACCCAGAGGCAGTGGACGAACAGCCATCCGGCGGCCTCCACGGGCCGCCACGCGAATTCGCCCGGCACATACTCGAGAAAGCCCAGCGGCTGGCCGTCGCCATTGCGCGCCAGAAGAAAGCGAAGTCCATCCGCAAAACTGCGCTGCAGCCAGTCAACCTTGCTTTGATAGCCGGGATGCTGCCGGTTGGTTAAGCAGCCGATTCCGCATTCGGACAGGTTTTCCGGTCCGACTTTTTCCAAAGTTAAGTCATCCATGGTGTCTCAATAAATATGCCCGGCTTGAATGGCGGGATTGGGTAATTGAGTGGAACGTAACAACAGCCGAAAAGGACTATCATGCCAACTGTCCCCAAAATGCGCAGTTTGCTCCTGGCTGTTGCACGGCGACGGAGCGTAGCTGGCCAGCATCTCAGATTTCATTCTCCGCCATATTTTCAAGACATGGTCCATAATCAGCCTATCTAACTGACATTTCCCATTTGGCTTCTTGCCCACGACCAGCGCAGGCCTTTTTTGTGATTTTCTTCCTGCTCCCTAGATTTTCAAGTCATTTATCAGCCAGATCAGTCAAACCCAGCGCTGCAAAAGGGGATGGATTATCTGGCCGGGGCGCCATTCCCAAAGGGCACTTTGTTGCGATAAATGGTAATAGTGGCGTTGTATTCGTTGCAAAACACGATGTCCGGCCGGCCATCCCCGTCCAAATCACAGATCGCCACGCTGGCCGGATTCGGGCCGGTGGCAAAATCCACCCGGTCGGCGAGGGAATCGCCGGTGAAACTGCCCGGCGCGCTGACGTTGCGGAAAATGGAAAGCGCGGGGCTCAGTTCGGTGACCACGGCAATGTCCGGCTTGCCGTCCCCGTCCAAATCGCCGACGGCGGCCCTGTGACCCCGGCCCGACAGAGGGTAATCAATTCTGGAGGCAAAAGAGCCGGCGGTCAGACTTCCCACGGTGCTGAGGTTGCGAAACACGGAAAGCGAGTTGGCATAATAGCAGGCCACCAACAAATCCGGCTTGCCATCCCCGTCCAAATCACCGATGGCGACATGAAAGGGGGCCTGCAAGGTGGAGAGGCTGGCTTTGGGCGCAAAGGCGATCCTGCCGGGCGAACTGAGGTTGCGCAGCACCGAGACGGAGGATTCCCGGGAGTTGGCAGTCGCCAGATCCGGCCGGCCGTCCCCGTCCAAGTCCCCCACCGCCACCGTGAAACAACCGCTGCCCGTGGCAATGTCAATTTTCGGAGCGAACGAAGCGGCGGTCAGGCTGCCCACGACACTGGTGTTGCGCAAAATGGAAACCGTTCCATCCGTCGCGTTGGCCGTCACCAGATCGGGCTTGCCGTCGC
>Ga0187848_10003646_pt1 | contig 11141 bp, 10 predicted proteins | sample June2016WEW_4_40_FD_132424 | JGI IMG/M metagenome (GOLD analysis project Ga0187848, IMG submission 132424) | Peatland microbial communities from SPRUCE experiment site at the Marcell Experimental Forest, Minnesota, USA - June2016WEW_4_40 | ecosystem: Environmental > Terrestrial > Soil >... | reverse complement strand
TTTCGGGGACGGAGCCGCACGGGTACGAGATTACGGGCGTCCCGCAGGCCATAGACTCTATCATTACGAGACCGAAAGGCTCGGGCCAGTCTATGGGCGCGAGCAGGGCGTAAGCCCCGCCCAGGAAGCTGTCCTTCCGGCGCTCATCTATCTCTCCGATAAAATCTATGCCGGGCTGGCCAAGGAGCGGTCTTATCACGTCGCCGAAGTATTTCTCGTCCGCCTTGTCCACCTTGGCGGCGACCTTCAGCTCCATGTCCGCCGCCCTGGCTATCTCAATGGCGCGGTCCAGCCTCTTCTCCGGCGATACCCGGCCCAGGAAGGCCAGGTAACTCCCGGGACGCTCATGGAGTCTTAGAAGGCCGGGCGGCAGGCCGTGGTATACCGTAGCCTGCCAGTTCGCCCAAGGCAGGGGCCCGCGCTGCGCATCGGATATCGAAACGAGCGGCATTTCGGAAAACTCCCGGTACAAGGGGGCCAGGTCCGGGATGTCGAGCCTGCCGTGGAGCGTTGTCACTTGCGTGAAGAAGTGCCTCCTGGAGAGAGGGAAGTGCATGTAATCTATATGGAAATGGACGATATCAAAATCCTCTATGCGCTGGAAGACCTCCTCCAGAAGGAGCATATGGTGGGGCATCGTATCCACGCAGTCCTTGTCCAGACGAAGGGCCCTCTCGCAAAGAGGGATGAGCCTGGCCGAGGTGACCGAGTCCCCGCTCGCGAAAAGCGTGACGTCATGCCCCTGCCGGACAAGCTCCTCGGTAAGGTACGCTATGACACGCTCGGTCCCCCCATATAACTTCGGCGGGACGGACTCATAAAGCGGAGAGACCTGGGCTATTTTCATCTCCTGCGGCCTTTCTGTGGGTTATATATTTTTCTTTTTGTTCAGAGGGTTGACTTTATAAGTATAGCCGAGGGCGGGTCAGCGTCAAGGCGGCCCCAAACAGGCCGCCACGCTGAAATGGCGGCTTATTTATAACGGGTTAATTGGAATTATTATTCGAACGAGCAGACGTATTCTGCATGGCCGCCTGGGACGGAGATCTCGAAGGACGAGCCGCCCGGGACGAGGAAGAAGCTGCCCGCGCTGAATGAGCGCCAGTCTTCCTCGCCCGCCAGCTTTACCAGGCAAGAGCCTTCGGTAATGTCCATCCTTTCGGGTGCGCCGGTATTGAAGGAGAATTTACCCGGAAAGATTATTCCGAGCGTCTTTTTCGAGCCGTCCCCGAAGAATACTGTGTGGCTTACGACCTTTCCGTCGAAATAGACGTTGGCCTTTACGGCGGCGGCTACGTTTTCGTACCTGTCGGGTATGTCATTGGTCATTTCACGCCCTCCTGCTTCTTCACGGACGCGTTATCGAGGATTACGTCGTACTTGTACCCGTAGCCGAAGTCCTTGTCCTTGGTGAGTACGCCCTTCGCGATGACTATGTCGCCTATAGAGGGCGGGCTGTCCTTTATCGTGACTACCAGGTTGTTGTTGCCCCGGTCGGCGGAGCCGGAGCCGTCCTGTATATGGACCCAGTTCTTCCCCATTATCTGGGTAGAGACCTTGACCACCTTGCCCCTGACCAGTACCTCTTTTTTGTCGAGCTTTGAGCTGTTCCTGTAGAGGTCAGCCACGGTATAGGCGTTGTCGCCCTCTGCCTTATCGACGCTTATCTTCTCGGCGGAGACCGCGGCGGTCTTCTTCCTGGAGGCGTCGTCTTTCGAGCCGGGCAGCGCCGCCGGCCCCGTGGAAAAGATTATGCTGTCGAATGTCCTGTGGAGGGTGTTGCTCTTGAAATTGCTCATGAATACGCCGGGACCGAGGCTCACCTTCTCACCCACCTTCATCTTTGCCTCCGGCATCGCCACCCAGACCTTCTCGCCCTCTCTTTCAAGCAGGACGTAGGTATATCCGCCGCTACTGAGTACCTCCCTGACCGTACCGCTTATCATCTTCGTTCTCGGAGGCTCCCCCGAAGGAGGAGATTTAGGCTCCGGGGCCTGACCAGCCAAGGCGGAGGAGATGAAAAGCCACGAAAGGGCAACTGCGCATAAGACCCTGATAATCTTCATTAAGCACTCCAGGTAAAGGTTTACTGCGTTACGGAAGCCAGAAGCTCTTATTTTACTAGCAAAAATGCAAATAAACAACTTAATAATTAATATCGGAATAACAAAAATATCCGGTTTGACAATACCGGGAAAGTTCAGGGGCGCATGCTTGAACCATCCTTATTTTGTTTTAATTATTGGATACTTAGAGGTGTCCGAGATTTGATAATAACTAGGCCTAGGCTTAAACTTTTCGCAATATTATACTTAACGTACCCTAATTTCAAGTATTGAGTTTTATAGGCTTTTTCTGCGCCTCTTTGCCGTAGTTTAATCGTCTTTACCTCTCAATAAAACCACTTATTTTGCTCTGGTACAATTCTTGCTGAAAGCAATCCGATTATAACTTTTATTGACATCCCCAAGTGGCGAGAATAAAATGTCCGCACCTGTAAAAAACAATAGATTTCATCTTGAACACTTATGGTGGGTAATGCACCATTCCGATGACCCAGATAGAATGTCAATTGCCGTTACCTGCTATCTTGATGAAAGCACGGTAACTCTTGGCAATGATAGTCCCTATGCCGTTGTTGCCGGGGTTCTTTTTAGAAAGCCAGAGTTTTTATATTTTGAAGAACAATGGCAATCTTTATTATCCAGATATGGAATAACCCCGCCGCTACATATGCGGGATAAGCCGCGCAATAAGTCAAAAAGGTTTAAATTCTTTTCGGAATGCGTTAAATTGATAAACGACTGTAAAATTTACAGCGTCGCGGCAACTCTGCATAAGCAGCAATATGAAGACTCCTTTGCACCGGAAATTCGAGAAAACTCTTCTATATATATAACCTGTTTTGTTCTTTTGTCTTATCTCAACCACAGTCAAGCGGAATATAGGGCGCAGTTTGGCGATATTGCGGGTAATATCGCATATTTTTATGACCACGGATGCCGACATAAAGAAGACTTAAGACAAGCATATGACGTAATGATGGAATGGCAAAAACTTAAACCTTTGCACGTTGGCTCATTTACCGAAGACAGTCGCATACTCTCTACCTTTCAGGCCGCCGACCTTGTAGCATGGGCAGTGCATAGAAAAATTAATAACCACCCTTTCCATAAAGGGCTTGAGCCAATAGAAGAATTGCTAAATGAAGAGCATCACATCCAGCATGGATATGACGGTGATTTTCTCCAGCGTTTTGCAGACGCCATGAATCAATTAACCACTTGGCGGAAGTCTCTTAGTTAAGTCCCGCTTTTTACCTTTTGGCTTCAATATCGCCCTGCAAGCTTTCTCGAAAGTTTCCTTGTCCGCTTCAATCTGCCCGGCGGTTTCTATAAACCGGGCAGATTGTTCTTTATCATCTTTTGGTGGTTTTTTCTTTCTTCCCATTATTCACCTTATGCTTCTCTTTAATTAGCTGTTTCGTAAGTTAAACGCCGTCCCACCACGCCCTTCAAAAGCTTTTCGGCCCTTTGGGTATCATCAACGCCTTTGGCCTTCCGTAAATTATACCGGAAATCAAATTCAGCTAAATGGCGGTGAAGGTGGTTTTTATTGCAGTGCTGATATACGCCTTTCATGCCGCGCTTGAATATCGAAAAGTATCCTTCCACGGTGTTGGTATGGATATCGTTATCCTCAAAGTTCACATACTCGCCTTGACTATGGCAGACAACATCGTGTTCCCTGAAATGCTTGCTTAAACGCCGATACTGTACAGCGTCATCGGTCATCATCCGCGCTTCCTTCTCGATATTCTCCTTGAGAATAGGGACAAGAGTTTTTGCGTTTACATCATCAACAACCATACTCCGGGCGCATTTGGTTTCCCGGTCAATAAGCGAAAGAACCTTAAGCTTGTGGTGGTATGCGCGCCTTATTGGTATTCCGGGTTCTCTGCCTATGAAGGTTTCGTCTGATTCGACGATCCCGCCGTCGGCCCCGAACGGAACAAAAGCACCTTCCCGCATTGCCTCACGGATACGGTGTCCCATGAACCAAGCGGTCTTAAGGGTAACGCCTAAAGTCCGGTGAAGCTGGTTTGCGCTGATACCCTTCTTTGAGGATGCAACAAGGAATATGGCCTGTAGCCAGAGCCTTAAGGCAACATGGCTGTCCTCAAAGATAGTACCGATTTTCACGGTAAAGGGCTTTCGGCAATCATAGCATTTGTAAAGACCAATCCGGGTGCTCTTGCCCTTCATCTTTTTGCTATGCTCCATACCCCCGCAATGAGGGCAGACAGGACCATCAGGCCAAAGGATAGATTCGACAAATTCATATGCCGATTCTTCATTGTGAAACTGCGGTGCTGATATTATTGATTGCATGGTTATTATCTCCTTTCAAAAGAAAGGATATCACAAGTTAATGGGTATGTCAAGTATAATATCGCGAAACTTTTGGCTACTGGTTTTTAAGTCAAACAAAAAAATTGAAGGAGGAAAGCGATGGCCACAACTGCCGGCAGCTCACAGGTGCAGAGAGTAGAGAAAAAACTGGGCCATACCGCAAGCGATTTCCTGGTCGAACGCCTGTACGAATGGGGCGTGAGGCGGATTTACGGCTATCCCGGCGACGGCATAAACGGGGTCATGTGAGCGCTCAATCGCTCGGAGGGAATGATTTAGTTCATCCAGACGCGCCACGAGGAGTTGGCGGGACGGAGGCCGCATGAATAAGAAGGGCGCCTCTATTGTAGGCGCCCTTCTTGTCATGGCTTTAGCTCCAGGCTTTATATGATGCTGTGTTGCTGCATCGGCGCGGGCGCCGCATTGTCTGGGGCCGCCTCGTCCGGAAGGGCCGCACCCGACTGCATCGGCGCGGGCGCGGGTGTCACTCCCGTCATATTTTCCATAGGTGCGGCCGCCCCGCGCGACTCCCCGGACTCTTCGGTCATGCCCGGCCCGGCGAGCGCAACCACTGCCGCAGCGGCGATAAACAGCATTAACGCTGCACTTTTCAGGTTCTGCATGAGGGTCTCCTATTCGAGGGGTTACCGGTTAACTGCCGCCTCTGCCTTTTAATGGTCGATGGGTTTCGGGAATTGCCTTATATCCGGAATTGCCATGTATTGTTATAAACAGTCCTGGCAAACTCAGGGGAAATGCTATATAAAAACGCCGTGCTTGTCAATAAAATTTATTTTGCCGGGCCAAGCGCCCCTGCCTTCCCCAGCAGGGCCTCGACCTCGCGGTTGCCGTGGGAGTAGCCGATGACCGGTGAGCCCATAGAATCGGAAGCCGCGGCGTCAGCGCCGCTTTTAAGGAGGGCATCCACCGTCTCGGGGTAACCGCCTTCGACGGCATAGAAAAGCGCCGTCTTCCTTAGGACGCCCGCCTCGTTTATGCGCGCCCCATTCGCTATCAGGAGCAAGGCGGCATCCCTTCTGCCTTCTGAGGCCGCATACATAAGCGGGGTCATTCCCTCGCCGTCGACGAAGTTGGGGTCCGCGCCGTTTTTAAGCAGATAGGATATAATTTCAGTCCATCCGCCTTCGGCCGCAAACCCCAGTGCGGTATGCCCGAACCTGTCCGCCGTATCGATCCTTGCGCCCCTCTCAACCAGCGCAACGGCCGCGTCCTTTGAGCCGAACCACGACGCGAGCATAAGAGGCGTGAGGCCGTCGTTTTTTGCCGCGTCCAGCTTAGCGCCCGCGTCAACAAGCATCCGGACGATGTCAGCGCCGCCGAACCGGGCTGCGAACATCAGAGCCGTCCAGCCGTCTTCGTTAGCCGCGTTTACCCTGGCGCCTTTCTGGATCAATACGCTCGCCGCCTCCGGATGTCTTCGCCAGGACGCGAGCATGAGCGGGGTCGTCCCGTCCGCCGCGGCCTTGTTCACGTCAGCGCCGCTCTCGGCCAAAATCCTAACCGTGGCCGCATGGCCGTGCCTGGACGCGGCCGTTACGGCCGTCACGCCCGTGCCGTTAGCGGCGTTTACGTCCGCGCCGCCTTTTATCAGTGCGGCGCATATATCGTCATAGCCGCCTCCGGCGGCTCGCATAAGTGCTGTCCAGCCCCAGCTGTCCCTGGTTTTTACATCGCCCCCCGCCTTGAGAGCAGCCCTGACTTTCTTGATGTCGCCTGAGTCGGCCGCGCGGATTAGCTTCGGCATCTTGACGGCGGGGTTGGCCGCGCCGGACTCTACCAGAGCGGTTACCGAGGCGCTTTCTCCATTCAAAAGGGCGATCTCGGCCGCTGTTTTACCCTCGCCGTTTTTTGGGTCCGTCCTGGCTCCGGCATGTGTCAGGGCCAGGACTATCTCAGTATACCCTTCCATGGAGGCGACCATCAGGGCGGTATTGCCCCTCCTTGTCCTCTTTTCAACGTCCGCCCCCTTGGCAATCAGGAAGCGCACCGCCTCGACTTTATTGTTGTCTGCAGCATTTATGAGTGCGGTGTAGCCCGCATTGTTGACAAAATCCAGCGCCGCGCCGGACTTAAGCAGGGAGGCCATCCTGACGGTATCGCCGTCTCCCGCGGCTGAGACAAAATCCTCGTTCATGGCCGCATGGGCTTCGAATGAAAAGGCGGAGATTAATAATAGGGTAATGATGAGGATCCGGGACAGGGTTCTCATAGGCGATATGCTACTTCAACTGCGGGAATTAGTCAATTGATATCAGAGGGCTTAGAGCTCACCAGGGTACGGGCAGCGTTCCGGCTGATAACTTCTTTTGACTTTTACGGCATAAAATGTCAAAATATTCAACCGGGACAAAAACATTGAGACCAGCGAGAACTCTGTAATGTGCGGCATCTGCGGAAGGATAAATTTTAACGAGGACAGGCCCGTGGACCCGCGCCTGATCGACGCGATGACCGACGCGATGACGCACCGCGGCCCCGACGACCGCGGCGTCTATGTCGAAAATAACGTCGGGCTCGGCATGAGGCGGCTCTCCATCATAGACTTAAGCGGCGGGCATCAGCCGATATCGAACGAGACCGGAGACATTTTCATTGTCCTAAACGGAGAGATTTACAACTTCCAGTCCCTCCGCGAGGAGCTGATAGGAAAAGGCCACGTATTCAAGACCAGGACGGATACCGAGACGGTGCTCCACCTCTACGAGCAGTTCGGCGAGGACTGCCTCCGGCGCCTCCGAGGGATGTTCGCCTTTGCCATATGGGACCAGAAGAAAAAAAAGCTGTTCATCGCCAGGGACCGGGCAGGGAAAAAACCGCTGGTATACGCGGCCGGGCCAGGCTGGCTGAGCTTCGCCTCCGAGATAAGCGCGCTCATCAAGGACCCCGAAATAAACAGGGACATAGACTTCGAGTCGATAGACCTGTACCTGGCGTACCAGTTTATCCCGCACCCCTGGACGATATACAAAGCCGTACGCAAGCTTCCGCCGGCGCATTACATGGTGCTGGAAAACGGCCGCATCAGGATGGAGCGGTACTGGCGTCTTGACTTGGAGAAGAAGGTAGATGTACCGGAGGAGGAGGCGGAGCGGGAGGTCCTGAGGCTCCTGGATGAGGCGGTCCGGCTGAGGATGATAAGCGATGTGCCGCTTGGTGCGCTTCTTTCCGGCGGACTCGATTCGAGCGCGGTTGTATCCCTTATGTCGGGGGCCTCCGGCCGTCAGGTGAAGACCTTCTCGATAGGCTTCGAGGACGAGGAGTTCAACGAGCTGCCGTACGCGCGCGAGGTAGCCCGCTACTGCAACACCGAACACCACGAGCTTATCGTGAAGCCGGACATCGAAGGGCTAATTGAGAGGCTCCCGGCAATCTACGGCGAGCCGTTCGCCGACAACTCGGCCGTGCCTTCCTATTACCTGTCGAAGATGACGCGGGAACACGTGGTCGTCGCGCTGAACGGCGACGGCGGGGACGAGCTCTTCGCGGGCTATAAAAGATATTCCTTAAATGCCATGGGCGGCTTCTTTGAGCGCTCCCCGCTTCCGGTAAGGAGGATAGCCGGGGCGGCGCTTGAGGGCCTCGCCTCCTCCGTGAAGGCCGGTAGGCCGATGACGAAGTTAATGCGGAACCTCCTTCCGCATTACCACTCCCTTTATTACAGCGAATATTTCGAGCCCTTCCGCAAGAAGCTCCTGTACAACGAGCGCGCGAAGGCGGAAATATCGGGTTTAAGGCTGAAGGGCATAATGGCTGAGATGGAAAAGGGAAGCCGGAGAATAAAAGACCCGGTCGACAGGATGCTGTTCATGGACTTTAACCACTACCTGCCCGACGACCTGCTTGTGAAGATGGACATTGCGAGCATGGCCAACTCGCTTGAGGTGCGGTCTCCGTTTCTGGACCACGAGCTCATCGAGTTCTGCGCCTCGCTGCCCTCGCGGTTCAAGGTGCAAAAGGGCGCGAGGAAATATATCCTGAAAAGGAGCATGGAAGGGAAACTGCCGCCGGATATAATAAACAGGCAGAAAAAAGGGTTCAGCATGCCGGTCAAGAACTGGCTCAGGACGAGGCTTAAGGACAGGGCGGAGGAAATCCTTTTCAGTTCCCCGGTCATGAAGGAGTACTTCAGTCAGGACTATCTGCGGACGCTTTTTGACGAGCATACTGGCCGCAGGAAGAACCACGCGCACAGGCTTTGGACCCTCCTTATACTTGGTTCCTGGGACTTGAACTGCCGATGAAGATAGTCTTCGTTGTCGAAAAAAAAGAGGACCCCGGCACGCGTCTCAGGATGCTCCCGGTATTCGAGTCGGTGCGCAAAGAGAAAGCGGACGTTAAATTCATCGGCGCGCCGAAAGGCCTGGCTGGCCGGGTCATGATGCTAGCGGGCCTTGCGGGGACGGACGTGCTGGTGCTTTACAGAAAGCTCTTCAAACGGTTCGAGCTCATTATAATAAGGTTTTTGTGCAAAAGGATAGTATACGATTACGACGACGCCTTGATGTTCAGGGAGGTGCGGCTCGGTAAGACGCTGACGGCCGGGCCGCTCAGACGCTTCTTGAGGACGGTGGACGCGTCCGACGAGGTCGTCGCCGGGAACAGCTTCCTTGCAGATTTCGCAAGGCAGAACTGCGGAAAAGTCAATGTCCTGCCGACCCCGATAGATACGGTAAGACTTGTCCCCCGGGAGGTCACCCGCGATAGTAACGAGGTGATAATAGGCTGGATAGGGCTTAAGGGGAATCTCGTTTACCTCGAGGAGCTGTCCGGAGTATTCCAGCGCTTGGCCCTCAAGCACCCCAATATCGCGCTTTCCATCATCTGCAACAGGTTTATAGATATAGACGGCGTAAACGTATATAAGAGGATGTGGTCGGTCGACGACGAGGCCCGGTTCCTCCAGGAGATGGACATAGGCATAATGCCGCTTACGGATGACCTGTGGAGCAGGGGCAAGTGCGGGTTCAAGATACTTCAGTATTTCGGCGCGGGAAAGCCCGCCGTGGCGTCGCCGGTCGGGATAAACAGTGAGATAATAAGACACGGCGTGAACGGTTTTTTGGCCGGTAGCGAGGGCGAATGGGAAGAGTTCCTGTCGGCCATGGTCTCGGATAGGCCGCTAAGAGAGCGTATGGGCTCCGAGGGCAGGAAGGCCGTAGAAGAAAGATACTCGCTCGATAAATACCTGAAGCGGTATAGTTCCATAATCGGTATCGGCCAATGACTACGCCAATGGACAGACAGCGCATGGAACCGGACGAGATAAGGTTTAAGTTCGGCGAGAACTGGCAGGACTACGCATCCCGGATAGACGAGGGGAATATCGGAGACGCCGTGGACAGGCTCGGGAAATTGCTTCGCGGCATCGATATACGGGGGAAGTCGTTTTTCGACATAGGCTCCGCCATTATCAGTAGCGGTAGGAAACGTCCACCCGGAAAAGGCTGTCCTGGCGGTCGTCATTCCTTGCCAGGTCGAAGTTCCGGATATTCTCGTATCCGTAATTGACGAGGATGTCCCAGTCGTCGCTTAAGGGCAGGCTCCAGAATATGCGGCCCCCGTCTATCTCCTCGATGGCCTGTCCGGCACTCCTGCCGACCCAACCGCGCTGGGTATGGAAATACTCCAGGGCCAGCGTGTGCCTCTCCGAGAAGAAATGGGTGAACCTCGCAAAATAGTCCTTCGTGTCGCCGCCCTGGGAATCGCCCATTATCAGGTTCGCGTTGGTGTAGCCCTCCGGGTACTTGTAATCCGTATAGGCGATAGGGTTGCCGTAAAAGAACTCGAATCTGAAATCGTTCCTGCCGTCGGAAGTCAGCCTCGGGACATAGACACCGGCCAGGTGGCTCTCCACTATCGGCAGTACCACATAGCTGTCCTCGCCGTAATATTCCCAGTAAACGGTGGTCCCCCGGAGCCAGGCCCAGGGGAGCCTCCACCTCATCTCGACGCCGGCCAGGGTATTCGAGCCGTTATTCGATTCGCCTACGGAGAAGATGGTCTTGAGCAGGCCCGGGTGCGGCACGTTAGGCCCCGCCTCCTGCCTGCTGAAATTGATGCCCGCCTCGAAATTGGGTGAAGGCTTTACGGATAGCTTCGCCGCCACGAACCAGGGCTGCCGAAGACTCGCGCCCTCTCCGCTCTGGTCAAGCCGTGAGAATACAAGCGCGTATTTCAGTAGCCCGATGTTCCTCTTGAACCAGGGCCAGTCGACCGGTTCGGGGCTGGACAATTTTATCTCATCGAGGTTCTGTGCGTTGTTGCTGAGGATGGTGCTGCCGCGGTAGCCCTGCCCGAACCAGTTCTCGTCCCTTCCGACCTCCAGCTCCAGTCCATGGTTGCCCAGCTTAATATAGCCCTTGTTCAACGTGAGTTCCTTATGAGTGCCCCCGCCGCCAAGGGTGATGCCGGAGGCAAGGGCCAGAGGCTCGACGAGCACCGAGGCGTACTGGGTGAAATAAAACTCATCATCCGCCCGGAGTTCAAAGTTATTGCCCTCCTTATAGATTATGCCGTCGTTGTTCTCGAGGAGCGGCGTGCCTTCGCTCCCTCCGGCCTGGATGTAACTTGGGGGCTGGACCCTGAGGTGGCCAAAACCGAAAAAGCCTTGCCCCGCGGTATCGTAAATCACGCGGTCATAGCTCCTCGGTTCGCACTGGAGATATACGTAAATGAGACTCATGTCAGACAGAAGGTCCATGTACAGGT
>Ga0187848_10003645_pt1 | contig 11143 bp, 6 predicted proteins | sample June2016WEW_4_40_FD_132424 | JGI IMG/M metagenome (GOLD analysis project Ga0187848, IMG submission 132424) | Peatland microbial communities from SPRUCE experiment site at the Marcell Experimental Forest, Minnesota, USA - June2016WEW_4_40 | ecosystem: Environmental > Terrestrial > Soil > Wetlands... | reverse complement strand
GTTAAGAGCATCCGCAGCACGGATACTCTTAATGCATCCTTCTCTTTCAGCGCTTTCTTGAGGCCCTGTTCAATCTCTTCCTTGTATGCCATTGCCTATACTACAGCCCCTTTTGCACCATGCGTCGCATCTTCTTCAGGACTCTTTTCTTCGCGGCCAGGATCTTCTTCTTCCTCTTGACGCTGGGTTTCTCGTAGTATTCCCGTCTCTTGACTTCCGATAAAATGCCCGTTCTCTCGCACTGCTTCTTGAATCTTCTCAGGGCACTCTCAAACGACTCTCCGTCTCTTATGATAATAGTTGGCATCCATGATTCCCCTCCCTCCCTATTGAAGTTGTGCGCAGAGCCCTATATTAAACCTCAAAGGGCCCATCAAAGTCAACAGAAATAGGGGCATACCAGCAATTCTCGCCGAACGGTATCCCAGCATGTCGGCGCATCCATGACATAGTTACGGCGAGAATTGCCGGCGGCATACGATCAGGCGCCAAGGCGTCCGGGGTCAACGGGCATAAGGAGCGGTAAAGGCGATGAAAAAAGGGGTTTTCAGGCGAAATAGGTCAACTATTCCCGAAAAGAACTGAAGGTCGATGCTAGAACGGGTTCTGGAACATGATCGTCTTGTCCCTCTCCGCGCCTGTCGAGATGATGCCTACAGGAACCCCTACCAGTTCCTCCAGCCGCTTTACGTACCTCTTGGCATTCTGCGGCAGGTTCTCGAAGGTCCTCGCCTCACCTATCGGGCTTCCCCATCCGTCCATATGCTCGTACGTCGGCTCGCAGAGACTCAGGTCCTTCATGGCAAAAGGCGGGTCCGTATATACCTTTTTCCCGATCCTGTACTTGACGCAGACGTTGATGGTCTCAAGCTCGTCGAGCACATCGAGCTTCATAAGGGCTATTGCCTTTGCGCCGTTCAAGAGGACCGCCCGCCTCAGGAGCACGGCGTCGAACCAGCCGCATCTCCGGGGCCTGCCGGTGGTCGCCCCGTATTCCCCGCCCTTCTGTCTCATCGCCTCGCCTTCGGGACCGGTCAGTTCCGTGGGAAACGGACCCTCCCCGACCCTGGTCGTGTAAGCTTTGCATACACCCAGGACGTAGTCGATGGACCCGGGTGAAACGCCTGCCCCGCAGCTTACGTTTCCCGAGAGCGTATTCGACGAGGTGACGTAAGGATATGTCCCGTGGTCGATATCGAGAAAGGTGCCTTGAGCACCTTCGAAGAGGATCGACCTTCCCTCTTCCATGCTTTTGTGAAGAAACTGAACGTTGTCTCCCGCGTATTTCTTGAGCAGGTCGCGGTAGGCGCCCATCTGGTTGATCACATCCCGCAGACTGAAGGGCTCGTCCTTGTAGTATCTCTTGATGAGGAAGTTCTTGAGCTTAAGGTTCTCCCGGACCTTCTCGCGGAACACCTTCTTGTCGAGAAGGTCGATGACCCTGATTCCCGTTCGTGCTGCCCTGTCTTCGTAGGCGGGTCCTATGCCCCTTCCGGTGGTTCCTATCTTATGCGTTTTCTCGGCTTCCCGAAGCTGATCGAGCTTCTTGTGATAGGGCATGATAATGTGCGCCCTCGCGCTGATCATGAACCGCTTGTCGTCTTCCATGTAGCCGAGGGGTTTCAGCTCATCTATCTCCAGTTTCAGGATCTCGGGGTCGAGGACGACCCCGTTGCCTATCACGCAGTACTTGTTCTTCCGTAGTATCCCCGAAGGCATGAGGTGGAGAATGGTCTTGCGACCATTAACCACGATAGTATGTCCCGCGTTTGCGCCGCCCTGATACCGCACGATCACGTCGGCAAACTCACTGAGGATGTCTACTATTTTTCCCTTTCCCTCATCGCCCCATTGCAGTCCCACAGTCACTACGTTAGACATGAACCCTCCCTCAACCGATCTGGAACCCTTCCCGAGCCGGGTTTAGCTTAATGCTTTTTGTGGCGAAGGTCAATGGCGCAGTTATTGGGGCTCAGCGCCCCCTCCACCGGCAAAGCCGGTAGAGCCTCCCCGCTCAGAGACTCGCTTCGCTCGCCTAACAGCAGCCAGTGCATCCTCTCCATTCTGGGTTGCCGGTCTGGGCGATATCCTACACGGCCCATATCCTTGCAATTAATGGGGTTCAGCACCCCCTCCACAGGCATAAGCCTGCGGAGCCTCCCCGCTCACACTCACTTCGCTCGTTTTGCCGTCGGTTCAGCACCCCCTCCGGCAGCATCAGCCGCCTTAAGCCTCCCCATCCTTCCACTCTTCCATCCTTCCATCCTTCCACCCTTCCACCCTTCCATCCTTCCCCCGTCCGCCCGCGTTGCCCACTTTACCCCTGTTGGCCGCACAAATACTGGTAGTTACAAAAGAGACATGAGTTTTTCGACCTGAATTCCGGGGTGAACGGCGTTTGGGGATCGGCGATTTCTTCCGTCAGGGAGAGGATGACCTGCCTTGCCGCCTCGTTGCCCGCCATGATGTCATCGTGGGCGCCGAAAAGGGTAAGCTCGATGCTTTCGTCCACGCGGACCTTCCCGAGGAGCAGGTACATGGCAGCCATCCGGTCAATCGGCAGCCCGGACACCCTCTCGTACAGAAAGAGATAGAGGGGCAGCTGGAGGCTGCCGATCGCCTCGTTCCAGCTTGCCCTGTCGTCGGCTCTTAGCCGTGTGAAGTCGATCTTCAGCCGGTTCGCCGATGAACCTGTCTTGTAGTCAAGGATGCAGTCGATCCCGTCCCTCCTCTCGATCCGGTCGATTATTCCCGCGTAGCGGAATGGCGCGACAGTCGCCTCGAGCCGGTGCTCGAGATGAAGAATCTCGCATTCCATCCCCGATATCAACGGCATCTGGTACCGCTTAAGGAAGGCCTCCATCTGTCTGATTATCTGGAGCTTCAGCAGGTAGACCTGCCCCACCGGGTCAGGCCCATAGGCTTCTTCGAAGACGCTTTCCGCTGCTTCGCGCATTTCGGCAAAGTCGATCTCCTTCTCGGTCAGCTTCCTTTGCATCCTTTGACCAAAATAGGTCAGGAGTATCTTGTGGACGATCCGTCCTATGTCGAGCCTCTCGACGTCCGGGCTGACTTCCTCCTTCGGGGAGAGATTGAGCACGTAGCGGTAGTAGAACTGCAGGGGACACTTCAGGTAGACGTCGAGTGACGTGGCATCGTACGTCCTCGACTTGAGAAAATCCGCCACGGAGGGCGTCTTCGGGATGTCCGGGGGCAGGTTGTTTTCCAGGCTCAGACGGTACCCCAGAGACTCGATGTACCGTGAGGCGCTCTCATTCCCATCCTTCTTCTGCTTCTCCCAGAGCAGTTGCTCCACGAACCGGCTTTTTTCCTTTCTCCCGTTCTCCACGAAGAAGATGTGGACCTGGCGGGACCCTTTGACGAGGGTGTGAAAATAGTACGCACTGAGCATGTCCCTCTCTTCATATGTGGACATGCCGAGGATCTGGCGAACCTTGAGGGGGAGGAGGCTCTCTTCCTTCCTCGTGTCGGGAATGACATCTTCGTTCGCGTCGACTATGAAGGTCCGGTCGAACCGCAGGTTCCTCGTCTCCAAGAACCCGAGGACCTGGACGCCTCTCAGCGGAGTTCCTCCGAAAGGCGTGAAGCATTGGGCGACGTACCTCTTCAAGAAATGGAAGTAGCTGTTCCTTTCGGAAAAGGAGAGGTCCCTGATCCTGGACCTTTTCAAGGTATCCAGCTCACTCGTGAACGATTCGGCGAAAGGATGGAAATAGGGATGAAGCCGGGCCGAGCTGTGATCGTAGATGAAAGCGAGGATTTCCATCATCTTTCCGGCGAAGTCCTTGATGTCGGAGAAACTTAACACCTTCCTGATAAGCGCGTCGTGGATCATCGCGAGGTGCTCTCTGATTTCCGAAGGCGCCACCGGCTCTTCCGGCGTCGACGCCCGCTCGCTCACGGCTTGAAAGAAGTCTGTCCTAGCCTCTATCTCCTCCAGGCGCACGAAGCTCTTCGTCCTGTCTTCCGAGAGCGCCTCCTCGAGGGCGTGGAAAATGATCCTCGTGCGCTCGGCCTTCCCTCCCATGTAGATATTCTTCGTGTAAGGATGGAGGACCAGGCTCAGGTAATCGGGGACGTAAAGCCTGTCGCCGTCCATGGAAAAGGCGACCTGAATGAGGCTGCTCAAGAAACCCCACGTGGGCGTCCGTTCCAGGGGGTACCCCATCGAGATATTGTATTCCCCCCCCGGGACCAGCGGGAGGGCGTGGTAGAGGAGAGGGAAGAGCGTCTCCGGGGAGGGGAGGAGTATCACCGTCCTTTCGGCGCCGCCGCATCCGGCCCGGCCTTTCTCCTCCATCTGTTCCTTGATCAGGCCGGCCAGACCGAACACCTGGCCGTGGGAGTCGGGACTCTTGTGGAAATAGAGCTCCCCATCTTCCCTGGCAGACCCTGAGAGAGCATCGGGCTCGATCCGGATTCCGAGGCGGGATAGCTTCTCTTCCATGCCCGGCCCCTGTTGGAAGAGAAGAAGGGTCCGCTCCCACGAGAGAAGCTTCCTGAAAAGCCTTCTTTCGCATTCAGTCAACGCATAGAAGCCTGAGAAGATGATCCTCTTGAAAGGGAGAGCGTCGCTTCCGATCTCGGAGGAGACGTAAAGGAACCGTTCCGACCGGGACGAAAAGCCTTCCCCCTTGATCGTGGCGTAGAACCTGTCGAAAAAGAAGGAAAGGGACTGGAGGCCGGCTGCTGCCTCGGGCATCACGGGGGCATCCACGAGGCCTTCCACCGACCGGAGCCGGCGGATGTCGATCTGCTCTATCAGAAGCTCTTCGACATCGCGGTAGATCCTGAGACCCAGGGGGAAGAAGGTTTCGAGATTGAGGAATTCCTTGCCTCCCAGGGGCCGCTCCATGCTTCTGTGGATCTCGAAGAGGATGGCCACGGCGTCGATGGTCTCTATCCTCTTCGTGGGGACCGGCTCCGACTCTTCGTAAAGGCGGTCTACGAATTCTTCCATGGAGAGTATGACAGGGGGAATAAAGGCAGCGCCCCGTCTTTCCGCGATACGCTTCCTCAAGAAGTGGGCCGGTCTCTTCCCCGGAAAGACGACGAGGTTTCCCGAGTAGTCGTTCCCCTCGGCCACACAACGATCGGCCACTTCTTCGATAAGGTCCCCTGATGAGGGGATTATGGCGTATTGCTTCATCCCATGCCTCTTTAGGAAGCCCTTTCCTATCCCTGGCCGCTCACCCGTCTCGTTTTTTTCAGATCCACATAGCCGATAATGCCTTCGGTCTGCCTGCCGGGATATACATCTGCCGCGATCCGAAGGTAGTTGCGCATTTGGGCAAGGTGTTCCCCCTCCTCTTCCCGGTCTCCACCCGTCTTGTATTCGATGATGGAAACCTTGTCGGGATCCACGACGATCCTGTCGACCCGAAAGAGACGCCCGTCGGGGGCGACGATCTCCTGTTCAATAAAGACTTTTCTGTCAGGTGCCCGTTCGTAATACGCGGAAACGAGCGGATTCCTCAGGAAAGCGACTGCCAGGCCGGTCAGATCGACAACGGCCTCGTGGTCGACACCCGCTTTCAGGGCGATCCCCTTGGCGGCTTCCGCGAGTCTCGCATCGGTTGCGTCGTCCACGTATTCCACCAACGAAAAGATCTTGTGGACCATTTCCCCCCGTTTCTTCTCCTCGAAACGGATCGCGTCCTCCGTTCCCGATCCCAGCTCGATGGGCATGGAAAGATGGAAGGCGCCTTTAGGGGCGGCCGGCTCATCCGCCTTTGGCGGCACTTCGGCGGCTTGCCCCCTGGAGCAGGCCATGCTTTCCGGGAGTATGCAAAAAGGAAAGCTATTCTTCTCCTTCTCTCGCTGGACCCCGATCACGTAAAGCTCGGAGCCCGCCCGGGTGAAGGCGACATAGAGGCTATTCAATCTGTTCACCCTCTCCTTCAACTGCTCTTCCCTGTATCGGTTTCCCAATTCCTCGTGAGACGCCGCAATCTCTTTCGTGAGCCGAAGAAGGGAGACTGCGCCGTGGTCGCGGCGCACCACAAAGGGATAGCCCTTGCTCCTCTCCCCGTAAAGCAAGAGAATCACAACCGGGAAGCCCAGGCCCTTCGACTTGTGGATCGTCATGACTTTCACCGCGTCGATTCCGTGCGGTACGCTGACGTCCCAGCTCCCGTCGTCGTTCTCCGACGTGGAGACAAACCGGAGGAAGGCTCTCAGGATGCTTCCCCCTTCTGTTTCAAGGTCCTTTACCACTTCGAGTATCTTGGCGAGCACCGCCTCCTCTTCCCCGAATAAGCGGAATACGTCGAAGACGGCGTAGGCCTCGGCAATGAGGTCATAGAGGGGAAGATAGCCCGAGGACCGGAAGAGCCTGTCGAAATAGACGCTCCACAGGTCGCCCATTTCCGCCTGGAATGCCTTGTAGAGCGGCGCGGCCTCGTGCTTTCTATGGGCGAAGCATAGATCGCGGAGCCGCGCCCTCTCTATCGGCCTGCCCTCCCCTTTCAAGGCGGCGTAAAAGATGTCGCCCAGGATGAAAGTGGCAAAGGCAAGATCGTCGAGGGGGGAGTCGAGGAAGTTGAGAAGGGCCACTATCTCTCCCGTGATCCTCCGTTTTCTTATGTCCAGGCTGCTGTACGAAAGGCAGGGAATCTTGGCCTCGTTGAGCCAGGTAGTGATCCGGACAACGTCGCTGTTCTTCGAGGTGAGGACCGTGATGTCCGAATAATGGTATCCCCTTCCGAGCAATCCTTCCAGCATCTCATAGAGCTTGGTCCGCTCCGGAGGCTCGGCGTCGTTTCTTTCGAGCACGCACGTGCTCACATATCCCTTACCCGCCCTCTCCTCCTTCACGTCCTGGCAGTAATCGAGAAGGCCCGTTTGGCAGGCAGCCTCCCGGTACTCCTCCCACCCCCTGACCATCTGTTGAAAGACCTGTTCGGTAAAGGTCACGATGTGCTCATCGCTGCGATAGTTCTTGGTCAGCTCCTCGACGGAGTGTATTGCCGAAGGAAAGTCATTCTGCGTTTCCACCCGCTTCATGATCCTGTAGTCAGCGTCCCTGAAGCCGTAGATGGCCTGTTTCGTGTCGCCCACGATGAAGAGGCTGCCTCCCTGGGAGAGGGAATTATCGAGAAGGGGGCGAAGGTTTTCCCATTGTATGGGCGACGTATCCTGGAATTCGTCGATGAAATAGTGGTAGATCACTTCTCCGAGACGGAGGTAGACATCCGGCACGCGCTCGTCGCTGAGATACTCCGCCAGCTCCTTGTTGATGTCCTCGATGAATATCTTCCCCTCCCGTCTCTTCGCGTTTTCGAGCAGCCCTGAAAATTCCTTGTAGGTTCTCAGGTAGGGTGTGTAAAAGGCGGAGGCATAAAGATTGGTGTACTCCGCAATCAGGCCCGCCAGCCGGCGCCATTTTTCCAGCACTTCCTCGTACGCTTCCCGGTTCCCATGGCGATCCGGCTTGCAGACCGGGGGGAGCTTCATGCCCTTACCGATGAGGTCCGGGAACCTCCCGCTTTTCACCTGGCTCCTGAGCGTTTCGTACGAGCTTGCTCTCCTGGCAAGGCCCGATTCGGAAACGAGGACTTCAAGCTCCTCGACCGCTTCCTCGATCCTTCTCTTTGCGCCTTCCATGTCGGGGCCATAGTCGCTGATGTCCACCGGCTCCTTATATGCCGCGAGCTTCCCGTAGATGCCCTCTATCTTGTTCAGTATCTCCCCGGCCGGCTCCCAGGGATAGGGCGCATCCCCTCCCCTGTCGGCGAGCATGGTATCGATAATGGACTTCATGAAGGCGCTCTCCCTGGTGCCCTCCCTTACCCTTCGCAGGAACAGGTCGAAGGAGTACTTCATGAGGCTTTTGTCGCTCATGACGATCTCGAAGTCGGGGCTGTACCCGAAGTCCATGGCCGAGGCCTTGAAGACCGCGGTCATGAAGCTGTCGATCGTCTTTACCTGGAAGTCGCTGTAAAGGGCAAGGATGGCATCGATTGTCGAGCCTGCCTTTGTTCTGATCTCACTTGAAGAAATACCCTCGAACTCGCTGAAATCTTTGGCCAATTCGAGGATGAATTCCTCGTTGCCCAAGCAGATCCTCTTGAGCCGGTCGAGGACCCTCTCTTTCATCTCGGCCGCGGCATTGTTCGAGAAGGTGATGGCGAGAAGGTTGGGGGGACGGTTCCTGGGCACCTCGTCGGAAAGGAGAAAGCCGGCGAAGCGCTTCGATAGGGCAAAGGTCTTGCCGGAGCCGGCGGATGCCTTCAATACGGTGAAAAGGGGAAAAACAAGGGCCGGTCCCGTCTTCCGGATCATGGACACTCCTCATGGACAATCAATTGAATATGATAACAAAAAAGAGGCAGACCGGAAAGAAGCGTGCGGATCTCGAGGCTGGTCACAAAGGCCCGTGCTTGAGGAACGCTCCGGAGTCGACTCGTGCTTGCGAAGCATGGCCCCTCATTCCCTAGCGACGTTCCTCGACGCATGGCTCCTCGTTCGCGAGACTACGCTCCGGCTCCGACCCGCTTAACCGCTCCAGATGAGCTCGGGCTCGATTGCGAACAAGTGCTTCTGCAGTCCTAGCTTTGGTTGCCCGCAAAGCTAAAGCGCCCGTCCGCAGTTATTGGCCCGGCCGTCAGTCGCCCGTGCCCTTCGGGCACCGCTCATCTTCCGCTGACGGGTTACCCCGGAGCCTCCACGATGCTCGCTCATCGAGGAACCACGCGCCGAGGAACTGATGGTAAGTCCGGCGCGAGGCGCTTTTCCCCGTCATCGCCACGTCCCTCCCACCATCGCCGCGCAGCCCCAATAAAGACAACCCTGTCCTTTCAAAATCTAGAGGCGGCCCTCCCGCCTGGTATACTGGCAGGCCGCCGATCCAATAGTCGCTCAAGCGTCCTCTATATGCCGGAATTGGCGACCATTGGTTCAACCGCCTTTTCCTTCCTTCCCCGTCACACGCCATCACCCCCCAATTTCGGTTGACATACTCCCCCCATCGTGATACCACGGTACAGACTCATGAACAATTTGTTGGACTGCGGCCGCGACTATTCTATAATGGAATGGAAATGACGACCGGTACGGGCGAGAGAAGGCATGAGTCGTTCTCAGAAGGTCTCGCCCGGCAGGAAGGGCGCATCAGACACCAAATAAAGGGGGGGTAGACCAATGAAGAGAGTGCTCGTGTGTGCCGTCGTTCTCTTTGCAATGCTCTGGGTGGTCTCGGAAAGTGCCGCGCAGCAAAAGACGCCTGTCCGCGGCGGGATATTGCGGGAGATATGGTCCTCCGGGCCGAGGGTCTTCAGCTACCTGCCGGAGATGGGGCCCGGCGACGAGCAGGCCATTCTTCCTGCCTCGGAAAAGCTGATGGAGTACAATGAAGACCACCAGTTGGTCCCCTTCCTCGCGCAATCGGTCGATGTAGCCAAGGACGGCAAGAGCATCACCTTCAAATTGAAGAAGGGCATCAAGTTTACCGACGGGTCGGACCTCAACGCCGAAGCCGTGGCCTGGAACTACCAGCTCAACATCGATGCCAAGAGGCTCCAGTACCGCGACAAGATCACGAAGATCGAGATCGTCGATCCCTACACGCTCACGTTCCATATCACCGACTTCAACAACCAGCTTCTCCACAGCTACGGCTGGGTCCCGATCTTTTCGAAAGCGGCATGGGACAAGGCAGGAGGCGGGAATACTGAGAAGAGCAAAGAGTGGGCCCGGGCGAATATCGTATGCACCGGTCCATTCAAGCTCGCCGAGTACAAGCGCGACAACGAGCTGAAATGGGTGCGAAACGAAAACTACTGGCAGAAAGGCAAGCCCTATCTGGATGGGGTTATTGTGCGGATCATTCCCGAGGCGGTGACTGCCTCGGCCATGATGCAGGCCAAGGAGGCGGACATGTGGGTTCAGCCGCCGGTGAAGGACCAGGCGGATCTCGAAAAGAGGGGCTTTATCAGGCAGAGCGGCTACGGCCTTCCCAGGATGATCTACCTCAACAACAAAGACCCCAACTCGAAGTTTACGAACCTCAAGGTGCGGGAAGCGGTGGAATACGCCCTCGACAAGCCCGCAATGGCCAAGGCCCTCGGGTTCGGCTACTATACACCCCTTACCATGGTGGCGCCCCCCGGCGAGTGGGGCTATGACCCTGACTACAAGGGCCGCCCCTACGACCCTGCAAAGGCGAAGCAGCTCCTGGCGGAGGCCGGGTATCCGAACGGGCTCAAGGTCAAGCTGACCGCCATGACCGGCGGCACGTGGCCTGATGAAGTGGCTGCCATAAAACGCTATCTTGACGACGTGGGCATGACCGTCGACCCGGACATGGCGGACCCCGGCCGGTTCTTCGGTACCCTCTGGCTTCAGGGTTGGCAGGACATGATCCTTTTTCTCACCGGCATGGACCCTAACTACCTGGTTACCTTTCACCGCCAGTTCGGGCCCGAGCCCATGGCGAACTACGCAAGCTTCAAGAGGCCCCCTGAATTGTTGGATCTTGCGGAGAAGTCACTCCACCTGAAGACAGAAGCCGAGCAAAAAGCGATAACGAAGCAGCTCGTGAGGCTGATGGCGGATGAGGCCCTCGTCATCCCCCTCTTTCGCGTTCCAAATGCTTACATCATCCAGCCTTACGTCCACACCACCTTCTTCAAGGAACAGATGGTGGCAAGACGCACCTACGACGAATGGATGGAGAAGCACTAGGGCGAGTCCGCTCATTAGCCCAAAGGGCCCGGGTAAGGGTGAGGTTTGTAGCCCAAGCGGATCGTGCGGGAACCGGGCCCTCCGAGGTAGGCTGAAGGCGATTGTAACGCCTGTTGAAAAATGATATGTTCATTAGCGCAAGGGTAAGCCGGGCTCCTTCCGGCGGGTTTTCGTAGACGTTTCGCGCATATAGCGTCGTTTTAGCGTGCCAATGGCGAATCCGGCTTTCGGGCCGTGACTCAGATTTTGAATAAGGGGCCTTGACATGACGACGTACATCATTCGAAGACTCATTATGGCTGTGGTCACCCTCTGGCTCGTGACGCTGGTCGTCTTCTTCGCGATGCGCCTCTTGCCCGGCGACCCTCTCATAATATTCATGGGAGAGTCCGTGCAGTCGGGCAACATGACCACGGAGCAGCTCGCGAAGCTTCGGGTC
>Ga0187848_10003644_pt1 | contig 11149 bp, 9 predicted proteins | sample June2016WEW_4_40_FD_132424 | JGI IMG/M metagenome (GOLD analysis project Ga0187848, IMG submission 132424) | Peatland microbial communities from SPRUCE experiment site at the Marcell Experimental Forest, Minnesota, USA - June2016WEW_4_40 | ecosystem: Environmental > Terrestrial > Soil > Wetlands... | reverse complement strand
TCGAGAACGATGCCACGAAGCGAACGAATCCGCCTCGATCCGCCGTGCTGTTGCCCTCGAGGTCGAGATCGATGCCGTCAAAGTCCCCGGAAGAAAGGAGTGCCGCGACGTTCCTGGCGAGCCGAGGCCCCGCTGTCGAGGGATGTGCGGCGATCGAGTGGAGAACTGAAGGGTTCTCTGAGAAGACCGTGAGCAGCACACGGTCGCCCGCAGCGTGAGCCTGGCTGATGTCAAGTCCGAGAGCAGCACTCGTGAGAGTCGAGTAGCCCTCCCCGCTCTGAGCAATCGAGCCACCGGTGCCAAGACCCACCGCCCAGTAGGCGAGCGCCGTCAGGGCCTGGTAGTCAGGCGTGAAGCTGCCGACTTCCCAGTAGGGGAGGAAGCCGACGACCTGGTGGGCGCGGAGGGGCCGGAGGAAGGCGCCCGCTCGGAGCGTCGGGGCGGGACGGCCCGGAACGGTCGGCAGGTCAACTGCCACCGCCGCCTCTGCTTTGGTCACTGCGGCCCGCTCGACGGGAATGAGGAGCTGGGCCGGGCTCGGCGCCTGGGTTGTGATGGTTGGCCCCGTGCCGAAGAGCCCGCAGCTTGCACAGCCGAGCGCGCCGAGCACGCTCGCGAACACGGAAAGGGCGAGGCGAGCGGCGGTGGGACGCCGCGGTGAGGCCATGACGGCCCGAGCGTAGTTCCCGTCGATCCCGACGCGTCGTCGTCCCCTCCGCTGCCAGGTAACCAGCTGGTGTGCTCTTACCCGGAGAATGCTCCTACGCTCTGCGGGATGGTCTTCGTCGAGGTCTTCCGCTTGCTCGTCGCAGTCTGTGGCGCGCTCGTTGGCCTCGCGGCCGGCAACCACTACGCCGCCACAGCGCTGGGACGCTCCACTGGAGCGGCCATCGGTGTCCTGGTCGGTTACGTGGTCGGCGGCGTCGTCGGTCGCCTGACGGCCGGAGGAATGCGTGAGGCGACCCGATCGCTTCGTGACGTCCCAGCCCCCGAGCTGCTCTCCGGGATGTTGTTCGGCAGCTTGGGCCTCCTGATCGGCGTCATCGTCTGCATCCCGCTGTTCGTCTTCGTCCGGGAGGACTTCGATTTCCTGATCGCCGCGGCGGTGGCCTGGGTGCTCGGCACGCTTGGTTTGAAGTTGGGCATGGCCAAGGGTCGCCAGCTTGCCGATGCTCTCGGCGTCACGCGCCACCTCACGACGTCGCGCCAGGACGTTCCCGTCGGGGGTGATCTGGCGGACACTTCTGCAGTTATGGACCGGTCATTCCTGGTAATGGGGCAGATCGGCCTGTTCGGTCCCGAGCTGTTGATCCCCGAACCTGTGGCCGACGAGCTTGCCACGCTTGCCGAGGGCCCAGACCCGGTCGCGTCCCGACGCGCGCGGCGAGGGCTCGAGGCGATCGGTGAGCTCAGGAACCTCGGGGTCAGGGTCACCTTCGTGCAGGGCGACGTCCCCGGTGCAGCTTCGATCGAAGACAAGGTCGCCGTACTAGCCGACCGTCTCGACGCTCGGGTCGTCACCTGCTCTGTCGAGATGACCCGCCGCCGGGAAGAGGCCGGCGCCCGTGTGCTGGACCTTCGTCGCCTTGTTAGCGACCTTTCACCAGACCACATTCCCGGCGAGCATCTGAGAGTCGACCTCATCCGAGCAGGTCGCCAGCCGCAGCAAGCGATTGGTTTCCTGCCCGACGGCGACATGGTCGTGGTCAACGACGCCGAGGAAATGGTCGGTCGGACAGGGGTGGAGGTCATTGTCCTCTCGACGAGGCCTACGAACCAGGGGCTGCTTGTTTTCGCCCGTATCGCGGACGAGCCGGGTCCACCTCGCGGTGGGGGCGGGCAAGCCCCGGGAGATCTGCTGCGCAACGGGCAATCTCGGCTGGCAGAGCCTGGGCCGAACTGAGCCCGCCGGGGGCCCCATATCGCGAACCGGTGAAGGACCTATCGGACCTCGAATCCGTTCTTGCCGAGCAAGGGCACGAAACGGGCTCCGCACAGCACCCGTAGTTCCACCAGCTTGCCGTCTCGTGCTTCGTAGACCTTCACGAGATCGCCGCCCCCGTTCCCGACGGGCATGACGAGCTTGCCTCCGGGAGCGAGCTGGGCCGCGAGCGGAACCGGGACGCGGAGGAAAGCGGCCGCGACCACGATGCCGTCGAAGGGAGCGAAGCCGGGAAGCCCGAGCGTGCCGTCGCCAGTGACGATCTCGGCGTTCAGGACGCCTTCCGCCTTCAGGTTGCGACGGGCAGCCTGCGCCAGCTCGGATATGCGCTCGACGCTGAACACGCGGTGGGCGAGCTTGGCGAGCAACGCCGCCTGGTAGCCATACCCGGTGCCGATCTCGAGGACCGTGTCCTGAGGCCCGAGGTCCAAGGCCTCGATCATCAGCCCGATCAGCGACGGCTGTGACGTCGTCTGGGCCTGCCCGATCGGGATCGCGTAGTCGTAGCCGACCTCGTTGCGCATTTCTATGGGAACGAACGAGGCGCGGCGCACGGTTCGCAGCGCCTCGAGCACACGGGGGTCGGTGACGCCTTGGGCGCGTGCCGCGTGTACAAGTGATTCCGCGTTTGCTCGATCGACCTGCGTCTCACCGCCGGTCCGCTCGCCGTAGCGGTCCTCGTTTACTCCCATACGCTCATTTGAGCAGGAAGGCGCGCCCTCTTGCAGTGGTAAGGCTATGGAGCCACTCCTGGAGCAGGTAGTCGATGGCGATCTTCAACGGGGCGGTACAAGCCTGCGGTCAGAGAGCCTTGACCGCGGCCACGACCTTCGTCAGAGAGTCCTTGGCATCACCGAACAACATTGTGGTCTTCGGGTCGAAGAGAAGCTCGTTGTCGATGCCGGCAAAGCCTGGGCGCATCGAGCGCTTCATGAACACGATGTTGCGGGCTTCGTCGACCGCAAGGATCGGCATCCCGTAGATCGGGCTGTCCGGATTGTTCTTGGCTGCCGGGTTGACGACGTCGTTCGCGCCGACCACCAGCGCCACATCGGCGGACTGGAACTCCGGGTTCGCCTCGTCCATTTCCTTCAACTGCTCATAGGGGACGTTGGCCTCTGCCAACAGGACGTTCATGTGGCCCGGCATACGGCCCGCGACGGGGTGGATGGCGTAGATGACCTCGACCCCGCGCGACTCGAGCAGGTCGGCAAGCTCGCGAATCGTGTGCTGAGCCTGCGCGACTGCAAGTCCGTAGCCCGGGACGATGATCACCTTGTTCGCGTACGCGAGCAAGATGGCAACGTCTTCGGCACTCGCGGACCGGACGCTTCTAGTCGTGTCGCCCTCGGCGCCTCCCGTGGCCGTGATGACCGAACCGAAGGCGCTGAAGAGGATGTTCGGGAGCGAGCGTCCCATCGCCCGGCTCATCATCTGGGTGAGGAGCGTGCCCGAGGCGCCGACGAGCGTGCCCGCAACGACGAGCACGACCGAGTGAAGCACGAAGCCGCTTGCCGCGACAGCGAGACCGGTGAACGAGTTCAGCAACGAGATGAGGACGGGCACGTCCGCCCCGCCCACCGGCAGGACGAACGCGACGCCGAAGGCCAGAGCGAGGACGAGCACGATCGCGACGAGCCAGTTGAAGGAACTGACGCAGACCGTGACCCCGAGCCCGAGGATGGCGACGCCGACAATGCCGTTCCAGACCTGCTGGCCAGGGTAGGTGATGGCCCTGCCGGTCATGATCTCTTGGAGCTTCGCGAAGGCGATGCAGCTTCCGGAGAACGAGACGCAACCGATGACCACGCCCAGGAGGACCTCGACGACCTGGTAGACGGCGAGCGAGCCGGCCGGGGCCCTGAGGAACGTGGAGAGCGCGATCAGCGCAGCTGCGCCGCCGCCGACCCCGTTGAAGGCCGCCACCATCTGCGGCATCGCGGTCATCTTGACCAGGCGTGCCGCGGGCACCGCGATGACCGCCCCGATCAGCATTGCGCCAACGATCAGCAGGAAGTGGGTCAGCCCGTTGGTCGCAAAGGTGATCGCGACGGCGAGCGCCATACCACCGGCGCCGAGGAGGTTCCCGTAGCGGGCGGTCTTCGGCCCCGTGAGGCCGCGCAGCGCCAGGATGAAGCAGATCGCCGCGATCAGGTCAGCGAGGCGGATGCCCGTCCCGAGGCTCACTTCGGGCCCCCTTCCGTGCTGGGCGCAACCGCGCTGGCCGACTCCGCTGAGACCTTGGCCGGCTTACGGACCTTGAACATCTCGAGCATCCGGTCGGTGACGACGAACCCGCCGACGACGTTCAAGGTGGCCAACACCACAGCGACGAAGCCGAGCGCCATCTGGGCCGTGCCGCTCGCCGTGCCGAGGACGAGCATCGCACCGACGAGCACGACGCCGTGGATCGCGTTCGTGCCCGACATCAACGGCGTGTGCAGGGTGCTCGGCACCTTGGCGATCACCTCGAAGCCCACGAAGGCCGAAAGTACAAACACGGTGATGAGCGAGAGGATGTCCCCGCCGTTCATTGCGTCCCTCCTTCGAGCAGGTCGGCGGTGGGCCCATGGCGGACCTCGCCCCCGTGGGTGACGCACGTGCCGGCGACGATCTCGTCGTCGAAGTCCGGGGCGAAGGCTCCCGCCTTGATGACGAGTGTCAGGAACTCGGCGATGTTGCGCGAGTAGAGGAAGCTCGCGTGCAGGGGCATCGAGCTCGGGAGGTTCTTCACCCCGATGATCGTGACGCCGCCTTCGTCGAGGGTCTCCCCTGGGCGGCTGAGCTCGCAGTTGCCACCCGACTCGGCCGCAAGGTCGACGATGACGCTGCCCAGGGCCATCTCGTGCACCATCTCCCCGGTGACGAGCACCGGCGCCTTGCGCCCGGGGATCGCCGCGGTCGTGATCACGACGTCGGCCGCGGCGACCTCCTTGCCGATGAGCTCACGCTGGCGGCGCAGGAAGTCCTCTGACTGCTCTCGCGCGTACCCGCCCTCGCCCTCCTGGGCCTCGAGATCGAGCTCGACGAAAGCGGCACCGAGGCTCTTCACCTCTGCGCGGGCGGCGGTGCGGACGTCGTATGCGCGGACGTTCGCACCGAGGCGGCGCGCCGTCGCGATCGCCTGGAGCCCGGCGACGCCGGCGCCGAGAACGAGCACCTTGGCGGGCGGCACCGTTCCAGCTGCGGTCATGTAGAGGGGGAAGAACTTCGGGAGCTGCTCGGCTGCCAGCAGCACTGCGCGGTAGCCCGAGACCAGCGCCTGGGACGAGAGCACGTCCATCGACTGCGCCCGGGAGATTCGAGGCAGCAGGTCCAGGCTGAACGCGGAGATCCGGCGATCCACAAGCGCACGGATGAGGTCGAGGTCTGCCGTAGGTTGCAGGTAGCTCACGACGCCGGAGCCCTCGTTCATGAGGCCGACCTCCTCCAGCGTCAGCGGCTGCACCTTGCAGATGAAGCCCGATGTGGCGAAAAGCGTCGGAGCGTCCACCAAGGTGACACCCGCAGCGGTGTAGGCCTCGTCGGCAAGCAGCGAGGAGGCACCGGCACCGGTTTGCATGGCGATGTCCACGCCTAGGGCAGTGATCCTTGGGACGACGCTGGGGACGAGCGCGACCCGACGCTCGCCGGGCGTTGTCTCGCTCGGTATTCCCAATCGCATGAGTTCGGTCTAGCAAACGCGGGCGCTCCAGGTCTAAACGCGCCACCGGCGCGTCGCGGCCGGTGCAACGCGGCTTCACCTCGCGTTCCCACCACGGACCTTGTCCCTCGTGTCGGCGGGACCGGTACCTCGCTTGGCACTCGGATGGCCAGCTGCTCGGGCGGCGGTAACCTCGCTCGGGTGGCTAGCGACGTGATCGGAGAGACGACCGGTCCGCGTCCGGTCCGCGTCCGGATCGCGCCGTCGCCTACCGGTTACTTCCACGTCGGAGGTGCTCGCACGGCGCTCTACAACTGGTGCTTCGCGAGGCGCCACAACGGAGCATTCGTTCTCCGGATCGAGGACACCGACGCTGAGCGCAACAAAGAGGAGTGGGTCGGTGGGATCGCTTCTGCGCTGACATGGCTTGGGATCGACTGGGACGAGGGCCCCTACCGTCAGTCTCAGCGCGGGCAGCACTACCAGGCGGCTCTCGACGATCTTTGGTCGAACGGCTACCTGTATGCCTGCGACTGCACGCGCGAGATAGTGCTGGAGCGGACGAAGGCCAACGCGACGCCGGGTTACGACAGTTTCTGTCGCGACCGGGGCCTCGAGCGTCAGCAGGGGCGCGCCTTGCGGTTCAAGGTTCCCCGGGAGGGCGTGACGGTCGTGAACGACGTGATTCGCGGAGAGGTCCGTTTTGCGAACTCGACGATCGACGACTTCGTGGTCGCGAAGTCGAACGGCAACCCGCTCTTCGTTCTCGCCGGCGTCGTCGACGACCGGGAAATGCAAATCAGCCACGTCATCCGGGCCGAGGAGCATCTCCCGACGACACCCAAGGCGGTGCTCCTCTGGGAAGCGCTCGGGACCGGCGCGCTCCCGCTGCCCACCTACGCCCACCTGCCGGTGCTCGTGAACGAGAAGAGGCAGAAGATTTCGAAGCGACGCGACCGCGTCGCCATCGAGGACTATCGAGCGCAAGGCTTCCTGCCCGAGGCGATGGTGAACTACCTCGCACTGCTCGGGTGGAGCCCGGGGGATGGTCGCGAGTTCTTCAGTCTCGGAGACCTGGTCACCGAGTTCGACCTCAGCAACGTCAACCACTCACCCGCCTTCTTCGACGAGACGAAGCTGCTGCACTTCAACGGCGTCTACCTCCGCGAACTTGCGGTCGAGAGCTTCATCGAGCGCTGCCGCCGCTGGGCGGCAGAAGACGCTCCGGCGCAGGTGGCGGCCGATTTTTCGTCGACAGAATTCGCAAGGCTCGCCCCGCTGGTCCAAGAACGGGCGGCCACTTTGTCAGAGGCGGCAAGTCTTGTCGAGTTCCTTTTTGCACCCGAGTTCGCGATCGAGGACGAGTCGTTCGAGAAGGCGATCTCCCGGGATCCGGACGCGGGCTCGATCCTCGAGGAGGCCCGCGAACGGCTCGAGAGCTGCGTCTTCGAGGCGGCACCGCTCAAGGCTGAGATCTCCGAGCTGGGAGACAGACGGGGACGCAAACTCGGCAAGGTGCAGGCGCCGATCCGGGCGGCTGTCCTAGGGCGGGGCGTCGGCCTGCCCTTGTTCGAGTCGCTCGAAGTGCTGGGGCGCGCTCGGTCACTGGAGCGTCTTGACACCGCGATCGAGCGACTGGCCGCGTCGAGGCGCGAGGTCCCGAGCGCCTAAGCGCCCTTGTCGGCATGACCGACGGCTCTACGGTCCGTTCGCCGCACACGAGTTCGCAGTGGCCCTGGCCTCCCGCGTGTTCGGGGGTCGCGCCTGTTACGATGACGCCGCCCATTCGGGGGTGGTGTAATCGGCAACACGGCAGGTTCTGGCCCTGTAATTGGGGGTTCGAGTCCTCCCCCCCGAGCTGCGAGCGGCCGGAAGGCCGCTCGTTTCGCGACCGGCAGGCGTCAGAGGCGGACAACCTCCCGGAAACGGTCTGCGATCTGTCTATCACCGAGAATCTCGAGCCGCTCGGTCGGTAGGCGGCCCCAGGTCCAGCAAGCCAACTCAAAGGCGGTACCCCGGAGCGCCACGCCGGCCTTCGCGTGTTCACGGGTGATCGCGGAGCCGCTGGCGCTTGGGTTCAGCGTCCATTCCGCGCCGGCGACATCGGTGGCGTGAAGGTGCATGGAGTCACCGAGTCCGGCCGCGAGGATCTGGGACTCGAACCGGGGGTAGAAGAGCTCGAAGAACTCCGTGACCGTGTCGGTTGCCACTTCGGGATACGCGTGAGCTGGCTCGAAGCCCTGCGCCAACTCGACATCGACGCGGTGGATGAGCGTCTCGTGCGTCAGGCGGCGGGACCAGAAACTCGTCGGGCCCGGGCTGTCCTCGGTCCAGTTCCATACCGGGGTGTCGTCGTCGGCGGTCTCGAGGGCGGCGAGCACGGCCGTCCGCTGCTCCGCGAACCAACCGAGACGCGCTTCGCCGTCGGGGACGGTCGGTAGCTGCCTGTGGTCCGGAGCCTCGGTTCGCCGCCCGGAGACGACAAGGGCAACCCGGCTGTAGGTGACTCCAAGATGGTTCACTAGCTGTGCCACATCCCACCCTGGACAGGTGGGCAACGGGGTGTCGAGTGACGCTGCATCGTTGGAAACGGCTACGAGAAAGCGGCTGGATTCCAAGTCGAGGGAATCCAAGGCGGTTGAGCGATCCATGCCGCCAGTCTGCACCCTCGGCGGTTCCAGGCGTCGGCCAGCTCCGCTCAGCGAATCCCTCGCGCTCGCCGCGACCGCGCTCAGTGGTTCGCTCCCTATTGAATCATGTCAAGTTGTCCGGGAACGGTGCTCGTCGTCGTGGGGGGCACTCGGCGACTAACATGATCAAGCTTCGCTGGCCGTGATGCCAGCCGGAGCCCTGCAACGCGAGCCACTGCTTCAGGATCACGCCACGCACGGCCCCATCGTCTAGAGGCCTAGGACACCACCCTCTCAAGGTGGAGACACGGGTTCGAATCCCGTTGGGGCTGCCAGCTCGGAACACGAACTCACAACTGCCAGGCGCTGAGCAGGTCCGCGGCATCGAGGACAAGGTCGGCTCCCACACTTGAGGCTGCACCGCGCGGCGCGACGGCGAGAAGACCGGCCGCGCCCGCTTTCGGTATCACTGCACGCCCTTCCGCAAGTCTGGCGAGGTCGTTCACGCCGAATGTTGCCCTTTCCCTCCACTTGATTGAGCCGATCGCCACCGGAGTGTTGCCTCGCGCGGACCCGACGATGTCGTACTCATGTTCACCGCGCCGGTCCCACCAGCCACCGACCGATTCGATCGAATCAAAGGGCGCGTCAAGGCGTGGAGCGAGGCGCAGCACGCCGTCGCGGACGATCGGCTCAATAGCCTTGCCTCTCCAGGTGCTCCAGCCGTCTGAAAAGGCGGTGAGCGCCAGATCTGAGCGACCGACCTCAATATTGCGGAGCTGGGGTTCGACAAAGCGGAACCAGAAGCGCAGGTACGGATCGGCTACTCGGTAGCGCTTGAGCCGGCTGCCCTTGTCGCCGGCTGGGATGTCCACGGCGAGGATGCGCTTGGTGTCGCTGAGGATGTCAGTTGCCCGGCTCACCGCCGTCCTTGCCGCGATCCCACCTCCAAGGTCCGAGGCAATGCGCGAGAAGTTGACTACGCCAATCTCGTCGGCTCCCACCGCCTCGAGAACGAGGCGCGCGCTGGCACCGTCCGCGAGCTCGCCAGCAAGGTTGATCTGGGCGATGTCCGCTAGCAGTGTGTGGGGACGAGAAAGAGCATCCTCGACGAGGGCCCCAACGGAGCTGAACCTTCGCGCATGCGCGACGAGCTCGGGGAATCCTCCTGTGACGAGCCGTGTGTCGAAGACCTCGACGGCGGAGCGTGATCCTCCGAGAGCCTGCGCGGTTTCCGCCGGGTTGAACGGCTCGACGACGAGATTGCCGTCGAGCCGACCGAATAGAGGTCGGTCGTGCTCGAACAGTCGATCCATCATTGCGTTGTCGGAGCCAATGAGCAGGACAAGGACCGGTCGCCTGGCGAATGTGAGGTCCCACAGTGACTGGAGGAGCCCGTCGGGGCCAGGGCTCGTATCATTTGCCCAAGGGAACTCGTCGATGATCAGGATCGCGGGATCATCATCCAGCACGAATTGCAGCCGAGACAGCAGGTCATACCAATTGCTTGGGGGGAGAGCCATGCCGGCCTCGATGGCAGGCAGCGGCCGAGTCGAGGAGCGGAGCGTCTCGGCGGCTCGACGCACTTGCACGTCGACCGGCCTACCCTTCATGCCGGCAACGACGCCGTACGCGACGCCACTTCGCTCGGCGAAGTGCTCAACCAGTCGTGACTTGCCGACCTGACGACGTCCGCGAATGGCCAAGAGGCGTCCTGCACCTGATGCGCTGGCGCTTCGGAGTTCGGCGTGAAGCGCGGCTAGCTCCCGCTCCCGACCGAAGAACTCACTTGTAGGCATTAACGTAGCATACATCGATGTAACATACGTATGAGCATCTCTTATTGCGTAACCTCGCGAGCTCCGCCAACATCTCGCCAACCGACTTTCCGCGGCAGGTCCCTACAGCAACCGCAGAATGGCCTGAGAGCGCACCGAAAGCCCAGGTCGACAGCTCTCAGCGGTGATCCAGCCACCCTCTCAACCGACTGCACTGTTTGCCGTCGTCGAGATCGGCCTCCCTGCGGCGATCGTTGGCGGGGTCATCGGACTCAGCACCGGCGTCATCGCTATAGCGGGCCGCCGAATCAAGCAAAGCAGACCCTGATTTCGAAGTCCCGGCTACCGGCCGCAGATACCGTCCCACAAGCCGATTCCCTTACGAGACACATCCAGGAAGGTCTGTCCCGCTACCAAGCGACACAACGAACGCAGCGCCTGGGCGTGGACGTCGCCGAACCTTGCGCCCGAGTCGGCGCCGATTGGCTAACCGCGCCCGTAGCCGTCGTTCGGAGCGGCCGCGTACTCCGCCTCGGTACAGTCCCGGGCAAGCAAGAAGAGGTGATCTGTGGTCATGGGAAAGGGAGCTCAGTTCGGTTGGGGGACGATCCGGATGTAGGAGTTCTGTTCCTTCCAGGTCCCGAAGATCTCTCTTGCCTGCGCGTTGGACACCGAGCCGGCGATGATGACGTCCTCGCCGTACTTCCAGTTCACCGGCGTGGATACCTTGTGCTTCGCGGTCAGTTGCAGCGAGTCGATCACCCGCAGCACCTCGTCAAAGTTGCGGCCGGTCGTCATCGGGTAGACGAGGATCAGCTTGATCTTCTTGTCAGGTCCGATCACGAAGACGTTGCGGACGGTCAGGTAGTCGACCGCGGTCTGGTTGGCAGGGTCTCCGCTGACGTCGGCGCCGAGCATCTCATAGGCCTTGGAGATCTTGAACTCGTCGTCACCGATGATCGGGAAGTTGGGCGCTATCCCCTGTGTCTCTTCGATGTCTTTCGCCCACCAGGTGTGCTTATCCACGGGGTCAACGGAGAGGCCGATCACCTTCACGCCTCGGCGGTCGAATTCGGGTTTGACCTTGGCCATGTAGCCGAGCTCGGTCGTGCAGACCGGGGTGAAGTTCTTCGGGTGCGAGAAGAGCACCGCCCAT
>Ga0187848_10003643_pt1 | contig 11150 bp, 7 predicted proteins | sample June2016WEW_4_40_FD_132424 | JGI IMG/M metagenome (GOLD analysis project Ga0187848, IMG submission 132424) | Peatland microbial communities from SPRUCE experiment site at the Marcell Experimental Forest, Minnesota, USA - June2016WEW_4_40 | ecosystem: Environmental > Terrestrial > Soil > Wetlands... | reverse complement strand
GGCCCATGCCACAGCAGCCGCGAACGGGTTCCGCTACCGCCGACATAGAAGTTCTGGCCGGTCACTTCGATTGTCTTCATGACGCGGTAATCCCCCGAAGGCAGGTAGGCCATTGCTGCCTGGCCGTGCGTCCGGGCGGCGTCAATTGTCGCTTGAATCGCTCGTGTGTCATCGGCTTTACCGTCACCTTTCGCTCCGAAGTCGCGTTTCGCATCAAACACTTTGTGGGGTATGCGGGCCGCGTTCTGGAAGAAAGTTCGCGCTGGCGACATCAGGCTGCCGCCGAGCTTACCTGCCGGGACTTCGGTGACGTTCTGCGAGGACCCCGGCTTCACCAAGCCATCGGTGTCGGCGCTTTCGCTGCTGGAGAGAATGAGATGCTGTCCGCCGGAGACGACGATGCACGGATGGCGATTCGGCGGCTTCGTGAAGACGCAGTCGAACAAGACCACCGGGCCGGAGCCGAGCGTGATTGCGCCGCTGGGATTCGTCCAGGCCGATACCTGGCAATCCTGAACTGTGAGCGGGGCGATCGTCGCTTCTTCAATGAACAGGCGCGAGCCGGTGGAGGCGCATCGCCGAACGGACATGCTGTGTTCGCCCCGAACACGGATATCCACCACCTTGCTTCTCTCGAAATGGCTGTCTCGGACGTAGAAGTTCGCCCCGCCCAGGCTATTCACCCCGACGCCGCAATCACGGAACTCGCAGCCGGCCAGGGTGTGGTTGTAGTCGTTGAACTGCATCAGCGTGAGCCCGCTGACGCACTTGACGAACAGGCAATTCGCATAGGTGGTTTCCGCGGTGGCCTGGGCGCCGGGGGAGTTCTGGTCGTGCCCAATGCGGATACCGCTGCCAGTGAAATTGACGAACGCCTCGTGTTGGTGGTCGATCTCAGTCTCGAAGTAACCCTTGGAATCATGGTCGAAGCCGACGTGGGCCTTGCCTTGCCCGTCCCAGGTGATGCCGACGTAACGGCTGCGCGGGGCGCCGTTGCTCCAGAACATGCGCGCGTCGTCACCCTTGCCGCCGGGACCGTCCCACACAATGCGCGTGGAGTGTCCACAGCCGATGATGGAAATGCCGTCTCGCTGTTTCACTACGATTGTCCGCGTGATGCGGTAGGTGCCGGGCGGTAGATAAACGGTGTTTGCTTCGCCGGGGTTTTCGCTCAGCTTGCTCAGCGCCGCCTGCAATGAGGCGGTATCGTCCGCTACGCCGTCGGCAGTCGCGTGGGGCGACACGTCCGTCTTCACATTGATCCAGTCGGACCGCGGTTCCCAGCGCAGTTCGGGCAATTGCTGTGCCCGGAGTGGTAACACCATGACCAGGCAAGGGACAAGTATCGCAAGCGGGAATCGCAGCGACGCAGTTGGTTCGATGTATTTCATTTACTCCCCCGCATTTGGGCTTCGTCTGCGAGTGCCAGTGTCAAGGCTGAACAATCACTGCGAGCTTCTGCTTGCCAACGCTGATTCCATGCCGGCCGAACTGCTCCAGCCGTTTCCAGAATTCGTTCTGGTACCGCATGGAGCGCCGTTGGCGGCGCAATTCGCCATTACGATTCGCTGTGGCAACCAAGGTCGCGCTTCTGTTCATGTTCTTTCGCTTTTGTTCAGCCTTCATGAATTGTGTCGTCAACTCCCTGCCATTGGTCGCTGAGCCATCGTGCAATGCGTTCCAGTTCGCGTGCGCCGGGTGTTGTGGCATCGCGGTAACGAGCGGCGATCGCGCGGACCCGGGCGAGCTGATCCCGCAGGAAGGCGCGTTTCTTAGCATCAAGGCGGCCGCTTCTCCGTCGCGATTCGACCAACCCCGGCGTTGTCAGCGCCGCGGGCACGCTCCAATCACGATCCGTGCCAAAGACGCGGCACACTTCGAGCGTATCACGGACCTGAGCGGCTTGCCAGTCCGGCCCGAAGAGCTGGCGACCGAGCACGGCATGGAACGCACCGTCAGGCAGGTCTGGGTTCGCTGAGAACTCACGATAGGCAAGCCGCGCGGCGCGCATGGGCAATTCTCGATACGGTGAATCGCCTTCGGGCAGCCATCCGAAGCCGAACGGCACCTGCCGCCGTCCTTTTAGCCAAGGCTCGCCGAATTCCTCATGCGTCTGGACGTAGCTGTAGCACTCTAACGATGGCATGAATCCAGTGCAACGGGCCTCTCTGGCCCGTTGCGCTCCGGCGCAGATACTTGGAATATCAAAGCGTGATGGCGCCTCATTCCACCACCAACTCCCCTTGGCCCGCGCGATAAGATTCGGCTCAATCGCCGCGCTGTGGGGCGTAAAGAACAGTGTCCACCGTGGATCGAACGCGTGCTTCGTCGCCACCGCCTCGGTGAATGCAAACTGCAGTTTCGCTCCGGAGAAATAGTGTGGATAGACCACAACGGTCGCATCCGGTTTCCGCGCCCACACTTCCTCCGAAATGGCACGGACGAACCTGAACTCGTGATCGAAATGTCTTGCCCCGCATTCGGCACAGTGGCAGATGGCGTAATCGCTCGACTCGATGAACAGGCCGTCCGCCTCGGGATAGAACCCACACGCCATTTCACGGGCGTATTCGATCATGAACCGTTGCGACTCGGGCTTGGCCGGACAGAGATTCCAACCCCAGCAGTGAATGCCGAACTCGGCGACCGGCCTTCCATCCAGCCCGACGGCTTTCAGTTCGGGGTGTTCGCGCGGGTATTGGTTCACGCCGTCGTAGCCGAAAGGCGTGAAGCCCAAAAGGCACTTGACGCCGCGCTGATGCGCATGCCGAATAAGTCTACCGATGAAATCGTGGCGAACATTCGCGTGGTCGGCGTTGTATTGCCAGGTAACGGGAAACTTCTTCGAACGAAAACCACCCGCGATCCAGAGGATAACTGTGTTCGCCCGGTCGTCCGCCATGCAGTCAACCATGTCCCTGCACGCTTCGTAGCCGAGCGTCGGGGTGCGGCAGAGCAGAACGTAATAGCCGCGTTGAGCAAAAACTGGTGCGGCCGGAGACGTCTTTGCTCCCAATGTGGTTGGACCAATCGAAGCCACGGCCGTGCTGGCGAGAAACTGACGACGAGAAACGATGGTTTTCATAGCTGATGCTCTCATAGAATCATTTGCGAACTCGTGATTGCGTACGGGGTTCTTGCGATGATTGTGCATGCCGGAACCCAGCATTGGTGGGCCGAGGACTCTGGTGTTGATCGGCTTGTATCAATCCGGTGCAGCCGGCGATACAGGGCGAACGTGACCTCCGGCTGGAGTGCCGATTTCGCGAACCGCTAGCAAAACATCTGGCGCAGCGTTTTCGTTTCCGGCCGCGACCAGCATTAAGTGACGTCCTTTGCCGACGTTCAACGGCTGCCGCTTTGGCGACCAGGTGTCGCGGTCCATCCGCAGATCGATGAGTTCCGAGCCGTCCAAGTAGAACTGCAACTCGCCTCCGGTGGGGCTGACCGTGAAACCTCTCCGCGCGCGGTTCTCCAAGTAACGGTCCGGTTCTTCCCGGTTGAGGCGGTGGAAGAGTTTCCAAGCCGTATCATCCAGCCAGAAGAACGGATTGCCGTCGCCATAGGCCAGGAATCGCCCGTTGGGGCTTACTTTCAATCGCGGCGCCGCGGCGTTTCCTCGGGCAGGCAGGAACACGACGGTAAATGCCAACCAGACCGTGGCCAAGGCGGCTACTATCGCAATTCGAGGCTTTCTCACGTCGTCTCTCCTGAAGGACATGTCACTTCGCCCCCTTCTCACGTCGAACACTCAAGGGCTTCCACGCCGCGCGGCTGCCGTCCATGGCGCACTGGTAACGGAGTGGCTCGACGACATGGGCCGCGCTCCCGTCCGGGCGAATCACCCATACCGGCCGTTTGTCGCCCGGCTTCTCGCCATAGATTTTCTTCATGCGTTCCGGTGTGCTCCAGTACCGCTCATCGGTCAAACGGAACGAAATCCACTGGCCGTCCGGCGACCATGCGGCCGGCGTGGCAACCTTCCCAAGATGCGTGAGTTGCCGGAGGTTCGATCCGTCCGCCGCGACGAGAAATAACTCCAATGCCTCGCTGGCCTTGAAGGAATAGACAATCTGTTTCCCATCCGGCGACCAGCTTGGGAAGACAGCTCCCCAGGAATTCGATTCCTTCACGAGTTGCCGCTTGTTGCCGCCGTCGGCATCCATGACGAACACCGTAACTCCGCCGGATACTTGTCCCGTGTAAACAATTTTCTTACCGTCCGGAGAGAGGCAAGGGTCATGACCCTCGCCCAGCATCCGCAAGTCGGTGCCGTCGTCGCGAATGTTGGCCATCTCCGGCCTCAAGCCGTGCATCCCCAACACGATACGATCACCCACCCAGCTCGGCATGTAGCAGATGGCCGTCGTGTGCGTGAGCTGCTTCACGTTGCCGCCATCGACATTCATGACGAACAGGTTCGCGCCACCGGCGCGATCGGAAATGAACGCGACCCGCTTGCCGTCCGGCGACCAGCAGGGATAGCGATCTTCCGATTGTGGACTTCGCGAAAGGTTGGTCGCGTCGCCCGTATCAGGGTCGACGACAAAAACTTCTGTGTCACCGGTGCGCACGGACGTGACGAGAAACTTGTGTCCAGCCAGTTCGCCAGCGAGGGTCGGGGCGGATGCTGCCAAAAAGAGAACTGCTGCCAGTCCTGTCTTTCCGATGGTATTCATTTGTGTCAAGGAATTCCCTCCAACACAACCAATTTGACGTATGGAATTTCAATGCAGTGACGGGGCCGGGTTTCCACTGCCAGGCCGCTCTGGGGGCTTTGGCGGTGGCTCGATAGCTGCAATCTCGTTCTTTGCTTACGGTGTGGACCAGAGCGGGATCATGCTGCCACCGGTATTGCCAGGCGTCTGACCGCGTTTCAATTCAGAGACCGCTTGTCCCTTCTTCTTGACCACGATCAGCGACTTGTAGGCGTTGTTCGAGAAGTTCGCCTCGGTGATGCTGAAGCTGGCTTGCGAGTCTTCCACGACAAATTCTGGCAGGTCTTGCGTGCGGGCGCCGCCGCTGGAATAGGCCAATCCGCCGAGAAGCTCGGTACGCCCACCGTTGCGTGTGGTGATGACCGTGCCCGGCCCCTCGGTCTTGATACCAAGAATCCAAAGTTGGCCACCGTCGTTACGGAGGTGCCACTGCGTATCGGGACGTTTATTGCGGCCGTCCTGATTCGTTTCAGGATTGATGTAGCGCATCCACGCGTGGACACCCAACTGGAGATGGAAACGGCCGGTCACGTCCTCGACGAACAGGTTACCGGGCCCGCTGATGATCGTGCCGCGGCCATCTGGGTGCTCGTCGCTGGTGTCGTCCACATCGCCCAACTCCCGCAGAACCAGCGTGCGTTTTGTAGGATTGTCGATGAAATTGACCTGAACGTGATTGTCCCAGAAGAAGCTCGCGAATCGCTCCACGACCAGCACCGGCTCGGGGCTGTCGCCGACGGTGAAGATGTTCTTCGCACCGGTCAAGGTCGAGAGGAACTTCAACGCCGTCTCGCAACCGATCAGACGCCGCACGCTACCGCGGATGACCACGGGCTTGCCGATTGCGGCCATCCCCCGCGGAATGCAAACGGTCGTCTTGCCCGAGTCGATGGCCTTCTGTAGGGCTTCGCTGTCGTCGCTCTGGCCGTCCATCTTGGCGCCGAAGTCGGTGATCACAGCCCAGTCGGCCGGGTTGTCCCAAGGCACGTCCGGCGTTTCCTTGACGGCCAGCCCGAGCGACCTGGCCCCTGAACCGGGCAGCCGCGCGCTGGCCCACTCGGCGACCAACGGCCCAGCGACGGTTTCCGCTCGGGCCTTGTCTTCCTTGCGAATCGCGCTGGCGTAGCCGTCGCTGGTCAGATTGCGAACGAACATGCCGCCCGCCGACAATTCGATCGCCGGCACTGCCAACGCGGCGCCTGTACCGGTGAGTCTTGCGTCGACGAGCGTGAAGAACCCACCCCACTGGTCTTGCCGGACGACGGTCACAGAATTCTCGCTCACGAGATTTCGGACCGTGATCGCCTGGCCGTTGTTGTGCCAGCCCAGTTTCTTCTGGCCGTGAAGCGTGATATTCTCCAGCACCACGCTGTTGACCCCGAACTTGGTGGCAATCCCCGTGTCGAAGCCGCTGATGCGGACATTCTTGACGAAGCACGGGCCGAAGTCGTCGGCGTAGCTCATATCCAGTCCGATCACGCCCTCGCCATCGCCAGAGCGTATGTTGACGTCGCGGAGGCAGCCCACGTTGCTGGCGTCGAAACGTACACCGATGGCCCCAGGGTTTCCGCGTCCGGTGTCCCATGTACAATTACGGATCTGGTTGCGGAACCGCTGCGCTGGAGTGCCTCCCGTCCAGGCCATTTCCTTGGGTTGTGCCGGATTGTCGAAACGCGGGCAATGGTCTTTGAGTTTGAGGATCGTCCCGTCACGGCTTTGGCCTTGCAGCACCGTCAAACGCTGGTCGGCGCCCCATTGAAGCGGACGGCTGAGGAGGTAGGTGCCATTAGGCAGATAGATGATGGCCCCCCGGGCCGGGTAGTCGCGGAGCGCCTGCTGAATCGCTCGGGTATCGTCGGTCACGCCATCGCCTGTGGCGCTGTAGGGTGCTGCCGTCACGTCGATGACGCCCGAGTTGGGGGGGAAGATGATGTTCTCGGCGCCGGGAACCGCTGGCCGCGGCGGATTCGGCCGGCCCTTGATCAGCGCACGGACCACCGGTTTGACGGCGGGGGCAATCGCGTCTTTGTCGCCCGCGCCGCCGGCAAAGAAGCGGATCTCGGCTAGCCCCGATCGTTCGCCCTGCCAGTTGCTCAGGCAGTGCAAGCGAACAAAGCGTGCCTTGACCGGTTGCTTGAGCGAGACGAACTGCCCTTCGTAACCATCATCACCAGGGGCCTGCTCGAAAATGGCCGTTCCCAGCGGCTGGTACTTCGCGTTGTCCAACGATGCCGTGACTTCGACGTCCTTGAAGCCCGCAGCGGTCCAATTGGCTTCGTTGTAGTTCCAGACGCGGAAACTGCCGATCGTGTATGGCTTACCGAAGTCGAAGGTGAGGGTTGGCATCGTTTCCTTCTGGTCCTTAATGGCACCGGAGCACCACATTGTGCCGCGTTCTACACCTCGGTCACGGAAGGCGTCGCTGGTATGTACCCAGACTCCACTGCCCGGTGGCGATTCGCTCAACCCGGAACCATCCAGCAGGTTCTTCACGGCCTTTGAGTCGCACTGCGTGCTGGACGCCGTAACCGCGACACTCAGAATGGCATCCTTCGGCCCGTTCTCGGCTGCGGCACAAACACTACAAAAGACAGCGGCTAGAATGCTTACCGAAAACAGAATGCACTTTCCCTGGTAAGTTGTCATCATGCCCTTTCCTGGTTGCTTCTCTTGAGAAGCTGAAACCGATTTCAGCCTCACATGGTCAATCATTATACCAAGCTGCTCAGTCGTGTGATTTGCAACGGACGGACGAGGGTACGCAATTGTGTGTCAACCGTGTTCAGCTTATCACGCGGCCGCTGGGCGACCAGCGCGGCGTACTGTTTCCGCTTCGCCGTCTTGGCCATGGTCATTACTTGCCTTTCGCCGGTGCCGTTGCCGAAGGACGATTCGGATCTGCCAAAGGCTTTTTGATTTCCGGAATCTCGACAGTGTAGCCGGTGTTGTTCTCCAGGCGAGCGTCGGCGCCGTTGACGATTACGCCCGGCCGGTCGCCGACGTGGCGATTGCCCTTAACCAGGTTGTTAGCGGCCGGGGCGCCGATGATCGAAATGCCGCTGCCGGCAGTCGTGTTGTTCTCAATCCTGACGTTGCGAAGATAGTGGCGGTCCCAATTGCGGTCGGAAACGACGAAGATCGACGAGATGTGCGTGTCGGTTCCCGGTCCCTGGGGCCGGATGTCGTTGCCCTCGACCAGCAAACCGTCGATGCCGGCGGTGAGGAAGATGCTCAGGTAGGAATTGCCTTTGTTGTTGATGATCCGGCTGTCTTTGATCGTGCTGTTGACGTGGCCTTCGTGCATCAGCCCCTCGCCATCGTTGATGTAATAGGGCGATCCCGGAACGCGATTGCGATAAACCTCGTAGTCGTTGCCGTTCACGGTATAGCGCCAACCCCGGATCGTCATGGCCCGATTGTCGTTGGTGCTCGATCCGCTGACCATGTGGATACCCGTGTTCGTGTGGCGGACCACGTCGGGCTTGAAGCGGATCACGTTGAACGAGGCCACGGTCCCGTCGCCGGTAAACTCGATGGCTGTGCGACCGGTCGAGTAGATGTAGTTGTCGCGAATGACGATGCCCTTGCGGAAGCCGTGAGGATAGGTCTCGGGCGTGCCCTTGGGGTCCTCGCCGCCTCCTCCGCCGATGCCATAGGCGTTCACGCAGATGGCCGGGCGGTTGTCGTAGTCGAACCACACCCCTTCCTTCACTTCGATAGGCTTGTTGCCGTACCGCGGATTGGCCTTCAGGACGTAGCCGGGCATGAGGAAGCTGTCGGTCGACGGGATGAAACGGTTATTGGCTACCAGGGTGTTCTCACCCGTATAGACATGGATCGCAGCCTGGTGCCACTTGGTATAGCGCTGCCAGGCGTGTTGGCCCGAACGGGCGTCGGGCACGTGCTCGTCGATCAAGGCGGCGTTTTGCAGGATGCAGCCGCAGACGATGCGATTCCGTCCGGCACGGTGCTCGGCGTCATCGCCGAAATGGATATGCCCCCGATTGATCGAGACGTTGACCACACCGCAGTTACTCGCGGCAGCCGGGTCGGCCAGGTGGATGCCTTTGAATGACGTCTCGTTGGGCGTGCCGCTGCCGCTGAACTTGGGCACGTAGCGGGGGAACGTTAGCCGTGTGCCGAGCAAATACTTGGCATCCCGCGCGTCGATCGAACCTGTTGGATCGGCCCCGCGAATCACCACTCCTCTGGCCAACCTCAAGTGATCGTGAAAGACGTACTCGCCGGCCGGAAAGTAGACCACGCCCCCGTCCTTGCCCAGCTTCTTCTGAGCAACCTCAAATCGCTCGTGGGCCGTGGCCCCGGGCATTGTGGTGATGTCGACCACTTTAGTCCAGGCAATCTCCTCGATCCATTTCAGATCGTATTTCTTCAGCGGATTATCGGTCGGCACGGCGGCGCCTGCCAACGACAGGCACGGCAACCTGGTCAAACTGCAAAAGACGGCCAAGGCTGCCGCCGGCCAGGTAATACGATATGAACGCTGCATCATCGACTCTCCCGAAACGGTTGTTTCTTCGCAAGAGGGAACACGGGTCCAGCGGCTTGCCATCAGCCGAATTCCGGACTGCCAGGGACCCTTAGACCAACATTTCCCATTTGCGGTGACCCTGGAACCGATCCAGCCTCACAAGGCCGTCCATTTTACCAAGGCGCCCGCTCCCGTGCCCAGCATCCAGACCGGCATGCTTTGGCTGATTCCGCACTCAGGTGTCCTGAAGCTCACGCCGGAACACGCCAGACGGGAGGCCCCCGAGCGAAGAGGGCGGCCCGGGCAGGCGGGGGCGGAAAGGTTTTCCGCCATGACCGCTTCCGTGATGTCCACCGGGCGGCCCGGGCAGGCGGGGGCGGAAACGCGATCGGCTGCGGCGGGATCCGCGGTGGCAGCCGGGCGGCCCGGGCGGGCGGGGGCGGAAAGCTGTACCTGAGTACAATAATTCCGGTAGCCGTCTACCGCTCTTGGCGAAAAGTGATGTGTGCACACAACAATCCGATATGCGCATGTCGCTTTCGATTGGGTCTTGCCGGCCGGGCATGGACGGGCGGGCCCCCTAAGTAAGGAAATGTCCGCGGCGGCGCGAACTTTCCCGGCAGCCCCAGCAGCATGCTCGTGGCCACCGCCGGCAGCCCCGGCGCCCTCTCAGGCCGTTAGCACCCAGATTTCTTAGACGAGAAAAACACCTGGCGGGGCTGGAGCAATCCGGCCCCGTGGCGTTTTTTTGGGGGGGTAGTCAGCGCGTCGAACCCTTACCCGCGGATGACCGCGATGTGCAAACCCTCGATGTCCATAGACCGATGTACACGCTTCGTCCGTATGCGCATACAATCCAAAGTATGCTTATTCCTCGCAAATCGGCGTATGTGTTTGCACGCACTTGCAAACCTGAACGACTGTTCGTAAGATTGCACTGCGTCGATACTTGCCAGGTTTTTCGCGGGACCCAAAAAGTGGCCTCATAACCTCGAGGTCACAGGTTAAAATCCTGTCCCCGCCACTTCATAACCCCCGGGTCGCGCTGGTCGCGGCCGCGGGGGTTAGCTGTTGCCGCTGAAGGCAATCGCGAGGCCCCCCCAACAGGATCGAAGCGAATCGCCAATGAAGGTTCGCGACGTCTTGAGGATGCTGGAGGCAGACGGCTGGCGATTGGTAGTAACACGCGGCAGCCATCGCCAATTCAAGCATCCGCAGAAGCCCGGCCGGGTCACTGTGGCCGGCAAGCCCAGTGACGATGTTCCGCCGGGCACTCCGAACAGCATATTCAAACACTCGGGCCTCAAGAGGTGAGACGGCCATGAAGCGTTATGTCATCGTCATCGAGAAGGCGGCGACGAACTACGGTGGCTACGTCCCCGACCTGCCCGGTTGTATCGCAACGGGCGCGACCGTCGAGGAGACCGAGCAACTTCTGCGAGAAGCCATTGCCTTGCACATCGAGGGTATGCGGGAGGATGGGCTTCCCATCCCGGAACCGTCGAGCGTGGTCGATTACTTGGAGTTGCCGGTGGGCGGCTGACGTGATATCCGCGGGGGCGAAATTGGGACGTCACTGACTTGGACGAAATCGGCAACGTCCCCTCTTGCCCGCTACCGTCTCAAGGAGGCGGCCCAGAGGCATCGGCTGTTGTGCAGTCGTGGCGAAAGGTGATTCACAATTCGACTGAGCTTTGCGGCAACAAGGATGTGTGGCGGCTCTTGGAGCAGTTTGTCCGTCGCCACGCGGAGTCGTTTCCGCAATAGTTCCCGCATCTGTCCACGGGCGGAATAACCCGAGGCCAGCGATTTCTAAACCGAACTTTTTCTTGAAGAACGTGTGCAATTCCTTACGGTGTTGGGAGTTGGAGGCTTTGCGGAGTGCGCGATTTCTGGCTACGTTTGGATGTTCACCCCTAGCAGGCCTAGGGCCTGTTGCT
>Ga0187848_10003635_pt1 | contig 11160 bp, 10 predicted proteins | sample June2016WEW_4_40_FD_132424 | JGI IMG/M metagenome (GOLD analysis project Ga0187848, IMG submission 132424) | Peatland microbial communities from SPRUCE experiment site at the Marcell Experimental Forest, Minnesota, USA - June2016WEW_4_40 | ecosystem: Environmental > Terrestrial > Soil >... | reverse complement strand
GGCGACAGCATCTGGGACATGCTCGCCGCGGCGCGCTGTCGAGCGCTCGGCGTCGGCTTGCTGTGCGGCGGATACGGCGCGAGCGAACTTCAGCAGGCCTCGGCCTTCCGCGTCTACGAGGACCCGGCCGACCTGCTCGTTCACATCGACGAACTCGGCGGGCGGCGATGACGCGATGAACGGGCGGCCCGGCTCATGACCTCGGGGGAGTCCGCGCGCTGATCGGCGAGGCGCGCAGGCCTCGGCTCACCGGCACAAGTGCAAATGCGCGCCGAGTTGCGCGGCGATCGCGTCGATCAGGGACTCCGCGGTCCAGTGGTCGGCCAGAAGCAGCACGCCCAGCAGATAGAGCGCGACGAACGGAGAGGCTTGCAACATTGTTCGCGAAGAAAGCTCCAGCCGCTCGGGGCTGACGCGGAGCGCCGCGAACAGCGCGACGGACGCGGCGCCGATCAAGAGGCCGACAACGACCTCCAAAACGTTGTGGGCCCCGAGCGCGACCCGACTGACGCCGATCGCCAGGATGAGCGCCCCCGCTCCGGCGTACAGCGCCGACCGCGGTCCGGTTGCGCGTCCGGCGGCGAAAAGCACGGCGAGGCACCCGTAAAGCGTCGCGCTGAAGGCGACATGGCCGCTCGGGCTCTCCACGCCGAAAACGGAAGATCGCTCGCCACAAGCCGCGAGGGCGAGCTTGGCGAACAGCGCCGCCGTCAAGCACGCGGTCATCGCCGCCGCGTAGGCCGTGGCGTCGCGTCGCGCGCCGCTCCAGGCGAGAAACACGATCAGGCCGAGCGACGCCGGCAAGAGAACGGCGATATCGCCAAGATTGCTGACCAGGTGCATCGCGTTCCGGGGTTGCGATCTCGGCAGGCGCCCGACTGCGCGCAGGGTCCAAAATCGAAGGGGCATTGCTGACGCTCCTCATAGACGCCGACCCGGGACCCTGGCAACGCGCCTGTCCGCCGTCTGCGGGCCGCCACGATCGTGGCGCAGAGCCAGTTTCGGCGCCGCACGGGCTTACGCGATCGATCCCGGCGCGAGACTTGCGGCCTTGAACATCACGGATAAATCGCGCATAAGTTGCATCGACGAGAATCGCAATCACGGTGCGACGCTCCGCTCATGGCGCGCCGGGACCTGCAATCGACGCTGGCGGCGAGATCACCGTTCTGGAGCCTCGGATGGGAAACAAGCGCGTCGGCGGCCCGTTGTTTTCAATGCTGCGCTTCTTGCCGGCATTCGCGCGACTCGTCATGCGTTGCGGCGGCGGGACATGAGCCTCCAGGTGAAGCCGGCGGGGGCGCAGTTCGCTCGCGGCGTGAGAGTTCTCCACGTCATCGTCTCGGTCGACCCGCGCGGGGGCGGCCCCATCGAAGGGGTGTTTTCGAGTTCGGAAGTGTGGTTCCGGCACGGCCACGAGCGTCATATCGTTTGCCTGGACCCGCCAGGCGCGCCGTGGCTGAGCCAAGCGCGCGCGCCGACCGCGGCGGTGGGACTGGGCGGCCGCGCCTATGGGACGCTGCGCCGTCTCATCCCATGGCTGCGCTACGGTTATTCGCCTCGCCTCGCCCCATGGCTGCGCGCCCATGCGGGACTTTACGACGCGGTGATCGTCAACGGCCTATGGAATTACGCCTCCTTCGGCGCATGGCGTGCATTGCGCGACATGGCGATCCCCTATTTCGTGTTCACCCATGGCATGCTCGATCCTTGGTTCAACACGGCCTATCCGATCAAGACTTTCTTCAAGTCCATCTTCTGGCGGCTCATCGAGCACAAGGTGCTGCGCGACGCGACCGGCGTGATGTTCACCTGCGAGTAGGAGCGCCGACTCGCCCGCGGCTCATTTGCCCCTTACCAAGCGCGCGAGTTCGTCGTCGGCTATGGCGCGCGCGACGTCGCCGGCGACGCGCAGGCGCAACGCGCCGCTTTTCTTGCGACAGCGCCGGCGACCAAGGGCCGCAAGCTCATCCTGTTTCTCAGTCGCATCCATGAGAAAAAGGGAATCGATCTTCTGGTGAAGGCGTTCGCGCGCTACGCCGGGTCGCACCCGGATTATGACCTTGCGATCGCCGGCCCGGACCAGAGCAAGTTGCGGGCGCCCCTGACGAGGCTCGCCGAGGGGCTCGGCGTCGCCAAGCGAATTCACTGGCCGGGCATGCTGGCCGGCGAGGCGAAATGGGGCGCGTTTCGCGCGGCGGAATTCTTCGCCCTGCCCTCGCATCAGGAAAATTTCGGCATTGTCGTCGCCGAAGCGATGGCGCTGAGCAAGCCGTTGCTCGTCACCAACAAGGTGAACATCTGGCGCGAGGTCGAAATGGACGGCGCGGGAATCGTCGTCGCCGACGACCTCGAGGGCGTCAGCGACGGTTTGAGGAGAATGCTCGCAATGAGCGCGGCGCAGCGGGCGACGATGGGCGCCGCGGCGCGCCGCTCGTTCGAACAGCGTTTCGACCTCGAAAAGAACGCGATGACTCTGCTCGAAGTGATCGCTGGCGCATCGCCCGGAACGGCGGTCAAGGTCGACGCTGAAGATCGCCGAGCGCATAGCCGGTGAGGCGCGACAGCGCGACGAGGCGGGCGTCGGAGCTCGCGAGCGACTTCAACGCGCGGTCCAACTCGAGCGCTTTCGCGCCGACGAGAAAGCGATACCAGAACGCTTGAAGGAAGTGATAGATCAGCCCTTCCCGCCCGTCGAGAAACCCGAGCTGGATGAAATATCGGGTGAGGAAATAGCCGAGCGGACCGAGCCAAAACGGCAGACGGTTGTAAACGCGCTCCTTGACCCAGCGCTTCGCCGCCTGCCGCGAGTCGCTCTCGCAAGTCAGCGCTTCGTCGACGGCGGCGAGACCGTAGCGCCTCATCGCCACGTCGATCGCCTCGCGCGTCGCGTATTTGTTGTGCTTGTCGGTGAAGAAAGTCAGGTCGTTGAGGTTGTGGTCGGAAAAGTCGTGCTCGAACGTCACGGCGCGGCCATGAAGCAGCGCCATGTGCTCGTCCATCCAACGCTGTTCGACGCGCGCCGCGCCCCTGCGCCAGATGCGCAGCAACGTCAGCGGATAGCGGCCGCCATGCTTGATCCATCGGCCGAGGAAGATGTGGCGGCGCTTGAGATTGACGCCGGTGACGTCGGGCGGCAGCTCCGGCAGACGGCGGCGGATTTCCTCGGCGAGTTCGGGCGTCAAGATCTCGTCGGCGTCGAGGCGCATGACCCATTCGGCGTCGATCGGAAGACTGTCGAGGGCCCATTGAAATTGCTGGGCCTGCGTGACGAAAGCGTGTTGCAGCGCTTTCGCGCCGAGCGAGCGAGCGAGATCGACCGTCCGGTCCGTCGAAAACGAATCGACGACGATGACCTCGGCCGCCGCCCGTTGCGCCGAGCGGATCGCCCGCTCGATATGAGGCGCCTCGTTGTAGGCGAGAATGATGACCGCGAGCCTGCCGACGAAGCGCGCAGCCGCGGCGTCGGCTGGCGTCATCGGCGCGACAGTTCCTCGTAGACTTGCAGAAACGGATCGATCGCGACGGTCCAGTCGTGGCGGGCGGCCGCCGATCTGCTTTCGAGACGCCGACAGCCGAGTTCTTTGTCCGGCGCCGCTGCGATCGCGCCGATCGACGCCATGTCGCCTTCGCCGCCGTCGAATTTCAGGAATGCGCCGTCACGGTCGGGCGTTACGAAGGCGTTGATGGGAGCGATGTCCCGGCAAAAAACGATCAGACCCGCGGACATCGCTTCGACGATCGCCAGTCCAAAGCCTTCGTGCTCGCTGGCGGTCACGAATATCGTGTGCGTCGATATCTCCGCTTTCAATTCGTCGTCCGACAACGTTCCGAGAAATCTTATATGGCTCGACACTCCCAATTGCGCCGCCTTTTTTTCGAGGGCGCCGGCGATCTTGTCGAAGTCCTCTCCGGCGATCGTCAACCTCGCTTGCAGTCCGGCGTCGTGCGCCTGCTTCACGAGATCGATCAGAAGATCGACGCGTTTGTTTTTCGCCAGCCGGCCCCAATAGATCCAGTGCAGCGCATCACGACGCCGGACGTCGCGGACGTCCGCGTATTTTCGGGTGTCGACGCCGTTCGGCGCCAATTTCAACCTCTCTGAATTGGGCGAGAATATTTGGAAATCCGATGCGCTCGAGGCCAACACATAGTCGTAGCGATTCATGATCGCCCTCGCGACGAAGCGCCAATGAAGCGACTTCCATGCCGCCTTGGATCGCGTGTGAAAAAATCCGCCGTGCGTGCTCAGAACTTTTTTCTCGCCACGACTGCGGCTCAACACGTTCGCGCTTATCGCCATCAGCTGCGGGTCGTGGACGTGCCAGATTTCGTATTGGCCGAGGATCTCTCGGATCGGCCATGCCACTCCGACCAGCCGGTTCGGCCACAGCGGCGCTCGCCAGACCTGCGCGCCGTCGCAGGTCTCGTGGACCAGGCGCGGAATGGCCGGCGAAATATGAAGAACGTCGGCCTCGACGCCGTGCATTCGCGAGCGCCGAACAAGATTGCCGACGACAGATTCGATCCCGCCGACCATGGGATGAAATGCCGGCGTAATGTGTAGGACCTTCATTCAACGCCGCCTTTGCCGACGTGCGCCCGCCTTATCGATCGAGTCTTCCTGAGAGGCCGTCGCATCCCCGCTCCTCCCGACAGCGCCGGTCAGCGATGCGGCCGACGGCAAGACAGTCGATCACGCGGCTGCTCGCAAATGAGCGTCCTCGGAAGCTTACCGTCCGAGATCCCCCGCGCCTTCTTCGCGAGACGTCCTGGCGCGCCTCATGAAATCTATTTGTTTAAAGAAGATCGAGGTCGTCCAACCATATGTGTTCACCGGCCCCAAGCCGTGAAAGTCCAGTCGGTCGAATCCTTTTTGATCGATGAGATAATGATGCGCGGCGTTGTACTGCCAGCGGTCGGAATTATCCAAAATGATTATCCCGGTATCCGATATATACTCTGCAGCGATAAACGCGCATAGACACCTGGCCATTCCGTCGACGACGATGACATCGAAAAACCCCTTCGGGAAATCCATCAGCTTCGCAGCGTAGTCGGCGAACGCCACATTTTCGAGGCCGTGATACTTGTTGAAATATGCGCTCGTCGACCGCGGGAGGCTAAAATTCTGCGCTTCGAACGATCGGATGAGTTCGACGATCTCGCGTCTTGCGCGGTCTGCGCCCTCTTTCAAGAGATGCAGTTCGAATTCCCTATTGCGCTCTCGCAGGATGTCGAACCATTTCTCGTCGTGCTCGACTGAAACGACCCGCCGGCATTTCCCGTTCCAGAATTCTGTCGAATAACCGCTCCCGTATTCGAACACGTTCCAATTCTTCTGCGCCACGCTTTCCAGGAAATGGGTCGCCGGGTAACTGAACCATGGAAGAGAGGCTCCGTTCGCATCGCTTATAGCGGCGTTGAAATAGCCGGCGGGACCAAGGTAGTGTTTGCCGATTGCAACGGGCTTCCAATAGCGCAGATACAGCCTGTTCCTAAACAATAGTCTTCGCAGCCCCTCAGCCAATTTCATCGCCAGCGGCGATCTCTTCGCCGCTTTCTTCAAAGATTCGAACATGACCGCGGCGCTCTTTCCAATTTGGTGGGAACCGATCGTCGTGCCGGGCGCAACTGACGGATCCGAGCGGCCCCAACCCGCCGGAGCTCCGCATGATCCCCCGCGTCTAAATTTCGTCGGCGAGCGTCAACATGGCCCTTGCCCGAATTCTCGCGACATTCTGCGACAGGCGCTCACCAATCGGTTGCCAATTGGCGAGCGCCGAACCAGGTCGGTTGGAGTTCTTGGCGCTTATCAATGTGCGGATGAGAGCCAAACCGCGATGTCGATCGGCGTCTCGCGTTCGTCACGATGCAGCTTATCAGGACGTCGCTTTTCGCTGTGACGCGCTCTTGGACTTCATCACCAACCAAGGAGTGTCGCTCTTGCGGTACTCCCAGGTTGCCAGAAGGCAATCCAACTCGCCGCGCGCGACAATCCATTCCGGCAACTGGCACGACCGATTGCGGCTCGAGACGAGGTCGATTTGATGCGTGGGGCCAAAGCGCTCGCGCAGTCTTTCGGAGACTCCTGGGTTGAGGCCGTCGTGGCACTCGACGACGACGCTGATGTTCACGAGCCCAGAATATTTCCTCGGGTCCAACAGCGCGTCCTCGGCGCCCTCGATGTCGCAGAAGACGAGCGTCTTCTCCGCAGCGAAGGATTGAAAATCCTGACCGGCGAACGCCCCCCCAAACGTGATCCGGTCCGAGACGCCGTTCTCTCTAGCGAGCCGCTTGCAGGTTTCCAGCGCCACGGGATCGATGTCGTACGCGTAGATTTTCGCCGCACAAACCCGCCGGGCGAAGCCGATCGCGTAGTACCCCTGGCCACAGCCAATATTCACGATCGAATCGAATCGTTCCGCGACCAGGGACTCGACGGCGCTATGCAATTCCGATTCATAGCAACCGATCAACCGCGGCGCAATTCCTCCGACGAACGTCATCCCCTTGAACGGCCCGGACCATACGACAGGTCCGTAGCGCGCGATCATCTCCTCCGAGATCCGAGTCGCCCGCATTGTCGCGGCATAGCCGAGGACCTTGTTCAGCAAGACATCCCGGCTCAGTCCATTCTTTGCCACCGCTTCGACTTTGGCAAACATCTCTTTCCCTCGCCACGAATTCCTCCGCCGGCCGCGGAGGCAAGACCGCCGATCATATTCTGGCGACGTATTGCCTTCTCTTGTCGCTCGTCAGCCGTTCGAGCCACGTGTAGAAACGACGGCCGGCCAGTCGCGCCGCCGCATAGGCTCGGTAACGCCGCAAGAATTCTTCCCGATTGAATTCGCGGCCGGCTTGCGAGGCCAGGAATTCCTTGTCGCCGGGCAAATGCAGAATTGACGAACAGACAATGTCGGCGAGCCGCGGTTGCGGAAACGGCCGGCGCGGCGTCCACCAACGCGTTACGCTCCTGTCGGAACCGAGGTCGTGGACTCGCGCGCCTCTCGCCACGAGCGCGTTCGTCGCCGCCGACACCGCGAACTCGTCGCCGACGTGATAGAGGTCGGCGAGACAAGAGAGGTATCGCGGAAAAATCCTCGTCAGCTCCCGCGAAAGAACCGCCAGCGTCGAGTGATGAGCAAATAGCGCTTCGCCGCCGAACCAGCGCGGCTCTTCGGCGGTCTCACCGACAAAAAGACGCAGCTCTCTGAGCGCCCGTCCTTCCGATTCTGCCGACATCTGGTTCGTTATGTCATAATTGTACAGCGTGTCGGTCGCGAGGGCGCCGGAAAGTCGAATTGCCTTCAAGAACACGACGTCCAGGTCGACGACGCCGACGTATTCGCCGTGCTTGCCCGTCGACAACTCGGCGATCAGCGCGAGCTTATTGTGCGCCGCCCGGTGCGGCACGCCTTTCGGGAGCGGATTTTGAAATTGCATCTCGGCGACTTCGACGTCCGCGGCGCCGATGCTTCGCAGGACCGCGGTCACTCGCGTCCGGTCGTTGGTCACCAATATGGTTCTGATCCCGCAATTGCGGGCGGAAGCGCACATCAGCGCGCCGCATCTTACGTATGTTTCCACCGCGCGCGCGGCATTCCTCAAATTCGGGAAGACCGTGTTGTCGGGATCGACGACGACAAGGCCATGAAAGACGACGTCGCGAGCGCAGGGCGCTGTCAATGCCTTGGCTCTGGTGAACGCTGGGAAAGGCGAGCGAACGCGGCGCGTCGGTCCCTTTCACGGACCGTTCGAGCGGGATTGCCGACATTGATCGTCCAGGGCGGCAAATCCCGGAATGCGACCGCCCCCGCGCCGAGCACGGCGCCTTCTCCGACGGTGACGCCTGGCCCGACAAAGGCGCCCGCGGCTATCCAGGCCGAGGCGCCGATGACGATCGGCCGTGCGATCAGCGGAAATCGCGGATCGTCGACGTCATGCGTGCCGGCGCAAAGATAGGCGTCCTGCGAAACCAGCGCGCCGCTTTCGATTCGAACCTCGGCCAAATTGTAGCATCTTGCCCGGTGAGCGATGAGCGCGTGATCTCCCATGATCAGGTTCCTCGGGGTCCAGACGCGTGCGGACCCCAGCACATCGGTGTTGCGGCCCATCCGCGCTCCGAACAGTCGCAACAGAAGGCGACGCCATTTGTAGAACGCCCGCGGAGTCCACGAGGCCAGCAACAGCCAGCTCGCCGCCCACAACGCCCGATACGCCCGGTCGCTCAAGGGGTAGGTCGGCCCTCCCTCGAGGGGACTTGCGAGACGTGAACCGGCGCCGCTCATGGAAAGTCCTCAGAAGCCACGGCTAACTCTTGTCGCGCACGTTCGCCGATACGAACGGATCGGACGAATTGAACGGCCACGGCCTTCTTTCGCAAGCGTGCGGTGCCGCGAAGAGAGTTGCGCCGCCGGCAAAATCGCTAGGTTCTTCGAGGCGCACGCACAAGGTTCTCGGCGCTCACAGGCCTGCGGGCGCCCGCCACAACGCCCGAACGCGCGTGGGCCAACAGGTAATTGATGACAATGGACCACGCGAACAGATACGGCGCTTCGAATCTAGTAAAAAATAGACCGCGAGACGCAAACGCCGTGACGACTTCAATCAACAATATCGCCATAAACGTTGTATTTGTTGGCAGGGCGAGAAACATGCAGAGGTATAGCGTCGTTCCCAAAACTCCGACGGTCGCCAACAGTCCCCAGTAGCCGTTCTCGATGTCGTATTTCGAGTTTTCGCTCCAGCGAGGATCGACGCTGGCGATTCCAGGCGTCAACGGTTTTGCCAGCCCGTTGCCAAAGATCACAGTGTCGGCGCCTGAGAAGAACGCGTCTTTTGCGTAGTACGTCTCCCATTCACGGGTCGCGTCCTCCATTTGATTTTCCGACACGAAACTAGACAGTCGCTCGATGGCGGTTGGATTTGCGTAGAATATCACCCCGGCAAGCAGCGCGATCGCACACAGATTTAACAGCGCCGCCTTTAAATCGCGGCGCTGAGTCGAGGCGAGCGCAAACAGTCCGATTACGGTAATAATGACCGCCTTTGACCCGGACGCCAGCAACACGAATGCCGAGATCGCCATCAACAACAAACGTTGCTGAAGACAGGCATAGAAGAATATGAGCTGAGCCGCGGCGTGCGGGAACAGCGAAATCCTGCCGATGCCGCCTGCGCCACTGGAGTCCGCCGACCCAAACATTGCGTTGGCAATGTTTACGCCGAGAAACGATCCCGTGATCTGAATCAATTGCCCGGCGGCGAAGAACAACATGACCTTATCAAATAGATCAATTGAATTGGCGCGTAATCTGTCCACATGTTTCCCAAAGAAGACGTAAATATCGTTGTATCCCGCCAGAATGGCGCAGCCAAAAAAGAACGGCGCGCCAGCCCGCACGAATTGGAAAATCGAAAATTCGCGTTCAGCCGACGACAAGGCTTGGTGCGCGGATACGGCCGCGATGAGCGCCAAGAACAATAAAGGAAATAGCAGCTTTCGTCGGGCGACGAACAGCCATGGCAGGAGGATGACGCCGGCTAGAGGTTGGCTGATATAGCTGCCCATTCCCATCGGCGCAGCGAAAAAGACGAGAGGCGCGCACAACGTCCCAATCGCAATGGCCGAGCGCAGACGAGGGTCCTGGTTCGAACGCACGAAGAGCCTTTCTTGTCGTGGTCATTGGCAGTCGCCGTTTTGCCGAGGCGCTTGCCCAAGATCGAATGGCGATGAACGTTACGGCGCTTTCGCCGACCCGCGTCCGCAAAAGCCTGTCCTTCGCCGATTCATCGCGCGAGCATTAGCGGCGGCCCGGCGTTCGCGATGGGTTGTGTCGCGCCGTCGCAAGCGGTCTGAGCGGGGTCCATGAACCGGTCGTGAGAAATCGGATGCGCCGCGCGGCGAAACCGTTGCGGCCGATAAACGCATTTTGGTGAATTGGCTTCGTTCTGCAATGGGCGCTCACCCGCCTCTGACAGCGCCGCCCCGCGAGTCCATCATCGCGCCGAGCAGCGCGACATACTTATTCCCGTAGGCGCCCCACCCTCCCAGATTGGCCACGCGCTCGACGGCCGCCGCGGACATGCGAACTCTCAGGTCCGGCTCATCGGCGAACCGGGTCAAGCAATCGCAGATCGCACGCGAATCGCGTATCGGCACGATGAACCCCTCCTTGCCGTGCGCAAACAGATCCGGCGCGCCCGTGCTCGTCGACGCAATCACCGGACAGCCGCACGCCAGCGCCTCGGCCATGACCATGCCGAACCCGTCTTGCACGCTGGGCAGAACCATAACGTGGCTCGAACTATAGATCTCCCGTAGCCCCGTGTTGGGGATATGGCCGAGAAATTCGACCTTGGAATCGGCAAGCGAAGCGATAATCGGGCCGGCCTCCGTTCGGACATGGCCGACAACGAGCAACTCTTTTCTTGGATGGGGAAAATCGCGAAAAGCTTCCAAGAGGTAGCGCACGCCCTTCTCGATCGAAAGCGAACCGACGAACAAGACGCGAAACCGATCGACCGGAGGTTGCGACACCGGATTGAAATGCGCCCTGCGGACGCCGTAAGGCACGATGTGGACCTTGTCGGCCGCAACGCCCTCCGCGACGAACGATTGCTTGACGAAGCGCGACGGGACGGCGATGGCGTCGGCGGTTGCATATTCCTCCAGCTGCCGTCGGTAGATTGATTCATTCCCGGGAACATAGGACACGCCATTACGGGCGAATTCTTCGCGAAGCAGGTCGCGTCGGAAGCGCACATGGCTCGTTCCGGTGTCGGCGATGTAAAGGCGCCCGCGCCGTCGCGCTTCCCTGCCCGCCTCCAAGCCTGCGCCGTCGTGCCCGACGAAGACGTCGCAGGGGGGCAGGCGCCTTGCGACGTAGGCGTCCTGGGCGACGCACGACATCGTTTCGAGCCAACGCCCGAACCGGCGCGGCGGCGCTATCGGCATGCGGCCGAGCGCCATGTAAGGCGTGCGAAACCATGGATATGTCGTCACCTTGCGCCTTGGCGCATCTTCCCGGGCGAGCGCGCTCCAGATGAAACCGGAATAGATGCGCTCGAGACAGCCATGTTTCTCCAGTTCCCTCGCCAAGGCGAAGAGATGGTACCGGCCGGCGGTGGAAATGACGACTTTCACACCGGCGCTCT
>Ga0187848_10003631_pt1 | contig 11165 bp, 6 predicted proteins | sample June2016WEW_4_40_FD_132424 | JGI IMG/M metagenome (GOLD analysis project Ga0187848, IMG submission 132424) | Peatland microbial communities from SPRUCE experiment site at the Marcell Experimental Forest, Minnesota, USA - June2016WEW_4_40 | ecosystem: Environmental > Terrestrial > Soil > Wetlands... | reverse complement strand
TGGGCACGGGCACGCTCAGCGGCGGCAAGGCCACGTTCACCACGTCGGCCCTGGCCGTCGCCACGACGGCCTACTCGATCACCGCCACGTATGCGGCCACCACGAGCTTTACCGCCAGCACGAGCACCGCCGTGGCGGAAACAGTCAAGGCGGCCGCCACCACGACCACGCTGACGGGCTCGGCCAACCCCGCGGTCTTCGACCAGGCCGTGACCTTCACCGCCACGGTCAAGGCCGCGGCCCCGAGCGCCGCCGTGCCCACGGGCACGGTGACGTTCAAGAACGGCACTGCGACGCTGGGCACGGGCACGCTCAGCGGCGGCAAGGCCACGTTCACCACGTCGGCCCTGGCCGTTGCGACGACGGCCCACTCGATCACCGCCACGTATGCGGCCACCACGGACTTCGCCACCAGCACGAGCGCCGCCCTGCAGGAAATGGTCAACAAGGCCACTACCACGCTCAAGCTAACGACTTCGGCCAACGCCCTGACCCTGAATCAGGCGGTGACTTTCACCGCCACGCTCGGCATTGCCCAGAGCACCGCCTCGCCCGCCGGCCTCACCGTGACTTTCAAGGACGGCACGACCGTGCTGGGCACCGCCGTGCTGAATGCCGCCGGCACGGCCACGTTCAAGACCTCGGCCTTGCCCGCGGGCACCGACCACGTCACGGTCTCGTATGCGGGCAGTGCGAACCTCATGGCCAGCACCAGCCCGGTTCTGACCGAGACGGTCGCCAGCAGCACGAAGACGGTGGTCAAGTCGTCTCTGGTTCCCGCCGCCGTGGATCAAGTTCACGCCCAGTCGGGACACGGGTAGACGCGGCAGGGCCGACGCAGTGTGTTCGTAGTACCGCCTTCAGGTGGTTTTGCAGACGGGAACTGCCCATAGGCGAAACTACGAACGGGCCATTCTCGGCTGCGGACCGAAGAGCACCGCCGGCACCTGGCCAAGTCACGATCGGCGCCTCTTCTTTGGCTCCGGGTTTGCCCAGGTTCCGCATCTTTCCCGCCTGGCGTCCAGACCCCTACGCAGGGCCTCGTTTTTCGGCAAGGTCTGCCTTTCTTACTCAACTGCTACGACCGGCACATCCGATACTATCGTCACGATCACTCCACGGACGCTCCGCGCGGAGTATCTGCGGGTATCGGCTCCGGTCTTTTGGGAGTACGCACGATGTCGCCAAACCGCTTCTATTGGGGGGTCGGCACCCTGGCGTTTTGCCTGCTGGTGGGAGGGACGGCCCGCGCCCAAGATTACGAGGTGCGGGGAATGCAGCTCTTCGAGCCGGCCGACGTTCGCCCTTACGACAACTGGGCGGAGCCGCGGAAGGGGTTCTTCATCGACTTCGACGGGATCTACTGGTACCTCACCGCTCCCAAGAAGACCACGATCGGCGATCCGACCCCGGTGTTCGTCTTCTGGAACCCGACCTCTCAAGTCACCGAGGCGGACTCCCTGGACACGGGGCGGTTCCGAGCGACGTGGAAGCAGGGGGACCGGATCGAGTTCGGCTTCGTCGGCGATCACTACGGCTTTCTGATCAGCACCATCGAGCTGAACCAGCAGACGGAGCACATCGCCGCGGACAGTACCAACGTCGTCTTCAACGATACGCCGTTCGGCACGAAGCCTCTGGCGACAAACCTGGCAGCCAACTGGGGCACGCAGGCCGCCCCATTGTATTACGAGTCTCCGGTGGTCTTCCAGCACGTGTCGGTGGTCAACATCGCCAAGCTTTCCGGGGTGGAAGTGATGGGCATCTATCGCCCGGCGCAGCTCCCCGGCGGCGGCTCGATCGAATGGATGGCGGGCGGGCGGTACCTCGAGTTCGACGACACCTTCACCTTCGACGGAGTGGGCGGCGTGCTTGACGAAACCACGCTGGAAAACGCCGTGCAGAACCGGATCGCCGGCCCGCAGGTCGGCTTCCGGCTGAACATGCCGTTCGGGCGGGTGGCCGTGTCGGTCGAGGGGCGGGCCATGGCAGCCGTCAATACCGAGACGGTCCGCCAGGACGGCGTGCTGGCCAGAAACATCGACGGCCTCTTCGGCCTCCCGGCCAGCACGGGCAGACTCAGCAGTGTTGCTGGAAATACCGGGCCGATCCCCTACCTGCTGCCCCCGACGAGCTTCCAGAGCTCCGCCCTGTTCACCGAGTTCACGCCGCTGGTAGAGCTGCGGGCGGAGGCCCACTGCCGCCTGACCAACCTGATTACGATCAAGGGCGGCGTGACGGGCATGTGGATGGATGGGGTCGGCCGGGCCGCAGACATGGTCGATTACTCGGTCACCACGCTCACGGGCCCGCCGATGGGGATCACCACGGCCAACGTTCCCGACGCCAACCGGCAGAGCTTGTTCGTTTACGGCTTCAACATCGGTTTGGAAATGAACCGGTAAGCCGGTGCCGGTCAGCCTTTTCCGCGGGTTGCCCGCTTCCGCGGCGGCGGCGCGTGGATCTTGCGGAGCTCGACCAATTCTCCTGCCAGGCGGTGCCGCAGCGGGCTTTCGGGACGAAGTTCCTCCAGGAGGGCTTCGGCCCTCGCCAAGGCATCTTCCCCAACCCCTCCTTCATGGAACAGAGCCCGCCAGGTCCGTGCAATCTCGTGTTCGGTCAGCAAGCGTCACCTCGTTACGAAGCCACTCGACGGCAAGGATTCCGCGCCGGCCCCCAGGGGGGCGTGGACACGGATCTTTTCCCATTCCTCCGCCAGCGCATCTGCAGTGTACCGGATTTGCCGCTCGGTGTGAAGAGACGTGATGAAGAACCGCAGCCGGGCCGCGCTCTCCTCGACGGCCGGGTGGACGATGGGCTGCACGTTGACGCCGCGGGCCCGCATGGCCCGCGACAGCCGCAGACACACCAGCGAGTTGCCCACGATGACCGGCACCACCGGCGTGTGGTGGCTTGTGCCGGTGTTCAGCCCGCGCTCTTGGGCCAGGGCCAGGAACAACCGGGCGTTCTCGCGGAGCCGGGCGATTCGCTCCGGCTGGGACTGGACGATCCCGAGCGCGGCCAGGGCGGCGGCGGCCGCCGGCGGCGAGATCCCCGTGGCGAAAACGAACCCCGGCAGCGTGTACTTCAGGTACTCGACCAGCTCCCGCGAGCCTGCGATGTACCCGCCGCAACTGCCCAGCGCCTTGCTGATCGTGCCCATCCAGATGTCCACGTCGCTCGGCGGGACGCCGAAATGCTCGCCGATGCCCCGGCCGCGGGCCCCCAGCACCCCGATCGAGTGCGCCTCGTCGATCATCAGCAGGGCCTTATGTCGCTTCCTGATCTCGACGAATCGCGGCAGGTCGGGTACGTCGCCGTCCATGCTGTACACGCCCTCGATGGCCACGAGCGCGCGGCGGTATCCGTGCCGGAACTGTTCCAGCAGCCGGTCGGCCGCCTGGAAGTCGTTGTGCGGAAACGCCCTGAGACGGGCCCCGGACAACATCGCGCCCTGGAAGATGCTGTTGTGGGCCAGGACATCGTGAAGCACGAGGTCGCCCGGACCCACCATGTGCCCGATCACCGTCTCGTTGGTGTGGTGCCCGCTGGGCAGCACCACGGTCGCCTCGGTCCCGAGGAAGTCGGCCAAGGCTCGTTCCAATTCGCCGTGCAGGGTCTTTTCGCCGGAAACCAGCCGGCTGGCCGAGACGCTGGTGCCGTAGCGGTCGATGGCGGCCTTGGCGGCCTGTGACACCAGCGGGTCGCCCGCGGTCCCCAGGTAATTGAAGGTGGCGAAACTGATCAACTCCCGGCCGTCGATCACCGTGCGATCGTTGGTAATGCCCTCGTGGACGCTGAAGAAGGGGTTCCCCACCTCGGGGTTCTGCATCAACTCCAGCCGCTGGCGGAGTTGCAGGTACTCGGGGAATAGGTCGATACGGTAGTGCTCGGGGGGGATTTCTCCGGCGGCCGCCCCGGCCGCCTCCGGCCGCGGCTCGCTCCCAAGGTACTGCTCGACCGCAGCGATCACCTGGCGGGTGGTTTCCAACTCGGGGAGGATCTGCGGGGGGAAACGGCCGCCGAACCGCTCCTCCAACGTGGCCAGGATCTCCATCCGCTCCATGGAATCCAGCCCCGCCTCGGCGATGGGGGAGTCGAGCGTCATGCCGGCGGAGCGATCCTTGGCCACGCGGCGGATCTCTTCCATGACCACGTTGGCCGCGTGTATCCGCCGGGCGGCGCCGCCGGGACTCGCGGAACGCGGTGGGGTCGGCTTGGCCGGGGTTGCCGGGCCAGCCGCGGCCAGGGCACCGGGCGGAGCTGAGGCACCGGGCGCAACTTGGTCGCCGTTGCCCGAGGCCGCTGCCGGCGGCGCCGGTGCCGGTTCGGCCCGAGCCCGCCGCGTGGGCGATGCAGCCGGCGGCGGGCCGTCCGCTTCCCATCGGGCCACCACCTGCAGCGACCCCTCAAGGTATCCGCGCCGGCAGGCGTGCCGCTGGATCTTCCCGCTGGAGGTCTTCGGAATGCTGCCCGCACGCACGAGCACGATCACGTCCACGCTCAGGTCGTGGTCCCGGGCCACCGCCCGCAGCATGGCCTGGAAGACGTGGTCGAAGCGGCCCTGCTTGTGCCGCTCGATCTCGAACACCAGGACCAGTCGTTCCCGCCCATCCTGCTCGATGGTAAACGCCGCTCCGCAGTCGGGGCGTAAGCGGGCAAAACTCCGCTCGGCCGTCCATTCGATGTCCTGGGGATAGAAGTTCACCCCGCGGACGATGATCAGGTCCTTCAGCCGGCCGGTCACGAACAGTTCGCCGTCGAGCATGAAGCCCAGGTCGCCGGTACGGAGGAAGGGCCCCGCGCCCGTATCCGCCAAAGTGGCCCGAAAGACAGCCTCGCTGGCCTCGGGCTGTTGCCAGTAGCCCTGGGCGATGCTGGGACCGCAGACCCATATTTCGCCGATGCGGCCGGGGGGGCAGGTGGATCGCGTCTCGGGGTCGGCGATGACGATTGTCTGGTCGGGGAGAGTTTCGCCGCAGCCCACCAGGGCCCGGGCTCCCGCCCGGCCTTCCGGTACTTCGACCACCATGTCGGCCGAGAGCGCCGCCGCGTCGAACTGCCGGACGATCGGGGGCCGGAAGACCTGCCCGCCGGACACGATCAGCGTGGCCTCCGCCAGGCCGAAACACGGATAGAATGCCTCGCGGCGGAAGCCGCACGGCCCGAAGGCCTCGAGGAAACGATCCAGCGTCTCCGCCCGCACCGGCTCCGCCCCGTTGAACGCGACCTTCCAGGTGCTCAGGTCGAGCGTCTTACGTTGCTCGGGGGTGATCTTGCGGACGCACAGGTCGTAGGCGAAGTTCGGGCCGCCGCTGGTGGTGCCCCCGAACCGCGAAATGGCCGAAAGCCAGCGGAGCGGCTTTTGCAAGAACGTGATCGGCGACATGAGGACGTTCGGCCGGCCCACGTACAATGGCTGGAGAATGCCGCCGATCAGGCCCATGTCGTGGTAGCTGGGAAGCCAGAACACCCCCGTCCCGCTACGGGTGTGCTCGAAGGCATAGGCGATCAGCGCCGAGTTGTGGGCCAGGTTGGCGTGGCTCAAGACCACCCCCTTCGGGGTCCCGGTCGAGCCGGACGTGTACTGGAGAAATGCCAGCGTCTCGCCGTGGACGTCGGGCATCTGCCACTGCTGGTCCATCCCCGCGGGGACGTGGCACGTGTCCAGCCACGTCAACTGCTTGAGGTGCGGCGTCTCGTCGATCAGGCCCTCGACTCGTGCCAACACGGCGTCGGTGGTCAGGGCGACTTTGGCCTGGGCGTCGTCGGCGATCGCCTGGATCCGCATGAGCGAGCGGTTCCGGCGGGGGGGGTAGACCGGCACCGCCACTACGCCTGCGTACAGACACCCGAAAAACCCCGCAATGAACTCCAGCCCGGCAGGATAGAGCAATAACGCCCGCTCGCCCCCCAAGCCGCGCGATTCCAGCCACGCCCCGATGGCCCGCGCCTGCCGGTCCAATTCCTCGTAGGTCAGGTGGACCTGTTCGTTCTCGCCGTCGACCAGGTAGGTGAAGGCGACGTCCTTGGCCTGACAGCGGGCGCGGTGCCGGACCAACTCGACCAGCGTCGACGGGCCGAAGAACGTTCCTGGCAACTGATCCAAATGCACTGCCAATGGACTCCCGACGCTGCCGATCTCCCGCGGCACACTCCGCGTGTCCTTGCCCCCCGACTGGTGGGACCAAGCCTCTTGCGCCCCACCGTGCTGCGGCCGGCGGCCAGGCCCTGCCGGATGCCGAACTGGGTCCATTGTATGCCCTCTAGCCGCGGGACGCAATCGGACCTTTGGGGCGCATTGGGGCCGGGTCACCCGGCGGCGCCGCTGTGGCGGTCCGGTGAATTGGCCAGCTCGCCACCGGCGACGCATCACTGGGCGGCCCAGCGGAGCCCTACATCCTTGCCGACTCTCCCGGCATAGCCGCCACCGGACACCCCAGGGCCTCCAAGATGTCCAGCCACTGGCTGAAATGTGGGCATTTCTTGCGAACCGCGTCCAAGGCGATGGCCTCCGAGATAACGGCCGGAGCGTCGGGCTTGGCGTCCGAATAGTCTGAGAAGAGCTTGGCGATGCGCTTGCTGGGGGCCGAGTCTTCCCCGTCGTTGATCAACTCCGGCGTACCCACGCTTTCGGCAATTCTCTTTAGCTCTGCAATGTCCTTGGCCCGGTTCTCGTAGTAGAATGCAAAAGCGTCGGGATCGCAAAAGAGGATCGTTTCAAACTCAAACAACTGGACGTGCGGAATCAACCGCCGGTCGCCCACGTCCGCGAGCAATGCGCCTTCCAGCCTCTTGACGCGTTCGTGCGGCACGTGGCGGAGTTTGTCGGCCTCCTCCGTGCCGGGAAAATCGCGGCAGAGCTTATACAGGTCGAGCATCGTCGTGAAGCGGACATCACCACCCTTGTGCTGCCTCAACAGGTTGTGGAGGTCCTTCTTCATCGGCGCGTAGTGCCGTCCGCCGCCGCGATAGACCACCCCGTGCCGCCTCCCCGTCGAAACTCGGATCGCTCCTTCCACCATGACTCCGAACCGGGCCAAATGGCCTTTCAACACTCGGTTCACGTATTCCTGCTCGGTCTGGCCTTCGACGTAGAAGAACAGCCGAATCATCAATAGGGCCCTCCGCCAATGACGTTCTTCTCCCACAGTTCGCTCAGCGAGTAGTCGTCCAGCCAATCCTTTAGCGATCCGGGATCCAATCGTTCGAACGTCGTGATACCCTCGGTGCCCTTCACGACCACGACATCCGCCGGATCGAAGCAGTCCACAAACGCCGGCGACTGTGTGGCAAGAACGATCTGGCAGTAGTGTGATGCCTTGCGCACGAGGCCCCCGAGCAGGGCGATCGCCGCGGGGTGCAGCCCCAATTCCGGCTCATCGAGGACGATCAGGGCCGGCAGATCCTCCTCCGGTTGCAACAGGAGGGTCGCCAACGCGATCATTCGCAGGCTGCCGTCCGAAAGCTGGTGCGGCGCGAAGTCGTACTCGCTGCCCGGCTGTTTCCACCTCAGGGTAATGTTATTGGGGTTGAGCTTGTCCGGCTCCAACACAAAGTCGTCGAGGAACGGCGCGATCTGCCGGATCGTCGCCACGATGCGGCGGTACACGATGGGCCGGGTCTCGCGATAGAGATAGAGCATCGCCGCGACGTTGCCGCCGTCGGGATACAAATGCCGATTGGCATTGACGTAGCACGAACGCCGCATGGGGCTCGTGTCGGACGTGTCGTGAAAATGGAACACCCGGCAGCGATCCAGGAACCGGCGAATCGCCGCCCCGGTCTCGGCGTGTTCCGGGCTCGGTGACCAGCGCCCCCCCAGGGCGGTCTCCTTGCGCCCGGCGCGGACGTCGTCCACCAAACGCCACGGTAAGCCGGGGCCGCGAAACGCAACCCACTCGTCGGCGAAGATCAGGGTATCGCCCGCAGCGCCGGAAAGGCGCGCCCGGTAGCGACCTTCGCCCGCTGGCATCTGCAATACGATCTCAAGCTCCATCGCGGGCGTCTTTTTCGCCCCGAAGTGCAGAACCGCGTTTGCACCGCCGCATTGGGCGATGTGCACCTGAAAGTCGTCCGCGACCAGCCGATCCAGCATGCGGAAAAAAGCGATGAGATTGGATTTCCCGGCGCCGTTGGCGCCGATGAGGAGCGTCACGGGGCCAAGTTCCAGCGCTGCGTCGCAAATCGACTTCCATCCGGCGATCCGGATTCGTTTCAACATCTGGTCGGGCATTGCTGCTTCCATCGACCGTCTTACAGAATGAACCGGCTCAGGTCGTCGTCCTGCGAGACCCCTTCGAGCCGCTCTCTGACGTAGGCCTCGTCGATCTCGACGCTGCGGGGCCCCAGGTCCGGGGTCTCGAAACTCAGTTCCTCCAATAACCGTTCCATGATCGTGTACAGCCGCCGGGCGCCGATGTTCTGCGTCCGCTGGTTCACCTGGTGGGCATACTCCGCCAGTGCGCGGACCGCTTCCTCGGTGAAGCGAACCTCGACCCCGTCGGTTCCCAACAGCGCCTGGTACTGTTTCACCAGGGCCCCCTTGGGCTCGGTGAGGATGCGGATGAAATCATCGCGGGTCAGGTCGGTGAGCTCGACGCGGATCGGGAAGCGGCCCTGCAGCTCGGGCATCAGATCGCTCGGCTTGGCCCGGTGAAACGCCCCCGCCGCGATGAACAGGACGTGGTCCGTCCGCACGAAGCCGTAGCGGGTCTGGACCGTGGTGCCCTCGACGATCGGCAACAGGTCGCGCTGCACGCCCTGCCGCGACACGTCGGCCCCGTGTGTCATCTCGCTGGCCACGATCTTGTCCATCTCGTCGATGAACACGATGCCCAGGTTCTCGGCCAGGTCGACGGCGGTGGACTGGACCTTCTCCTGGTTGATCAGGGCGTCGCATTCCTGCTCGAACAGGACGCGGCGGGCCTCGGGCACCGACAGCTCCCGCCGGCTGGTGTGCTTGGGGAGGATCTTCTCGAACATGCCCTGCAGGTCGAAGTCCACTTGTTCCATGCCGACGCCGGTGAACATCATGGGCACGGCGCGCTGCTCCACGACCAGTTCGACCCGCCGCTGGTCCAGGCCGCCGGCCGCCAGCATGCCGCGCATTTTCTCCCGCGTCCGCTGGTAGCGCTCGGGGGATTCGGGGCCGTCGGGGGTCGAATCGGCGGCGGGCGGGCTGGGGAGCAAAAGGTCCAGCAGCCGCTCTTCCGCCCGCCGCTGGGCCTCCTCGCGGACCCGCTCCCGCTCCTGTTGCCGCACCAGGCCGATGGCGTTCTCCACCAACTCGCGGACCATGCTCTCGACGTCGCGGCCGTAGTAACCCACCTCGGTGTAGCGCGTGGCCTCGACCTTCAGGAACGGCGCCCCGGTAAGCTTGGCCAGCCGCCGGGCGATCTCGGTCTTGCCCACGCCGGTCGGGCCGATCATCAGGATGTTCTTCGGGGCGACCTCCTGCCGCATGTCCTCGCCCAGCCGCTGCCGCCGCCAGCGATTGCGGATGGCCACCGCCACCGCCCGTTTCGCCGCGTCCTGACCCACGATGTGCCGGTTCAGCTCGGCCACGATTTCCCGGGGCGTCAAGTCTCGCACGGGAGCTCCTCGACGACAATGTGCGTATTGGTGAACACGTCGATGCCGGCGGCGATCTCCAACGACTTGCGGACGATCTCGGCCGCGCCCAGGTCGCTGGCGGCCAACAGCGCCCGGGCGGCCGCCACCGCGTAGTTGCCTCCCGATCCGAGGCCCAACACGCCGTCGGTCGGCTGGATCACGTCCCCGTTGCCGGTCACCAGCAGCGTGTGCCGGGCGTCGACCACCGCGAGCATCGCCTCCAGCCGCCGCAGCACGCGGTCGGTCCGCCATTCCTTGGCCAGCTCGGTAGCCGCCCGCGGAACGTTCGACGGATGGTCCTTGAGCTTCGCCTCGAAACGCTCCAACAGCGCGAAGGCGTCGGCGCTGGCCCCGGCGAATCCGGTGATGACCTTCTGCTCGGCCAGCCGCCGGATCTTCACGGCGTCGGCCTTCATGATCGAATTATTCACGGTCACTTGGCCGTCCCCGCCCATGGCCACCATGCCCCGGTGCCGCACGGTCAGGATCGTCGTCGAATGCCACTCGGCCATCGGGATGCTTTCTCGACCGGGCCTGGAACGCCAGACAGCCGGTGGACAGGAAAGAGTGCCGCCGCAGATCGTTTGCCATCGTAGCCGCTGCCCAACGGGCACACAAGTACCCCCCCTTCGGTATGCAAACGCGAAGGACAGGGATGTCGGCCGGTGGACCTGCCCCCCGTTTCGCCATCACCCCGCCCGGGACCGCGCACCAATCTGGCGTGTCAAAACCATCCATAAGAGGGGTCTGGACTTCTTCTGCCTATTGCGACGCAAACGTGTGCTAAGTATTGTAGAAGAGACAAGGCGAATTCCGCCATTCTGGCTGATTGCAAGTTTGGCGGAATTTGCGTAAGATGCGGGTGCGGTTCGTGGCTCGCCGATACGTCTTGAAGTACCTGTCAACTGGCTTCCGAAACCTTTTGGAACGGGGGGACCCGAGATGAAACGATCGATGGGAGTGATGGTGGCGACTCTGGTTGTGATGCTGTTGGCCGCGGCCGACACGGCTTGGGCATGTCGGTGCATGGACCAGGCAATGGGCAGTCGGTGCGGGCGGCGGTGCCGCGTAGTGTGCTGCTGCGAGGTTCAATCGCCTTGCTGCTGCTGCGCCCCGGTGGCATGCTGTGCCCCAGTGGCGTGCTGCACGCCGGTCGAATGCTGCGCACCGGTGTCGGGGGTGGAGGTGAAGGCGGCGGACGGTGTGCCGCCCTCTCCGGGCAAGGAGAAGACGGTGGTGGCCCCTGAGGAAGCACCGTTGCTCGTGCCGAAACTCGCGCCGCAGCCGGAGCTCAAGCCGGAAGCGAAACCCGAGGTGAAGCCGGAGCCCAAGCTGGCCCCGAAGCCCAAGGCCGAAGAGGAAATGCCGGCCGAGCCCAAGGTGGCGCCGAAGGCCAAGCCAGAGGATGTGCCGGCCAAGCCCGACGTACCTGTAGTGCCCGAAGTCAAGCCCGCGGTGCCCGAAGTCAAGCCTGCGGTGCCCGAAGTCAAGCCTGCGGTGCCCGAAGTCAAGCCTGCGGTGCCCGAAGTCAAGCCTGCGGTGCCCGAAGT